>Ga0105093_10000403_pt1 | contig 16390 bp, 15 predicted proteins | sample PPLLak3March2015_2_FD_79111 | JGI IMG/M metagenome (GOLD analysis project Ga0105093, IMG submission 79111) | Freshwater sediment microbial communities from Prairie Pothole Lake near Jamestown, North Dakota, USA - PPLs Lake P8 Core (3) Depth... | ecosystem: Environmental > Aquatic > Freshwater >... | reverse complement strand
TATCCGCACCAACGAACGGGGTATCCTGGAAGATCGCTTTGCAGCCCGTCCAGTATGGGTATGGGATGAAAAGCAGCCTGACATTGCACCTCATCAAGAATGGCTGGCAATGCGGATCGAGAGCAATGGCAACCATTCCTATGCTTTCAGCAACGCACCGGCTGAGGCTACAGTGCAATTTCTGGCTGAACTGATGTGCGGCCGCTATTTTGTCGAACGGGTGATCCAAGATAGCAAAGATGAAGTCGGTGCAGATGAGTTCCAGGCCCAAAAATACCTCGCCTGGGAGCACCATACCGCTTTGACTGCTTGCGCACTCTGGTTCATTGCCACTACCAAGCTCGATTGGGCTAAAGATTGCCAGCGCGACCCCGAACTGGTTCAACAACTTGAACTCGAAGCTTTGCCAGCTCTTTCGACAGCCAATGTGCGCGAGATGCTGCGAGCGGTCATGCCGCTCCCGCAACTGTCTCCCGAAGAAGCCCAAGCACAAGTCGTTAAACATCTTGTCAATCGTTCCCGTTCAACCGCCAGCCGCTTGCGTAAGCGGTACAAAGCTGAAGTCCAAACCTAATCTGACATTGTCAAACTAATCTTTTGGGGGAATAATAGACAAACTGGCTGTCTTTGAACAGCCAGCCCATCCTCCGTAAGATAGATTGTTACGTTTTACGCATTAAACTCCCCAACCTTCTCGCCATTAACCCAGACCGTGTAATGTCCGCTTGGGAAACTGCCGAGGGGGATGCTGGCATCGAAGGGCTTCAATACCTGGATGCAGATCGCGTTGGGGTCCGATACGGAGTAGGCTTCCACGTAGATGCGGTTCTGCTCATCCGGGGTCTGGGACTCCACCCGCAACTGGTGGCAGGGGGTGGGCAGGTTACCCTGCAGGGAGAGCATGATCTGCACCGGGTAGCTTTCCATGATCAGGATTTCGGCATAATCAAGGTAAATGTTGCCTCTGTCCAGGTTTCCATCGCCAATTTTCGGCAGGTAGGGTTGATCGGGCGGGGTGTTGGCAGGCGGGTTGGTCGGTATCATCGGTTCCTCATCGGTCGGGCGGGGCAGGTTGGGTTCCGGTGTGGCCGATACACTCGTATCGGGGGCTGTCGGCGCGCAGGCGGCCAGCAGGAAGATCAGGATGGTGAGGGGGATCCAGTGTTTCATAACACCTCCGTTTCAAATACTGGCTGTCCAACAGGATGGACAGGATATACAGGATTTATTAAGGACGCTCGTATTGCCAGGAAGTTCCCGGCACTGCAAGAGTAGCCAAAATTGAGGATATGTTCAACGCGAATTCCGAGAACGGGGCGAATGACGCGAAACATTAAGATGTTCGCGAAATTCGCCCAATTCGCGCCATTCGCGTTTAAACATCCGACCACGCCTCAAAACCGAGATGCTTCGTCGCTCCGCTCCTCAGCATGACAACCCCTTAACCCTTGACCACCGCCAGCGGGCACAGGCGGGCCACCTTGCGGGCCAGCCCGGCCTGGCTGACCGTCTCCACGACCGCGTCCACATCCTTGTAGGCTTGGGGAGCTTCCTCCGCCAGCCCCGGCATCGAACCGGCCCGGACCTTGATGCCGCGGCCTTCCAGCTCGTTCCGCAGGGCATCCCCGCGCACCTCGTGCTTGGCCCTGGCGCGGCTCATCAACCGCCCCGCCCCGTGACAGGTGGAACCGAAGGATCTAAGCATGCTTTCATCCGTCCCAACCAGCACCCAGGAAGCTGTTCCCATGCTGCCCGGGACGAGCACCGGCTGGCCGATCTCCCGGTATTCGGGCGGCAGTCCGGGCGCGCCGGGTCCGAAGGCGCGCGTCGCGCCCTTGCGGTGTACGCAGACTTTCATGCGCTGTCCATCAATCTCATGGGTTTCGATCTTGCCCATGTTGTGGGCGATATCGTAAACCTGTACCAGTTGCCAGCCTTTCATCTTCCCGGCAAAGGTCTCCTCGAAGGCGCGCCGGGCGGAATGGGCCAGCAGTTGCCGGTTGGCGAAGGCGAAGTTGGCCGCCGAACGCATCGCGCCGAGATAGGCAGCACCCTCCGGCGAATCCATCGGCGCGCAGACCAGTTCCCGGTCAGGCAGGTCGATGCCGTAGCGCTTGACCGCGCCCTGGAAGGATTGCACGTAGTCGGTGCAAACCTGGTGTCCCAGGCCGCGCGATCCACAGTGGATCTGCAAGGCCAGGCATCCCTGGCGCAAGCCCATGATATTAGCTGCATTGGAGTCGAATATTTCCTCCACAAAATCCACTTCCACGAAGTGGTTGCCGGCTCCCACCGAGCCGATCTGCTCCCGGCCGCGCTGCTTGGCGCGCTCGCTGACCTTGGACGGGTCGGCCTTTTCCAGGCAGCCGTCTTCCTCCGTGCGGACGATGTCGTTCTCGGTGGCGTAGCCGTTCTTCAAGGCCCAGCGGGAACCCTCCCGCAGCACCTTGTCCAATTCGGGCACGCTGACCCGCACCACGCCCTCCTTGCCGACCCCGCTAGGGCAGTACTGGTCGAGCAGGGTTGCCAGGGTATCCAGGTGGGGCAGGGCGGCCTCGTATTCGATACCGGATGCCATCAGGCGCACGCCGCAGTTGATATCGTAGCCGATGGCCCCTGGCGAAACCACCCCATGCGGGAACTCGGTCGCTGCCACGCCGCCGATCGGGAAGCCGTAGCCCTGGTGCATGTCGGGCATCACCACCACCGACCCGACCAGCCCCGGCAGGGTGGCCGAGTTGACGGCCTGTTCGAGCGATTTGTCATTGAGAACCTGTTCCAGTAATTCGCGCGTGGCAAAGATGCGCACCGGCACGCGCATGTCGCCCCGGAAACCCTGCGGGATCTCCCACTCGTAATCGTTGATCTTGGTCAAATCCTGTATGCGGATCATAACTACCTCCGTTCTGTACAAGCGTAAATCTCGATGCGGCGGTGATGGTCGAGTGCTCCGAAGGAGCGTATCGAGACCATAAATTTTGGCATTTATTGTTGGTCTCGATATGGCGGTGTTGGTCGAGTAGCTCCGAAGGAGCGTATCGAGACCCACTGCCTACTTGACCAACGTTTGCTCATCCTACACATCGAACACAATCGTCACTTCATAACCGGCGACCGTCTCCCGGATCTGCAAATCGTGGTACGTAACCGCCTTGATCGTCTTGCTGGCCGCGGTTACCGATGCGCCTTCCATTTCGGCCTCCAGCCGCTCGCCATCGATCCGGATATCCAGACGGTCGAAGCCAAGCTGCTCCTGCTCGGCATAGTAGACCAGTTCCGAGAGCAGCGCCACCAGCAGGCTTTCGGCGTCCATGCCGGTGCAGGAGAAATGCTTCGCAAGGCGCGGGCCATCCGCCAGTTGCGTGCCGGCCAGGGCGTTTATGCCCAGGGCGGCCTGCACGAACAACGCTTCCAGGCTGGGCGCCCAGACGCGCAGCGCCCAGTCGGCGGTGTGCGGGATCTCTTCGAAGCCGGCTGTTTCTGCCATGCTTCCATTGTATCAAATGTATCAAATGGATTGTGCAACAGGAGAGAATTTTGTATATACCTGTCATTGCGAACTGCCGTAGGCAGTGACGCTTGCGATGGCGCGCAGTGCCAGTGAGCAATCTCCTCATAAGCATGAGACTGCTTCGCCGGGTCTCGATACGCTGGAAATACACCAGCTACTCGACCCTCGGCTCGCAGTGACATACAAATGCGTTTATGGGATCAGGGTTTCTTTGTCCGCCCGCATGTAATGCTGACGGTAGGCATTGGTTTCATCGAGGACGAATGCCAGTATGGACATCCACCGTGCCCGGGATTCATCATCGCTCTCCGCGCGAGTCGCTGTGATCGAGAATTCCCCCGGCGGTTCCTCCCGGACCTCCAGCTGCCCGCCGCTCTTCAGCCATTCCACCCCGGCACGCACAGCCGCCTCGCGGGCTGCCATGGCGGATGCTAACTCTGACAGGGTTGTCTTGCCGCCGCGCTGGTTGATGACATATTTGACCAGCCCGGCCAGCCGCGACAGGAATGCCTCGGGTGTCATTTCTGCCGGGACATTGCCGAAAAGGTAGATCGTCCCCGGTTTGACAGCGTTGACCGCCTGACGCAATTCTGCCGCTCCGGGCGGGATCGTCCAGATAGCCAGATTCGGGGCAGGGGAGAGTTCGTAACGGGCTTTGCCAGCCACATCCTTTTTGTGCGTGCTTTCAGCCCACAAGATAGTATCTGGCGGCAAGTCGAGGGCGGGCAATTGTGTGATGGGTTGATCCAGGCCGCGATGATCGATGATCTCGCGCTTTTTCCGGCTGACTACTTCGATCTTTTCGGCTTCAACAGCCCGGAAACCGACGAACTCAATCGTCACCTGGCGCACGCCGCGGAAGTTGCTGGCGCGCAAGGTGTAGGCCAGGTCGAATTGGGAGTCCGGCAATTCTTCACCGCCTCCATTCCACCACAGCACTTCCTGGATGGCGTGGTTTTCATCTTCCACGCGCAGCTTGAGATGTTCGCCGCCGCGCCCGATGGAGGCAGTGCTTTTGAGTGATAGTTTGCGCGTAGCCAATACAAGTTTTCCGTTCCCTGCACCGTAAGGAGCCAGGCTTTCCAAGCATTCAGCCAATTCCAGGTTGTGATCGGGCAGGGCCAGCCAGGCGTCGATCTGCAAGGATGGCTCTCGGCGGGTATCCACGCCCATCTGGCGGAGGGTGCGCGCCAGCCTGCGCCGGAAATCGGGCAGGTTTTCGGCTTCCAGGGAAAGCCCGGCAGCCATCGGGTGCCCGCCAAACTTGAGCAGCAAGGCTTCCTGCGCGGCAATGGCGGCGGTGATGTTGATCCCTTCGATGGAACGCGCTGAGCCGCGCGCCGGTTCTCCCGGCGGGGAGGCGAGCAGGATGGCCGGGCGGTTGTAGCGCTCCACCAGGCGGCTGGCGGCAATGCCGATCACCCCTGCCGGCCAGGCCGGGTGTGCCAGCACAATGACCGGTTCGGAGAGCAGGGCCGGGTCGGCGCGCAGCTGGGCTTCGGCAGCCTCGGCCACCTGGCGGGTCAGCAACTGGCGCTGGGCGTTCAGGCCTTCGAGTTGGGTTGCCAGCACCCGGGCGCGGGCGGGGTTTTGGGTGGTGAGCAGTTCCACGGCCGGGTTGGCATCCCCCAGCCGCCCGAGGGCGTTCAGGCGCGGCCCGAGCACGAAACCGATGTGTTCCTCGGTCAGGTGGGCGGGATTCACTTCCGCCATTTCCAGCATGGTTTTCAATCCCAGGCGGTTGGCCTGGCGCAGGGTTTCCAATCCCTTCTGCACCAGGTAACGGGTTTCGCCTGTCAACGTGGCTACATCTGCCACCAGACCGAGGGCAGCCAGATCCAGGAGCATCTCCGGGGTATGGGAGGCCTGGTGTTGGATGAGCAGTTCCTCGGCCAGTTTGTATGCCAGGCCAGCCCCGGCCAGCGTGTATAGGGGATGTTCAGCGGGCAGCAGGCGGGGATTGGTGACTGCGGCGGCCCGGGGCAGTTCGGGCGGCAGCTCATGGTGATCGGTGATGACCATATCCACGCCGCGCGAACTGGCATAGCCAACGGCTTCATGAGCGGTGATGCCGGTATCGCAGGTCAGGATGAGTTGTGCACCGTTATCGATGATCTCTTTCAGGATGGATACATTGACGCCATGGCTTTCCCTGGCCCGGACCGGGATGTGATAGGTGACATCCGCTCTCAGGGCAGTTAAGGTTTCCACCAGGATGGCTGTGGCAGTTTGCCCATCCACATCGAAATCGCCCCAGACGCAGATGGACTCTTTTTTCTGGATGGCCTGATTGATACGTTCGACAGCCAGGTTCAGGCCAGGGATTTCGCGGCCGGAGGTGGGAGTGTACCGGGAAGGATCGAGGAACGCCTGGGCGGTGGCTTTGTCCTGGATGCCGCGCCGGACAAGTGTCTGCGCGATGAGCGGGTGCAGGCCCAGGCTCTCGAACGCTGCGGGGATGGTGACCGGCTGGGGGTCAATCCAGGTGGTCATCTAGAATTCGATCTCGGCGATCTGTTCCAGGTTGATCTCGAAATCCGCCAGGCCGTTTTCGGTTTCCGCTTCGGCATCCTGCCATTCCCCGGCTTCGACGCCGCGCCCGCAGTAAGAGCGGTAGGGGCAGTAGCGGCATTTGGCATCCTCGTTGGTGGTTGGGAAGTCGGCGGCGGAGGTGATTTCTGCAACCAGTTTTTCCAGGATGGCGGCGTCGCGTTTGAAGTGGGCGGCCGAGTAGGGGAAGCGCGCCGGTTCGGAGGGGAAATCGGTGTACCAGTACAGCATCTCTACCTGCTCCGGTTCGAAGGGTTGGCCGCCGTTCAGGTGTGCACCGGAGACAACCAGCAGGTAGCGGTAAACGAGCGTTTGCAGGCGGGCGGACATCCATTCGTCGCGCGGGCGCTTGCGGCTGGTCTTCCAGTCGTAGATCGCGGCTTTGCCGTCCAGGATGGCGATCAGGTCATATTTGGCAACCAGGCGGTGCTCGCCGATGGGCGCCGAGAGGCTGGTTTCGGTTTGCAGTTTGCCCAATGTTTTCAGGTGAGGAAGTTCCCTGGCGAAGTGATCCCACCAGCGTTTGAGATCCTCCCCGCCTGCCAGGCGGTCGAGGCGTTCGGTCGGCAGGCCGATGATGGCTTGCTGGGCCAGGCGGTGGAACAACTGGCCTGCGAGCATGCGCCGTTCGTTCTCCAGGGCGGGTTCGGTCTCTACCGCCGGCCAGGCCAGGTGCTCGATGTAGCGCAACTGGAAGCAGCGCGGGCAATCAACGTAATCCTGGAGCGAGGATTGGGAGAAGGTAAAGGGATTTGCGATTGTTGATTGGGGATTGGTGATTGCGGACATGGGGTTATTGTACTCGTTAAAACTGGCATGGTCGTGCGTCGCACCTGGTTGACTGGGACTGGTTCGAGTGCAGACTTCCTCCGGGTGATGGGGTTTTGCCTGAGGGGGGCGGTGCGACGCACCCGGTCGTTGGCTTTTACTTCGGCTTGACGCAGATGAACTCTATGTAATCCTTGCCATCATCGTGGTAGTCCGCTTCCCGAACCTCGAAGCCTGCTTCCGGCAAAAGCCTGCGCCAGGTTTCGAGCGGGAAGATGCCCAACTGGTGGAAATCCTGTTCGATGCGCAGTTCCCCGTCTTCCCGGATGATGTACAGGATCAGCCCTTCGCAGACTGTGTCACTCGGATCCGGATCGTAGTAGTTTTCGACGAAGACCACATCGATGTTGGCGGGTTTGTTTTTCATCGATGCTGGCGTGATGTGAGATTCGTTTTGCAGATATGTTTCTTTTGTGTAATCGGGTCCAACGAACATCACTCCGCCGGGTTCCAGGTGTGTGAAGCAGCGCTCGAAGACGCGGCGCAGGTCTGCTTCGCTGGTGATGTAGGCTATGCCATCATCGACCAGGATGGCATCGAATTTCCCGGGAAGGGAGAAGGTGCGCATGTCGGCTTGCACGAAAGCACACTCCGGGTTGAGATGGTGTGCCAGATTGAGCATGGCCGGGCTGAGATCGAGGCCGGTGACGATGAATTCCTGCTTGAGATTGTAGATGTTCTTGCCACCCCCACAGCAGACGTTAAGCAGGGTTTTGACTTCCCGCTGGGCATGTTGACGGATAAGTCCAATCACGTTCTTACAGTAGGGGGCATAATTGTCCGGCTCTCCCCACAGCGGCCAGAGCCAGGCGAGGTCATTGTAGAGACGGTTGGTTATCTCGTTCATAATCTTTGTTCTCCAGACTTGCAGGCCAGCATCGATCTGGTTGCGATGGGTTGAACCATTATGGATGCTGGTGGGCAGTAGTGTGGGTAACCTTGAATTTCTTCTGGATGTTTGAGTCTAAGGCTCCAGGGCTGCATCCAGCAGCGTTCCAGCAACATACTCTGCCAGTGCATGATTTTCTTCTTCCAGCAGCACCACAACGGTCAGGGGTGTACTGCCCCAGGTGATGGGTGTGCCGGCCAGCGCCCAGGATACAACCTGTTCATCTCCAGTGATTGTACGGGAGGTCAGCCAATAGGATTTTTCTGACACCTGCAGTACCTGCGTGACGGATTCAACATCCGTAAGGATAAAGATCTTCTTTGAAGTACCCAACGGCGGCAGGATCACCCATCCTTGGGATGGGGTATCGACTGCCAGGGCCAGGCGCGGGGCCGGGCGGGTCCCTTCGTGGCTGAGGGCCGCGGCTGCGACAACCATCTGTAACGGGCTAACTTTCAGCTCCTGTCCTTCTTCGACGGCCGGGGCAACCTGCAGGCGGACCTGGGGTGCTTCGCTGAAACCCAGTTCCAGGTTGATCTCGCTCTGCCCGGTCTGTGTGAATTTGTCTGTGCGGCCGGTTGCATTGGCGAGGAATGTCCACATTTCGCCGGGCGGGTAGAGACCCTGCGCAGCACGGTTCAGCAGGGGGGATTGGGGATCCTGGAGTAATTCAGCGCCGGTTTCATCCAACTGGTTGGGATCATACGTGGGATGGGAAGCCATGACCAGGATCTCACCCGATCCGGCGTTGATCAGCACGATCGCACCAGTGTGTTCGCCGAGCAATGAATCCGCCAGGGTTTGCAAGTCAAGGTCGATGCTCAGGCGCACATCCAGGCCCGGGGGCGGCTGGCCGTAGAGCAGGTGGTTCCACCACACCATGCTGGCCGGGTTGCCCTGTGTACCTCGCAGGTAGGGATCCAGGCTGGCTTCCAGTCCGGCCTGTCCGTAGAAGGGATGGGTGTAGCCGGTTACAGGGGCCAAGTCGGGGTACTTGTAGACGCGTTCGTAATCGCCCGATTCGCCTTCCGAGATGTTAATGGGCGAGTTGTTGCAGTCGAGAAGGGCGCCGCGCAGCACGTAGCGGTCGGCGATGGTGCGGCGGGCGTTGTCGGTGCGGGTCAGCAGGTCCGGGCCGCGGACGACAGCCCACCAGCCATTGACCAGTGCGGCGGCCGTGAAGCCTGCCAACAGGAAACCACCCAATATCATGTAGGGCTGTGGTTGGTGCAGGGGTGCTGGCTCCTCTTCGGCCTGGCTGCTGATCAGCAGGAGCAACAACATGGCGATGAAGGATGTCAGCAGGGATGACCCGCCATAGGAGACGAACGGCAGGGTGACGCCGGTCAAAGGCAGCAGACGGATCGTGCCGCCGATAATGAGGATGCTCTGTGCACCGATGTAGGCCGTCAGCCCGGCGGCCAGGAGGCGGCGGAAGCGGTCGGGGGCGTGCAGGGCGATGGTCAAACCACGGGCGGCGAAGATGCCCAACAGCGCAAACAGGCCGAGGGTCCCGGCCAGCCCCGTTTCTTCGGCGATGGCTGAAAAGATGAAATCCGAGATGGCGACCGGCACCAGGCCGGGACTGCCCAATCCGGGTCCGCGTCCGCCGATGCCGCCACTGGCGATGGCGAGCAGGGATTGTACGATCTGGTAGGAGCGTCCGCTGGGATCGAGCCAGGGATTCAGCCAGGCGTCCACGCGCAGGCGGACAACATCGAACAGATAATATCCTGCCAGCCCTGCCAGGGCCAGCCCAACCAGGCTGATGAGCAGGATGCGCTTGCGGCCGGATGCCAGGTAGAGCATCACCGCGTACAGGAAGAAGAAGATGGATGCAGTCCCCAGGTCGCGCTGGACGAGCATCAGTAATAAAGTAGAACCAATCACAACCAGTGTAGGCGCTAAGGGAGGAAGCGGACGGATCTGGATCAGTTCAGAGAAGTAGGCTGCCAGGTAGATCACCAGGAGCAGCTTGAGCGGTTCGGATGGCTGGAAGTAAACACCGCAGCAGCCCAGCCACATGCGCGGTCCGGCACCCGTCGGGTTCGTTCCGAGGATCAAGGTCAGGGTTGTCAGAATCAGGCCGCCAGTCAGCCAGAGGTATTTGTAGCGCCGCAGGAAGTACAAGGATGGGTTGAGGCGCAAACCCAGTAACAGGAGTGTGCCGCTGAATGCCAGCCAGAGCGTCTGCCGCAGCCCGTAACCAGGAAGCAAGCGGTAGATGGTCAGCAGGCCCCAGCCGGTCAGCAGGGCGGCAATGGGAAAGAGATAGGGATCACTTTCGGGGAGAACGCGGCGGATGCGAGCCTGGATCAGGCATACAGTTGCCAACCAGATCAGGTAGCCAGCCCAGTGTGACCAGCGGTAATCCACATCCCAGGAATGTTCGCTGGCCGCCGGGGAGATGGTAAGGGTGACCGCATATAAAAAAAGTATCACCGCTGCCAGGGTTAGCAGGCGGCTCCGGATTTGACTTGGGAGGAGGTGGGTTATTGAGCGAAACAATGAAATTCAGTTGAAAAACATATTCCGCAAGGAACGTTTTATGTGCGGATGCTCCAGCGTCTTGTGAGACTTTGTCCGACAAATTGATTACAAGTACTTGCTTACCAGGAGTGCCAGTTTTTCTTTCGTATCCGGGGGGATGACTTTTGGATCCGTGATCAGGGCTCCGGCGAGTGCATGGGCGCATTCGCAGGCGTGCTTATCGTCTGATGAGCGCACCAGGTTGCGGATGGCTTCCTGGGCGATCCGGGTGTTCTTGTTCAGGGTCTGGATGACCATTTCCACGCTGACGGGCGCCTCGCTGATGTGCCAGACATCGTAATCGGTAACATGTGCCATAACTGCATAACATAGCTCGGCCTCGCGCGCCAGGTAGGCCTCCGGGGAAGTGGTCATGCCGATGATGGACATTCCCCAGGAGCGGAACGTGTTCGATTCGGCTTTCGTCGAGAAGCGTGGGCCTTCGATGGTGATGATCGAACCACCCTGGTGGCATTTGGCCCCGGTACTCATGACCGCCTGCATTAACTGCCTGGAAAGGTCGACGCAGAATGGTTCGGCTACGCCAATATGTGCAACCAGCCCCTCGCCGAAAAAGGTTCGTTGACGGCTTTTGGTGTGATCGAATATCTGGTCAGGGATGACGATGTGACCAGGGGCGTAATCCTCCCGCAGGGAGCCGCAGGCGCTGATGCTGACCAGCCGTTGGGCTCCCAACATTTTCAGGGCGTAGATGTTGGCGCGGTAATTCACCTCGGTTGGCATGATATGGTGGCCGATGCCATGCCGGGCAAGGAAGGCGATCCGTTTCCCCTCCAAAGTTCCGACGACGATGGGTGCGCTGGGCTTGCCGAAGGGGGTATCCGGGTTGTGTTCTTCTGTATCGGCCAGGTTGGGCATGTTGTAGAGGCCAGAGCCTCCGATCACTGCAAGGGAAATGTTTTCCATGCTTGTTCTCCGATGGGGTTCTAATCTTGAGGATTATCTGGGGGCAAATCCAGTGAGCCGGTCAGATGGATGTTCAAGGTGACGCTACCGCAACCGATCTCGTCTCCATTCACAACAACTGCCGGGGTTTCCAGGCGTTCGCGGTTCAAGAAGGTGCCATTCTTGGATTTCAGGTCTTCCAGCCACCATTGTTCATGGTGGTAGCTCAAACGAGCGTGGCGTGCCGAAACGGTATCATGATTGACTGGACATTCGCAGGTTGGGTCGCGTCCGATAACCACTTCCGCTTGCAGATAGTTTTTTGTTTCGTTGGCCGTCTCAGGTTTTTGTATGGAGAGGAATATCGGAGGAATTCTCCGGATGGTCAGCATCCGGCTCTGTTGTCTAACCGCCTGCCATAGGAACACCAACGCCAGGATCAGGAACGCATACAGACTGATGGTCAGCAGGATGCGCAAGGCAAGGAAGATCGATCCGCTCATTCGAAGGGGGAGGTGTTGTCTTTCTTGACGACGGCTGTCGTGCGCTCTCCAGAAGCAGGCGAAGGATCGGTGGGGGCGTTTTTCTTGATCAACTTGGTTGGGATATCCTGCCCAAAAACGAGGGTCACGCCTGCCAGTGAGATGACATCACCAGGATAAAGGATGATCTGGTTGGTGCGCTGGCCGTTGACGTATGTACCCCCGGTGGATTTCAGATCGAAGATGACGAAACGGCCTTTGATGACCCGTATCTGGGCATGATTGCGGGAGACGCGCGGATCATCGATAACGATGTGGTTGTCCAGCCGCCGGCCGATATTGATCAGGGATTTATCGAGCGGGATGATCTTTGTGCCCTGTTGGATGAGAAATGCACTACTGGGCAGCGGCTCCAGGGGTTCTGAAGCCTGCGGTTCAAGCGGTGTGCCCTGGGTTTCTGCAACTGTAGGGTTGCTGAAGGAAGCTACCACGCGGATCTCGCCAGCCGCCAGGCTCGCGTCGATGGCGGTGCTGACAGCGGGTTGGGAATGGAAACTCCAGCCAGCTTCGTTTCCAGCCGTGTAGATTGCTTTGGCAAGTTCTTCCAGTATGCGAGGGTTGGTGTTCCACGTGGAAGCGTGGGAAGGGTTGGAAACCAGGAGATAGATGTTTGGCGCATAAGTTGATCCATCTTCCTCAGTCTGCAATCGCTCACGCATGGCAACAGCAATTTTCTGGATAATTCGATCTTCATCCTTATTGCTGGGCAGCAGGCTGGAGAGCGTCACTTCCACCAATGCCTGGATTTTCGATTCGAGTAGCTCCGGGCTGATCATGGCTCCTCACGGGGGGACTTTGTACTATTATACAACATGGGCAGTGATTTTTCGTTCGATTCGGATGGAACGAAAAGGCGGATTAAGTATCCGCCTTTTTTCGTAAGGAATATCTATCCGGAAATCTGTAGCCTGGGCTCCTCGCCCTGGCGGAACGGTATGGCAGCCATTCCCACAAGAGTTTTCAGATAGGTTCTATAGTGCATTCCCGCAGTTGGGGCATTTTGTTTCATCCCTGCTGACCACGAAGCCGCAGTGAGGGCAGGTTGTCGGATGGGCATCTCCGAGGGGTGCACCACATGCAACACAGTTTGGCTCGCCGACCGGGTTGGCAGTGCCGCAGAACTCGCAGGCCAACCGGTTCAAGCGATCCGATAATTCGTGACTGGCGCCAGCGGTACGGATCACGTTGCCAACCACCAGCCAGACCTTTTCTGTCAGGGACAGGTTCTCGACATCCTGGGCAATATCATCGAGACGGCCGATCAGATTGAACGGGTTGCGGAGCACGGCGATGGCGGTCGCTCCCAGGCTGGCTGCAGTCCCCAGCCATTGCTGCTTCCCAATTTGCAGCATAACCCCATCCTCGACCTGCTGGATGTTGACGGCCAGCGCCGTCTGTCCGCCGGACATGGATCCCTGCCGCGTCGCGATCTGGACGGTCAGGTTGTTGCTCTCGCCGAACATCTGGGTGCGCAGGTTGCCGCGGTTGAATTCAGCCAGGATCGCCTGTGCAATATCTGTAGGGGTGATGTTACCGTGAAAAATTCGTCTTTCCATGCTTTCGATTATAATCGCCTTTGCTTAATTCTACGCAGAGAGATCAATAAGGATGCAATTTTCCACCAAGAAAAGCCTGATATTTGTGATCGTTTCCCTGGGGTTGGCAGCGATGTTTTCCGCCCTCCATCCCTTGGGGGCTGTACAGGCGCAGCAGCAGGAAACAGCCACGCCCGGGACGGTGACGATGACGGTCGTTTACGATGACAGGCTCAACGTCCGCGCCGGGCCGCACTCGGTGTATTATGATGTGATCGGTTATTTATATCCGGGGGATCAGCGCACGGTCATCGGACGTTCCCCGGCCGGTGAATGGATCGTGATTGCTGATTCCAACCTTCCGAACGGGAGAGGCTGGGTTTATGCCTCCCCAACGTATATTGAACTTACGCCGGGTTTATTGGCCATCATCGAGCCGCCGCCGACGCCAACGCCCATTATCCCAACCATCGACTATCAACTGGCCGCCCAGTTCACCATCCAGCCGACAGCCACGCGCATGCCAACCTTTACACCGCCTCCGGCGCGTACGGAAGTTGCCTTCGACGGCCAGGATAACGGCGAGCATTTCCCGCTGGGTTTTGTGATCCTTGTTTTGGCTATCCTTGGTTTTGTGGGTGTTTTTGTTTCCGCACTCCGCAGGGGGTAACCGGGATGCCCTGGATTTTGTGAAGATGTCGTTTTGTGCCCATCGCTCTACAGTCAAAATCCTTTTCTGGTCGTTGTGCCTGGTGGGTTTGGCATTTTTTTGGGGGGTGGGCGTTCCAGTTGCGGGGAGCGTCTTAGCCCAGCAGCCAACTGGCTCCATCCCAACGGTTACCGGCACACCGCCCGGTCCATTCGTAACCGTTTACACCAATCTACTCCAGGTTCGTGTCTATGCCGGTCCAAGTTCGTATACCTATCCGCCGGTGGGGATATTGATGGCTGGACAGCAGGTCCCAGCATTGGGGAAAACCGCGGACGGGGAGTGGATTTTGGTGCGCTATATCAGCATTGCCAGCAAACAGGCATGGGTTTATGCACCATATGTATCGATTTCATCATCGTCTGGTGCATTGCCGGTTGTCGAGCCTCCGCCGCTGCCAACGCCCCTCACCACACCCACCATCGATCCAACGCTGGCGGCAGCCTTCCCGGCGGAAGGGACCTCGGCCCGCCTGCCCACGTTTACCCCCCCACCCACCATCGCCATCCCGACTTTCGTGGAGGAGAGCACTTTTGCAATCGTCCGGTTCCCGATTGGGATGGTGATCTTTGGCCTCGTTTTCCTGGGCATCTTCGGCGCCATCATTGCCCTGACGCGCGGGCGCTAGTTACCATACGCATCCAACAAACAGCCCGTCTCAAACGAGACGGGCTGAATTTCTTTATTCTACTCCCTTATATCAACCGCAGGAACCACTTTCACAACTGCAGGCGGGCAGCATGTTTGGGTTGTTGACCATGAACCCTTTGCCGCGCTCATCATCCACGAACTCGATCGTGGAACCGCGCATGTATTCGATCGATTGGTTGTCTACGATAACCTTGACGCCATCGGTTTCGAAGATGAGATCGGTCTCGCCGGGGTTATTATCCAGGGCCATGCCATATTGCAGGCCGGAGCAGGTTCGCCCGGCAACGTAAACGCGCAAGGCGCCTCCTGCCAGGTTGCGTTGCGTTAGCAGTTCCTTTACCGCATGGACGGCGGAGGGTGTAAGGGAAACGGTGTCGGTAAGTGTTTGGGTTTCGGGCTGCATGAGTTCTCCTTGCCAAAAAAGTGGACATATATTATCAGATTGACATACATCTGTCAATCGATGGATTCTGATGTTCGGACTTAAGTTCGGACATGAGGGTGGACCAGGTGGAGGAAGGAGATCAAGGCAGCTTCGAGGAGGGCTGTTTTCTGTGCATCGGAAAGAGGCCGTTTTTGTTTCAGCAGAACAAATAGTCCAGAATAGCGTTTCCACTTTTTGCCTTTTTTGAGAGTAGGCGATCCAGGTATGCGTTCTTTGTCGGCCACCTGCTCATCTTCTGCAAGCGGCTCTCCGTAGAGAAGATCGCGTAACTCTTCGCCAACGAGCAGGCCGATAGTAAAGACCAGTAGCAAAAGGCCGATCATTTTCTCCATGTAGACTTGCTGCTTGTTCATGAGCTTCGTCATGCCCAACAGGCTTTTCAGGTCACGATACGTTTCTTCGATTTTCATGCGGGCAAAGTAAATTCGTAAGGCTCGTTTAGCTTCCAGGTTTGTCATTACCCAGAGCGGCTCATCCAGACCCTTTTTCCAGACGCCGATCAGATTCACACGTACCTTGCCCATATACCACACATTGTTCAAGGTGACGGTTTCTCCTGGCGAAATCGTCATGGCGACTTCCTTGCCATCTTGATCGTAGAATTTCGGTGGATGGGCACGCAGGTTCAGGCGGATCACCCAACTGATCTGTTCCTCAAACAGGTTCAGCATCAGTTCCAGATAGCTGAATTCCCGATCCAGTACTAACGGACGTTCACCCAGCAGATCCTTCAACGAAGCAAATGCTCGAAAATGGTTGAGATTGCGCGAATCGGCATTCTGCGCAATGGTCTTGGATGAATACGTGATCACCCCGCAGGGTATGGCCCGCCCTCGATAGGGTGTAGCTAAGATCAAGGCCCAGAACCCTCTCGTCTTCCCATCCTTTAGCTTCCCCACATACGCCGTCCTCCATGCCTGCGGACGCTCAATCTCAGTCGGATCGCCTATCACAAACTCCGCATCTTCCTGAAATAGTCGCCACAATGCCAGGCGCGGATCTGCTGCCTTTAGAAATCTTTGGATACGCTTGTATCCTGCGTCACTTTCTTCTTCCATCTCCGCTGCAATATCTGTCAAACGTAACGACCGGGCTTCCAGAATGGCCGCTCCAATTTCACTAGCCCGCTCTGCAATCGCCGGTTCGTCAAACAACTCTGCCATAAATCCTTGATTATTGATAAACTTGTCCATGAAGCCTCGTTTTGGATAAGATGGTCTCGGAAAACCAAGTTTACCCTCTTCGAGGCTTCATGCCTTCGGATGTCCGAACTCATGTCCGAACATCAGGTTAAG
>Ga0105093_10000398_pt1 | contig 16482 bp, 25 predicted proteins | sample PPLLak3March2015_2_FD_79111 | JGI IMG/M metagenome (GOLD analysis project Ga0105093, IMG submission 79111) | Freshwater sediment microbial communities from Prairie Pothole Lake near Jamestown, North Dakota, USA - PPLs Lake P8 Core (3) Depth... | ecosystem: Environmental > Aquatic > Freshwater >... | reverse complement strand
TTCAAATACCAAGGAATGTCACTCGAAGAAGTCCAGAAACTATCAGTTGATGAACTAATACCTATCCTGTCCTCAAGAGCAAGAAGAACATTAAAAAGAGGTTTAACCAAAACTCAGAATAAATTACTTAGCGACGTTGAAAAAACTAAACACGGAGACCCGATAAAAACCCATTGCAGAAACATGATTATATTACCACGTTTCATCGGACACAAACTAGATGTCCACAACGGAGCTGGCTTCCAACGCGTGGATATACAACCACATATGATAGGACACTGCTTAGGTGAATTTGCTATGACTCGTAAAAAAGTAAAACACACAGGTCCTGGTGTTGGTGCAACAAGAGGATCTAAATATATGCCTTTGAAGTGATGATATATGCAAAAATACTCAACCACTATAGACCCAGATAAAACCGCAAAAGCGTATGGGTATGAGCTTCATTGCTCAGCAAAAGACTCCAGGAATATAGCCCATGCCATAAGAGGCATGAAGATAGAAGAAGCAAAAAAATACTTAGAGGAGATAATAGCGATAAAACGCGCTCTACCAACAGTTTATCATAAAGGTAAGAGAGCGCATCAGAAAGCATCTGGCCCAGCTAGTTTCCCAAAGAAAGCCGCCAAGTACATGCTTGAAACAGTAAAAAACGCAGAAAACAATGCTGAATACAAAGGCTTTGACACAGAAAACATGAAAATCGCTCATATCTCAGCGTATACTGGTAGAATGCTAAAGGGCATGATGCCTAGAGCTCATGGAAGAGCAACTGATAAAAACAAATACACAACAGATATAGAAATAATTCTTGAAGAGGTAGAGTAATGGCGAGTGAACGTAAATTTATTAGAGAAAACACCAATAGAGTGCTGATAAAAGAATTCCTAGTCAAGAAAATAGAGGGTGCTGGCTTCGGCGGTATGAACATCCAGAGAACCCCCATGGGCACAAGGATAAACATACTAGTGGAACGTCCAGGCATGGTCATTGGTAAAAGTGGTAACAAGATAAAGGAGTTAACTGAGGATATTAGAACTAATTTTAATGTTGATAACCCGCAGATAGAAATACAGGAAGCCGGTAGCAGAGCCTCTTTGAATGCACAGATAATGGCAGAGAAGCTAGCTGAGGCGCTTGAAAGAGGATGGCATTTCAGAAGAGCAGGTCATTCCACTGTTAGAAGGATAATGGATGCCGGTGCAAAAGGATGCCACGTTATAATAGCCGGTAAATTGACAGGTGCCCGTCATAGAACTGAGAAATTCGTAGAGGGTCATATAAAATTCTGCGGTGAGACAGCAAAAGAGGTTATGGAGATCGGATATGCAACAGCGAAACTAAAACCTGGTGTATTAGGTGTTAAAGTTAGGATAATGAGACCAGATGCAAGGTTACCAGATGATATAACAATAAAGGCTGCTCAGGAAAAAACAAAAGAGGCTAAGAAAGAAGAAGAAAAGAAAGAGGAGCCTGTTGAGAAGAAAAAAACTGATATCAAAAAACTGACTGAAATAAAAGGTATTGGCCCTTCAATTGTTAAAAAGTTTGAGAAAGCAGGTATAACCTCACTGGAAGAACTTTTTGAGATGGACTACGATGATCTTTCGTCAATTGATGGTATCGGCGGAAAAACAGCCGAGAATATTATAAAAAATCTAAAGAAAATGCTAGGAGGAGCCGCTTAATTATGGTGCTTAAGGCTAAAGAGATTAGAGAATTTACTCACGAACAAAAGATAGAGAAACTAGAAGAATTGAAAAGAGAGCTGATGCATGAGCGAGGAGTAGCTGCAATGGGTGGATCACCACCATCTCCAGGCAAAATAAGACAGATAAGAATGGAGATTGCAAAGCTGCTAACGATCATGCGGGAGGAAGAGAAAAATAAATGAGCGAAATATGCGAAGTATGTGGTCTGCCGAAGGAGATATGTGTCTGTGAAGATATAGCACGAGAACAGCAGAAGATCAGCATAGCACTCGACAAACGACGGTACGGAAAAATGATGACCGTTGTAGCGGGGATAAACCCCAACGATCTTGACATTAACACGCTGGTAAGCAATCTGAAATCAGTATGTGCCTGCGGAGGTACAATAAAAGAAGGGAAAATAGAACTCCAGGGTGATCACAGAATCAAAGTGAAAGAAACATTAGAGAAAATGGGATTTGTCGTTGAAGTACTATAAAAAAAACTCAGTAAACAAGGTTTTTCAACGAAGCGTTCCTGAATTCTCATAAGAGGATAACATGGATGAAAAAACGTTGGCTAGAGAAGAACTAATAGGACGCCATGTCACAATCCGAGAATGCACAGATCCCACCTTAGATGATAAGTCTGGTTTGATAATTGATGAAACAAAAAATACCTTCCTCATAGAAATTGAAAAAAAAGAAAAAAAAGTTGGTAAAAACATTGCAAAATTTGAATTTGAAGATGATGGAAAAAAAATCATATTGGATGGTTCAAAACTGATATTTAGACCTGAAGATCGTATTAAAAAAGTAAGGTGAAACACGTGGCAAATAAGAAAAAAATAGAAAAAAAGGAACATGACATTGGTTTAAACATAAAGACACCTAGCGAGAGCTGTACAGATAGAAACTGCCCATTCCACGGCGCTCTGTCTGTTAGGGGCCAGGTTATAACAGGTATCGTATCATCTGCGAAGATGCACAACTCAATACTTGTTAAAAAAGAGTATTTACGTTATGTTCCAAAATATGAAAGATACGAAAAAAGAACATCAACATATCCTGCACATTGTCCGCCCTGTCTAAAAGTTGTAATAGGAGACAAAATAAGGATAGCTGAATGTAGACCTATAAGCAAAACAATATCATTTGTAGCTGTAGAAAAATTATGATGGAGGATTAAGAATATGAAAGGTATCGCTGGCAGAACAATGCGAGGACTACCAGTCGGAGCAAGACTGGAATGTATAGATAACACTGGTGCTAAAGTAGTCCAAATAGTCATGACGCCAAAACTAAAGGGAACTCATCGTCGGTTACCAACTGCGGGAGTAGGCGACTTGGTGATAATCAGTGTTAAAAAGGGCACTATGGAGATGAGAAGACAACTACTGAAAGCCGTTATAGTACGTCAGAGAAGGCCTTTCAGAAGATCTGATGGTACCATGGTACAATTTGAGGATAACGCCGCTGTTATAATCACAGAAACAGGAGAAACCAAGGGAACCATGATTAAAGGACCTGTTGCTGTCGAAGCAGCAGAGAGATACCCGAAGATAGCTGCAATATCTTCGACAATAGTGTGAGTTGATTTAAAATGAAATCTAAAAGACCTGGAAAACAAAGGAAAAGATTATTCAATGCGCCTCTCCACAAAAAAAGGAAGTGGCTATCATCTCATTTAGAAGAAAATCTGCTTTTGAAATATGATAGGAGAAACATGCCTGTAATAAAAGGTGACACTGTAAAAGTAATGAGGGGCAGCTATAGAGGACATGAGGATAAAGTCGCAAAAGTAGATGTTAAATCCGGCTACGTAGAAGTAGAAGGAGTCACTATCATAAAAGCTGATGGAAAAAAGATTCCAAGACTTCTACACTCAAGTATTTTATTAATCACAAAATTAAATCTCACCGATAAATGGAGAAGGGAAAAACTAGAGAAAGGGCTTTCTGAGGAAACAAGGAAAGAAATCGAGAGAGAAGCAGCGCAACAGCTAAAAGACGCAGAAGAACAAAAAAGAAAAGAAGAAGAGGAAATAAAAAGAGAAGAAGCAAGACAAAAAGCGATGGAAGAAAAACCAGAGGAAACAGTGGAACAACCAGCGGAAATCAAAGAAGAAACAAAAACAGAAGAAATAAAAATAGAGGAAAAAGAACAAGAGAAACCTAAGACTGAAAAGAAAACTACGAAAAAAACTACTCAAACAAAACCAAAAAAGAAAGAAGAGGAGGAAAAATAGATGAGCAAACATCTTAAAAGACTAAACGCACCAAAAACACTGAAACTTCATAGAAAAGAGAGAAAATGGACAATCAGAGCATCACCAGGTCCACACAAATTAAACAAATCAATACCCCTCGGTCTAGCTGTTAGAGATTATCTCCATCTATGTGACACTTACAAAGAAGCAAAGAGGATAATATCAAACGGAGAGCTCCTAGTTGATGGAGTCAAAAGAAAAGACATCAAATTCCCCTGTGGATTAATGGATGTTTTATCGATACCTAAATTAAAGAAAGACTATAGACTCTTATACGATCGAAGAGGAAAACTAACCCTAACAGAAATCTCGTCTGAGAATGCCGAATGGAAACTCTGCAGAATCGAAAACAAAACTATAGTAAGCGGTAATAGGATACAACTGAACCTACACGATGGCAAAAACATAATAGTGAAAAAAGACGAGTACAAAACAGGAGACGTGCTAAAAATCTCGTTATCAGACAAAAAAATAACAGACGTTTATCCATTTGACAAGGGAACCGTTGCAATGATTATAGACGGTAGCCACTCTGGCCAGATAGCAAATATTGTAGATATCGAGATAACACCATCGCCAAAACCTAACATCACAAAAATGAAGTCAGATGTAGAATTTCTAACAATCAAGAATTATGTTTTCCCAATTGGAAAAGATAAACCAGTGATTGCTTTACCTGAGGTGAAAATAGGATGAGTACACAAAAAACTACAAAGAAACAAACAAAAACCAAGAAAAAAACTGAAATAAATGAGAAACAAAAAAATATTTTCAAACCCAGGATAGCAAAAGTCACGATAAACATAGGCGTCGGAGAGGCAGGTGAAAAACTCAGTAAAGCAGAGACCGTGCTAAAAAACATAAGTAACAACAAACCAGTTCAAACGCTTTCTAAAACCACAAACAAAGATTGGGGCATCAGGGAAAGGATGCCGATAGGATGCAAGGTTACATTGCGTAAGAAACAAGCAATGGATTTCTTAACAGAGGCTTTAAAGACACGTGAGAATAAAATGGCCGACTATTCATTTGATAATCAAGGAAATCTTTCATTTGGTATACCGGATCATACTCTTTTCAAAGACCAAAAATACGACCCAAGCATTGGTATATTTGGGATGGACATAGCGGTGACAATGGAAAAACCAGGTTATAGAGTTAAACGCAGACGCGTAAACAAAGGGAAAATACCAAAGAAACATCAGGTCACAAAGGAAGAAGCCATGAAATACTTCATAGAGGAGCTCAAAGTGGAGGTCGTATAAACATGAAGATAAAAGAAAGAAAAAAATTCTATGGCAGAACCAAAGGATGCGAGCGATGCGGAAGAAAAAGGTCTCTGATAAGACGATATGGTCTTCATCTATGCAGACAATGCTTTAGAGATAAAGCTGAAGAACTTGGATTTAAAAAATTTTCATAAGGAGGCAAAAAACTAATGTTAAATGATCCGTTGGCAGATGCGTTATCAATCATAAAAAACGCAGAAGTAAAAGGAAAAGGAACTTGTACAATACAACCCTCCTCAAAACTAATAGGTGGAGTTCTAAACCTTCTAAAAGAGAAAGGATACATTGCTGAATTCCAACATATAGATGATGAGAAATCAGGCATATTCCAAGTTAAATTACTAGGACATATAAACGATTGCGGTGTAATAAAACCAAGATACCCTGTGAAAAGAGAAGAACTAGAAAAATGGGAATCCAGATATCTCCCAGCCCGTGATTTTGGTTTACTTATACTTACAACAACGATAGGCATAGTATCACATGCAGAAGCAAAAAAGAACGGCATCGGAGGAAAACTACTGGCATATATCTATTAAAAAAGCAATGGTGATAAAAAATGACAGAGAAAACAAAAAAAACCGAGATAAAAGAAAAGGTAACAATACCAGATAACCTCCAATTTACATTAGAAAATAATATTCTGATGCTAAAAGGCGAAAAGGGGCAGTTGTCAAAAAATTTCACATATCCTAATGTAACACTCAAAGTAAATGACAAAGTTATAGAGATAACTAGTAAATCTGTCCGCAAGAGAGAAAAGGCACTTGTTGGAACAATGGCCGCTCATATGAAAAACATGATACAGGGAACCTCAGAAGGTTTTGAATACAAGATGAAAACAGTGTTTTCACATTTTCCGATAAAAACATCTGTTGATGGTAATGATTTCGTAATCCAGAATTTCCTTGGCGAACGCTCAGCCCGTCGAGCTAAAATCCTCGAGGGAGTCAATGTTGAAATCAAAGCCGAGGAAGTCATAGTTCGCGGTGTTGATAAAGACAAAGTAGGACAGACTGTTGCTAATATCGAACGGGCAACCAAAGTAAAAAACAGAGATATACGTATTTTCCAAGATGGCATATACAAAATTATGAAGGGAGCGAGGTAGACGATGACTAGAGAAAATGTTGTCAAAGAGTTTTCATCATTAAAAGGCGTCGGTAAAGCAAAGGCTGAAATCCTATATGAAAATGGTTTTAATTCTTTGGAGAAACTTAAAAAGGCATCTGTTAACGACCTTACTAAAATTAAAGGTATAAACGAAAAACTTGCTAAAGAAATTAAAAATCAATTAGAAGAGAAAAAACCAGAAGAAACAAAAGACAAACCAAAAACAAAGAAGAGCGACAAAGAGCCCACTAAAGTTAAAAAGGAAAAAGAACCTGAAGAAAAACCAGAACAAAAGAAAGAAGAGAAAGTGGAAATCGTAGAAGAAAATAAAAAAGAGCACAAAGCTAAAATAAAACCTGAGCTCAGCAAAGATCTAAAAGAAGCTCTTTTAATTAGAAAACAAATTAAAAACAGGACACCTGATTTTTTACGACAGGAATGGTTCAGATACAAACGCATACCAGAACATTGGCGCAAACCACGTGGTATGACATCTAAGCTCCGTAAACATCTTGGTTACAGGCCAAGCGTGGTTCGCGTGGGTTTCAGAGGACCAAAAGAAACTCGCGGTTTACATCCCTCTGGCTTCGAAGAAGTTCTTGTTTACAATGTCCATGATCTTGAAAAATTGAATCCAAAGACGCAGGCTGCACGAATAGGTAGCTCAGTTGGAACTAAGAAACGTATTGAGATGGGGAAAAAAGCCGAGGATTTGAATCTTAGGTTACTAAACCTATAACAGGAGGAAAAAGACTTATGACTGATTTAAGAAACCAGCGGAGAATGGCAGCATCTGTTCTCAAATGCGGTGTGAACAGGGTCTGGATTGATCATGATAGAGTCGATGAGATTGCCAAAGCGGTTACTAAGGATGACATTAGGATTTTAATCAACGGTAAAGCAATTAAAAGCAGACAAATACAAGGGATATCAAGTGGTCGTAAAAATTATAGAAAAGAACAGAAAGATAAAGGTCGACGGCGTGGACACGGGTCTCGTAAAGGTGCTACATATGCCCGTCTACCACGCAAAGAGCGTTGGATACGTACAATACGACCTATCAGAGCATATCTAGTTACTCTTAGAGATGAGAAAAAGATAGACGGAACAACATATCGTAGGTATTACCGGAAAGCAAAAGGTGGCGAGTTCAGAAGTAAAAGCCATTTAGAATCACATCTTATATCTGATGGTTTTATAAAGAAAGGAGGAACAAAACAATGACGCTTGGACCACGTTATAAAGTCAAAACACGTAGAAGACGAGAGGGAAAAACTGATTACAGAACAAGACTCGGGCTTTTAAAGTCAAGAAAAACCAGGATAGTGGTTAGAAAAACAATAAAAAATACTCTGGTTCAATTCGTTGAATATAACGAGTTAGGCGATAAGGTTCTTGTATCAGCTATGTCTAAAGAACTTGCAAACAGATACAACTGGAAATACTCTACATCTTCAACCCCTGCAGCTTATCTAACGGGCTTACTTGCAGGTAAACGAGCAGCAGATACAGGCATAAAAGAGGGTGTACTGGACATAGGAAGATATGTGCCGGTCACAGGCTCAAAGGTTTTTGCTGCACTCAAAGGAGTTTTAGATGCAGGTGTCGAATGTTCTTTCAACGAAGAAAAAATACCAAGCGACGACAGACTTTTTGGAAAACACATAAATAAGGATATAGAACCATCTGTTAAAGATATTAAAAATAAGATTGTTGGAGGCGAATAATGGCGCAGGGTAGACGAGGCGGAGGCAGAACAAGGCAAGGTTCAAAAAAATTCGAAGAAAGAAAGACCACTAGATCAACAGATTGGAGCCCAAAAACCAACCTGGGGCTAATGGTAAAAAATGGGCAAATAAATACAATGAGCGATGCACTGAAATCTGGTTTACCTCTGAGGGAATCGGAGGTGGTAGACATATTAATGCCATCTCTGCAAGATGAGGTAATAGACGTAAACATGGTACAGAGGATGACGGACTCTGGTAGAAGAGTAAAATTTCTCATAACTGTAGCAGTTGGTAACTCAGATGGTTTCGTAGGACTCGGGCAAGCAAAAGGAAAAGAAGTCGGATTAAGTATCAGAAAAGCTATAGAAAACGCGAAACTCAACCTAATTGAAATCAGAAGAGGATGCGGCTCATGGGAATGCGGCTGCGGTAAAGCACACACAGTACCATTTGCTGTAATAGGGAAAAGTGGTAGCGTTGAAATAACACTTAAACCAGCTCCACAGGGCATTGGATTGGCTACTGGTGACGTAGCAAAAAAGATCCTCAAACTAGCAGGGGTTAAAGACTGCTGGACTTTCACAAGCGGGAAAACAAAAACTACTGTCAACTACGCAAAAGCAGTGTTCAACGCCCTAAGAGAAAACACACAAACCAGGGTTATGGAGAATGAGGTTAAACAAATCAATATAATATCTGGTGGAACGATTCTTACACCGGAACCGGAAAAGAACCAAACAAAGAAAGAAGAGGCGACATAAAATGGTATACGCTGTAGTTAGAGTTAGAGGAACAATCAACATAAAGCCTGACATTAAAAAAACACTAAAGTTATTTTCTCTAAGTAAAGCTAATCATTGTATATTACTAGAAGAGAACCCTAGCGCAAAGGGTATGCTACAGACTGCTAAAGACTATGTTACATGGGGCGAGGTAGACAAAGAAATTTTATCAAAACTAATAAAAAACAGGGGCAAATTAGAAGGAGATCAAGAGATAACAGATGAATATATCAAATCCTCTACATCGCATGATAACATAGAGAAACTTTCTAAAGCGATCATTGACAAAAAATTTAGTTACAAGGAGATACCAAATGTTAAACCCATTTTCAGACTTAGTCCACCTAAAAAAGGCTACGAGGGAATAAAGAGATCTTTTGTTAATGGTGGCGCTCTTGGTTACCGTGGTAAAGAAATAAACAAACTAATTGAGAGAATGCTGTAGCGAGGTTGATTTTTCCAAAAGATTTTTATATATCTGTGTTGTATTAAATGTGAGAGGGGGAAAAACTAGTATGGAAGAAACCCTTTATAACATAGAAATCCACAAGGATGATGAGGGATATTTTGGGAGGATATATTCTGATATTGATGGTATGAAAGAGTTTAAAAGTAACAATATTGACAAGTTATTAAGGGACATAACACTTGATATGCAGCTGGCTCTAGAAGAGTTCACAGGCACTCGTACCATTGATTTCATCGATATTCACGAAAAATAGCCTTTTTGATGCCTTTTTAGAGGGCAATCTTTTTAAAGATTTCGCATATTTGGTGTTCTTACCTATATCTATATCATATGGAGGATTAGAATTGAAGTATACAAGATTCGAAAAAGCACGCATTATAGGTGCTCGGGCTTTACAGATATCGATGGGTGCCCCATCTTTGATTAAAATACCAAAGGAGTTCATGGAACCCATTGAAATAGCTATGTTGGAGTTTAAAGAGGAAGCGATACCTATAACTGTTAGGCATCCTACTGCAAGAAATGATGTTTAAAAGAGGAAACTTTAATGAGCGAAGAGGAACAAAAAAAGGATATTACAACAACAGAGCAAAGCTCCGACATGATGGTTTCCGAGGAAACCTACATGACATCCGGGGTACATATTGGAACTAGGCAGAAAACAGCTGATATAAAAGATTTTATTTATAAAATTAGGAACGACGGACTGTATATTATTGACGTGAAGAAAACTGATCAGAAGATAAAGTCCGCTTCTAAGTTTCTCGCTAAATTTGATCCTTCTAAGATTTTGATTGTGTCTGTACGTCAGTATGGCCAGAAACCTATTAAGAAATTCGCAGAAAATACTGGCATCAGTGTGCTCGATGGACGTTTCAGACCAGGTACTTTAACTAACCCAAATTCACAAGGTTATTTTGAGCCGGAGTTGTTGTTTGTCACAGACCCATTAACTGATGCACAGGCTTTACATGAGGCAAAAAACATTGGCATACCTGTTGTGGGGCTTTGTGACACGAACAATGACACCAAATATCTTGATTTAGCCATACCGACCAACAATAAGGGTAGACGTGCACTTGCTCTTGTTTATTGGCTTTTAACTAGGGCCTTAATGAAAGAGCAGGGCAAGATTAAAACCTTTGAAGAATTTACTCCTCAAGTCGAAGATTTTGAGGCTGAGTTGTAAAAACAGTTTTTTTAAATAACAGAGAGTTGTTTACATAACTTAAGAGGAGACGTTAATTTGCAGGTTAAAATTAATGATAACATCGTACTTGTTGGCACAGCACACGTTTCTAAAGATAGCGTCGATGAGGTCAGAAGTGTAATCGAGGAGTATAAACCAGATATTGTTGCTGTTGAGCTTTGTGAGAAAAGATACGAGACTTTAACGAATAAGGATAAGTGGGAGAACACACCAATTACTTCCCTTATGAAAGAGAATAGAGCATATATCATCCTAGCTCAAACGTTTTTGGCTTCCATCCAGCGTAGACTGGGCAAGGAATATGGTGTAGAGCCTGGTTCTGAGATGATAGCAGCTATTGATGAAGCAAAGAAAAACAACCTGAAGATAGCACTAGTAGACAGAGATATATCTATTACGCTTAAAAGGGCCTGGAGAAAGATGGGTTTCAGGGAGAAGACCAGGCTTGCGTGGGAATTCATGAAAGCTCTTGTTGGTTATGATGAAGAAGAGATTGAGAATTTAGATTTAAAGGAGCTGATGAAAGAAGATGTTATATCTGCTATGATGAAAGAATTCGGGGAGATAGCTCCTAGTGTTGCAGATGTTCTTATCCATGAGCGTGATGAATATATATCGAAGAAAATACTTGATGAGAGCAAAAATGGCAGGGTTGTTGCTGTTGTTGGCGCTGGTCATCTAAACGGAATTAAAGATTATTTAGAGAAAAAAGAGCTAAATGTTGACTTAAAGAATCTCGAGATTGTACCAAAAAAACGTATCGGCATAGGTAAAGTTATTGCAGTAGCTATACCAACTATCTTTTTTGGAATAATAATATGGCTTATGGTAACGCGCGGACCTAACGCGCTCAACCAGGTTGGTAACATCTTTCTATATTGGTTCCTCATACATGGTGCACTATCAGCAATTGGCGTAGCAATAGCAAGGGGCCATCCGCTTTCCATAGCAACCGCTTTCCTAGCTGCCCCATTCACATCACTAGAGCCTTTCTTTGCGCCAGGATGGTTTGCAGGGCTTGTAGAAGCAAAACTAAGGCCACCTAGAGTCAAAGACTTTCAGGATATAAGCAAAATCGAGAGCCTCAGGGATTTCTGGAAAAATAAGGTTATAAGATTGCTGATGCTAGTAGCCTTAGCTAACCTTGGTAGTATGATTGGAACTTTTGTAGCAATACCATGGATCTTCCATATCGGGCTTTCAGGTTAATTCCGTTAAAGAAAATATAAACTACGATTTGTTGATTAAGGTTTAGAGATATGCCTGAAGAAAAAAAGGTCTACAAATCATTTCATGATATTCCTCTCAGAGATTACATGTATTTCCCAAAAGGTGTAATTGAAGCAGATAAGCCTGGGAGATTCAGCAGAACGGAAATCATACATCTTTTGATTTCGATTATTGTTCTCACAATAGCATTTTCTTTTGCATTCACAAAGAATAATTTGTTTTACGGCGGAATTGATATAAATTCTTTGATTTCTTTCTTCCCCGTATCTTTTCTAGCTGTTTTAACAGCGTTTTTTTTCCACGAATTATCTCATAAGTTTATGGCACAAAAATATGGTTTATGGTCGGAGTTTAGAATGTACCCACTTGGTTTGTTACTAGCTTTATTGTTGGCGTTTTTTACGGGTTTCGTTTTTGCAGCACCAGGTGCAGTGATGTTCAGGGGTGACACGAGAAACTTTGAAACTGGGAAGATAGCAACTGTTGGTCCTCTTGCCAATCTAGCAGTGGCTCTTGTAACATTACCTCTCTATTTTGTCTTCTTCGAATCGACATTAGGCGGAATTATTGGTTTTATTTGTTTAATAAATGCTTTTCTAGCGACGTTCAATCTGCTTCCATTTGGTCCACTTGATGGTGCTAAAATAGTAAGATGGAATCCAACGATATGGGTTTTATTACTCAGTACAGCTATTGCCATTGTAATGTACACATTTATTCGTATATCGCCTATTCTTTCCATCTAAAAAAGTTATTTTATTATCATCACAATTTCTTTATGATAAGTAGTTTCACCATTAAAACAAATACCAATATGTAGCTTATCAATATAAGAGCAGCAGAAACCCAGAAGTCAGTGACAAAAACTAATATTATGGAAAGTGTACTAAGAGCGAAGATTGATACTACAACTAAACGTAGTTTATTGAGCGTATCTAATTTTTCTAGACCCAATTTTCCGAGACTGTTCTTTATTATACTTTTTTCTTCTTTTTTCTTAAACATATTTCTTCCTCCAAATAATAAATATAATTTTATTATTAAGTTGAACTTTTAAATTTCTTTCGCTGTTTATCTTGGTCACGTTTTATTCGCTCGATGGTTTCTTTTTTCCATATATCCTCTGTGGCGACACCGGTCTCTAACTTAGTTTCTTCAGGTTTTTCTTCTTTTATCTTGATTGGTTTATTTTCCTCAGTTTTTTTAGTTTTTTGTCTATTCTCAATTTTTTTAAATATATTAGTGAAGATAAAGAGTTTTTTCTCTTTTTTCGCGGCTTGTTTTTGCTTTTTTTGTTTTTCTTTTTGAATTATCACTTTGAGAGTTTCCTTATATCCTAGCAAAGCAGATTCGTACTCTTCTTTCATCATCTTTAGAGTTTCGTTGTATCCTTTTTTATCTTTTTTCTTGAGCTCTTCAAGATGCTGTTTTTCTTCAGGTATATCCCATGGTTTATCTGGTTTCTTACAGATTTTATCTAATTTTTTTCTTCTTCTGAATAACACAAATGCAACACCCAGAGCTATTAGTATCAAAAAGGCTACAGAGTATATCCCATTTGTTTCTGAAACATAAACACCTTTTGTAGTTATAGTAACAGTTTGTTTGAAAACTTTCTCAGGTTCATAAATTGAATATGCCTCGATATCAATAGAGCGCACTGTACCAGGATCTCGAAAATTACGTGGAGTTGCTATACTAAGAGATGCATGTCCAATTTCATTTGGTTTCAGAGTTATAGCTGGAGGTGGAGATACAATCATTCCGTAGTCCGTGTCTGCGCTTACTCTAAAATTAAACGTATCGGTATGACTCCCAAGATTTTTGATATCTATTGGTATGGATTGAAGTTCATTTGGTTTCATTTCAAGACTTTGAGGAGGTGTAATATCTGCAAGATGGAAACGATTTGTTTTTATCAAAATATCCACATACATAGGATCATCAGGCAGTCTTTTACCGCTAAATGTTGGCCAAGGATTTGGAGATAGCAAAGCTAAAACAGCAGCACCAATACCGAATGCTGTCCAAAGATTTCCAAAAGTGGTATATTTAGTGACATTTACTCGGAGTAATATTTTATCAGGAAGTACCGTACCATCAGGAATATTTAAATCGATTGTGAGTTTTGTTTTTACTTCTCCTTCTTCCCCAACTATTAAAGTCGGGGGGCTGAATTTGGTAATAAAAACTCCTTCAGGTATGCCCTCAGGAGTTTCTAATTTGAAAGTAAAATCTTTCGCTTGCTCGAAGGGTGCTTTTTGATAAGTTTTTAAAGATCTATACCCTCCTGTCGATGCATCTTTTATCCCGATCACTATTTCAGCGCGGTTGAGATTTTCCAAATCTACAGTATTTGGTTCTGCAGTAAAAAAATCTGGATCAGCAAATCTAAAAACTTTCCATGGAGTATTAAAATTACTGAATAGGAGACTTGATATTGGCCCCTTTGAATAGCTGTATTTAAAAATTCTCATCAAAATTCTATCAAGTGGTCTTATCGGTGCAACTTCGTTTGTTTTTGCTGTAGCTGTAATATTTGATGAAATAGAGGAAAAAAGAAAAATACTAATTAACAATATTGCGATAAATTTTACATATTTCATTTTTCGTCCTCGTCATCATGATTATGAAACGTTTTTTTCCTTTGTCGTTTTTTGATGATTAAAGCAATAATGATCAATGCAAATACTAAGAAAATAGATTCGAATCCTGGCATAGAAAATCCTCTACTTTGAACAATAAAGGACAGATTGTATTCATTTCCTTTTAAAGATTCGTTATTAAAATATGATGGTACAATAGAAATTTTAATCTCTTGCCGCTCATCGTGATATCCAAATCCATAAGGTGGTTTAACGACAAGTTGAATTGTTTTATTTGTATCTTCGCTGCTAGTTTTTGATCCAATTATTGTAGAAGCAGAAGTATCAATATGGGCAGACCAACCATCTGGGACATCTATGAGATTACATATAATCTTTGTTTTTGCATTCCCCATGTTTTCTATGTTGATGCCGAAATTTGCAGTGTCATATGGTCCAATCAATTTATAAGTGTCTTTAACAACATCTATATCCAACAAAGGTAAATAGCCTGGAGTAAATGTAATATCTTGGTAAAAAATTCCACTGGCCACAGCGCCAAACTTTTCCGCTTCTGCTCTAATCTTTATTTTACCCACAAAAAAAGCCTCTGCATCCCCATTAACTTTTATATTTAACAAAGATGCTTCTGTTAGTCCTGTGGTAGTAGCTTTGAATTTTAGTAGATTTGGCGATATAGCCGCAGTACACCAATCAGGTGTTTCATCTACATACAAATGAATGTAATTATCACTCTCTTCATAATATGGCAGTATATCTTTTGCAAAGTAACCTGTAACTGAGTAACTTACATTGATTGGTATATCTTTTATCATGTCCACCGGTAGAAATGGATCATTGGCAACTTCAGTATCGTAATCTATTGTCACTTTAGGATAACAAGCATAAACATTGGCAAAACGATTTTTAATTGGTCCTGCTGAAGTTGTAGGCATAGCAAAAGCGAATAAACTAATCATTAGTATTCCCATTATTATGCCTGTTTTGGCAACTTTAAGATTTGTATTCATCGTTTAATCGCCATCATGTTCCTATATATTTAATATTTATTATTATTTTTCTTTATATTTAAATATTCCTATACAACTATTACAATTTTTATATTATTGATATAGAGCATGTAATACAAAGTCTTCAGATATATATTAAAAATTAAAAAATGAAATGATGCTAGACAGCTCTTTGATATCTGCATCATTTTTAATTTTTCTTTATTTTTTGTCTTTTCTTAACAATGAGCGCTATGCCCACGATCGCAAATATTAGAAAGACTGCTTCGAATCCTGGCGTAGAGAAACCTCTGCTCTTAATCGTGACAGTAGGTGAATATATCTCTGTTCTAAGAGTAGTTGCATTAGTGGTACCAGAGCCAGCATAGTATCGTCCGTAAATTGATAGCTCAATATTTATTGTATCGTCATGATAACCGAATCCGTATGGTGGTGTTACTTGGAGCATAACTGTTGTTTTTGAAGTTTCGCCATTTGATGCGGATGGCACTTTTATATTTGCAGGTATACTAGCGATCCAACCCTCTGGGACATTTGTTATATCAAGAATAAACTCTGTGTTTGCATTACCTAGATTAGTTAAATCAATTGGTATGTCTATAGATTTTCCTGGATTGGTTTCTACATAAGTAACTCTAGGCGTAACATCTATAATCGGTCGATAGGTAGGTGTGAATGAAATTTCACCGTAGTATGTTGCTGCTTTTATTTCGAATAAAACAGCATTAAGTCTTATGGATTGCATTTTAATTTTGATAACTACTGGCCCAATTGCAGGAGCATTTTCTTTAAATGAAATAAGTAAAGTAGCAGTTTCATCATAGCTCCAACCAGTTTTTATCTCAGGACTAACAACATTATTCTCGATAGTAGCAGTACAAAAAGAAGGAGTTTCCTCAACTGAAAGGGTAATCTGAGCCGGCTGAACTTTTGAAAAACGATTTACAGCTGCTTGGGACATAAGTCCTGTTATTATATAGCCTACTTTTAATTTCATTTCTACTTGTCCTTCTAGAGGTGCAACGAATCTTGACTGTTCCGGATTTGCTAGTTCTACTTTTATTTGCGCGTCACATTTGAATAT
>Ga0105093_10000396_pt1 | contig 16578 bp, 14 predicted proteins | sample PPLLak3March2015_2_FD_79111 | JGI IMG/M metagenome (GOLD analysis project Ga0105093, IMG submission 79111) | Freshwater sediment microbial communities from Prairie Pothole Lake near Jamestown, North Dakota, USA - PPLs Lake P8 Core (3) Depth... | ecosystem: Environmental > Aquatic > Freshwater >... | reverse complement strand
GATGATTCCCGCTGAACACGTCAGCACCGCCCCGGCCAGAGTCAGCCCATCCAGGGTCTCCCCCCAAATCAGCCAGCCCAATAGTGCGGCAAAGACTACGTTTCCATAGTTGAACGGCCCCACCTGCCCGGCCGGCGCCAAGCTGTAGCCCTTGGTCAGGCACATCTGAGCCATGATCGCCAGCACCCCCATCACGCACAGCGCCCATAGCATGTGGCCTTGCGGAGTTTGCCATGCCCATGCGAGGGGGATGGCAGAAACGAGGGTGCCGAACACGGTGAAATAGAAAACGACGCGCACGACCGGCTCGGTGGCGGTCATGCGGCGGATGCCCACGATGGCAAGCGCCGCCAGCAGGCCGCTGGCAAGCCCTACCAGCCCGGCCGCCTGAAAAAGGCCGAAGCCCGGCTTGAGCACCAGAGCGATGCCGATGAACCCCACGATCACCGCGATTTTGGTCTGGCGGCTGACCGGCTCCTTCAACCAGAACCATTCGATGATCGGGATGAAGATCGGCAGCGTATAGCAGAGCAGCATCGCGTCGGCGAGCCGCAGCAGCTTCAAGGCGATGAAAAAGCAGTACATCGCGCCGAGCCCGGATGCGGCCCGCAGTAGATGCAGATGGAGGCAGCCCGTTTTCAAACTCAAATTCCGATAGCGCAGCCTGAGCCAAGGCAGCAAGAACGCCATGGCCACCACGTTGCGGAAAAAGACGATGACTTCGGTCGGCAGATCGACCGATGCGGCTTTAACAAGCGCTCCGACCCCTGCGAACAGTAAGGCCGATGTGAGCACCAGCAAGCCGCCCGCAACCGGGCGGCTGCGGCGGACGGCAGGTAAGATCAAGGGGTCCACGGATGGTAATCCAAAGAATTCAACCTTTCTTGTAAGCCTTCAAATCCCGGCACCAGCCAGGGTGGCCAGGTATACTGGCTTTACCGGCATGCGCACGGATGGAAGGGGAATGTGGGCGAGCGGTTTTCCGGTGAGCGCCGCCAGCACGTCCAGGAGAATGGCCCTGCAGGTGCTTCCCTGGCAGATTCCCATTCCGCAGCGGGTGGCCTTCTTGACCGCGGCCGGAGAATCAAAACCGTCGGCAACCGCCCGGCGGATGTCGCCTAAATCGACTTCTTCACAGCGGCAGACGGGCACATCGTCGGCCAGGCTTCGAACCCATTCGGCCATGTAGCTGGGTGTGAAAGAATAGTGGGAATTGAAGTAACGCGCAAATGCCATTTGGCGTTGACGCGACTTTTTGAGTGCGGAGATTTCTCCTCGCATGCCATTTGATTTGAGCCGGCCCATATGCCGCAGGATCGAGAGGCCGGCCAGGCGTCCCTCGGTCAACGACTTGGCCGCTCCGCCCACCGCCGTGATTTCGCCGGCGGCATAAATCCTGTCGATGCTGGTTTCGAGATCTTCGCTCACCTTTACGACCCAGCCGCCCAGTCCCGAGTTGAATGCCAGCCCGCAGCCGGCAAGCTGCGCCAGCTCGACGTTGGCGGTGAAGCCGAATCCGATCGCAAGGCAGCCGGGGTTATAAGTCGTTTCAGTGCCGGGAATCACCCGCCCGGCATGGTCGACGCGGGACGCCACCACTTCGACCTGTCCGCCGTCTCCTCGGGCCTCGATGAGGCGGGTTCCGCCGCACAAGGCGGTTCCCGCCAGCCGCAGCCGCGCGAGCATGCCGCTGCCGTGGGCGAACTTGGCGAACTGCTGGGCCACAAGGCCGAGCGTCGGCATTCGTTTAAAAAGCGGCGCCTCATGCAGCACGGCGGGCACGCGGCCGCCGCTCTTCTGAAGGTCGCGGGCAACGGCATTTAGAAAAATCCCGGCACCCGCGACCAGTACCTCCCGTGCCGGCAGGATGCCGGACTGCTTGACGAGGATCTGAACGGCGCCCGTTGCCATAACGCCGGGATGCGTCCAGCCTTTAAAGGGGATAAACCGTTCCCGGGCGCCGGTTGCCAGCAGAATGCGGTCGCATTCCACCAAGCGAATCCCGCCGTTTCCATCCGCAACCAATAGCTTGAAGCCGGGCTCGATGCCGAGCACCTCCGCTCGGCTTGCGGTCTCGACCGAGAATTGAGGCAGGCTCTCGATCAGGGCCAGCCCCCGACGCCTGGCCCTGTCGACCCAAGCTCCTCCCCGCCGCCGTCCGCCGCGCAGATACTGCCCGCCCGGGTGCAGGTTGTCGTCCAGCACCAGCACCTGGACTCCAAAGCGGCCCAGCACCTCGGCCGCGGCGAAACCGGCGAGCCCGCCTCCGACAATGGCGACCTCCACGCGCTTAGCGGCCATCGGTGAAGACCTCCATGCCTTCGCGCACCGCGGTCATGCAGGCGCGCCGGTCCGGCATCCCATCGACGGTCACGCGGCACTCCTGGCAAACTCCCATCCCGCAAAAACCCCCGCGGGCGGTTTTTGTTGAGTCTTTGATCGAATGCCTTAAGGTTCGAATGCCGGCGGCCAGCAGCGCTGCGAAAAGCGTTTCGCCGCAGTGGGCCGCCACGGGCCTGCCGTTCACCCGGATCGTCACCTGGGTTCCGCGGGGATGGTTCTTGGTTCTCAAAGCGTTCATGCCAAATTCTCTCGAAAACGCTCTAGGCGGAACGCGTCCAGAGGAAACTGCGTCCGGCCCGTGGCGATCAGCTCGGCGATGAGCTCGCCGGTGATGGCCGCAAGCGCAATGCCGTCGCCCTCGTGTCCGGCCGCCATGATGAACCCTTCCAACCCCGCCACCCTCCCCAGGATCGGCAGGCCGTCCGGCGTGTAGGGTCGAAGTCCTCCGAAGGTACGGATCACCGGCACGAGTTTGAGCGACGGAATGACAGGAACGATGCGACTTGCGATCGTGCGGATGCCGTCGAAGGTGGTGCGCCGATCGAAGCCCACGAACTCGCGGGTCGAACCGATCAGGATGTTGCCGCTGTCCGCCTGTTCGAGCGAGAAGCCCATGCCGCCCGCTGCAGCAAGCTCCGGCTTGAACTTGGCTGCAACGTATTGAGCTGAAATCAAGCAATGCCGCAGCAGGGGCGGCACCGCCGCCGTGACCAGGATCTGCCCGCGCCGCGGTGTGATGGGGATTTCCAAGCCGGCCATCCGGCCGACCTCGGCCGCCAGGGCCCCGGCCGCGTTGACGACGACGGGAGCGCTGATTCGACCGTTATCGGTAATGACCCCGGTGGTTTTGCCCGCAGCTTTACCGATATCCTTGACCGCTACCCCTGTCAAAATCCGCGCCCCCGCGGATTTTGCAGTGCACAGAAAGGCAAACGTGAGCGCATACGGGTTCACCTGCGAGTCCAGCGCCGAATAAGTCGCCGCGGCCACCTTCTTCGAGAGACACGGCTCGCGGCGCCGGGCCTCGTCGCCTTCGATCAGCTCCACATCGAGGCCGCTTTGGCGCTGTTCCTCCACAAACAACCGCATGGCGGCCAACTCCGCCTCGCATTCGATCAGGCACATGCCCCCCGGATTCTTGAATTCGATCCCACCACCAAGCAGATCGACCAGGCCGTCCAAACGCCTGCGGCTTTCCAAAGCCAGCCGTAGGTGCAGTCCGGGCTTTTTGGACTGCAGGAACACGAGCCCGTCGCAGGCCCCCGAGCTGCCGGCGGCCGGGTGGCGCTTCTCGATCAGCAGGGGTTTGATTCCATGGCGGGTGAGATGGAACGCGACGGACGCGCCGATGATGCCGGCGCCGATGATGAGCACATCTGCCGTTTTGGGGCCCACAGGCAAAGGACTTCCTCAGGCGGGCCGGCCGGCTCCCGGCGTAGCCGCCGGCGCCGACCGGGCTTGCAGGTAGGACCAGGTCCAGGTCCCCAGACCGGCACATAGCCCGATGATCAAATTGACCTGGTCGGCGAACACCAGGAAGCAGGCTGCACCGACGAGAAGGATTCGCTGAACGGGATGGAGGGGAGCGAAGAGCTGTCCGATCACCCCGGCGGACAGGCAGACCACTCCGAACACCGTCGTCAAAAGCGTCAACGCAATCTGCCCGGAGCTTCCATTCAGAAGCAGCTCCGGCTGGAAGACGAACGCAAACGGCACCAGAAACCCGGCGATCCCCAGCTTGAAGGCCTCGAAGCCGGTGGCCATGGGCTCGGCGCCGGCGATGTTGGCGGCGGCGAAGGCCGTGACCGCGTCGGGAGGAGTCATGTCGGCCAGCACCGCGTAATAGAAAACGAAGAAATGGGCGGCCAACGCCGGAACGCCGAACTTGCTTAAGGCATAGGCGCCGACCGTGACGGCAATGATATAGGAGGCGGTCGTCGGGATCCCGGTCCCGATGACGCTGACCACCAGAAAAACGAGAAGCAGCACCAAAAGTAGGGAATTGAGCGAAAAGGAAACCAGAATCGAGCCGAACGACAGAGCCACGCCGGTACGGGTCAGCACGCCGACCACCATGCCGGATCCGGCCAGGACCGCCGCGATCAGCGCGCAGTTCACCATGGACCCGCAGAAAAGGTCCAGCAGCTTGCGCGGGGTCAGCCAGGTTTTACGATCCAATAGACTGAGCAGCAGGATGAACCATATGGTGTGGAACGCCGCCTTGGCCGGCGAGTAGCCGTAGGCCAGCAGCCCCACGACCGCGAGAAACGGGAGGAAAAAATAGCTGTGCCGCAGAAGGCTGCGGAGCGTCGGCCTATCCGCGCGATCGATGCGCTGGATCCCCCGTTTGAGAGCGATGAAGTGCACCATGCAAAAAACGCCCAAATAATAAAGAAACGCCGGAATGACCGCCACCTTGATGATGGTGAAGTAGGGGACCCCCGTTATTTCCGACATGATAAAAGAGCCGGCGCCCATGATGGGCGGCATGAGCTGGCCGCCGATGCCCGAGACAGTCTCGACGGCCGCGGATTGCTTGGCGGTGTACCCGCTTTTTTTCATGAGCGGGATGGTGAAGGAGCCGGTGGCGTAGACGTTGGCCACCGAGGAACCTGAAACGGAACCGTAGAGCCCCGAGGAAATGACGGCGATTTTGGCGGAGCCGCCCCGCGCCCAGCCGGCGGCCCAACCCGCGAAGTTGATCAGGAAGTCTCCGGCCCCGGTTTGAAGCAATACCGCCGCAAACAGGATGTAAATGTAGAGGATTTCAGCGGAGATCCCCATGAGAAAGCCGAACACGCCCTCGTCGGTCGGCAGGTAAAGGATTTCCACCGCCCGGTCGAGCGTGAAGGCTTTGTAATGGAACAGCCCCGGCCAGAACTGGCAGGTCATGAGATAGATCAAGACGACGGCGACGGTGACGGCGAACCACTTCGAAATGGACCGGCGGCAGGCTTCGATGACGGCAAGCGCCAGAAGCCCGCCCAGCACCACCTCCTCCGGCCGCACGGGGTGGAAGCCGACAAACCGTTGGTTCAGGCGGTCGGCATAAAAAACGGTGTAAAGCGACGCCGCCAAGCATATCGCCGCCGCCAAAAGGTCGATCACGCTCGGGCGGTGGCGCGGCGACTTCTTCCAGGCCGGGTAAAGCAGGTAAACAAACGGCAGGAGCATGGACAGGTGCAAGCCGCGAAAAGTGCGAGGCTCAGGCGACCCGAACCCCGCGCAATAATAGTGGAAAAACCCGGCGATCACCGCTACCACCAAGATCGGCACCTTCCAGGGGAGCGTCAGTTCCCGCATCGTCTCAATTAGCTCCAGTCGTTTATCGCCACAAAATCATGCGGCTCGAAACATCGGCGCTTTTTTATTTCAATACGCCTTTTTCCTTGTAGTACTTGATGGCCCCGGGGTGCAGCGGAACGCCGCAGCCGGTCGGGCCGTCTTTGATTTCGTAAGTCTCCATGCTGGAGTGGACCTTGCGGGCCTTTTCGTAGTTGTCGTTAAAGGCCTTGGTCAGACGATAGGCCAGCTCATTGCTCATGTCCTTGTGGACGGTGATGACGCTTCCGGCCACCGCAGTAACGACGTCTTTGGTGTTGGCCGCCTTCTCATAGGTGCCGGCCGGGATCTTGCCCTTGGTGATCCCGAATTGTTCCAAGTGCTTGAGGGAGCTATCCGAGAAGTCGATCAGTTTCAGCTTGCGGCCCACCGACGCCTCGGTCACGGCGGCGCCGGGGATGGCCAGGAAGGTGAAAACGCCGTCGGCATTCTTGTCCTTGAACTGGTTCGCCTGAAATGCGTAGTTGCCGCGCAGGAAGGTGAAGCCCGCCTTCTCGAGGTCGGGGATGCTGGTCTTGTAGGAATCGAGCACGCGCTCCAGCACCCAGGTGTCCGAGCTTCCGGCCTGGGAGATGGCCAGGCGCACCTTCTTCTTCTGGCCGAAGATCTCGTCCATGCTGTTGAGCGGGGACTCCGCGTCCACATAAAAGTGGAAGTAGTTCATGCTCATGCCGCCGGCCAGCGCCCGCAGCTCTTCGAGCGGTTTTTCAAACGGCGCCATGCCCTTGTAGGCGGCCGCGTTCAGGAAGGGCAGCCCCCAGCCGATCTCCGCCCCCTTGCTGGCGACCACGGCCGGGTTCTGCAGCCCGCCGCCGGGTACAACCTTGATCACGATGTCCGGGTCGGCTTCCTTGACGATGGTGGCGATGCCGCCGGCAATGCTGTACCAGCCGCCGCCGGCCCCGCCGGCGGTCCAGGTGAGGGTGACCTGCTGCGCCTGCAGCGGCAGGGCGGCAAAGACCATGAACGAACAAACAGCGGCGAAAACCCCTAAGCTCCTTTTCATTCGACACCTCCCGAAATGGTTTGAAACCCGGCCCTCGGGCCGATGAAATGATTAAACTGACAGCAAATAGCAGCGCCCAACAAATGCTGTCAAGCAATTCCTGGTGGTATTGTATGTTGAAAAGACTGATGATAGACAGGTTTCATGAGCGTGAAATCAACTCCCGCAGCCCCGCCGGCGATCGGCATCCTGGTGATGGATGCCCGCATCGAGCGCATCCCCGGAGACGTCGGCAACCCCGCGACCTTTCCTTTTGCGGTGACCTGCCGCACGGTGGCCGGCGCCACGCTCAAACGGCTGATCAGCGAACGCGATCGATCCTTGCTGGACCCGTTCATTGCAGCCGGATGGGAGCTGGTGCGGCAGGGGGCGCGGGCCCTGACCACGAGCTGCGGGTTCATGATCCTTTTTCAGGAAGAGCTCTCCAGAGAATTCCCCGTGCCGGTGTTCACCTCAAGCCTGCTGCAGCTTCCTTTCATCCAGGCGACCCTGCGACCGCAGGACCGCATCGGGATCATTACGGCCGATGCCTCCAACCTAACGCTGGAGCACCTCCAGCGAGCCGGCGGCAACGTGGATCGGATCACGGTTGCCGGGCTTGAGAGCCAGCCCAAGTTCAGGGAAGCGATATTCGCAGAAACCGGACGTATCGATAGGCAGGGCGTCGCATCCGAGGTGGTGGAACAGGCCCGGCGCATGGTGGCGGCCGACCCGCTGATCGCCACGATTCTCTTTGAATGCGCCAACCTGCCGCCCTATGCAGCGGCGGTTCAGAAGGCGGCCGGGCTTCCGGTTTACGACATCGTCACCATGATCCGGCACGTGCATGCGGCACTGGCGGCAGTGTCTTTTGAAAAATAGAAACGGCTCGCCGTTTCTATCGGTCGAAAAAGATGTTCTTGCCGGCGGCGGCCAGCGGAATCCCCATCACGAAATCCCAATCCACCACTTTGGTCTCCCGCGCAACCGCACCGATGCGGTACATGATGCGGTTGTCCACGTTCAGCATGCTGGCGGTCTTAACGGCCGAGCCGAGGGCGATGCCCATGTCGAGCAGGCGGAAGGCGCAGATCGGACCGGAGAACTCGCTCGTCATTTTTGACTGCTTTTCGAGGCTTTTGCAGTCCGGGTACCCGCAGGCCCCGCAGTCGAGTCCCACCGCTTTCGCATCCTTGAGGCCGATCAGCACCACGGCCCCGGATCGCGCAACTCCCTTGGCGTCGCGATCGAAGTCTTTTTTGCCAGTCCGCCGGCCGAAGCGGACCATCGCTTCCGCGAGGGCCTGAACGGCATCACCTATCATGACATGCGTCTGAACGAAATTCACCCCTTTGCTCTTGGGGGCAGTCACCGCAGAGAGTTCCATCAATTTAGCCGCAATTTCGATGGCGTCCATTTTTCCGACTCCTTCTGGATGTTTACTTGGGACGATTCACTGGTTAAGATAGTGCACCAGCGTGATCTGGTTCATTTGTGGGAAATGGCTATCAAACGATTCTACTTTTATGCATCGTTATAATCTGCACCACTACCAGCACAGCCACCGTTTCCTTGCCGACCACGCGCGCGGGGAACGATCCACCCACCAGGTGATCGTACTCACCTTGGCCATGATGGTGATCGAAATCGCCGCCGGCATGGTATTCGGCTCGATGGCTCTGCTGGCGGACGGCTGGCACATGGGCACCCACGCGGTGGCTCTAGGCATCACAGCTCTGGCCTATTACTTCGCCCGCCGGCACGCCGACAACCCCCGTTTCACCTTCGGCACCGGAAAGGTCGGCGAATTGGGCGGATTTGCCAGCGCCGCAGTGCTCGCCGTAGTCGCGGTCGTGATGGCTGCCGAATCCGTGCAGAGGCTGATCGAGCCCAACCCCATTCGCTTCAACGAAGCCATTGCGGTAGCCGTGGCAGGCCTGATCGTCAACGTGATCAGCGCCTTTCTCCTCAATGACCGCCACTCCCATGATCACGAAGACGGCTCCGGTAAGGGGCACCTTCATGATCACAACTTGAAGGCGGCCTACCTCCACGTGTTGGCCGACGCCCTCACCTCGCTTCTGGCCATCGTGGCGTTGTCGGCCGGCAAGGCCTTCGGATGGGTGTGGATGGACCCCTGCATGGGAATCGTCGGGGCGGTCATTATCACCAAATGGGCCTACGGCTTGCTGATGGATACCGGACGGATTCTGCTCGACCGCGATGTCGACCCGGGCTTCGTCTCCGCGATCGTGCAGCGCATCGAAGCGGAGTCCGACAACCGGGTTTCCGATATCCATGTCTGGCGGGTCGGCGCCGAGAGCCTTTCCGTTATCCTATCGATTGTTACCCACCACCCGCAACCTCCCGAGCACTATAAGGAGCTGATCAGGGACTTTGATGAAGTCGCGCACGTGACCGTGGAGGTGAACCCCTGCGAGGGCGAAGCCTGCATTCAGCCGGCCGTTCCAGGCGGCTGAATGGATAACCCCAAAAAGCAACAGGGGCGACCTCGCTATCGCGGTCGCCCCTGATCATCCTGAATCGTCGATGCGCTACCCGAGCCGCTCCTTCAAGGCTTTGAGCTGGGCATTTAGACGTGCCGGCAGCCGCTCGCCGAACTGCTTGAAGTGTTTGTCGATGTCGGGAAGCTCGGCTTTCCAGGCAGCCGCGTCCACCTTCATCAGCTCCGCCAGGTCCGGGGCAGGAATCGATAGCCCCTTCAGATCGAGTTCGCCATCCTTGGGGAGGATGCCGATCGGGGTCCGGCGGCCTTCGACCTTACCCTCCACCCGCTCGCACATCCACTTCAACACCCGGCTGTTTTCGCTGTAGCCCGGCCACAGCCACTTGCCCTCGGGGCTCTTGCGGAACCAGTTCACGTAGAAGATGCGCGGCGCCTTGGCGCCCAGCCTGTCGCCCATATCGAACCAGTGCTGGAAGTAGTCGCCCATGTTGTACCCGCAGAAGGGTTTCATGGCAAAGGGGTCGCGCCGCAGGTTGCCTACCGCGCCGATGTTGGCGGCCGTGGTTTCGGATGCGGCCGTGGAGCCCATGAACACCCCGTGGTCCCAGTTGTAGGCCTCATGGACCAGAGGCACCACGCTGGCGCGCCGGCCGCCGAAGACGAAGATGTCAATCGGCACCCCTTCCAGCTTCTCCCAATCCGGGCTGATGACCGGACACTGCTTCGCCGGCGCCGTAAAGCGGGCGTTGGGGTGGGCCGCGTCCGCCTTGCTCGCCGGGGTCCAGTCCTTGCCTTTCCAGTCGATGGCGTGCGCCGGCGGCGGGCCGTCGAAGCCCTCCCACCAGATGTCGCCGCTGTCGGCGAGGGCGCAGTTGGTGAAGATGACGTTCTCCTTCAGACTGTCCATGGCCGCCGGGTTGGAGTCATAGGAGGTCCCCGGCGCCACGCCGAAAAACCCGCTTTCGGGGTTGATGGCATAGAGCCGGCCGTCCGGCCCGATCTTCATCCAGGAGATGTCGTCTCCGATGCACTCGGCCTTCCAGCCGGGGATGGTCGGGTGGATCATGGCGAGATTGGTCTTGCCGCAGGCCGAAGGGAAGGCCGCCGCGATGCGGAAGCGCCGTCCCTCGGGGTTGGTCAGGCTCAGGATCAGCATGTGCTCGGCCATCCAGCCCTCGCGCCGGGCCACGGCCGAGGCGATCCGCAGGGCCAGGCACTTTTTCCCCAGCAGGGCATTGCCGCCGTAGCCCGAGCCGTAGGACCAGATCAGGTTTTCATCCGGAAAGTGGCTGATGTATTTCTGTTCGATGGGGGCGCACGGCCAGGGAACGTCTTTCTGGCCTTTTTCGAGGGGTGCACCGATGGAATGCAGGCAGGGGATGAACTCGCCGTCTTGGCCAAGTACGTCGAGCACCCGGGTCCCCACGCGGGTCATGATATGCATGTTGCAGACCACGTAAGGGCTGTCGGTGATCTCGATGCCGATTTTGGCCAGCGGCGAGCCGACCGGACCCATCGAGAAGGGGATCACATACAAGGTGCGGCCCCGCATGCAGCCCTTGTAAAAACCGGTCATGGTTTTCTTGAGCTCGACAGGGTCGATCCAGTTGTTGGTGGGGCCGGCTTCGATCTTGGAGGGCGTGCTGATGTAGGTCCGGTCCTCCACCCGGGCCACATCGCTGGGGGCCGAGCGGAACAGAAAGCTGTTGGGGCGTGTTTTGACGGGGATGGTGGCCCCGCTGGCGACCATCTGGTTCATGAGGCGGTTGTACTCGGCCGTGGAGCCGTCGCACCAGTAAACGCTGTCGGGTTGGCACAAAACGGTGCAGTCCTGAACCCACTGATTGAGCCTGGCGTTGTTCGAGGGTGTTTTCATTCGTTCCATTCTCCGATGGGAAGTAATATTGGCTGAGCACGACACGCAAGGATTTATCGTTATTCTACAACAAATGTCGATGTCAAGCAAAACCGTCCTTCACCCCGGTTGGGCCGCCGGATTCTTTCCGGGCTTTGATGCCTCCCTCGACAAAATTCGCCGGAAACCTTTTTTTGAACCAGGGTATCCGTGAGGGACTGGCTGACTGACCCGCCCTTGGCGCAATACTGGACCACGGCGCCCCCTTACGGCAGCTCCCGGCTCCAGGTCTCGACCTGCACGGGGTTGCGCCAGGCCGCTCAGAATGCTTGAACAGCCGACCCATTTCGTGTTAGTAACTCTCATTCCATTCGATTTCCGACTCGTTCCGACGGCATTTCGTTTTCTGCTCCTGCATCTCATTTTTCACGCTGTCTCCTCAACAACAATTTCCAGGTGAAACCCTATAGGGAAAGGCCATCTCATGCAAAAACAGGACCTCCAGGGCCGACGGGTTATCAATGACATCCCTGGCCCGAAGCGCGCCGCTGCCGTCCCGCACCCAAGCGAACATCGATATCGAACTCTGGTGGAGGCTGCCAGCGACTGGATGTGGGAGGTGGATCAAAATGGAAGATACACCTTCAGCAACTGCACGGTCGAGCATATCCTGGGCTACCCGCCGGAGGACATCATCGGCAGAACCCCGTTTGATTTCATGCCGCCCGCTGAGGCGGCAAGGCTCACTCTGGTCTTTCGCGAAATTGCTGCCGCCCAAAAACCGTTTTCGCGGCTGGAAAATATCAATCTCCACAAGTCCGGCCGCGAAGTGGTGCTGGAAACCGGCGGCGTGCCGGTTTTTGGTAAAACGGGTGAATTCCTCGGGTTCAGGGGCATCGATCGCGATATCACCGCCCGCAAGAAGCTCGAGCAAGACCTCCGGAAGGCGCGGGAGAGGTTGGAGAAACGGGTCCGGAGAACCACATCGGAGATTAAAGCCAAAAAAACAACGCTTCAGCAAGAGATCAGCATTCGCAAGCAAATCCAAGCCGAGCTGGCGCAGAGCGAGAATCAATTCCGATCCCTGATGGAAACCCTGAACGAGGGCTTCGGAATCGTGGATGCTGAAGGCCGGTTTACTTATGTCAACGATAAGCTGCTCGAGATGCTGGGCTATGCCCGCAGCGAAGTGCTGGGGAAAAAAGTCAGCGACTTCATGGACGAGAGGAATCGCCGCATTCACAAGAAACAGCTGGATATGCGCCAAAAAGGCATTGAAACGCCTTACGAGATCCAATTCGCCACCAAGGACGGCAGGTCCATAGCAACCATCGTATCGCCCAGGGCGACGTTTGACGCGGACGGTCGGTTCCAGGGAAGCTTTGCCGTCATTACCGACATCAGTGCGATGAAAACCGCCCAAAAAGACCTGCGCCGCCGCGAGCAGCAGCTCAGGGAGAAAACCCTGCGCCTGCAGGAGATGAACACGGCCCTGGAGGTTCTGCTGCGCAAGCGCGAGCAGGACAAGACCATCATCCAGAAAAGAATTCTGGTCAATCTCAGGCGGCTGGTGGCGCCTTACCTGGATGCCCTTGCCGACACCCGTTTGAGCGAACGGCAGCGGTTTCTGGTGGGCATCTTGAAATCCAATCTAAATGAGGTAATGTCGCCGTTTTCCGAAAGGCTCTCGACTGCTGCAATCGACCTGACCAAGATGGAGCTGGAGGTCGCCAACCTGGTCCGGATGGGAAAAAGCACCGGGCAGATCGCCGCTGCTCTGAACATTTCCTACAAAACCGCTGAAACCCACCGCTGGCGGATCCGCAAGAAACTGGGTTTGACACATCGAAAGGCCAATCTGATGAACTTTCTTTCCAAACTGGATGATCCCGTATAAAAACTAGGGGAATTCAGCGGGAAAAATCAGGTTGGAATTATAGTTGACGTTTGTCTATAATAATCTGCCGGGCGGGTTGAGTTTGCACCTCCCCTGACCGGCCGCGATTGTTAAGGGGTGGCGCCGCGACGCCACCCCGAGGCGGATGTGCCGGCAGCGTTCTTGACTTCAGAAGGACCAACGGTTCCACCGCCGTTCAATTCTGATTATTTCGCATCTTTGCCGCGCTGGCACAGCTGGATTTCTCTCAACTTCCATCTCCCGAAAGAAGAGAGGAATATTATGCCCAAGGCCGCACGGACTCCAGCGGTACCGCCAATGAAACCCCCTGCTCCTCAAACCGGCCCCACGACCGAGAAGGTCTTAAGGATCAGCGAGGAAAAATGCGCCATGATCCTGGAAAACATCCAGGACGGCTATTACGAGGTCGATCTGAACGGCAACTACACGTTTTTCAATGAAGGACTGCTGCGCATCACCGGCTATCCCCGTGAAGAAATGCTCGGCATGAACAACCGCAGAATCGTAGATGAGTACAACCGAAAGAGAGTATTTAAAGTTTTCAACCAGGTTTACCTTACGGGAGTACCGGCCCATGCCTTCGACTGGGAATGCATCCGCAAGGACGGCACCCGGCGCTTCGTGGAGGTGTCGGTCACCCTCAAAAGGGATGCGGACAACCACCCCATCGGTTTCATGGGCATCGCCCGGGACATCACTCAACGCAAGTTGGCGGAGCAGGCGCTCCGGGAAAGCGAAGATCGCTACCGCATGATCATCGAAAACATCCAGGACGGCTATTACGAGGTCGATCTGGACGGCAACTACACGTTTTTCAATGAAGGGCTGCTGAGCATCACCGGTTATCCCCGTGAAGAGATGCTCGGACTGAACAACCGCAGAATCGTGGACGACTACAACAACAAGCGGGTTTTCAACACCTTCCACCAGGTCTTTCTGACGGGAGTCCCGGCTCACGCCTTCGACTGGGAATGCATCCGCAAGGACGGCACCCGGCGATTTGTGGAGGTATCGGTGTCCCTCAAGCGGGACATCCACGGCAAGCCCTTGGGGTTCATGGGGATCGCTCGCGACATCACGGAGCGCAAAAAATATCAGGCCGAGCTGGAGGCCAAGGAAACCGAGCTGAAACAAAAAAACAAGAGTCTCGAGGAGGCCAACACGGCCCTGAACGTCCTGATGAAAAAGGTGGAGGAGCACCGCGCCATCTATGAGGAGGCCCTCAGAGACAATCTCAACAAAGTCGCCATGCCCTACTTGCAGCGGGCCAAGGAAAAGATCAAAGACAAGACCGCCATGGACCATCTGAGCCTGCTGGAGGAAAGCCTGAACTCCATCTTCGCCCCCTACGCCCACAGTCTGGCCTCGGAATGCCCCCGCCTGACCTCGACTGAAATCGACGTAGCCAATTTTGTCGTTCAGGGCAAGCGCACCAAGGAGATCGCCGACGTTATGAATGTGACACCCAAGGCCATCGAGGTCCACCGCAACAACCTGCGCCGCAAATTCGGCCTGACCAACCAGAAGACCGGCCTGCGGACTCACCTGCTCACGCTGCGCTGAACTCCCTGAGGTCTCTTGAAGCTTGCGGCCGCTGGTCGCGGTTTTTGAGATTCGTCTCGCCCAACCCCGTGCCCCAACGGTCTTCCCTAGCGGTTCTCCCCTGGCTTCTAGTGGTTTTTTAGGAGTTTTGTTGGATTGTTTTCCTCCACCCATGTGCTTTAATCGAAGCCAACCCAGCGGCAGTTCGGCCCGGTTGCAGGAGAACCGGCAAGCAGCCGCAACTCAGGAAACCCCAAAGCAAGGGAGGCAGAAAATGAAAACCAGACTCGTCACCATCATTATCATCGGTTGTTTGGCGGCGGCGGCCGGGGCTATTCCGGCCTACGGCGATGAGGTCTCCAGCGAGCAGCAGAAGCGTTATTACCTCGATTGCATCAACGCGGAGATCGATAACAACAGCTGTAAAGTGGCGCTGCTGGGATCCCGGTCCAGGAATCTGCAGACCTACGGCACCAACGCCGGCCGGAAAGCGGTATTTCTGTCGCAAAACAGGGAGGCCCTGGTACAGGAGATGATGGTTCTAAATGTCAGCATGCGGCCGCACGCAGTGCACAAGTACCTGCTGCAGCGTTTCAGTCTCGAACCCTCCATGCAGGCAGCCAAGTAGCAGCCGGATAGGAGCGCGCCATGAAGATCTTATCGAAAGCCGTGGAGCGTCGGCGCCACAAGCGCCTGGCCGTCATGGGCAGCCCGGTGGCCATCATGAAACCCGGCCCTTCAAGGCCGGGGAAGGTCACCCGCATCAGTGCCACAAGCGTTGAGATCATTTATGATTCCATCGACAGCGCACGACCTGACGACACCGGCGAGCTCGATATCCTCGCCGCCGACTTCGTTCGGCCGGTCTACCTGGAACGGCTTCCGGTCAGGATGGTCTCGGACAGCGCAACCAGCGACAATACGGGTCCGCCGGTACGCAAGCGGGTACTGGCGTTCGACCCGATGACCGCAGATCAGCACAATCAGCTGCAAAGTTTCATCTACTCGTTTGCATATTGACCCGGTCTGCGATCATCAACCAGAACGAGATAGCAGCAGGTCAGATCGGCGAAACGGTGGGCAAGGCAGCCGTGTATCCTGCTTCGGCTGCCTTTAGATCGAGATGCAGGCTGGCGACCTGCTCCAAGGCAGGGTAGGCGCAACGGTTGAGCACCCGGCTGTCCACCGTTTTGATGTATTTGCGGCAGGATTGGCAGGCGTCCACGCGGTATTCCTTCTCTTCTTCGCTGTAGAGATAAAACAGGCCCTCCTGGTTCCGGCTGCTGCAGAAGGGGCACAAGGCCCGGTTCAGGGGCCACTTGTGCCAGCAGAAGCTGCAAAACAGATAGCGCTGGCCCTCGCCTTCCAGCCAGGCGATCGCCGGCGGGCTGCCGCAGACCGGACAGTATCCCTGCTCCCCGGAGGGTGACGGATCGAGATACCCGGCCAGCTGGGCGGCGCAGCCGCAGAGGGAGGGCCGCAGGGCGTGGTAGAGAAAAAAGACCAGGGCCTTCGGCTCTATCCCCATCTCTTCCGCGCCGGCGATGACGACCGATTCCTGCGCTTTTAAAAACGGCCCGAAGAGGGCCGTTGCTTTTTCCGCCCGGTCGGACAGCATCCGGGCCGCCCCGGCCAGCTCCGACCCGCAGTCGACTGCAATGCGGCACAGCTCACTCAAAAGGTGTTCGGAAGCCTGAGAGTCGAAAACCATCTCCGCAGCCATGACCAGGGGCAACTGCTCGCGGCGTTTGATGCGGATCAAATCCTCGGACAGAGGGATGGGGTTTAGGCGGAGCCGCGGCCGGACTTCCTCCTGGGCCGCGAAGATGTGCCCGTAAAAGGCAATCAGCTCTCGATAGGCGGGTCTTGCGGCGAGGATGCCCTCGGCGGCCAGCCGAACTAGGTCAGGGGTATATTCCGGAAGCGGATTCGTGGGGGTGGTCATCGATTCCCTCGGCCGGCCGGTGCATCGCCGTGCGTTTTAAGATGAAAAAAGCAAGGGAGAGGAAACCGCTTCCCCTCCCCCCTGCGCATGTCGTTCAGTAAAAAGGCTAGCCCAGCTGCGCAAAAAAATTCCTCAGCGGGCTGAGCATCCGCTGCATGGCCACCGCGCGCGTGATGTCGAT
>Ga0105093_10000395_pt1 | contig 16601 bp, 29 predicted proteins | sample PPLLak3March2015_2_FD_79111 | JGI IMG/M metagenome (GOLD analysis project Ga0105093, IMG submission 79111) | Freshwater sediment microbial communities from Prairie Pothole Lake near Jamestown, North Dakota, USA - PPLs Lake P8 Core (3) Depth... | ecosystem: Environmental > Aquatic > Freshwater >... | reverse complement strand
TCGATCACCGCGGAGCTGATCACGCCGATTGCGATGGAGAAGGAGCTGCGGTTTGCGGTGCGGGAAGGTGGTCGCACGGTCGGCGCCGGCGTCGTCGCCGAGGTCATCGAATAGAAGGAATGACACGCTCATGATTATGAACACGAAAATTCGGATTCGACTAAAGGCGTACGATCATAAACTGCTCGACCAATCCGCATCCGACATCGTCGATACGGCTTCCAAGACCGGAGCCAAAGTGGTGGGCCCGATCCCATTGCCGACGCGCATTAACAAATATACGGTATTGCGCTCACCCCACGTTGACAAGAAATCGCGCGAGCAGTTCGAAATGCGCACCCACAAGCGGCTCTTGGACATTATAGACCCGACGCAGCAGACCGTCGACGCGTTGATGAAGCTGGACCTGTCGCCGGGAGTGGATGTGGAGATCAAGCTATAGACCTCGCCCGGAAACATGGACCGGACGCCGTATTCGACGCATGGCTGTTGGCGGTGCCCGTGGGAAGGATGAGATAGCGTTATGTGCAAGGGATTGATGGGGAAAAAGCTGGGAATGACCGGATTGTTCGCCCCCGATGGGCGCCTGATACCGGTGACCGTCATTCAGGCCGGGCCCTGTGTCGTGACTCAGATCAAAACGCTGGCTGCGGACGGGTACAATGCGCTGCAGCTTGGCTTTGATGAAGTGAAGTCCCGGCATGTCACCAAACCGCGCCAGGGCCATTTTCGGAAAAGCGGGGAGATCTGCTTCCGTCATGTCCGGGAGTTCCCGGTCGATCGTCCCGAGGACTACAGCGTCGGTCAGCAGATCACCCTGGACATTTTTGCATTGGGCGAGCGGGTGGATGTCAGCGGGACTACCAAGGGCCGTGGTTTTGCCGGTGTCATTAAAAAGGAAGGCTTCAGCGGAGGACGAACCACCCATGGCAGCAAATGCCACCGCATCCCCGGTTCAATCGGTTCCAGCGCCTGGCCATCGCGGGTTTTCAAGGGCAAGGGATTACCGGGGCATTACGGGGTAGAGCACCAGACGATGCAGAGTATCGAAATCGTCGATATCCGGCCGGAGGAGCACATTCTATTGGTAAGAGGCGCTGTACCGGGACCGGCTGCTGGCCTGGTGGCCATAAAAAAACCAAAAATTATCAAGAAAAAATAGCGGGTTCGCGCTGCGTGAGGGTGAGACTATGGCCGTCGTAGAGGTTCACAATATGGAAGGGAAACCGGTTGCGCAGGTGGATCTGCCGGATGCGGTCTTCAATGTTCCGATTAAGCCACATGTTCTGCACACGGTCGTGACCATGCAACTCGCCAATCGACGATCGGCGAACCCCAGGGTCAAGCATCGCGGTGATGTGGCCGGCAGCACACGCAAACTTTACAAGCAGAAGGGAACTGGCCGGGCTCGACGAGGTGACATCAAATCGCCGGTGCTCAGAGGCGGTGGCGTCGTTTTTGGACCGGATGGCCGCGTGTACACGCGTCAGGTTACGAAAAAAGTCCGCCAACTGGCGCTGAAGATGGCTTTGAGCAGCAAACTGCAGGACCGCGCGCTGATGGTGGTGGATCGATTTGATATCGAGCCGATCAAGACCAAGACATTTGTGACGGCCATCCAGGCTCTCAATCTCAAGAGCGCGCTGATCGTCACCGAGGCCAAACATGAAACGTTGGAACGTTCCTCGCGCAACGTTCCGGGAGTCAAGGTGCTGCGCAGCGAGGGACTGAACGTGTACGACGTGCTCAAGTACGATACGCTGGTGCTGCTGCAGCCTGCGATCAAGACCATCGAGGAGAGGCTGATTCCATGAACTACTACGACGTCATCATCCGACCCCTCGTCACGGAGAAGACCAACCTCCAAAAGGAGCTTTACAATCAGGTCTCCTTCGAAGTGGGCCGGCATGCCAATCGCATCGAGATCAAGCGGGCCGTCGAAAAAGGGTTCAAAGTGCGGGTGGCCTCCGTGCGAACGATGCAGATGAGCGGGAAAAGTACTCAGCGCGGGCGGATTCAGGGCAAACGCCGCGATTGGAAGAAAGCCATCGTTCGGCTGATGCCGGGAGAACGCATCGAATTCTTCGAGGGCGCATAAGAGGTTAAGGAGCAGACGATGGGCATCAAAAAAGTCAAACCAACCTCTCCCGGCCGACGTTTTCAGACGTATGCCGATTTTGGAGAGATTACCAAGACGACTCCGGAGAAAGGTCTTTTGAAGCCGGTTCGCCGGAGCGGCGGCCGCAACTGCTACGGGCGGATAACGGCCTGGCAGCGCGGCGGCGGCCACAAGCGTCACTACCGGGTGATCGACTTCAAACGCGATAAAATCGGGGTGCCGGCCCGCGTCGCCGCCATCGAATACGATCCGAACCGTTCGGCCCGGATTGCGCTGCTGCATTATGCGGACGGAGACAAACGATACATTCTGGCACCGGTGGATCTTCGCGTGAACGATGTCGTTGAAGCCGGTCCGAAAGCGGATATCAAGGCTGGCAACAGCCTGCCGCTGCGCAACATGCCGCTGGGAACCCAGGTCCACAACATTGAACTGAAGCTCGGCAAGGGTGGACAGATTGTGCGCAGCGCCGGCGGATACGCGCAGCTCATGGCCAAAGAGGGAAACTATGCGCTGCTGAAACTGCCATCCGGCGAAGTCCGCAAGGTGCTGTTGGACTGCCGGGCGACCGTGGGGCAGGTCGGCAACGTGCAGCATGAAAATGTTTCATACGGCAAGGCCGGTCGCAAGCGCTGGAGCGGGGTGCGGCCGCACACGCGAGGGGTGGCGATGAACCCCATTGACCATCCGATGGGCGGCGGCGAGGGTAAATCCTCCGGTGGTCGGCATCCTTGCAGCCCTTGGGGCATCCCGACGAAAGGGCACAAAACCCGCAAGAAAAAGCCCAGTGATCGGTTGATTGTCAAGCGGAGGCGGTAAGATCGCCAGCGGCGGCACGGCCGTCGGCCGGTCGTGCGGCGCGGATGGATTGGAATTAGGAATTCGGGAGACACTATGTCGAGGTCGCTGAAAAAAGGTCCGTACATTGAGGGCCAACTGTTAAAGAAAGTGCAGATGGCACAGGATTCACGCAGCAACCGCGTTATCAAAACATGGTCGCGGCGGTCCACCATTGTGCCCGAGATGGTCGGCTTAACCCTGGCGGTTCACAACGGCCGCAAATTCATCCCCGTGTTCGTCTCCGAAAACATGGTTGGGCACAAATTGGGTGAGTTCTCGCCGACGCGGACGTTCCACGGACATTCGGGCGACAAGAAGAGCAAGGCTGCCTGAAATCGTCCTAAAGCCGGTGTTCGGAAGGAAGAGGGACAACAGAGATGGAGTCTAAAGCGGTATCGCGATATGCACGCGTATCTTCGCTGAAGGTGGGAAAAGTGTCGGCCGCCGTCAAAGGCCGGCCGGTGGGAGACGCTCTGAACATTCTGAAGTTCATGCCCCAAAAAGCCGCCAAAATGTTGGAGAAGGTGATCCGTTCGGCCGTCGCCAACGCGGACCAGAAGCCCAACATCGACGTCGACCGGCTGGTCATTGGAACCATCACTGCCGACGACGGCCCGGTGCTGAAACGTTGGGGCACCAAGGCGCGCGGAAGAGGCACCCGGATCCTGAAGCCGACGTGTCACATTACGGTGGTGTTGTCGGAAACGTCTTCGGTTTAACAAAGGAGGTTTGAGCTTGGGCCAGAAAGTCAACCCGATCGGTTTCAGATTAGGGATTATCAAAACCTGGGAGTCCCGGTGGTTCGGCGGAAAAAATTACGCGCAGTACATTTTTGAGGACCACAAGCTTCGCAAGTTCGTCAAGCAAAAGCTGTATCACGCTGGCGTCTCCCGGATCGAAATCGAGCGATCGGCGAAGCGTATTCGCTTGCGCATCTATACTGCACGACCGGGCATTGTCATTGGCAAGAAGGGTGCAGAGATTGCCCAGCTCAAGAAAGAAATTGAGAAACTGACCGCCCACGAGGTGCTGATCGATATTCAGGAGATTCGCAAGCCTGAAATCGATGCGCAATTGGTGGCGGAGAATGTGGCGACCCAGCTTGAGCGGCGAGTCGCTTTTCGGCGTGCGATGAAGCGTGCGGTACAATCCGCGTTACGTTTCGGCGCGCTCGGGATCAAGGTGATTTGCGCAGGCCGTCTGGGGGGCGCGGAAATCGCTCGGACCGAATGGTACCGGGAAGGGCGTGTTCCCCTGCATACGTTGCGGGCGGACATCGATTATGGCATGGCCGAAGCAAGGACCACGTATGGGGTGGTGGGGGTCAAGGTCACCATTTTTAAAGGAGAGGTCCTGCGCAAGGACCAGCCGGTCGCCGAACAGGGGTAGCGCACAGGAGAACGGAAAATGCTGAGTCCCAAGAAAGTTAAATTTCGAAAGCAGATGAAGGGCCGCATGCGGGGAACCGCCCGGCGGGGTAGCGCGCTCAACTTCGGTGAATTCGGATTGCAGGCCGCCTCTGCCGGATGGGTGAGCGCGAAAGAAATCGAGGCCGCTCGTATCGCCATGACCCGGCATGTCAAACGCGGCGGCCGCATCTGGATTCGGGTGTTCCCCGATAAGCCGTTTACGAAGAAGCCGGCGGAAACCCGCATGGGAAAGGGCAAGGGCGCTCCGGAAGGATGGGTGGCGGTGGTTCGCCCGGGCCGGATCCTTTACGAGATGCAAGGAGTTTCCCGGCAGATGGCCGCGGAGGCTTTTCGGTTGGCGGCGCATAAGCTTTCGATCCAGACCAAATTCGTGGAGAGGAGCGAGTCGCTATGAAAGGCAGCGAGGTCCGCGAAATGACGGCTGAGGAAATGCATCGCAAAGTGAATGATCTCAAACAAGAATTGTTCAATCTGCGGTTTCAGCATGAGATCGGACAGCTGGAGAACCGGGCCAGAATCCGGCAGACCAAACAGGACATTGCCCGGCTGTTGACCGTAATCCGTGAAGTTTCCAAGAACCCGCAACCCGTGAAAGCATAAGTGCATCCATGAAAGAACGAGGAATGAAACGACAAGTCGTTGGCGTCGTGGTCAGCAACCGCATGAACAAGACGGTGGTCGTTGCGGTTGAGCGCCTGGTCAAACATCGCATGTACCAAAAGTACGTCAAGCGCCAGACCAAGTTCGCCGCTCACGACGAGACCAACAGCTGCCAGATCGGGGATACGGTGCAAATCACCGAATCCCGCCCGCTCAGCAGTACCAAACGTTGGCGGGTCAGCAAAATTGTCGAAAAAGCGGCCTAATGCGCAAAAGGACGTGACCCATGATTCAAGTTGAAACACGATTAAAGGCGGCCGACAATTCCGGAGCCAAGGTGCTCTACTGCATCAAGGTGCTGGGCGGGTCCCGCCGGCGCTACGCCACGGTCGGCGACATCATTGTCGTTTCGGTCAAAGAAGCCATGCCCAACGCCAAAGTCAAAAAAGGGGATGTGCTGAAGGCCGTCGTGGTCCGGACCAAAAAGGAAGTGCGCCGGCCGGACGGTTCTTACATTCGATTCGACGAGAACTCAGCGGTTCTGATCAACCAGGCCAAGGAGCCCATCGGCACGCGTATCTTTGGCCCCGTGGCGCGGGAGCTGCGCGCCAAGCGGTTCATGAAAATCATATCCCTGGCGCCTGAGGTGCTATAGCAGGGAAGTATCGACTTAGCAGCCCCGTGGGAGAGTGGCGTATGAAGTTCGAAAAAGTGGCAATAAAGAAAAACGACAAGGTCAAGGTTATCACAGGCAAGGACCGGGGCAAGATCGGCAAGGTGCTCAAGGTGCTCCGCAAGAAAGACCGCATTTTGGTCGAGAAGGTGAACATCATGAAGCGCCATACTCGGCCGAACGCCAAGAATCGGCAGGGCGGCATCATGGAAACGGAAGCGCCGATCCCCTGGGCCAATGTGATGCTGATGTGCAACAAGTGTATGGCCGCCACGCGGGTAACGCATAAAGTCCTCGAGGATGGAAAGAAAATCCGTACGTGTGCCAAATGCGGTGAGGCCATCGAGTCTTGATGCCGGCCGGCGGAGGAGTCGCATGTCTGAATTGAAGAAACGCTACGAAAAAGAAGTCGCCCCCAAGCTGATCGAAGTCTTTCAGTACAAGAACGTGATGCAGGTTCCGAAGCTGAAAAAAATCGTATTGAACATGGGGTTGGGGGAAGCCATCCAAAATATCAAGGTGCTGGAAACCGCAGCTGCGGAACTCAAGGCCATCGCCGGGCAGCACCCGGTGGTGACCAAAGCCAAGAAATCCATCGCCGCGTTCAAACTGCGCGAGGGGATGCCCATCGGCTGTATGGTGACGCTGCGGCACGGTCGCATGTACGACTTCTTGCAGAAACTGGTGAATGTGGCGCTCCCGCGCGTGCGCGACTTTCGCGGCATTTCCAACAAGGCGTTTGATGGTCGGGGCAATTACGCGCTTGGAATCAAAGAGCACATTATTTTTCCCGAAATCGACTATGACAAAATCGACCAGATCAAGGGATTGAACGTAAGCATCGTGACCAGCGCACGGACCGACGAAGAGGGCCGAGAGCTGCTGCGGCTGCTCGGCATGCCTTTCCGCAACTAGGCGGACGGGCCGTTTCGCGCAAAGCGTATCGAAGCTAGTTTTCAAGGAGGATGATTTGGCAAAGAAGTCGCTCAGGCTGAAAGCAATGCGGACCCCGAAATTCAAGGTCCGGACGTACAACCGGTGCCCGATCTGCGGCCGGCCACGGGCCTATTTGCGGAAATTCGGCGTCTGCCGGATCTGCTTCCGGAGCATGGCATCCCTGGGCAAGCTGCCGGGAGTCATCAAGTCTAGCTGGTAAAGGCCGGGCGCCGGTTCCCAACCGGCGATGGCCCCGATCCGTGCGTTGCCGGCGATCGCCGGGGCGCCCGTGAGCACAGAGGAGAATGTTATGGCAATCAATGATCCCGTCGCCGACATGCTGACAAGAATCCGCAACGCGGCCAAGGCCAAGTTCAGCAGTGTCGATATCCCCGGCTCCCAGCTCAAGGTCGAGTTGGCTCGGCTGCTGAAAGACGAAGGGTTTATCAAGAACTTTAAGTTTCTCAAAGACGGCAAGCAGGGAATTCTGCGAGTCTACCTGAAGTACGGTCCGGGGCAGGCGCAGACGATCCATCATCTGAAGCGGGTCAGCAAACCGGGCCGGCGGTTTTACGTCAAAAGCAAAGACCTCAAACCGGTCTTGAATGGCATGGGAATATCGATTCTGTCGACGTCCCGAGGCGTGATGACCGACAAGCAGGCGCGCAAGGAAAACGTCGGAGGAGAGATTTTGTGCACGGTCAGCTGATGAGCGGCTGGGGGTGCCTTTGATCGAGCAAGGGAGCAGGTATCATGTCACGTGTGGGCAAAAAACCAATTCCAGTTCCGGCCAACACCCAGATATCCTATCGGGATCGGGCGCTGACCATCGAAGGCCATAAGGGCAAGCTGAGCCGGGAGATTCATCCGGCGGTGGATTTAACCATCGGTGACGGGGTTGTCAATGTCCGGCTGGCGATGGAGACCAAAACCAGCCGGGCGCTGCAGGGGCTGACGCGCAGTCTTGTCGCCAATATGCTGGTCGGTGTTTCCCAGGGGTTCGAGCGGGTGCTGGAAATCAACGGAATCGGCTACCGGGCGGAGGTGAAGGGCAAGACCCTTGTGTTTCAACTGGGATTCTCCACCCCGAAGGAATTTGAGCTGCCGGAAGGGGTCACCGCCACCGTCGAGAAGAACACGATCATCAAGCTGGCCGGCATCGACAAGGAAGAACTGGGGCGGGTTGCGGCAGCGATCCGACGGCTGAGACCCCCGGAGCCTTACAAGGGCAAGGGGATCAAATACGCGGAAGAGCGCATCCAGAAAAAGGCCGGCAAGACCGGAACCAAGTAAACGCTAACACCGACGGGGGGTCTGAAGGACCATGGGCATAAAAGTTAAAGCGAATGCACGGGTGCGGCGCAAGAGCCGGATTCGTAAGAAAGTAAGGGGGACGCAGGATCGCCCAAGACTGTCGGTTTTCCGCAGTGCACGGCATATCTATGCCCAGATCATTGACGACACCTGCGGTTGTACGCTGGTCGCGGCCAGCAGCCAAGAGAAGGCTTTGGCTGAAGCGGTAGCTGGTAAGAAAAAAGTCGACAAGGCCGTGATGGTTGGAAAGCTGGTGGCCGAACGCGCCAAGGCCAAGGGCATCGCTAAAGTGGTGTTCGACCGCAACGGCTTCCTGTACCACGGCCGGGTTAAAGCGGTTTCGGCCGGCGCGCGCGAAGTGGGGTTGCAGTTTTAACGGACCGTATATTTCCGGGTGACGCATCGAGGTGAAGGAGGCAAGCCCTTGTACAAGCATGACAACGAAGATCAATTCATCGACAAAGTGGTCCACATCAACCGCGTCGCCAAGGTAGTGAAGGGCGGACGGCGTTTCGGATTCAGCGCGATCGTCGTGGTCGGTGATGGCAAAGGGTCGGTGGGCTACGGCCTTGGGAAAGCCAACGAAGTTCCGGAGGCGATTCGCAAAGGAGTGGAGAAGGCCAAGAAGAACATGGTGACGGTGCCCTTGATTCAGGGAACGATTCCGTTTGAAGTGCTGGGAAAATTCGGCGCCGGAAAAGTGATGCTGCGGCCGGCCACGCAGGGCACCGGGCTGATCGCCGGTGGTGCCGTGCGTGCGGTACTGGAGGCGGTCGGTGTTCAGAATATTCTCACCAAATGCATCGGATCGCATAATCCGCACAATCTAGTACGGGCCACCGTTCAGGGGCTGCAACAGCTGGAAAGCCGCGAACAAGTGGCCGGACGGCGCGGCGTCGGAGCCGAACAGCTGGCTTTAGTCGGCTGATCGACGGGCGGACGGCCGGCGCGGGAAGGACGCAAGCCATGGCTGGAATGTTAAAAATTACTCTCATCAAAAGCATGATCGGCAAGCCGGAGAAGCAGCGGCAGATCTTGAGGGGTATGGGGCTGATCCGGCTCAATAAAACCGTAGAACTGGCGGACACACCTTCCATCCGAGGGATGGTGCGCCATGTGTGCCATTTGGTGAAGGCTGAGGAGAAAGTGGCATGAAGCTACACGAGCTGAAACCGGCGACCCATTCCCGCAAAGGACCGAAGCGCGTCGGCCGCGGCGTGGCCTCCGGCTGGGGCAAAACCGCCGGCCGGGGCAACAAGGGTCACAAGCAACGCGCTGGAGGGCAGACTCCCCCCGGTTTTGAGGGTGGTCAGATGCCGTTGCAGCGGCGTTTGCCGAAACGCGGCTTTGCCAATATTTTTCGCAAGCGCATCGCCGTCGTCAACATCCGCGACCTAAACCGTTTTGAGAGCGGCAGCGTCGTGGACAGGGCCGCTTTAATCAAGGCCGGACTGCTGAAGGGTAGCTGGGATGGCGTCAAGCTGTTGGGAAACGGCGAGATCAAGCATCCTCTGGACATCCAGCTGGAACTGGTCAGCGGAGCGGCCAAAGAAAAGATTGAAGCCGCCGGCGGAAAGGTCGAGGTCGTTTCATGATCGGCAGCGGTTTTGCCAACCTGTTCAAGATCCCCGAGCTGAAGCAGCGCATTCTGTTTACGTTGGGGCTGTTGATCGTCTACCGGGTGGGGGTGCAGATCCCGGTGCCCGGAGTGGACAGCGGCGCATTGGCGGCCATTTTCGCGACTGCCAAGGGAACTCTGCTCGGATTGGTGGACATGTTCTCGGGCGGCGCATTGGAACGGCTGTCGGTGTTTGCGCTGGGCATCATGCCTTATATCAGCTCCTCGATCATCCTGCAGTTGCTGACAGTGGTGGTCCCGCATTTGGAGCAGCTGAAAAAAGAGGGCGAACAGGGACGCAAAAAGATCACCCAATACACCCGCTACGGAACGGTCGTCCTGAGCATCATCCAGGGCTTTGGCATCGCGGTGGGATTGGAAACCATGACCGCTCCCGGAGGAGCGGCGGTCGTTTTGCACCCGGGCTGGAGTTTCCGTTTGATGACGGTGATCACGCTCACCGCCGGCACCGCCTTTATTATGTGGCTGGGGGAGCAGATCACCGAGCGCGGAATCGGCAACGGAATTTCGCTGATTATTTTTTCGGGCATTGTCTGCCGGATGCCGGTGGCGGTCGGGCAGACCTTCCGGCTGCTGTCCACGGGCGAGATCGGGCTGTTCCTGGTGGTTACCATCGTCGTGTTGATGATTGCGGTGGTGGGGGTCATCATTTTCGTGGAACAAGGGCAGCGGCGCATTCCGGTCCAGTATGCCAAACGCGTGGTCGGCCGGCGGATGTACGGCGGTCAGAGCACCCATCTGCCGTTGAAAATAAACAGTTCAGGCGTCATCCCGCCGATTTTCGCGTCTTCGATCATTATGTTCCCGGCGACCATCGCGAGCTTTATCAATGTGCCCTGGATGCAGAGCATTGCTGACGCCATGCGGCCCGGGCAAGCCATCTATGAGTTGCTGTATGTCGGGTTCATCTTTTTCTTTTGTTACTTCTATACGGCGGTGACGTTCAATCCCGTTGATGTGGCCGACAACATGAAGAAGGCCGGGGGGTTCATCCCGGGCATTCGGCCCGGTAAACGTACCTCCGAGTATATCGACAAGGTGCTCTCCCGGATCACGCTCGGGGGCGCTGCCTATGTGTCGTTGGTGTGCGTGCTGCCATCGATTCTGATCGCTCAGTTCAACGTTCCGTTTTACTTCGGTGGAACCGCACTCCTGATTGTGGTGGGGGTGGCCATTGATACCATTTCCCAGATTGAAAGCCACATGCTGACGCGCCACTATGAAGGATTTCTAAAAGGCGGCGCCGGACGAGTGCGAGGCCGGTATTAGAAAAGGCTCCACCCTCGCGGATGGCATATTACGGCAGGAGTGATTCATGGCCAAAGAGGAATCCATACGGGTGGAAGGGGTCGTACTCGAGACCCTGCCCAACGCCATGTTCCGGGTCGAGCTCGAAAACAAGCACCGGGTGCTGGCCCACATTTCCGGGAAGATGCGCATGCATTTTATCAAGATTCTTCCGGGTGACAAGGTTACGTTGGAGTTGTCGCCTTATGATCTCAGCCGGGGGCGCATCATTTATCGGTCGAAATAGCGTGCGAGTGCGCGCTGGATCCGGTCGCCGAGCGCGGCAACGGCAAACAGAAAGAGACGGTTTTCATGAAAGTCAGGGCATCAACCAAAAAAATCTGTCCCAAGTGTAAGATCGTGCGGCGCAAGGGTGTGGTGCGCGTGATCTGTGAAAACAAACGGCACAAACAGCGACAAGGATAAGGAGGGCCACAGCCTTGGCACGTATAGCGGGCGTAGACTTGCCCAGAAATAAGCGGGTCGAAATCGGGTTGACGTACATTTACGGGATCGGTCGTTCCAGCTCCCGTAAGATTCTCGGGCAGCTCAGCATCGATCCCAACATGAAGACCGATGATCTGACCGAATCTCAAATCAACGCCATCCGCAAGGTCATCGACGGCGAGCACAAGGTCGAAGGTGAGTTGCGTACCGAAGTGTCCATGAGCATCAAGCGGCTGATGGATCTCGGATGTTACAGAGGTCTGAGGCATCGCAAATCCTTGCCGGTTCGGGGCCAACGTACGCACACCAATTCGCGCACACGGAAAGGCCCGCGGCGCGGAGCCGTCAAGAAGAAGGCCATTACAAAAAAATAGTACCCGGTTTATCGGCCGCAAGTGGGGCCTTTTCGGGAATGAAGAGGTAGGGGGGTTATGGCAACCAAGACCGCGCAAACGAAAAAGAAAGTCAAGCGGAGCGTCGCCAGCGGCGTCGTTCATATTCAATCCACTTTCAACAACACGATCGTGACCATTACCGACGGCGCGGGCAATACCGTGGCGTGGTCCAGTGCCGGTGTGCTGGGATTCAAGGGCTCTCGCAAAAGTACGCCGTTTGCTGCGCAGGTCGCTGCCGAGGACGCGGCTAAGAAGGCCGTGGAGGCAGGCATGAAGAATGTGGAGGTGTTTATCAAGGGGCCCGGGCCTGGACGGGAATCCGCACTGCGGGCCCTGCAGAATACCGGGTTTCATGTTACGTCGATCAAAGACGTCACCCCCGTTCCCCACAACGGATGTCGGCCGCCGAAGCGCCGTCGCGTGTGAGCGGCAAACCGGATCGAACGAGAGACGCATTCACTGCAACATCAGGGAATTAGATGGAGGTCGTTTTGGCCAATCATATGGGATCTGACTGCCGGATTTGCCGGCGTGAAAACGTAAAGATTTTTCTCAAAGGGGATCGATGCTACTCTGACAAATGCGCCTTCGACCGGCGGTCCTATCCTCCGGGAGAACACGGCGAGCGTCGCGGCCGTAAGATATCCGACTACGGCATCCAGTTGAGAGAGAAGCAGAAAATCAAGCGCATCTACGGCCTTTCCGAAAAGCAGTTTCACCTCTTCTTCGAACGGGCAGACCGCCAGAAAGGCATTACCGGCGCTAACCTCCTGGTTGCTCTGGAACGGCGGCTGGACAACGTCGTGTATCGTCTGGGATTTTCCAGTTCCCGTACTCAGGCACGCCAGCTGGTCCAGCACAGCCATTTCCTCGTGAACGGTAAAAAGGTGAACATCCCCTCGCTGCTGGTTCGAGTGGGAGATGTCGTCGAGGTGCGGGAGCGCAGCCGCAAGATCCAGCTGATCCAGGATTCCTTGGACGCGGTTGTTCGGCGCGGCGTTCCGCAATGGCTCGACCTTGAAAAGGACAACCTCAAAGGCGTGATTAAGAGTCTGCCGGTTCGTGAAGACCTCACCATGCCCATGCAAGAGCAGCTCGTTGTCGAACTCTACTCGAAGTAGATGAACGACATCGCCGCTTTTGCGCAGCGGCTGGCGGGCCGACCCATGCGGTCCGTGGCATTAACCCTGAGGATAATGAGGAGAACACACCATGCCGTCTGATGCACTCATTTACATGAATTGGCAGCAGATGATTCGGCCTGAAAAAATTCAGGTCACGAGCAACCCGACTTACGGTAAATTCGTCTGCGAGCCGTTGGAGCGCGGATTCGGAATCACCATCGGCAATTCGTTGCGGCGGATCATCCTGTCTTCGCTCTACGGGGTGGCGATCACCGCTGTGAAGTTTGAGGGTGTGATGCACGAGTTCAGCGTCGTTCCCGGCGTATTAGAGGACGTGTCGGAGATTATCCTCAATCTGAAAGAAGTGCGTTTTCGGGTGGAAGACCCCAAACCCAAGACCGTTCGCATCGATATTTCCGGCGAGAAAGAAGTGGTCGCCGGCGATATCATCAGCGAGGACGGCCGCTGCACGGTGCTGAACCCCAAGTTGCATATTGCCACGCTGGCGGATAAGTCTTCCCTGAAAATGACCATGATGGTTAAGGTCGGCAAGGGGTACTCGCTGGCAGAGGCCAACAAGGATGAAGATGCGCCGGTCGGAATGATTCCCATCGACGCCGTTTACTCTCCGATCAAGCGGGTGAATTATGTCGTCGGAAATGCGCGCGTCGGGCAGCGGACCGATTACGATAAGCTCACGATGGAAGTTTGGACCGACGGCAGCCTCAAGCCGGAGGATGCGGTCGCCTACGGCGCCAAGATTCTCAAAGAGCAGATGAACATGTTCATCGGATTTGATGAAGAGCGCGAACCGAATCAGGACCGTCAGATGGACTCGCGGGACAAACCGCGGTTCAACGAGAATTTATTGCGCAGTGTGGACGAATTGGAGCTGTCCGTTCGCAGCGCCAACTGCTTGAAGAATGCCGATATTCACAAGATCTGGCAGCTGGTGAGCAAATCCGAGTCGGAGATGCTCAAGACCAAGAATTTCGGCAGGAAATCGCTTAACGAGATCAAAGAAGTGCTGTCCGAAATGGGGCTGTCCCTGGGGATGAAGCTGGATGGGTTCTCACCGCCCCAGGAAGACAGCGAGGAAGGAGAATAATCGGCTTTATGAGACACCGCAAGGCCGGCCTTAAACTAAGTCGAAAAACCGGGCACCTGAATTCGATGTTCCGCAACCTGGTGACCTCGTTGTTAAAGCACGACCGTATCCGTACGACCGACACCAAGGCCAAGGAGCTTCGGCGCTGGGCGGACCATCTGGTTACGTTGGCCAAGCGCGGAGATCTGCACGCCCGGCGCCAGGCGCTGGCGATTGTTCAGGAGCCGGCCGTGGTCCATAGCCTTTTCGAAAAAGCCGGCGAGAGATTCGGCTCGACGGCCGGCGGCTACACGCGTCTGGCCAAGTTGGGAGTCCGCCCCGGCGATGCGGCGCCCATGACCCTGGTGGAGCTTATCGGCGCCGAAGAAAAAGGCAAGAAAAAGAAAAAAGGTCGGAAGAAAGCTGCGCCGTCATCGGAAAGTAAGAAGAAGGTTGCGGAGCCCAAGGCCGAGGCGAAAGAGAAGGCGAGCAAAGAGACTCCGGCGGAAGATTCCTCGCCGAAGGAAACGGGCTGAAGCAGAACCAGGGCGAAAAGGGCTTCGCTGCGGCGAATCAGCAGCCGAAGCCCGATAACGAAAGTAAAAGAAGTACCCCGTGATGAATCCTAATAAAAGCCCCGGCCGTTGGCCGGGGCTTTTATTATGTGGCTTGAGCGGGCCGGGCCGCTTCCGCTGTCCTCCGTGCGAATCGGCCGATCGAGCCGAGACCTCAAATCCGGATGATTCGGTCACTTCAACTTTTCGAGGGCTTCCTCGGCGGCTTCCCTCACGCTGTTGGACAACTCGCGCTGCAGCACGGCCTGGAGGCGGGGAACATCCGTCGATTCACCGACTTCCGTGCAAAGGAAGAGGAAATCACCCTTTACCTGATCGGGAACCGCATCGAAACGGCTCCAGAACGCATCGATCATCTTTCGCCCCAGGTCAGGGGCTAAAGCGTGCAATTCCTCCACGACGACCATGGCGCCCAGGCGCACGGGCCACTGCGGGTGGGACAGCAGTTCCAGAAGGGCCGGAAAGATCCGGTTGTAATCGACCATCATCCGCGCCAGGCGCGGTGCGGCGCCTTCCTTCAGCAGCATTTCGATAGAGGCGGGTCCCATGGATGCCGGGTCGCGGGTGACCAAGAGGTCGACGAGTTCCTCAATTTCACATGAACCCGTCCAGCGGAACTGCCCATCCAGCACCAATGTGGGCACCGCCTGGATGTTTCGGGACTCCGCCATTTCCGGGAAAAAGCTGGCGTCGATAATGGTCAGCTGGATGCGGCGGCTGGCGGCGGCCAAAGGCAGCAGTTCGCGCACCATGCCCGGACAGAAGGTGCACTGGGGAGTCACAAAGAGCTCCAGTTCAGCGGGATGAAGGGGGGCGGCATCCAACCGTTCGCGGAGCCGGTCGCCTAAGGACGGAATTTTCCACGTGAGCGCGTCGATGAAGGGCGGGACTTCTTTTCCCCGGGGGACCCCCTGGTAGCGGACGGCATTCGGTAACTGTATCAACGGATGCTCCTGTTCGGTTCCCTCCTCGCGAGAAATCGAAACCTGAGGAAGGAGCGCCGCAACGCGCTCGCAGAATCGCGCCAGTTCCGAACTGCGCACGTCAGGGGTTACCACCAATTTCAACACCGTGCCGTCTCTTAACTCGCGGCGCACATTCCGAAATTGCGTTTCTTCGCTCAGCGTCATCATCTTCATTGCCGCAGCACCGATTATGCCGGCGCCGCATTCTCCCAGGACCTCTCAATGGCAAATCATGGCAAATCCGTTTTGGCCCTGCCATCGTCCGGTTGACGAAGCCCGCGGGAAGGTGCTAAGGGGAGGGCCTGATCTGTGTTGAAATCAATTTAGAGCGAGATGGCGACGAAGTCAAAGCTCATATCCTTTTCCGAGGCGATCAGCCGATGGGTTCCGGACGGCAGTTCGGTGGCGACCGGCCTTGGCCTCGAAGCGCTGATTCCGTTTGCCGCCGGCCATGAGATCGTGCGGCAACGCCGACGCGGACTGACGCTCATCGGGCCGATTTCGGATATGTTGTTTGATCAGCTGATCGGTGCCGGCTGCGTGAGCGGTGTGCGTGCCGCCTGGGTCGGAAATGTCATTACCGGTTCCGGTTATAATTTCCGGCGAGCGGTGGAATCGGGGCGCCTGCGGTCAGAAGACCATTCCAACCTGACGCTGGCGATGGCGCTTAAGGCCGCCGCGCTCGGGGTCCCGTTTCTCCCCGTGCGTAGCGCGCTCGGCAGCGATCTTTTTACTACCAACTCCGCGCTCAAGAGATTCAATTGTCCGATCAGCGGCGAGGCCCTGGCCGCCGTCGCCGCCATCCGTCCGGATGTCGCGATCATCCATGTCCAGCGCGCCGACGAATACGGCAACGCACATGCCTGGGGCAACCTCGGGGTCATGCGCGACGGCTGTCTGGCGAGCTCCCAGGTGATCATCACGGCCGAGGAGATTGTTTCGACGGAAACCATCACCAGCGACCCCAACCGGGTGGTCACCCCCGGTTTTCGGGTGAGTGCGGTGGTTCACGCCCCCTGGGGCGGGCATCCATCTCCCGTTCCCGGTTACTATAACCGTGACCACCAAGCCTTCATCGATTATAGTGAAGAAAGCAAAACCGCCGCGGCGTTTGAGCGTTGGCTTCAGCATTGGGTGGACGACATCCGGACGCCGGAGGACTACCAGAAT
>Ga0105093_10000390_pt1 | contig 16725 bp, 11 predicted proteins | sample PPLLak3March2015_2_FD_79111 | JGI IMG/M metagenome (GOLD analysis project Ga0105093, IMG submission 79111) | Freshwater sediment microbial communities from Prairie Pothole Lake near Jamestown, North Dakota, USA - PPLs Lake P8 Core (3) Depth... | ecosystem: Environmental > Aquatic > Freshwater >... | reverse complement strand
GGAATCGCCGCACTTGGGCGTGGTCCAGCCGAAGCAAAAGGGCATGCCGACCAGGTGCACGGTCTTGCCCTGGACCTTGAACGGCCGGATGCGCACCGTGACCATGGCAATGGCCTCGACCTTCCCGCGGACATTTTCCACGATGACCCCATCTCCGTTCTTGATGCCCTTTTCCTTGGCCAACTCCGGGCTCATTTCCACGTAGAGCTGAGGCTCGGCCTCCAGCAGGTTGGGCACGTTGCGGGTCTCTCCGCCGCCGCACCAGTGCTCGGTGAGGCTGTAGGTGGTCAGCACGATGGGATAGGCCGGGTCCCCGGGCTTAGCCAGCTTGTCCAACGCGCTGGACACGGACTTGTACAGCGGGTTGCTGAGCTGCTTGGAGAAAGGATGCGAGGTCACAGGTGTTTCCACGGGCTCGTAATGCTCGGGGAAGGGCCCGTCGACGCGGCCCGGGCCGAAAAAGGCCCCGAACCCATGGGTCTGCATGATGAAGGGGTATTTGCCATTTTCATTGGCCAAGGGCGGCCACGGGCCGTCGGGCACATCCCCGACCCATTTGCCGTTTTCCCAGGCGATGAGGGCCTTGTCCGGGTTCCAGGGCTTCCCGGTGGGATCCACCGAGGCGCGGTTGTAGATGATTCGGCGGTTGACCGGCCAACACCAGGCCCAGTTGGGATACAGGCCGATTTTTTCCTGCATCGGGGTCTGTTTGGGGTCGCGTCGCTTGGTCTTGTTGCCCTCTTCTTCGGTGAAGCTGCCCGTGTAGACCCAGCAGAGGCTCGAGGTGGACCCGTCCGCAGCCAGGGCTCCGAAGGTCGGTACGAGCTGGCCTTTTTTGTATTCCTTATCCCCGAACTTGGAATCGGCGTGGAAAAAGCCGTTGATCCGTTTGGTCCAGTCTTCGGCAACGTAGGTCTTGGGCCAATCCTGGTAGGTGATGGCTTCGGGCAGGATGCCGCCTTCCGTAGCGTACTTGTCGCGGATCACGTTCATCAGCCCCACGAGCATGAAGCCGAAGGTCCTGGCCTCACCCGCGGGTTCGATGGCCTGGTGGTGCCAGAGGACCAGGCGGCCGCTGTTGCTCACCGTGCCTTCTTTTTCGATGCGGTGGGCTGAGGGCAGGAGGAAGTACTCGGTGTTGACCGTTTTGGGATCGACCCCGGGCCGGTGCCAGTTGTCCGTGGTCTCGGAGTGGTGCAGCTCGGAGACCACTACCCAGTCGAGCTTGTCCATGGCGGCCCTTGCCTTGTGGGTGTTGGCCAGGGTGTTCATCGGATTGAGGCCGAAGATGAAACCCCCGCGCATATTGCCCTGATACATGCGGTCAAAGAGGTACATATAGGAATAATCCACGCCCTTAGCGGCCTTGGGAATCAGGCCGTAACAAAAATCGTTGTCCGGCGTGGCCTTTTCCCCATACCAGCCTTTGAGCAGGCTGGCCAGGTACTTGGGCTTATTCTGCCACCAGTTGGCGCTCTTGGGATCCTTGCTGGCCGGGGTGTTGGCCTTGTTGTAATCGGCAACGGTCTGCCACTCGTCGATGGGCACGCCCAGGTAGCCGGGCAGGATGTGGTAGAGCAGGGCATGATCGGTGGAGCCCTGGACATTGGGCTCGCCGCGCAGGGCGTTGACGCCGCCGCCGGGGATGCCCATGTTGCCTAGAAGCAACTGGACCATGCAGGCCGAACGGATGTTCTGCACACCCACGGTGTGCTGGGTCCAGCCCAGGGCGTACATCACCGTGCCGGCCTTGGTGCCAAGCCCCGTGGCGCTGTATGCCTCGTAAACCTTGAGCAGATCTTTCGTGGACACCCCGGTGATGCTGGAGACCTTGTCCAGGCTGTAGCGCGAGTAGTGCTTTTTCATCAACTGGAACACGCAGCGTGGATCTTGCAGGCTCTTGTCTTTTTTGGGCAGGCCGCCCTCGTCCATCTGAAAGGACCAGGATTTGGTGTCGTACTTGCGGGCCTGGGCATCAAAACCGCTGAACAGGCCGTCTTTAAAGGCAAAATCCTTGTTCACGAGGAAGGCGGCGTTGGTGTATTCGACGACGTAGTCCTTGAAGTACTTTTCCTTTTCGATGATGTACTTGATCATCCCGCCCAAAAAGGCGATGTCCGTTCCCGAGCGCAGGGGAACGTGGAAGGTGGAGCGGGCCGAGGTGCGCGAGAACTTAGGGTCCACGTGGATGACTACGGCGCCTTTTTCTTTGGCGTGCAGGACCCACTTGAAAGAGATGGGGTGGTGCTCGGCGGCATTGCTGCCCATGATGAGAAACGCATCGGCGTTTTTCAGATCAACCCAGTGATTCGTCATTGCCCCGCGACCGAACGACTCTCCCAGAGCCGCTACCGTGGGGCTGTGTCAGGTACGGGCCTGATGATCGATGTGGACGATGCCAAGGCCGCGGGCCATCTGGTGGGCCAGGGCGCACTCTTCGTTGTCGGCATGGGAGGTGCCGATGAAAAACATCGATTCGAGCCGGTTGACCGTCTGGCCCTTGGCGTCTTTGAGGATCAGATCCTTGTCCCTGACCTTCTTGACGCGGCCGGCGATCTGTTCAAATGTCCATTCCCAGGTCTTTTCCTCCCACTTGTCGCTGCCCGGTGCCCGGTACATGGGTTTTGCCAGGCGGCGCTCGTTGCGGGTCATGGACAGCATGGACGCGCCCTTGGCGCAGAGGGCCCCCTGGTTGATGGGATAATCCGGGTCCCCCTCGGTGCTGACCAGTTTGCCGTCCTTGACGTGGGCGATGATGTGGCAGCTCACCGAGCAGAAGGGGCAAACGGTGACGACCTCCTTGGCACCTTCGATTTTGAGCGTCTGTACATAAGCCCGGACGGGCTTGACATCGACGCCCAGCTGGAGCAGGGACAGGCTCACAATGCCTGTTCCGCTCACCTTCAGGAATTTTCGCCGATTGACCTCCATGCGTCCTCCTTTCTTCTGGCGATAGGCAAAAGGACCAGTATCGGTCCGGTTTCGAGGGGTTTTGAATGCGTGAGGTTAAACTATGTCATTTTTGACAGAACCCGGAAGAATTGTCAATCCTAAAAATGGGGAAAATATTATAATTTTAATATGTTATAATTAGCACAATGGGGCGGGAAAAGGTTTAAATTAATTTTTAGACAGTCCTACACAACTATGTATCCCGAAGTAGTTTAGGAGGGTTGGGATCCCTTGCATCTAAGTTCTTTTAGTGCACCCGAAGCATGATCCGTCTTGGTTTCTTTGAAAGCCCTGGGTTCGCATGGCAACAGCAGCCTTGCTCGACGAAGTGCATAGCTCTCGACTTCCTTAAACCAGCTATTGAAACGAGCCACCAGCGCGGCGCCCTCAGCGGTGAGTCGATACCCCGCTCGGTTTCCGGCGCTCTTTTCAATCAGAGGCACGCCCATCACTTTCTCGGTCCTTTTTATTTTCCCCCAGGCCGCCCGGTAACTCATCCCAAGTGACTCGGCAGCACCTCTCAGAGATTGGCCGGATTGGATTTTTTTCAGAAGCTGCAAGCGACCCAGACCGAAAAAAACTCCTTTTTCAGTTTCGAGCCACAAGTGCAGGCGCACGATCGGTTGGTCTTTCAAGTCAACACTCATGGCTACATGGTGTCCGTGAAAAGGCGCTTGTTGGCGAAACCCACTATCGAACGAAGAACCCGACCTCGAAGCTAAAACTCAGCGAAGGCTTTCATCGATACGTCGGGTATAGTCTAAACTTGCCAGAGGCCGGCCGGTTATAGATTCAATTCGTTCGGCGGACCTGTAAACCGATTTCAGCCTTGAGCGGATGGAGGCCTGAATCTCAGGCTCGGTGCGATGGTCGTTCAAGCGCTGCAAAAAGCGCGCGTCAATCCCCACGAAGCGATCTTCGCATATCAGTTTGTCCGATAGAAACACGACCTCGGCTTCGCATATTGGATCTGTCTTCTCAATGCTGAGATCCATGTGTGTCTCGACGATTTCGGCCATCTGCGGCATGTTCAGCTCACGGAGGATTCTTCCGCCCTGCCGCGCGTGCCCGGGTTCTCCCCGCGCCATGTCGTGCACAAGAGCCGCCGCATAGATCAGATCAAGGTTCAAACGACAGCCCGCTGCCACCAGCGCTCGACCGATATAAAGGGCCTGCTCGGCCACCGCCCGTCCGTGAGCCCAAACCGATGCGGGGACTTTTAGCCTTTCGACCAGCAGGGCATGGCACTCGGCCGAGGACAAGACCGCGTAGGTTTTCAAACATCTCTGCATGCGCTGGTAGTCGTCCGGGCTGTCCATGTCTTGAAGGATAAATTCGTCTGCAACAGGGACATCGAGTGCTTCGCTTTCAAAGCGGTCGAGCAACGCTTTAAGGCCGCCGTTCCCCCTCCAATCGGTGATCGTCTTGATAAAGCGTCTATCGATCAACGTCGGGTGCCCACGGCGGCCCAGAAAAATTGGATGGCAGATCACTGTCGTGCCGGGTCGGAAGGTGCTTATAAGGATGCGGATCGTCGCAGCTCTTACGAGGGGAATGTCCACGGGCATGACGAAAAAGGACTCGGTGCGCTCATCCAGGCTCGCCACTCCGGCCGCCACAGATGAGAACATGCCGTCGGCGTAGCGGACGTTCAAGACGCAGTGGCCGCCCAAGCGTTGGATCAGGGGAGTCAACTCAATCGCGCGGTGGCCGACCACCACATGAATGCGGTTGACACCGGCCGATTGAAAAAGCCGAATGACCCGTTCCAGAAGCGTCATTCCACCGAGCGTCATCAGCGGTTTGAACTCCCCCATGCGTTCGGAAAATCCGGCCGACAGCACGAGCGCGGTGGCGCCTTCCGGATTCATCCTTGCCGCCTTTGGGCGCGGGCATGAACTAATTCGGAAACGATGCTCAATGCAATCTCCTCAGGGGTTTCCGCGCCGATGTTGAGGCCGATTGGCGAATGCACCCTTTGCAAATCAGTTTCCGTGAACCCCTGTTTCAGGAGCGCATTGAAAATGTGGTCCCGCTTGCGCCGCGAGCCGATCATCCCGATGTAGGCCGCCTCCGTTCGTAAGGCCTGCATCAATACCGTTTTGTCGTGCAGGTGGCCGCGGGTTACGATGACGAAGAAAGCGCTGCGGTCGATCACCAGTCCTTTCAGGGCCGAGTCGAAATCCTCAACCACTCGGATCTCATCGGCTTCCGGAAAACGTTCGCTGCTGGCAAACTCGCTCCGGTCGTCCACGACCCGCACGCGGAAGCCGACGAAGGCGGCCAGCCGGGCGGTGGGCTGCGCGACATGGCCGGCTCCGAACAGAAAGACGGTCTCCCACGGGAGAACCGGATCGATCAGCATTAAGGACCCGCCGCAGGTAACGGCGTGCAGGCGGGTGGCAGCTCTGTGGTCGCGGGCCAGTTTCTCAACGGCCGCCGGAGAGAGGGAAAGCCCGCCGCAAACGATGCGGCGGTTTTTCAGCAGGGCATGGCCGAGGCCTTCCAGCCGGTCGCCGGCGAAGCGCAGTTCGGTCAGGAAGAAGCAGCGGCCAGACTCTGACTGTGCTTCCCGCCACCCTTTGAGCACCGTTGCCGCAGGGGTCCCGGGATCGATGAGCTCCAGAAGCACCTCCAGCCGTCCGCCGCAGACCATGTCCATCGTGGCCAATTCAGATTGGGTCATGTCGAAGGGGACTACCTGGGGACGGTGCGAATTCCGCACGTCTCCGGCCGTTTCAATGACCCGGGCTTCGAGCAGGCCGCCGCCGATCGTGCCGACGGCCCTCCCGTCCGACATAACGATCATGCGCGTACCCGCCGTTCGGGGTGCGGATCCCTGGCGGTTGACGATCGTCGCCAGGACGAATGCCTGGTGGTCGTCCATCAGTCTGGCGGCCGTTTCCGCAATGAGGTTCATGGAATCGATCGCTCCTGTCTTCGGTCGATAAGGGTACGTTTCGCGGCCCCGCTCGTGAACCAGGTTTCGGGTGTCAGCCGGATCGGGTCAATGGCCAGGCGCCCCCGGGAGACGGCCTCATGGACCGCCGGCAAACGGGCAAGTGCCGCTTGAATTTGGGCCACGGTGTCGTCCAGCCCGCAGGGGTCGCAATGGAGGGTTATCCTTAGTCGGCTGCATCCGTTAGCCGGGACCAGTTCGGCCTGGAAGTTGAGAACGGACGGTATGGCGAACAGCGCTTCGTCCAATGCCGCCATCTTGAGCCAGGCCAGCGGCCCCAGCGCCGCACCGTTCATCAACCGACCCTGCACCTTGCCGAGGCGCCGCAGCATGCTGCCGCAGGGGCAATAGTCGGGAAGGAACCGGGCCTGATCGCCGGTGCGGTAGCGGATCAGGGGCATGGCGCAGCGGGTGAGGGCGGTGACGACGACCTCGCCGGAGACACCGTCCGGCAGGGACCTGCCGGTGGCCGGGTCGACGATCTCCACGAAGAGGTCCGCCTCGCGGAGATGATAGCCGTCGTGGGCGTCGCACTCGACCCCTCCGCCGTATCCCATTTCCGTCATGCCGTAGTGCTGGTAGACGCTTGAGCCCCAGCTCCGTTGGATGTCCGCTACAATCGCGGCGGGAACGTAATCGGTGCTCAACAGAACACTGCGGATGAATCCCTGCGGGATGCGCCGGCTTTGCGGGTGTCTGACCAGCGAGAGAACTTGCACGGGAATCCCTACCAGGCACTGCGCCCGGCGGGCTAGAATCTCATCGATGGTTTGCGCGGGATCTTGGACCGGCCCGTGAACGATTCCCTCCACATGATTGCGGGCGAGCCCCTCGACGAGCAACTCCCCGACACTGCCCGGCAAGCCTCCTGGCAGCAGGATGAGCACGCGGTCTCCAGGACAAACCAATGACGACATGCCCTGTTGAAAAAAATCAACGGTCCGGTCCAGGTCCTCCGGGTCGAAAAAGACCCGCTTCGAATGGCCGGTCGAGCCGGAGGACCGGAGCGTGACCACGCGGGCCACGTCCGACTGGGAGACGCAAAGGAATTCAAGCGGGTCGCGGACCAGATCCTCCGCGGTTGTGAAAGGATACTCCGCGAAATCCTCAAAATTCAATAAATCGGCGGGGGCGCAGCCGGACAGCTGTCGGCGATAGAAGGGGCTTCTTTGGGAGGCATATGTCAGGGTCTGCCTGATCTTTTCCAGCTGGAATCGCCTCACGTGATCTCGGGTGAAAGCGCTCTGAGGTTCAAGACCAATGCGGTCTTTGATCCAGCGTTCAAGCGGCGTGATGCGCAAAGTGTTCATCGCCGATACAAAGGCCTTCCATCGATAGCGGTGAGATTGAACGCGCAGAAAGGCACCAGTCCACGAATCGGATCCAGCACATGGATGCAGCATTCCCGCAGCCGCTCCAAGTCGATGGTCCAGGCGTCCTGGAAAGCCATGGCGGACACCGTGAAGACGTGGGTGCGGGCGCGATCGAGGAAGTCGTCCAGGTGCAGCGGCCCGCCGCCGGGCGAATCGACTGCGTCTTCGGAGGACTTGACCGCCGGCAGTGCAGGGTCCGCCGGTTTTCGGTCCGGCGCCGCCCACTGCCGGGAGACGTGCGCCATAGCCCGCCGCGCGCCCTCCTCGGCCGGGATCGGTGCGCAGCAGCCCGAGAGCGGTCGCGCGGAATGCAAACCCTGGACGCGACCGCCCGGTAGGACGATGTAGTCGGCGTGAAACGAGCACCAGGCATTCTCGCATCCGGGCGGGCGAAAATCGGCCGCTTTGAACATTCCGGCCGACTGGTTTTCGATCGCTGCCATCAATTCGGGCAGCGTGATCCGGGATGCGTCATCAACTATCTGGGGGTAGCGCCCGAAATAGCTGACGGGCTGGAAATGCACGCCCCGCACCCCCGGTGACAGACCGACGGCCAGCCGCAGCAGGCTTCCGATCTGGTGGGTGTTCACCCCCGGGACCAGCGTCGGCACCAGCACGACCCCGACACCGAGATCCGCGCAGGCATCGATCGCCCGGCGCTTCACGTCCACCAGCGGCCGGCCGCGCAGTTTCATGTGGACCGTATCGTCGGTGCCGTCGAACTGCAGGAAGACGCTCGCCAGCCCGGCCTCCTTGAGGGCCTTAAGGTATTCGGGATCATCGGCCAGCCGGATCCCGTTGGTGTTGAGCTGGATGAAGCCGAAGCCGAGCTGACGGCCGGCGGCTACGATCTCAGGCAGGTCGTCCCGCACGGTGGGCTCACCGCCGGAGAGCTGGATGTTGCTGCCGGGGGCCATGCCGAGCACCCTCCGGTACCAGTCGCGGATGTCCTCCAAGCTGGGATCGGCCGCGTCCCCCGGATGCGACCCGGCAAAGCACACGGCGCAGTGCAGGTTGCAGCGGCGCGTCACCTCCAGCAGCACGGTGCAGGAGCGCTGCCGGTGATCACGGCACAAGCCGCAGTCGAAGGGGCAGCCCCGCAGCGTCTCTTGAAATACAGGGCGAAGCAGCAAGGGCGTTTTGGGGCGCTGCCATTGCCTCATGCTCGGCCGGCCGTTCCAGACGACCGCCCTGAATTCCCCGTGTTCGGGGCAGGTCTTGACCAGTTGCACCTGTTCGCCGCACGCGATCCGCGCCGCGCCGATGCGGTTCAAGCAGACCGGGCAGAGGCTTTCGGTGGTTTCACGCTCCATGGGTGTGCGTCCAATCAGGCGCCGGCGGGATCGAAGCCGTGGGCGGCCAGGATCTCCAGCACCTTGGCATAGGTGTCCGCCACAATCGCGCCGCAACGCTTACGGGCGGCCGCCGGGCCTCCCACGCCCACGATCGTCTCGCAGGCCATCCCGCCGTGGGGCCCTCCCACCTGGTTTTCGAACCAGTCGCTCAACTCCTGCAGCATCAGCAGCAGCCGTTCGGAGCCGGCTTCGCCGTCCTCCCCCTTGCCGGCATAGAGCGCCAAGGCGCAGCAGCCCCCGGTCAGCGTGCCGCAGGTGGCACGCCCCCCGCCGCACCCATAGGCCAGACCGGCCATGGAGCGGACCAGGGCGGGGTTGTCCTCGCCGCGCGCCTCCAGGAACAGCCGGATCAGAATCTGGCTGCAGCCGTAGCCTTTCTGGGAAAGCTGCAGCATGCGCATCATGACGTCGTCCATCATGAGTTGCCTTCCTTGCGGGCCACCGCCAGGAAATACCCGGGGTGCGCCCGGTGGCCGGGAAATGGAACCGTGTTCACGGAGGCGGAGGCACCGGCCGCCCCCCAGAACGCCTGCAGGGACCCGCAGGCGAGCACCAGTTGCGCCGCCAGGCGCTTCAAGGCCTGCGAGTGATCCTCCCAGACGAGGAGCGTGAACCCGGATCGCTGCATCCGGCCCACCAGTTCGTCGCGGGACGTTGCCCCTTTGAGGCAGCAGGCCGCTGGAAACGATCTCAGGCCCCCGGCGTGGTCCGGTGCGCGGGCATAGACGTCCGCCACCATCAGGAGCCCGCCCGGGGCGAGAACACGGTGGAGTTCGCGCCAGGCCGCATCGGGATCGTCCACCAGGGACAGGACACACTCGCACATCACGGCGGCCAGACGGTGATCCCCAAAAGGCAGGCGGGTGGCGATCCCTTGTACGAGGGGCAGCCCGGGGTCCATCTGCCGGGCCTGGCCGAGCATGCCGGATGAGCGGTCAAGGCCGAACGCCTCCAGCCGGCAGTGCCGCCGCAGGTAGTGGGCAGTCACCCCGGTCCCGCAGCCGATGTCGACCACCCGCGCTCCGGCCGGCAAACCGGAGAAGCCCAACGCCCGCCGCGTCAGCTCCAACCCCCCGGGCCGCAGAGCCGGTCCGGTCACGGCCTGCAGCGCGGGGGATTCATAAAGGCTGGGGGTGTGCGTGTCGCTCATCACTTGTCTTCCAGGATCTGCTCCACCTCGGCCATCTTGCCCAGGGCCAGTGCCTCCGAAATCAAAACGAAGCCGCAGCCCGGGCAGGTGGGGAGTTCGGTTGTGAACTGACTGCCCATGTATTCAATGACGACCGGACCCACCTCGAGCGGCCGGCTGCATTTCCGGCACACCCACTCCAGGTCCTCGGGGCGCACGTTTTCAGCCTTCATGCCCGCGGTCCTCCCAAAACCTCGATGCGGTGGCTGTAGGCCGTGTGGATCACGTAGCCCTCCGGCGAAGGGGAGTACTCCACCCAGATGCTCGCCCGGTAGGGCCGGTGACTGGCCTTCAGCCGACCGGTCTGGGGGTGGATCACGACGCTGCCGCTCTTTTCGGCGGCGTGAATGACCCGCTGGACATCTTGGACCAGGATGCGCCGTTTCTCGAGAAGCTCGGCGACCTCGGGTGCAATGATCAGCCGGATGCGTTCGTATTCCTCCTGCATGGCTCCTGCCCTTTCGCCCCAAAATTCCTCGGCCAGAGAAGCTCTCAGCCGGGCCCGGTTCTCCTGCCGCTCGGACCATCCCGGCCCCTTCCGGGCCGCCGGGTCCGGGTCGGCCGCATCCGGGAAGGCGAGCTCGAGCAGGTGCAGCGCCCGCTTTCCCACGGCCGCCAGACGGTCCCGACACATGGCGCAATAGGTGAGGTAATCCAGCGGGCTGATACCGGCCCGGCGGGCGGCGACCTCGCGGGACAGATCGGGGTTCGCGTTTTGCATGAGTCCCCCGAACCCGCAGCACTCGGTCTTGTCCCGGGACAGGATCAGTTCCTGCGCAGACACCCCCAGGCGTTTCACGATCCGGCGGGCCGCCTCCTGAACGGCCGGGATGGGCCGCGTGGTGCACGGGTCGTGGATCGCCAGCACCGTCCCGGCGGCGGCAGCTGGCGGCAGGTTCGTCGCATCCAGCGCCTCCCAGAGGGAGACGGTCGGGACCTGGGGCAGGTGCTCCGAGAACATGCGCAAACAGGTGGAACAGGCGAGAATGAGCTCGGGCTGACCCAGCACCCTCCACTCCTTCAGAAGCCCCTCGCCCACCTGGCGGAACTCGTCTTCGCGGCCGGCCCAGAAGGCCGGCGCCCCGCAGCAGCCCAGCATCAATCCCACGCCGCCGGACAAGGACTCCATCAGGTGCGCGTAAACCCGGCGAACCTGGCCGGGAGCCGAGGCGCACAGCTGGCAGCCCGGAAAAAAAACACGGGCGCTATCCGTGCGCCCTGGCGCGTGGCGCGCGAGGCGAAAACGCTCGCTCAGACTGAAGCGCATGTCCTGAAGGGCGAACTCATGGGCCGAGGGCGGCATCTTGCCCCGCCGGACCATGCGGCGGCGGGCTTGAAGGCAAAGGTCCTGTACGGCAAAATCCTCGGGGCAGACGCGTTCGCACAGTCCGCACAGGCTGCAGGAGTTGATCAGCTGGTTGGCCTGATGCACTCCCATGACGATGGATTCGTTGTTGTAGATTTCCCGGGCGTATTTCCGGGGATAGGCGCCGAAGCGTTCGAGGTAGGCACAGACCTTGACGCACTCCAGGCATTCGCATTGCAGGCAGCGGCGCGCTTCGGCGATGGCTTCGTCGAGCGAATAGCCCGATTCCGGGTCGGCGGCGGCAACCCCTGGCAGCGAGTCGACGCCCTCCAGGCTCGTGTACAAGCGGGTTTTGTAAGGGCCGTCCTTCTCGCGGCCGGCCGTCAGCGACACCTTCTGCAGGAACCGGTCAATGGACGTGGCGGCCCAACGACCCTCGGCCGCCTGCCACACCGGGGAAAGGCCTACCATGCTCGGCCGGCCACCGGCGTAGACCCCTGTCCGGCGGGTGGCCTGCAGCATGGGGTCCACGATGATCCAGCCGGCATCATCCCGGGAAATGTTCCAGTTCCGGCCCAAGGGGGTTTCCAGGCCCAAAAAAACAGCATCGTTTTCAGAAATGCACTGCTCAAGAAATTGGGGAGGCTCCACATCGACGTTCAGGTGCACCGCTACGTCGAGAGCGGTCAGTCGTTCCAGCTCCTCACCCAGGGCCGCCTCAGGCAAGCGGCGGCCGGGGATGCGCCTCAGCAGGCCGCCGAGTTTCGAACCGGGTTCGAAGATGCGAATGGAATACCCCTTGCGAGCCAGGTCCCAGGCGACGGTCAGTCCGCTCAGCCCGCTGCCGATGACGGCGATGGTTTTCCCCTTGCGGGGCAGCGGTTGAATGCGGGCGGCAGGTGGCGGGGTGGCCACACAGGCGCGCTCGAGGTCCCCGATCTGGATGGGGTCCCCCGCCTCCCTGCGTTTGCAGTGCTGGCGGCAGGGCGCGTCGCAGATCCGTCCCAGGATGCCCGGAAAGGGCATGGTTTTGCGCAGGACCTTCCAGGCCTCCGGCCACTCGCCCCTGGCAACATGACCGACGAAGGCCCGGCCGTCGACATGGATCGGGCAGGCGGCCGTGCACTCGGGCGCTTCCTCCTGGATACAGCGATGTTCCAGCGCCCTCAGCTCCGGTTGGTCCATGGGTCGTATCCAAATGCCGCGGCGAACCGGGGAATCCTTCCGCGGTTCGCCGCTTGGTTTGCAAATTCAGCCGCCAGCGATCGCGGTGCGGCCGGCTATCACTTGCTTTTTTTCGATTTGGACTTCAGTCCGGCCAGCACCTTCTCCGGCAGGGCCGGCAAGTGCGTGATGCGCACGCCGGTGGCGTTGTTGATGGCGTTGATCACCGCTACATGGGAGGAGGTCAACGGCAGTTCGCCGACGCCGGCCGCGCCGAAGGGCCCGTGCTCTCGCGGGTTCTCGAAATAGTGGATCTCGAGCGCGTCGGGGATGTCGTTGATGTAGGGAATCCCGCAAGCTGCGAGGCTCGTATGCTTCTTGAGGTCCTCGAAGTCCTCCGAAAGAGCGAGGCCGATGCCCTGGGCGATCCCCCCGTACATCTGGCCGTCCACCACCAGTTTGTTGTTGATCTTGCCGATGTCGGCCATGGCCGTGTACTTGTCCACCTGGGTCTTGCCGGTCTGGGTGTCCACCGTCACCTCGGCCATGAATACACCGTACATGTAGACGGGAAACGGGGAGCCCTGGCCGTTGGCGTCGCAAGGGGTGCACATGGAGGCCGTCCACTTGCCGGAGTATTTCAGCGGGATCTTTTCCGCCTTCATCTCTTCATAGGTGCGATAGGTGCCGTCCTTCTTGCGCATGGCGTTGAGCAGCATCTCGCAGCCGTTCTTGATGGCGTTTCCGGTCATGACCTGCGAGCGGCTGCCGCCGGCGGGACCGCTGTTGGGCACCCGGGCCGTGTCGTTCATCACCAGTCTGATCTTTTCCGGCGCCAGTTTCAGCGGCCGCAAGGCTTCATGGCAGGTGCCGAGGGCGCCCATGTCAGCCCCCTGGCCGTGGTCTTCCCATGAACTGGCCAGCACCACGCCGTCCGGGGTGAGCTCCACGCTGACCTCCGAGGCGTCCGGTCCGTCCAGGCCGCAGCCGTAGATGCCGAGCGCCAGGCCGACCCCTTTCTTTTTCTCCGCGGTCGATTCGGCCTTGGCATTTTTAAGGGCGGCCTGATAGAGGGGCCGCAGCCGATCGATCATTTCCGGGAAACTATAGACTTCCGGCTTCTGGCCGGTCGGTGTGGTGTCGCCAGGCCGGTAGACGTTTTTGTAGCGCAGTTCCAGGGGATCCATGCGCATCTTTTCGGCCAGTTCGTCGATGAGGCTCTCGGAGGCGAGAAAGCTCTGGGGAGAGCCGTAGGCGCGGAAGGCGGAACCCCAGGCGTGGTTGGTGCACACCGTCAGGCCCTTCCCGCGGATGTTGGGAATCCCATAGCCGGCGCCGATGAACTGCGCCCCGCGCACCGTGAGCAGGTCGCCGAACTCCGAATAGGGGCCGTGGTCCACGATCCAGTCGCCTTCCATCGCGATGATCTTGCCGTCTTTGTCTGCTCCGTACTTGAGGTTGATGAAGAAGGGAGAACGCTTGCCGGTGTAGGTGATGTGCTGGAAGTAGTCGTATTTCAGCGACACCGGCTTGCCGGTGGCCATGGCCGCCACTCCGAGGAGCGCCTCCATGGTCGGGCTGAACTTGTAGCCGAAGGTCCCGCCCGCGGGGTTCTGAACCAGCCGCAGCTTCTCGGGCTCGATACCGAGTCCCGGGCAGATCATGGCGTGATGCAGGTAGATGCCGATGCTCTTGGAGTTGATGCTCAGCCGGCCTTCCTCGTCGAAATAGGCCAGGCCGACGTCGGGCTCCATGGTCAGATGCGGCTGGCGCTGCAGGTAGTATTCGTTTTCGACGACGTAGGCGGCCGATTTCATCAGGGGCTGGGTGTCATCGCCCTTGGCGCGCTTCTGCTCGTAGTAGACGTTGGGAGTTCCCGGGTGGATCTCCATCGCGTCCTCGGCCATGGCGGCCGGCGCACTCATGTAGGCCGGCAGCTCCTCGAGTTTCACGCTGACCTTTTCGGCGGCCGCGCGGGCATTCTCCTCCGTGTCGGCCGCCACCATGGCGATGGCATCGCCGAACTGGAAGACTTTTTCATCGCAGAGGATGGGGCGGTCCCAGCCGTCGCCCTTGTTGGTGGCGAAGGTGATCAGGCCGGTGATGCGGTTTTTGCCCTTGACGTCCCTGTGGGTGATGACCTTGGCGACCCCAGGCATCTTCTCGGCCGCGGAGGTGTCAATGGACAGGATCTTGGCGTGGGAGACCTTGGCCTGGACCAGGGCGAGCCGCAGCGTGCCGGACGGCATTTTAACACCCAGGTCTGCGCCGTAATCGGTGGTGCCGGTGACCTTGGCCACGGCCGAGGGCCGCGGATAGGCTGTGCCCCAGATGCGGCCGTCTTCGGGCAGCTTGAAGGCGAGGTCTTGCAGCGTCATTTCACCCCGCACCACCTTGGCGGCGTCCATGACCGCGTCCACCAGCGGCTTGTAGCCGGTGCAGCGGCAGGCGTTGCGATGCTTCTGAAACCAATCCCGGACCTGCTGGCGCGTGGGTTTCTTGTTCTCGTCCAGCAGGCCTTTGGCCGAGACGATGAAGCCCGGGCTGCAGAACCCGCACTGGGCGCCGCCGTGCACGGTCCAGGCGAGCTGCAAGGCGTGCAGGTTGTCGGGCGTGCCGACGCCCTCGATGGTGGTGACCCGCGCGCCGTCCTCCACCCGTTTCATCTTGGTGATGCAGGAGCGAACGACCTTGCCGTCCAGGATCACTGAGCAGCAGCCGCACTGACCCTGGCCGCAGCCGACCTTGGTCCCGGTGAGCTTCAGCTGCTCCCTGAGAACGTCTGCAAGCAGCGTGTCAGGCCCCGCGATGACGGTCTTGGGCATGCCGTTGATGTGGAGCATCTTCGTAATCATCGATGGCCTCCTTCATTAAGTTGATCTTCCATTGTAGACGAGTTTTGCGATGAGCCTCTCTTATTTGCCGAACCCGCAATGGGGGTAGGTGCATTTGGCGCAACCCGAGCAATACCCGCCGTGACCCAGCGAGATGAAATCCGCGCGGGTGAGGGTCTCGCCGGCCAGGATGCGCGGCACGACCAGATCGAAGATGCTGGTGCGGTGGTACATGACGCAGCCGGGCAGGCCGATGATCGGCACCGTCCCCAGATAGGCCAGCATGAACATCGCTCCGGGGAAGACCGGTGCGCCGTACGTGACAACCGTGGCGCCGGTGGCGTTGATGGCCGACGGCGTGCGATCGTCCGGGTCTACCGACATGCCGCCCGTCACGGCCACCAGTTCGGCCCCCTCCTCGATGAATTTGCGAATGGCCTGCGCGGTCATGGCAGGGTCATCGGAGACGAATACCTGGCCCAGAACCGGGCAACTCAGCTCGGCAAACTTGGCGTGCAGCACGGGGCCGAACTTGTCCTCGATACGGCCATGAAACACTTCGCTGCCGGTCGTGACAATCCCGACTTGCAGCGAGCGTATGGCTTTGACCTGAATCACCGGCGCATATTCGCGGCAGAGCGCTTCGACCCGCCGGACATTCTCCTCGCGGGTCACCAGCGGAACGATGCGGGTGCCGCCCACCGGCTGGTGGCGCTCGACCAGAAGGTTGGAGTGCAGCGTGGCGAAAACGATGTCATCGACGCTGTTGATCAGCCTCAGCGCCGCTGGGTTTACCGTGAGGAGCCCATTCCACGATGCCGTCAGATTGACCCGGCCCTCCGAAGGGGATGTCAGCTGCAAGCCGGGTCCGGTGGCGGCCGCTGCGATGCGGGCTGCTGCATCATCTTCATGGATGAAACCTTCGGCAAGGTCGTAGACATAGACGCTGGCCTTGCCCATGTCGAGAAGGGGTTCGATATCCTGGGGGGCAATGATGTGGCCTTTTTTAAAAGCAGGGCCTTTGTGCCGGCCGGGAACGATGCGGGTAACGTCGTGGCAGAGCACCATGCCGACCGCATCATGAACGGACACGCTTTTCACGGGCAGCCTTCCTTAACTTAAATGCGCACAGACGGAAAGCATCTTGTGAAGTTGGTCCGAAGCAATCGTCCGTCTGCGGGAGTTATTTCTATTAGTTCGAATTACTGATTTTCAGGAATATTTTCCTTGATTGCAGAACAATTCTGAAAAAAATAACACACAGGTTGGCTATATCATTGTTGACACAGCAAGGCTTATACGCTACGAGAATAGGCCGTGTCAAACCTAAACGTAATTTATTTATTTTGTTTCGGTTAGATAGGCTATAGCCTAATAAACGATATGCCGGCGATCAGACCAGGATATATCAAATTTGGAACACCTTAATGTTAAAAACAGGTATTTTAAGTAATTAATCGTTCGTTATACGACTCGATTGACGGTATCGAATTGAATCACCCTGGCAACGGAAACGTGGGGCCGAAAGCATGACTGTCTCCGGACCGCTAAAGCAACTGGCGGGCGCACCGCCGTCTTCGGATGCCATCTTTG
>Ga0105093_10000387_pt1 | contig 16810 bp, 17 predicted proteins | sample PPLLak3March2015_2_FD_79111 | JGI IMG/M metagenome (GOLD analysis project Ga0105093, IMG submission 79111) | Freshwater sediment microbial communities from Prairie Pothole Lake near Jamestown, North Dakota, USA - PPLs Lake P8 Core (3) Depth... | ecosystem: Environmental > Aquatic > Freshwater >... | reverse complement strand
GTCCCCGGAGACGCCTACGACTACATGAGCGAACTGCACTCGTCGCCCGATCAGCGAGCGATGATCGCCGAGATCAACGCCAGCTTCGCTCCGGCCCTCATCGTGCTGGATGGGGTCGAGGCTTTCGTCTCTGGCGGGCCGGACAGCGGGCAGCGAGTCGCCAGCCGGGTCGTGATGGCCGCCAGCGATCGCGTGGCGCTGGACGCTGCCGGGGTGGCCGTGTTGAGACTGCACGGCACCACGCCCGAGGTCAGCCGTGGGCCGGTGTTTGGCCAAGCCCAGATCGCCCGCGCCGTTGAGCTGGGCCTGGGGGTAGGAGCGCCGGAGGACATCCGGTTTGTCACCGACGACACAGAGAGCGCCGCCTACGCCGGGTCGCTCGAGCCTATCTTGCGGGCGGACTAGCGACACGACGACTGCTTGGTTGGCCCGGCGTGGCCGGCCGCCGGGCTTGCCGGACAGGGACCCGCCGGCAAGCCGCTGCTGGGAGCCCAAGAAGGGCGCATGCACTTCGCGATACTGCCGCGTACTGCTCGCGGCTTGAACAGGAGACGTTCACCCATCATGCGCAGACCGATACTGGCTGGGAACTGGAAGATGAATCTCGGGCGACCGGCGGAAGCGCTGGAATTCGTGCGCGCCATCCGTCATCCGCTCAATCAGATCGAAACCGTCGATCGCGTGCTGTGCCCGCCCTTCACCGCGCTCACCGCCGTCGCCGAGGCGCTGAGCGCCACGGCCATCGGCCTGGGCGCGCAGAACATGCATTGGCAGGACAAGGGCGCACAAACAGGGGAGATCTCCCCACCCATGCTCAAGGAGTTCTGCCAGTACGTGATCATCGGCCACTCCGAGCGACGCGCCATGGCCAGCAGCCTCGAGAGCAACAGTGCCACGAACCAGAAGGTGCGCGCCGCGCTTGCGCATGGCCTCACCCCGATCCTGTGTGTCGGCGAGAACCTCGATCAGAAAGAGCGCGGCGAGACCGACGCCTTTGTGCAGTTGCAGATTCGCCAGGGCCTTGACGGGTTGACCCCCGAGCAGGGGGTCGGGTGCGTCATCGCCTATGAACCCATTTGGGCGATCGGCACCGGCATGGCTGCCACCCCGGCCGATGCCAACCGCTTGATCGCACTGTCGATCCGGGGTTCGATCTCAGAGCTGTTCGGGGAGTCCATTGCTCAGCAGATCCGGGTGCAATACGGCGGCAGCGTCACGCCGGAGAACATCGCCGAGTTCATGGCGATGCCGGAGATCGATGGCGCACTGGTCGGTGGCGCAAGCCTGAAGCCCGACTTCGTCGACCTTGTGCGGCGTGCGGCGGATACGCTCCCTTAACTCAGCTCCGTCCGAGGGGGGGCTTGTTGTCCACGCTGGGGACATCCCTGCAACAAGACGCTCCTGACAACCGGTCAGGAGCGGTTCTTCTTCCGAGAAACGGAGGATCAGAGCCGGAGCGCCACCTGGTCGACGATGCCCACAATCACAGCCCGGATGGCGCCGGGGTCCAGCCCCAAGATCTGCCGGGCGCCGTTGCCCTCATCGATCACCAACACCGTGTCGCCTGGCCCGGCCTGCGCCACGTCGACGGCGATGTCATAACCGGCCGTCTCGCCGCCACCCAGGTCGAGCTGGTTGACCAGCAGCAGCTTGCGGCCTTCCAGGTGCGAGATCTTGATCGTCGAGACCACCGTCCCAACCACCTTGCCAATATACATCCTCAGTCCTCTTCGGCCGACGAGACCAGCCAGACTGCGGTCGGCTGAGAGCGGCGGGCACCGCGCTCGACCTCGACCTCATCGACGATGCCGGTGATCGCCAGATCGACCGGGACGAACACCTCTGGCATCGCCTGCGCCGCCTCGCGGCTGCCGACGACCAACACCAGTTCCCCCGGCCCGGCCTGGGCTGTGGCATCGGCCGCGATCTGGGGCCGCCCCTCGGGACGCAGCTGCTCGTCGAGCAGTTGCACGACCAGGAACTTGACGCCCTCCAGGCCCTCGTACTTGCGCGTCGCCACGACCGTCCCCAGCACCCGAGCGAACTTCATGCCATCCCCCGGACCCGGGTGCCGAACCAGGTCGAGGCGCCGAGGTTCTCCCACATCCCGGGGTGCAGTTGAGGAATCACGACCTGGCGCACGAGCAATTCCGGGCGCTCGAGCACCCCGATGCCGCCGAGAACCGCCGCCTGCACGTCGGCGACCAGGCCAGAGAACAGGACGATTCCCTTGCCGCCCAGTCCATCGGCCAGGCGCACCTCGACCAGCGTCACCCGCGCCCCTTTGATGCCGGCATCGGCGGCGTGGATCGCCGCAGCCGCTGTGGCGGTCTCGATCACGCCCAGCGCATCCGTCTCATGCGGCGCACGAAGCCCGCCAATCCGCTCGACGACCTCCGGATGGACCTGGGGGAGCAGCACATAGTCGAGCAGGTCGACGCCGCCAGTCTCGCGCCCGGCAGCCAGCGACTCCTCGACATCGGCGACCTGCCCGCCGATCAGCACCAGGTACTTCCCGTTGTGCACCGTGCCCGAGCGGAGCGTGTCGATCGGAGCACGCTTCACCATAGCATCCGCCGCCTGCATCCCGACGGCGATGCTGCCGAACTCCAACAGCGCCAGCGCCGGCTCGAGGTGCGGCCGGGCAGCCTGCTGGTCATCCATGCGTTGGCCGGTTTCACTCATCCGTACGCTTCTCTTCGCGCTCGAACTACGAGCGCCCTCAGACAATCCGGAAGGCGTCCTTCAACGTGCAACGCCGGATCCGGCTGAAGCTGACCGGGCTGGTGATGCCCTCTCCTGTCGGGCTGGCGATGGTGAACGAGCAGAACCCCTCGCCACCCTCGCCCAGGCCGGCCAGCGCCGGGGCATTCTTGACGAAGATGCTGCAGTCCATCACCCGCGCCATCCGGCTGAGGGCGTCCAGGTTCTTGGAGTACATCACCGCCGTGTGGCGGAACCCATGCTCGACCTCTTTGGCCAGGTCGATCCCTTCGTCGGCGCTGCGCACCCGCACCAGCGGCATGATCGGCATCATCTGCTCGGAGACCACCAACGGGTGATCGCGCTCGACCTCGACCAACACCAGGCGGACTTCATCGCCAGCGTCAACGCCGATCTGCTGGAGCAGTACGCCGGCATTCTTGCCGATGAACTGCTTGTTCATCATCCCCGGTTTGCCGGGCGGAGGCACTTCGAGGAAGACGACCTTCATCAAGCGCTCGAGCTGCCCGGCATCGATCACCAGGCCGCCGTGGGCGCAGATCGAGCGCTTGAGGCCGTCCGCTATGGCCGCAACAGCGAAGGTCTCCTTCTCGTCGATGCACACGATGTTGTTGTCAAACGAGGCGCCGCGCACGATGCCGCGGCCGGCCAGGTCGATGTCCGCCGTCTCGTCGACCACAACCGGAGGGTTCCCCGGCCCGGCGCAGATGGAGCGCTTGCCACTGTGCATCGCTTCATGCACCACGGCTTCGCCGCCGGTGACGGTCAGCAAGTTCACGAGCGGATGGCGCATGATCTCCTGCGCCGTGGCAATCGTTGGATCCGCCACGCCGCACACCAGGTTCGCCGGCCCGCCGGCCTCCAGGATCGCCTCGTTCATCAGCTGGACCGCCAGATTGGAACAGGCACGCGCCCCCGGGTGGGCGTTGAACACCGCCGCATTGCCGGCGGCGACCATGCCGATGGCGTTGCACAGCACGCTGGAAGTGGGGTTGGTGCTCGGGATGATCGCCCCGATCACGCCGTACGGGGCATACTCCACAAGCGCCAGGCCGTCATCTCCGGTCCATGCGTGAGGGGAGAGGACCTCTGTCCCGGGCGCCTTATCGGCGTTGAGCAAGTTCTTCTGGATCTTGTCTTCATAGCGCCCCATGCCGGTCTCTTGCCAGGCTTCGCGCGCCATCAATTGAGCATTCTCGCGGGCGAACCGACGCATGTGTGCGATCATCTGCTGGCGGATGGCCAGCGGCAGGTGAGACAGCTGTTCATAGGCCAGGCGTGCAGCCCGCACGGCACTGTCGGTATCGGGGAACAGATTGCTGGCGTGGCGCGGCGTGGGCGCGGGCGGCGGAGGCTGCGACATGTCGACCTCCACCGGAGGCGCGGTTCTTCCGGCCTCCGCCCGTCCGAGCTCGGTCATCACATTGTGGATGATCGCCTCGATGCGTGCGTCGTCCAACATCAGCCGGCCTCGGCCTTGTTGTAGGTGACCGCGCCGTCAACTTCGAGCGTGTCGACGATCGCCATGATCACCCCGTCACACGGACGCTTGTCCGTGACGGTCGTCATGCGCGCCGAGGACCCGGTGGCGTACAGCACCACCTCCCCCAGGCCTGCCCCGACGGCGTCAGCGGCCACCCGGTAGCCCGCCAACTCCTTGCCGTCGATATCCAACTGGCGCAGCACCAGGAACTTCAGCCCTTCCAGGCTGGGCTCCTTGCGCGTGGCCACCAGCGTGCCGACCACTTTGCCCAAGAGCATGCGCACCTCCCGGCGCTTCCGGCCACAACCGCCGGCAGCGCCCCGCGATCCGTGTGGGTGCCAGCCGGCCGGACCGTGCCGCGGCCGGCCGAACCGGCGGCTATCCGCCCTTGGCGGGGCCGCGACCCAACGGGAGCGTGCGGTCGACATTGGCGTGCGGCCGCGGGATGACGTGGATGGCAACCACCTCGCCAACCTTCTCCGCCCCACGCGCCCCGGCTTCGACGGCTGCCTTGACCGCCGCCACGTCGCCGCGCACAATGGCCGTCACGTGCCCGCCACCGGTCTTCTCATAGGCGACCAACTCGACCTTGGCCGCCTTGACCATGGCGTCGGCTGCCTCGACCATGGCCGGGTAGCTGCGGGTCTCGATCATCCCCAGCGCTTCCGTTGCTCCGTATGCCTCGTCCACTCTTTCCTCCTGACCCAGTGCGGGATGATGTGATGCTGCGATAATTCCCTGCGGCCGGCGCCGACTCAGTCGCGCCGCCCGCCCGTGGCCTCCCGGCCGCTCACGCCTTCAATGGCGGAAACCGCCGCACCATATCCGGCCATGATGTCGCGCTCCTCGCCGCCCAGGTAGACCCGGCCGAAACTGCCGAAGGCGCGCACTTCCAGAATATTGATGTGCGCGGCCTTCTCGGCCTCGTTGGCCGCCAGAGCAGCATAGCCCGCCGGCTCGACCTCGAGCACATACAGCGTTTGGCCTGCCAGCAGCATGTGGCCGTGGCGCAGGCGGTTGATCAGCTGCACCTGATGCGCATCGATGTGGCGGATGATCTGGCTCGAGATCACCTTGGGCTTGATGCGGTCCGTCTCCTCGAGTTCCAGCGCGCGCAGGATCGCCGCGCCAGCGGCGCGCACCTCGGCCTGGTCCTCGTGATGCACTTCGAGCAGCCCGAACAATCGCTCGACGATCTGCATTCCCGGCCGGACCCGCGTCGACTTCAGTGCAATGTCCGTGATGCGATTGACCTCGATCCCGGGGGAGATCTCGATCCACAGCGAAGCATCGTTCGGCAGCGGGAGAAATCCCTGGGCCACCGTGCCCAGGAAACCGGCGTGTTGCAGCTGCAGGCTGTCCAGAAAAACGTAGGTACGTAGGTCAACCGTCATGCGCGCTTCTCCTGGCAACTCATTTCTCGGCCTCCTGGAGGATCTTGACTGAGGCGCTGGCCCCGATGCGGCTGGCTCCGGCGGCGATCATCCTCTGGGCATCGGCGTAGGTGCGAATGCCGCCCGCGGCTTTGACGCCGATCGACGGGCCCACCACGCGGCGCATCAGTGCTACATCCTCGGGCGTCGCCCCGCCTGGGCCAAAGCCTGTGGAGGTCTTGACGAAATCCGCTCCGGCCACCTTGGCCAGCTGGCAGGCGATCACCTTCTCTTCGTCGGTGAGCAGCGCCGCTTCGATAATCACCTTGAGAATGGCATTCCCGGCGTGGCAGGCACGCGCGATCGAAGCAATATCGCGCTCGACCAGCTCGTAGTCGCGCGACTTGATCGCCCCGACGTTGACCACCATATCCAGCTCACTGGCGCCCTCGCGGATCGCCTGCTGGGCTTCGAACACCTTGACATCGGTCGGCGTGGCGCCCAGCGGGAACCCGATCACCGTGCACACCGGGACGCCGCTGCCTTTGAGCAGGTCGGCGCACAGCTTGACATGCGTCGGGTTGACACACACCGAGGCAAAGCCATGTTTGCGCGCCTCAAAGCACAGCTGCGCGATCTGGTCCTGACTGGCCTCGGGCTTGAGCAGCGTGTGATCGATCATGTGCCCGAGACGGGCGTCGGCCGCCGGGGTGACCCCCAGCGTGCTGGCCAGACGATCGGCGCCGGCGCTGAGTACCGGCTGCACGCGCTCGGCGAAGTTGTGCGCCGAGAGCGGCGCCACCGCAGCAGCCTGTCCGGCTGCCGGGTCGTCCTGCAGCAGGATCAGCACCTGGCTGGTGATCTGTTCAATGATTTGATCCAGGGTTGCGTCGTCGATCTGTCTCATGCGTGGAGGGTCCTGATCCTTGTCCGCTACCGGGCGAAGCGCCGTTCGATCTGCATGATCTTGTCCACCCGCCGTGCATGGCGCCCGCCACCGAATGACGTCTCCAACCAAGTCTTGACAATCTGCTGCGCCAGACTGGCGCCGATCAGCCCGGCGCCCAGGGTGAGCACGTTGGCGTCGTTGTGCTCGCGGCTGTTGACGGCCGACGACTGGTCGTAGCACAGCGCCGCCCGCACGCCGGGGACCTTGTTGGCCGCCATGCACGAGCCAATGCCGGCGCCGTCGATCAAGATCCCCCGCTCCACCCGCCCCTGTCCCACCAGTTCGGCCACCGCCAGGGCGAAGTCAGGGTAGTCAACGGCCTCGGTCCCCTGCGTTCCGCAATCGACGACTTCGTACCCGAGCCTGGCCAGGAAGGGCTTGAGGGCTTCTTTCAGAGCGAAGCCGCCGTGGTCAGCACCCAACGCAACCGCCCTGCGCGAGGCTGCCGGTGACGGGACAGCCTGCGGGCGAGGCGAAGGCACGTCATCGGTGACTATGCGCAAGCGGCGATCCATCGCCACCTGGCGCGCCAGCGGCGTGACCAGGGCCATCGGCGGCAGCCGGAGCTCGGAGCCGAACGGCAGGTCGTGCAGATCGTGCTCGGTGACCAGCGGCCGCCTCGGGGGCTGCTGTCCGACGGCTTCACGCCCCAACGTGCGATAGACCACGCTGCGCACTCGGGCCCGAACCTGCTCTTTGCTCGTCACCGACTGCTCCAGAGACACAGACTGTTATCCGCCATGCAACTCAACCGATTCCGATCAGCTGTCCGCTGGCGGAGGGAAGACGTCCCCCACGCCGACGGCGAGAGCCGGTGGGCTGGCCGCGCACCAGTTCGACTTCGAAGCGTGAACGGTCGCCGCGATGGTAGGCGAAGTAGTACTCGATCGGCCGGCCATTGGAGAGGCAGCTGACGCTGTGCAGCAAGATCAGCGGGGCGCCTTTGCGCGTGGCCAGCAGGCGTGCCTGTCGGCTGTCGGCGGCGACGGCTTCGATCGTGCGCCAGCCACGGGCGAGCGAGCGCCGGCATTCGGTGTACAGGTACTCGTACAGCGAGCGGCGCCGCAGATCGGCCGTCGCCAGACCCGGACACAGCGCCTGCGGCAGGTAAGTGGTGGTCAGCACCACCGGCTGACCTTCGACCAGGCGCAGCCGCTCGATCTCCACCACCGGATCGCCGGGCTTGAGGTCGAGCCGCTCGGCCACTTGTTCGTCCGCCGGAATCACCTGCTGGCGCAGCACCTGGCTGACCAGCGGGCGACCCAGGGCGGTCATGTCCTCGTGGAAGCCGGACAGACGCTGGGCGACGCTGCCGACCAGCTTGGGCTGAGCGACATAGGTGCCTCGCCCCTGCTCGCGCACCACGACGCCCTGGCGCGCCAATTCGTTCAGCGCCTGACGCACGGTCGTGCGGCTGACGCCGAATGCCCGGCACAGCTCCGGCTCGCCCGGCAATTGCTGTCCGGGCTTCCACACCCCCCGCTGGATCGAGTCGCTCAGCGCTTGCTTGAGCTGCACATGCAGCGGCACCGGATTGTCCCGGTCGACCTGCCAGCGGGGCTGGGTCTTTCGAGCCGGACGAGCGGGCATGGGGCCTGGCAGACTCCTCCGAGCATAATGTCATTACATCATGATGATAGGGCAAGTTCGCCCGGAAGTCAAGCTGCCGCGCGACCGCGCCGGACCCGGCCAGCGCCCTGCCCTGCCCGGATCTGCCTGCCCGACGCGGGTACCTCGGTCACCCTCCGCCCCCGGCAGATAAGGCTTGGGCTGCGTTGCCACAGGCCGGAGTGGGCGGCTGCGATCGCTTCCAGGAGCTACAACCCTGCTGCGAGGGCTCGCGGCCAGTCCCAGGCTTGGGGGGTGAGCTGTGCGCTCGCCCGGGAGGGCGAAGGGCTGTCGAAGCCGCCGGACTGCCCCCGATCGCTGGTGATGGCCCCTTGCCGGGGACGCATCAGTCCAGCTGTCGAACAGCCGGATGGGAAAGTGCCAGCAGCGCCAGGGCGATGGTCGCCGCGCCGCCCACCAGAAACGCCAGGGATGCGCCGTAACGGTCGGTGAGCACGCCGGCGGCGTAGAACCCCAGCGGCATCAGCACGAACGATCCCAGCGCATCGATGCTCGACACCCGCCCCAGCGCCTCCGTCGGGACCAGCTCCTGGAGGGTGTTGGTCCACACCAGGCCCGTGGCAGCGAACGCCATGCCGTAGACCACGGCGGCCGCCGCCAGCCAGGCAATGCTGGGCGCCAGGCCGTAGATCATCAGCATCAGCCCGCCGGTGATCACGCCAGCGTAGGCCAGCAGACCGCGCCGTCGCAGGCGTTTCTTGCGCCCCAGGTAGACGGCGCTGAGCACCGAGCCGGCGGCGGTGATCCCACTGACGGCCCCCAGCGCGTCCACCTCCAGCCCAAGCTTGTCGTGAATCAGGAAAGGCAGCGCAACGTTGCGCGGCCCGCTGTCGGTGACGTTGATGAAGGCGAAGACGCCAATGCTCACCCACAGCCACGGCTTGGACAACACCAGATCTAGCCCGTGGCGCAGATCAGCCAGGCCGCTCGGGTTGGATTCGCTGCGGCGCGGCGCGGGCAACACACGCAGGATGGGCACAAGGAACATCGCCGACACGAGGAAGGAGGCCGAATCCAAGGCGAAGGCAGCCGGCACTCCGGCCGTGGCAACCAGGGTTGCGCCCAGCGCCGGGCCAACGACGGAGGAGAGCTGCCACGACAAGCTGGTCAGCGAGTTGGCGCTGGGCAGGGACTCGGCCGGGACAATCTGGGGGATCGAGGCGTTGTAGGCCGGAAAGAAGAACGCCTCCGCTAACCCGAAGACGGCGCTGGCGGCATACACATGCACCACCTGAAGCCGCCCGGCGGCCGCCAGGTAGGCCAGCAATCCGACGACCGCGCAGTTGACCAGGTCGGCGGCGAACATCACCTTCAGACGCGGCAGACGATCGACGACCACCCCACCCACCAGCAGAAAGAGCAGCATCGGGGCGAAAGAGAACAGCAACACGGTCCCCATCGCCTCCGCCGAGCCGGTCTCTTCCAGCACCCACCAGGCCAACGCGATCCGGTACAGCGAATCGCCCAGGCGCGAGATCGTCTGGCCGGTCCAGAGCAAGGCAAAGGGGCGATGACGGAGGGCGCGCAGAAAGGTCATGCGGGTCAGATGGCGGCGGATTGTAGCACCGGTTCGCGCCAGCGGAATCGCCCCTGCCTGCGCGAGCTGCTTCCCCCGGCGGCACGGCCGTCCTTACGACGTTGTTGCTGCGGAGACCCATCCGGCAGAATCTGCGAGATGAGTTGGGAGCGGCGATGCGCGGGTGGCTCTTACGGCTTAGCCGCCTTGCCCCAGCGTGACGCCCATCCCGGCGAAGGCGTCCCACCCGGAGGTCGCGCCCCAGCTCGATGCCGCCTGCTGGGCCTCGGCTTGCCCGGGCGCGCCGGCCTGCACGTGATCGACCAGCGCGATCAGCCGCTCATCGGCCTCACCCAGCGCGGCGCAGCCCAGCAGCCCCGCACTGATCGCCGTGGTCCGCTCCCTTGCCTTCTCATTCACCAGGCGCGCAGCCGCCTCGAGAATGGACGCCGAGGCATCCCGTGCATCGCCGGCGCGCCGAAGCGCAAGCAGCAGGCCGATAATGAAGTCGTCTCCGGAGGGTGTCAGGCCATGTCCCCACCCCAACAAGCCCTCGATCAGCGTTGCGAACGAGCCTGCCTCACCCTCGGCAACCGCCCGGCCAAGCCGGGCGCACCGCTCAGCCTGCGGGTGTGCTGGGCGCGCAGCCTCGGGGAAGCCCTGCGCGATCCATTCCGAAAGCTGGGCCATCCCGATCCCAGAAGGCGGTTGGGGTACGCATTGGCTCATTCTGGCAAACCGAAGGCGCTGCTCGGCTGGCGAATCTGCCACCAGCAGGCGGCGAGGGGAACGCCAAACGAGTGCCGAGTCGAGGGTGACCGTCAGGCCGGATGGGAGCAGACGCAAAGTGCGGGGCATGATGACGCAGGTAGTGTCCTCCTGAGCCAGGGAGAGCCAGGAGCGATCGCCGGCAATGTTGATCGTCAGGGGACCGCGCTCCGCCTCAGTAGAGAGGAAGAGTGCCCCATCACTTGTCTGGACAAACAACCCGCGCGAGGTCACACCGCGGACCGAAGCCTTCCCCCTGCAAGTCAATAGCTGCTGGGCATGCCACCCGATCGCCTTCGCCCGGCAGCCCATCGCCTGCAGCTGCTCCTTGCTCCCCGCCAGGACCCCGGCCATTCCACGAGTATAGCCCCCCGACGCCGGACGGTCCCTCAACCCGGCGCGAGCTCGGCCAGCCGGTCGATGCCTGAACGGGGTCATTGGAGAGGATGGTTGACCGCTAGCGGTCTCTGGGGGTGCGTCCCGACCAGCGGCGCCGTTTGCATCCTGGTGACTTTCGGTATATGACATGTATGTAAGCGCTCCATAGAATGGAATCAAGCTTCTCACCCCACCCCGTGGGCTCGCCTGAAGGAGGCGGCCCGACGGAACCTGCTGCCGCGAGAGGAGGTGCCCCCCACCCAACCCCCGACGCATGGTCCGGCCGTTGACCACTGCAGCATCTGGACCCCCGACGCAGGAGAGGAGTGGATCGGATATGGAAGCTTCGCAAGACAAGAAAGTCATCGGCTATCTTCCCGCAGACCGACCGCCGATCGGCGCCATGCTCAGCCTGGGTATTCAGCAAGTCCTGACGATGTTTCCGGCCACTGTGCTGGTGGCCATTCTGACCAAGTTCGATGTTGGTGTCACGCTGCTGGCGAGCGGCATTGGCACGATCATCGCTCTGTTGGTCACCAAGCGCCGAATCCCGATGTACTACGGCTCGAGCTTTTCGTATATTGCGGTTGTGATCACGGTGATGAGCCTGTACGCCAGCGACTGCTTCGCCGACCCGGCGACTTTCTACTGCCCCGAAGGCGTGCGCCTGGTTCAGGTCGGCATCATCGGAACCGGCATACTGGAGATCCTGATCGGCCTGCTGATCATGCGGGTTGGCAAGGCCGCATTGGACAAGGTGCTGCCGCCGGTGATCACCGGCAGTATGGCGATCGTGATCGGCATCGCCCTGGCTGGCTCCGCACTTGGGATGGCTGGCGCCAATTGGCTGGTCGCCTTCGTCACGCTACTGGTCACCATCCTGTTCTCGGTGTACTTGCAGAACCGGGGTTTGCTGGGGATGTTGCCCATCCTGTTGGGCGCCATCGTCGGATACCTGCTGGCACTGGCGATGGGGCTGGTCGACTTCACCCCTGTGACCACGGCCGCCTGGTTGCGAGTCCCTAACATCACCCTGCCGGCCTTCACCGATCCACGGGCCTGGGCAGTGATCGTCAGCATCTCGCTGATCGCCATCGCCACCATCCCAGAGAGCACCGCCCATCTGTACCAGATGAGCCTGTACATCGATCAGCTGGCCAAGGAACTGGGCAAGGCGCCGCTCGAGATCAAGAAGCTGATCGGGCTGAACCTGGTGGCCGACGGCAGCGATGACATCGTGGTCGGGATGCTGGGCGGATGTGCCGGCACGAACTACGGCGAGAACAACTCGCTGATGGCGATCACCCGCAACTACTCCGTGCCGGTGCTCTTCGCCGCCGGCGGGATCGCCATCCTGCTCGGCTTCGTCGGAAAGCTGGCGGCGCTGGTCAACACCATCCCGGTGGCCGTGACCGGCGGTCTGGCCATCTATCTATTCGGCGTCATCGGCATGCAAGGTATCGCGCTGATCCAGTCGGAGCGAGTCAATCTGTTCGAGCCGCGCCAGCTGGCGGTGGGCGCCATCATCTTGATCACGGGGATTGGCGGCAACCTGGCGCTCCCGAACGGGCTGTATCCGTTCCCGATCCCGGTGATCTTCCCGAACGGCATCCCGGCGATTGTGTTCGCGGCCATCGTCGGCATCGTGACCAACCTGATCTTCCTGGCGCTACCACCGTCGAAGTTCGGCATTCAGGACCGGGAGGATATCAACCTGTAGTCTCCCATCCGCCAGCCCCTCCCGGGGGCAATATCGCCTCCGGGAGGGGGATCGCTCGGGCCATACCTGCCTCCGTGCCGGAGGCGGGCTTGCCTTCCCTGGCGGTCGGCCCGAGGACATCCAGACGAGGGTGAGAGCATGACGAACGCCCGCCCCGGACTCCCCGAATTCGACTACATCCGTCCCACCGGACTGGACGAAGCCTGCCGCTACCTGAAGGAGCACGCCGGCCAGGCGCGCCCGTTCATGGGTGGCACCGACACTTTCGTCCGCCTGCGAGATGGTGTCTGGCATGACACGTACCTGGTGGACGTCAAGCACCTGCCCGGCATGCGCACGATCGAGTTTGACGCTGCGCAAGGATTGCGCCTCGGCGCAGCCGCGAGCATGAACCAGGTGATCGAGGATCCCGCCATCGCCCGGCACTATCCTCTGCTGGCAGAGGCGGCGCGCAGCGTGGCTAGCTTCCCGCTCCGAACGCGCGCCACGGTCGTCGGCAACCTGTGCAACGCCTCGCCCGCCGGGGACACGACCGGCGCCTGCCTGGTGTTCGACGGTTTGCTGGAGGTTCACGGCACGGGTGGTGGGCGCAGCATTCCTTTGCGTCAGTTCTTCCTCGGCCCGGGCAAGACCGCCCTGGCCAGCGGGGAGATCGTCACCGCCCTGCGCCTGCCGCCGCCTCCCGCAGGCGCGTTTGGCCACTACCTCAAGCTCGGGCGGAACGCGCTGAGCGACCTGGCGATTGTCGGGGTCACAGCTCTGGGCTACCCCGATCCATCGGCCGGCTCGGGCTTCCGCTTCCGCATCGCACTGGCCTCGGTCGCACCGGTGCCGCTGCTGGTCGAGGCTGCGGCGGAGTTGCTGTGCCGGGAGCCGATCAACGAATCGACGATCCGCGCCGCGGCCGATGCGGCGATGGCCGCCTGCAACCCGATCGATGACGTCCGCGGCGGCGCCGAGTACCGCCGCAGGATGGTGCGCAATCTGGTGCGCCAGGCCGTGACCGAGGTCTGGCAACGCTTGCAGTGCTGAGCGGAGGTCGATGTGGCGCAACACCTGATCCAGATGACCGTCAACGGAGAGCCGGCAGTCGCGGCGGTGCCTTCGCAAATGACGCTGATGGAGTGCCTGCGCGAGCGTCTCGGTTTGACTGGGACCAAGTGCGGCTGCGCCGCCGGCGAGTGCGGCGCCTGCACGGTGATCCTCGACGGGGAGCCAGTGAACAGCTGCATGGTTCTGGCGGTGGAGTGCGAAGGCGCCTCGGTGCGGACAGTTGAGGGCCTCAGCCGCAGTGGCAAGCTCGATCCGCTGCAAGCGGCGATGATCACCACCGGCGGCGTACAGTGCGGATTCTGCACCCCCGGGGTGCTCATGACTGCCCGCGCCCTGCTCGACCGCAACCCGCACCCGACCGATGCCGAGATCCGCGAGGCGCTGGTCGGCAACCTGTGCCGCTGCACCGGCTACCTGCCCATCCTGGAGGCGGTGCGCAGCGCCGCCACGGCGAGTTAGGAGGCGCCCATGTCAGCCAAGAAGGCCTCCCCCGCCCCCCTCGCCTCGCCCATCGGCGCCAGCCCGCCACGGATCGACGCACACGAGAAGGTCACCGGTGCAGTGCAGTACACAGACGATATCCCCTTCGGCCCGCGTCTGCTGTTCGCCCGCATCAAGCGCAGTCCGCATCCACATGCCCGCATTGTGAAAATCGATGCCTCACGTGCCCGCGCTTTGCCCGGGGTGGTGGCGGTCGTGACAGGGGAAGATTATCCCGGGTACATCGGCTTGTACTTGCAGGACCGGCACATTTTCTGCCGTGACCGGGTGCGCTATGTTGGCGACCCGGTAGCCGGCGTGGCCGCGATCAGCGAGACCATTGCCGAGAACGCGCTCGAGCTAATCGACGTCAAGTACGAGGTTCTGCCGGCCGTGTTCGACCCGGAGCAAGGAGCGAAGGCGGACGCCCCGCTCCTGCATCCGAAACTCGAGGATTACGTCGTCGCACCGTTCATTTTCCCCCAGAACGGCACCAACATCTCGAACCACTTCAAGATTCGCAAGGGCGACCCGTCGGAAGTGTGGGGAATATGCGCCGCCATTGTTGAGCGCAAGTACACCATCCCCCACATCCAACACGTGCCCATCGAGCCGCATGTCGCGGTGGCACTCGTGGAAGACAGCGGCAAGGTGACGCTGTGGGCCTCGTCGCAGTCACCATTCGCCCAGCGCAATCTGATCGCCAAGACGCTGGGGATCTCACAGAGCGACCTGCGCGTGGTCGCCCCGGCCGTGGGCGGCGGGTTCGGCTCGAAGGCCGGCGTGAGCATGGAGGCGCTGGCGGTAGCGATTGCGCTGAAGACTCCCGGCCGGCCGGTCAAGCTGCGGTTGACGCGTGAAGAGGAATTCCACACGGCCTTCGTCCGCCAGGGGTTGATTGCCTACTTCAAGATGGGCTGCGCTGCCGATGGGCGCCTGCTGGCGATGGAGAACCGCTACTTGTGGGATGGCGGCGCCTACACGGAGTACGGCGTGAACGTCACGCGTGCTGCTGGCTACAGTTCCAGTGGACCCTACGAGGTACCCAATGTCCATGCCGACAGCCTTTGCGTGTACACCAATCACCCGGTAGGTGGCCCGATGCGCGGCTTCGGCATGCCCGAGATGCACGTCGGGCTGGAACAGTGCATCGACGACCTGGCGCTCCAGATCGGGATGGATCCGGTCGAGTTTCGGCGGCTGAATTGCCTGAAGACCGGCAGCACGCTGGTGACGGGCAGCAAGATGCACCCCATTGGCCTGCCGGAATGCATCGACCAGGCCGCCAAAGCGATCGGCTGGGGAAGCAAGGCCGCCCCCAGCTCGCCCCGCAAACGACGTGGCAAGGGAATCGCCCTGATGTGGAAGGCGCCGGCGATGCCGCCCAACGCAGGCTCCAGTGCCTGGGTCCGCCTGAACGAGGACGCCACCCTCACCGTTGGGATCGGCGGGCAGGAGCTCGGACAGGGCACGTTCACGGTGATGGCGCAGATGGCGGCCGCCGCCCTGGGTGTGCCCATGGAGTGGGTGCGCATCGCCACCCCGCTCGACACCGAGTACAGCCCATACGAGTGGCAAACGGTCGCCAGCCGGCTGACCTGGAGCATGGGGAACGCCGTAGTGAACGCCGCCCGCGACGCTCGAGGCAAGATCCTCAAGGTCGTCGCCGAAGCATGGAACGAAGCGCCGGAGGATCTGGACATCGTCAACGGCAACGTGATCTCCTACAAGACCGAGGAGTCGCTGCCCATGAAGGACCTGGTCGTGTATGGCCTGCCCAGGCCCGACGGGAAGGGCTGGACCGGTGGGCCGATCGTGGGCGACGGCAATTTCATGCCGACCTACGTCACCGGTCTCGACAAGGAGACCGGCCAGGGTGAGCGCGCCGTGGTGCACTACACCACCGGCGCCCAGGCGGTTGAAGTCGAGGTCGATTTAGACACCGGCCGGGTGACGGTGCTGCGCGGCGTGGCGGCGTTCGACGTCGGCCGGGCGATCAATCCCGGTCTGGTCCGCGGCCAAATGGAGGGCGGCTTCGTCCAGGGGCTGAGCACGGCACTGTTCGAGAGCCTGCAGCTCCAGGAGGGCGTTCTGCAGAATCCGAGCTTCGTCGACTATCGCATCGCCACCACCGCCGACGCGCCGGAGCAGGTGGAGGCGATCATGGTCGAAGTACCCCAAGACGATGGCCCGTGGGGTGCACGCGGCATCGGCGAGCATCCGATGGTCCCGACGATCCCGGCCATCGCCAATGCGATCTATGACGCGGTAGGCATTCGCTTATCGTCACCGCCCTACTCCTCGGAGAAGGTCTACCTGGCGATGCTCGAGGCCGGCCTTGTGGATTAAGATGACGCGGCGAGTTCGGCGACGCAGGGCATTCCTCCCCACCCATCCGCAGGAGGCTCGTCAGCTCGGCCAGCTGGAGGCCGGCAGATGACCGTCTCGACCCTGGTGAAACGCAGCACGTACCACGACTCGGTCAGCCTGATGCTCGTGGCGCAGGCGCTGGCCGCTCTGCCCGGCGTGGTCGATGCCGCGGTCGTGATGGGCACCGAGGCCAACAAGGCCATCCTGCAGGCCGCTCGCTTGCTCTCCCCCGAAGCGGCCGCCGCCACCGCCGACGATCTCGTGATCGCTGTCGAAGCGCCGCCTGACATCGGTTCTGCAGCGCTCGAGCGCGCCCAGGCCTTGCTCACGCGCAAGCGCCAGCCGGAGACTGGCCCGGCGGCGCGCC
>Ga0105093_10000386_pt1 | contig 16827 bp, 16 predicted proteins | sample PPLLak3March2015_2_FD_79111 | JGI IMG/M metagenome (GOLD analysis project Ga0105093, IMG submission 79111) | Freshwater sediment microbial communities from Prairie Pothole Lake near Jamestown, North Dakota, USA - PPLs Lake P8 Core (3) Depth... | ecosystem: Environmental > Aquatic > Freshwater >... | reverse complement strand
GCCATCACATCCGTTGTAATGGCCACATCCGGGATCGCCGCCCGCGCGGATGCAACCAATTTCCGGTATGCCTCAGGGTCGGTTTTCCTGGCCATCCGCTTGAGCACACCCCGGCTGCCGGATTGCAACGGTAAATGCAGGTGCGGCATCAGCCTCGCATCCTGCCAGAGGGAGAAGAAGCCATCATCCAGGTCCCATGGCTCCAGAGAAGAAAGCCTCAGGCGGGGGACATCTACCTTCTCTAGGATATCAGCCACCAGGTGGCGCAGGTGCAGGCCATATTCTCCGCCCCACGAACCCAGGTGGACGCCCGTCAGCGCGATCTCCTGCGTCCCGCCTGCCAATGCTGCACGAACATCATCCAAAACCTCCTCCACAGGCCGGGATCGGCCCGCCCCGCGAGCGATGGTGGTGATGCAAAACGTGCAGGCATTGTCACAGCCATCCTGCGCTTTGATGAAGGCCCGCGTGCGCGCCCTCAGGCCGGGCAACGGCTTGCGGGCTAATGGCTCGATATCAAACATTTCAACCGGTGCATCCAGCACTTCGGCGACCAGGGAATCTTTCTGGTTATTTGGAATGACCCATTTGACTGCCGGAAAAGAAGCCGCGGCCTGTGGCTCAAGCGTGGCCCAGCAGCCCGTGACAGCCACCTCCCTGGCACCCAGGCGGGCAGCCTGGCGGATCTTCTGGCGCGAATCGGCTGCCGCCTGGGATGTGACCGTGCAGGTGTTGACCACCACCAGGTCCGCTCCTGCCGCGCTGGCCGCGAGTTCATGCCCCGCCGCCCGGAACTGGCGCGCCAGGGTCTCGATCTCCGCCTGGTTCAGGCGGCAGCCAACCATATCGAGGAAGATTCTCATCCCAAGGAATAACCGTGATAGGGCGTCAGGGTTTGATCACCTTGAAATTATCGAAGATGATATCCACACCGGGTTGATCGAATGAACCGGCCAGTAATCCAACATCTCCTGATGCAAAATCAGTATCCCGAACCAGTGCCGCCGGCTGGTCGTTGACATAGAAGGCCAGGGTATCATCGATGCAATCGGCGCGCAGGTGATTGGGTGCCATTCCAAGGTTGATATTCGGGTTATAGGCCATCATCTCCTGCCCCAGCAGGGAACGTTCACCCTGATTTACCTTCCCAATCGCATAATAACCATCGCTGCTGATTACGAAGAAGTAGAAGTTCCGGGCATCCTGGTACCGGCAGATCAAGCCGTAGCGATTCTCGTCCGGACCGCTGAGACGGCCGGCATCCACTTCCAGGCGCACATCGCCGAAGTTCAGGCCGGGCGTTGACCAGAAATCATAATCGGAGAGATTGACCCAGATTCGAAAAGCCGACCGGTAATAATCCATTGCGCCTTCGGGACTGCTGGTCCGGATCCATGAACCGTCGGGTGTGGAAAAATCGTCCTGGAAGAGCAGCCCGCCGGGTTCGGTGGTCCACTCGGCAAGCGATGGTGACTGGCACGCCGCCAAGAGAAATCCCAAAAATACAAATGAAACTATGTTTTTAACTATTTTCATGGAAAATATCTCTCCAACAACCGTTCTACCTGCGCATCGTAAACATCTTGTACATCGTAAGTCTTGGCTTTGACCAGATGGTCGTATGCCGATACAGGTTCGTTTGTTTGCAGGTACAGGATACCCAAATGCAGGTGTATTGCTGCTTCCTGGGTTGCGATCCCCAACGCCTTGAGGTATAAACCCTCCGCCTCATCCAGGCTACCGGTTGCCATCGCGACCTGGCCCAGCGCATCCCAGGATTGCCAGTCATTTGGGGCCAGTGCCACGAGCTGTAAAGCAGCCGGCAGGGCGGTATCGCTGATCTCGACATTGTACTGGACGCAAAAAATGACCAATGCCTGGTAATAATCCGGTTCTGTCGGAGCAAGCAGAACCGCTTGCTCGAAATAAACCAAGGCAGCCATCACATCCCCGGATCGGGCCGAGGCATCCCCCGCCAGGATCTGCCAGGCTGGGTTCTGCGGTTCCAGGCTGGCCGCTTCTCGGAATTCTGCCAGAGCGATCTCCAGTTTGCCCGATCGTTGCCAGTACAATCCGTAGAAAACATGCACAACCGCCAGGTTCGGCTCGAGTTTCAGCGCCATCTGCAAATAGGGATAGCCATCCTGGCCCAGTTGGAAATACGTTTCTCCCAACCATGCAGCAGCCTCTGCATATTGTGGGTTGATCGATAGGGCGTTACGGAAGGCTTCTGCTGCCAGAGCCCAATTTCCCAGCGAGGCCAGACTACGGCCGGCTTCAGCATATTGATAAGCACGGTCATCCTCCAGGAGTGCCCGGTTCAGGCCAGCTCGCAAGATCTGAACAGCGGGATCAAGTTGAGGGTCCAGGGAAGCTGCCCGCATCAGGTGAGGAAGCGCCTGCTCCGGGTGAGTGGCTGTCAGCAACAAGCCAAGCTGATAATGCGCACCCGCGTTCCCAGGCTCAAGGTCAACCAACAGATGCAAGTTCTCGATCGCGGCCGCATACTCACCAGTTTCCCAATAAGCCTTAACCAGCCTTTCGTAGAGGTCGCCCGAAGCCTGCCCGGTTCGGAGTAATTCCTGCCATACGTCAATTGCCTGGGCAGGTTGGCCGATCTGCCAATAGGCATCTCCCAATGCAAGACCGTTCCTTGCCGATAGGTTTTGCGCCTCCCCGAACAGGCGAACTGCCCCCGCCAGATCCCCTGCCATTAAGGCCGCCCGGCCAGCTTCACCCCAGAGGGTATCATCCCAGAAGAGCCGCCGGGCGGCCTGCTCATAATATTCGGCAGCATCGGAATAGCGATCTTCGGTGGCGGCCAGTTCAGCATCTTGCTGATAACGCACCCCACTGGCTACAAGCGGGGCAGCAACCAGGGTGAACAAAGCAGCCAGCAACAGGCCATTTGCAAGAGTCCGGAGGTACTGCATGGTGTAATTATATCGCTGCGTAACAGCGATTTTCTATAAAAAGCAGTATAATCATTTTAGGACTTACGCAGTTCAAGGGGGTTGGGAGTGAGGTGGGCGGGTTTCGCCTGCCCACCTCACCCCCCGAATCCATCCCAACTGCGTAACTCCAACGTTTTTGAAAACATGATTTCGGGATTATGATATGGAATCTTTTCTGAACGAAATCTCGGCCCTCTTCACAACTTCCCCGGGAAACCTCGTCTATCATCTCGTGTTGGCTTTTTCTGTTGCCGGCGCATTGCAGGGGGCAATTACACACTGGCGTACAAGCGGCTTTCCGCAAGCCAAGCGGACATTGATTGGCCTGGGAATTTTACTTGTCCTGCAATTGGTTTTGTTCCTCGTCAGCGGCTTGGCCTGGATCGGTTTATTGGATATCCAGATATTCCTCCCATCCATCGACCGGGCCGTAACCCTGATAAGCCTGGTTTGGATTACCTGGCTGTGGGCTTTCCCTGAACCCGCGCGCCCGGCCGATACAGCCAATGTAATGATGAGCTTGCTGGTTTTTGTTTTCATGGGCTTATCGATTGCATTCTGGCAAGAGAGTGGATCAACAACCATAACAGGCCTTTCCGTGCTCGATTTTATCTGGCAGGTGCTGACACTTGCCTTCCTGGTACTGGCGTTGTTCGCGACTGTCATTCGCAAGCCCAATGGCTGGGGAAACGGCACGGCTATGCTGTTACTATCTTTTTTGGGGCACCTGTTCTATATCCTGCTGCCCAAACCGGATGGGGATTTCCCGGGGATCGTGCGCCTGGCTCAACTGGCCGCTTATCCCATTTTGCTGACCCTGCCACAGCGTTTCCCCTCGCCCGTGAAACACTTGAAGGCCGTCAAGGAAGATCTAACCATCCCAGAACGGCGGCGCTACAGCACGGACCCAAAAACCTTCCATGCCCTTCTGGCCCTTGCCGCCGAATTGGACAACGAACTGCTTGGTCAAGCGGTAACACGATCCATTGCCCAGGCCATGCTGGCAGATTTGTGTTTCCTCATTCGCATCACTCCAGAAAAGCGTTTGTTCATCAATTGGGGATACGATCTGATCCGGGAAGAAGCACTGGAGAGCACGGATCTGGATTCCGATGCTGCTCCATTGCTTGCGAGTGCCATCCTGCGTGGCCGCCCATTGCGCCTGCCGGCCAGTGGCACTTCGTCGGACATGAAAGGGCTGGGGCAGATCCTGGGCCTGAGCAACCCGGGACATTTGATGAGCGTACCAATCACAAAATCAGGCCAGGAAACGATGGGCTCGATCCTGCTCCTTTCCCCATACTCGAACCGCCTATGGAGCCCGGATGATCAATCATTCCTCGGCAACGTAACCTCGCTCCTGGCCCCTATCATTGAGCGTGGCGAACGAATGGATACGCTTTCACGGGAACGTGATAAAGCCACGCATGCAGCCAGCGCAGCACATGCCCAGGCATCAGATGCCCAAAAGAAATATGACGATCTACTCCAACAGTTTGAGATTGCCCGCAAGGAAATCGTGGAAAACCAGAGACAGGCCGAGAATATGGCAGCCCTCCTGGCTGTGCAAGAAGAATCCCAGCAATTGATTGCTCAATTGCAAATCGAGAACGAATCCTTGAGGAAGTCTGCAGAGGGACTCGGTTCAACCACCAGTACCAGCCATTTGGAAAATGAACTGAAACTGACACTGAAGGAAGTCGCCCGTCTTCAAAATGCCCTGGCCGACTCCAATGTCAAGATCCTGGAACTCGAAAAGCAGTTTTCATCACCTGTCTCGCACGAACAAACCGAAGTGATTGCTTCCATCTCCCAGGAATTGCGCCAGCCAATGTCTTCCATTATCGGTTATACCGATCTTCTCCTGGGTGAATCGGTAGGTATCCTGGGCGCGCTCCAACGAAAATTCCTGGAACGCATCAAAGCCTCCACCGAACGGATTGGTGGGTTGATCGATGATCTCATCCAGATCACCACCCTGGAAAGCGGTGCGCTGGAAATCAAACCGGAACCCATTGATCTGAACCTGATCATCGATAATGCCATGGCATACACCAGCACACAAGTGCGTGAAAAAAACATCACCATCCGGCTGGATATTGCCGATGCGCCTCCCCACATCCTGGCAGACCGGGAATCCTTTCAGCAAATCCTGATCCACTTGCTGCAAAATGCCAGTTCTGCAACCCTGATCGAGGGTACCATCTCGCTGCGCATAAAACTTCAAAAAGAAAACGATCAACAATACATCCTGATGCAGGTCAGCGATACGGGCGGCGGTATCCCAACCGAGGATCTCCAGCGCGTTTTCGAGCGGCGTTACCGGGCAGATAACGTACTGATCCAAGGGCTGGGGGATACAGGGGTTGGCCTGTCCATTGCCAAAACCCTGGTTGAAGCGCAAAATGGACGTATTTGGGTGGAGACGGAAATGGGCCAGGGCTCCACATTCAGTGCATTGCTGCCTGTTTTTCCGGCCGCGCAAGAAAATGGGTGATAGGTACTCATGCGCTCCTTACAGCAACTCATCTCCGGACTCCTGGTTGCCTTGGCCTCTCTGGGAATTATCGTTGGAGGCCTTTCGCTATCCCTGGCCGAAGGAAAGTTGTTCGGGACCACTACTCCAACATTCACATCCAGTGCAACGCCGTATACACCCATTGCAGGCTACACTCTCCCACCCCCACCGCCATCAGAAACTGCCACACTGCCACCTCCCCCAACCAATTGTCCAATCCCCACCGGTTGGATCCCTGTAGTTGTCCAGCCTGGTGATAGCATGTCCAGTTTGGCAAGAACCTACCAGACCAGCCCCGAGGCTTTGGTACAAGCCAACTGCTTGATGACAACCAGCCTGTTCCCCGGGGTCATCCTGTATGTTCCTCCCATCCCGACAAAAACATCCATACCTTGCGGCGCGCCGGCCGGATGGGTGAAATACATCATCCAACCGGGCGATACACTTTACGGCTTGAGCAGAAGCTATGGCATCAGCGTTCAGGAACTACAACGTGCGAATTGCATGGGGAATTCGACATTGCTTGTGGTCGGCAGAACGATCTACGTGCCACCTTGGGCTCCAACACCGCCCACTCCAACACGGACGGGCACACCAACCAGAACACCTACCATTCCACCTTTTACGGCAACCCCCACGCAATCGACCCAGCCAACAGATACGGAAACGCCGGTGTTTACCGATACTCCTACATCGACGCCAACATCAACAGAAACTGACCCACCAGAACCATCTCCAACTCCAACGGATACTCAAACGCCATAGCCCAACTACAAGCATGGTATGGCTTGTGCTCATGCACCTTCGCTCATTCTTCCTCACATTCTCGCTTGCCGCATTCGTTGCCTGCAGCGCACCCGTAAACTTGCCGGCACAGTTTGCCACGCCAACTGAACCCCTGCTTGTCAGTGTTCCACCCGATGCAACCAGCACTCCCACCCCATTCCAGCCTTTATTGATAACCGAAACAGCAACACCGTTATCCTATACGCCCCCCCCTTCTCCTACTCCGTTGCCGAGCGCGACATCGACTCCCTACCCATATGACCCCAATGCCCTCCTGCCGGGGACATCCATACCGACGGAGTTCTACCAACCGGATTACGCCCCTCCGCCCTTTCCGGTCATGACCGACCAGGAGACAGTAACCTTCCTGCTGCTTGGTTCAGATAAACGACCTGGCGCCAGTTACCGGACAGATACGATCGTTGTCGCGGCACTCCGCCCCAAAACCGGACAGGTGACGCTCATCTCCATCCCGCGAGATCTGTGGGTCTACATCCCGGGTTGGGGCATGAACAAGATCAACGCTGCCTACCAGCACGGAGAATTGCAGGCGAAGGGAAACGGGTCACAAGTCCTCAAGGATACCATCCTGTACAACCTCGGCATCCGAATCGATCATACGGCGATGGTCGAGTTCGATGGATTCCGGCGCATCGTGGATACCCTGGGCGGGATCGATGTGCCAGTTTATTGCCCCTACACGGACTGGCGGCTGATCTCGCCCGAATTGGATCCGCTCAACGAGAATAACTGGGCACTCTATACCGTGGGACCTGGTTTGGTGCACATGGATGGTGACCTGGCGCTCTGGTATGCCCGTTCCAGGTTGAAATCCAATGATTATGATCGTGGCCGCCGCCAACAGGAAGTTCTGCGCGCCATCTACGCTCGCGCTTTGAGCACAGATACCATTGCACGCATTCCGCAACTATACGCTGATTTCAGTTCGACAATCGTTACAGACCTAAGCCTGGGTGACATTCTCAGCCTCGCACCTCTCAGCCTGCACCTCAACAATGCCGATATCCGCAGTTACTACATCCGCCCGCCCTTGATTGCCGGTATGATCAACGAAAAGGGCACCTACATCCAGATCATCAACCGTGATGCCCTGCAGGCCATGCTCCAGAAGGCGCTCAGTTCCTCCCCGCCCCTGCAAGAGGAGTCGAAACTCCTGGTCGAGGTGCGCAATGGCACCCTGTACGAAGGCTGGGATGCATTGGCTGCTGAAAGGTTGAACTACGCCGGTTACGATACACGCCTGGCAGAATCCGAACAGCGCGATTTCACAACCACCCTGCTCTATGATTTGACCGTCATGCAGGATCCGTCCCGGGCAGCTTCCCTTCTTGCCATCCTTGGCCTGCCGCAATCGGCGTTGGTATCGTTCCCACAGCCGGAAAGCGAAGTCTCTTATGTGATCATCTTGGGGACAAATTATCAACCCTGCTTCAAGCCGGAAAACCTTTCACCCTGACGGGAAATGCGAGAACGAGCCACCCAGCGTAAACCAATTGACTTTTCCTCGATTTTACGCTAAACTATGCGCAGAAATTAATCTATCCGCATATTTCACGGGAGGTTCCCATGTCCACCCCATCTGATACCGCCCACCTGACCCCGCATACTGCCCTGGCTCCTGCCCTCAACGCCTGGGAAATTTTCCTCAACGACCAGGGAAGGTCTCCATACACGGTAAAAGCTTTCCTATCCGATGTCCGGCTGTTGGCTGATTACGTGCCTCCTGACCAGACACTGGGTGCCATCACCACCGCCGACCTGAACGGTTTCCTGCATTGGATGGAAAACGAACGCGGTGTTCCCTGTTCCCCAAAGACCCTGGCTCGGCGGATCACATCCATCAAATCTTTCTTCCGCTGGCTGCATAAGGGAGGCGTGCTGGTGGTTGACCCGGCTGAGAAAGTCGTCCAACGCTCGGTGATCAGCCCCCTGCCCGAGGTTCTGACAGACGATGAACTGGAAGCGGTGCTCCTGACCGCGGATCGACACCGCCGTGGAGCAAAGCCGGATGGGCGTCCATACGCGCTGCTCGCCCTTTTACTGGCAACTGCCATCAAGAAATCCGAATGCCTGGGCATCCACCTCAACCATATCGACTTGGATGCCCCCGAAGGCCCATTGGTCTTCATCCGCTACGCCAGCCCCGCCAACCGCTATAAGGAGCGGAAAATCCCCCTGCCCGACGACTGGGGCACCGCCTTCAATGAGTATGTGACGCAATACAACCCGATTGACCAACTCTTCCCATGGTCTCCTCGCCGATTGGAGTACATTCTAGAAGATATAGGCAAGGAAGCCGGACTGACCAAACACCTCTCGTTCGATATGTGCCGTTGGACCTCTGTTTTGCAGGATTATCTCAACAACATGGAGCATGAAAAGATCCGCCAGAAATTGGGCATATCGAAGATCCAGTGGCGCGAAATCCATATGAAATTACGCCAACTGGCCGAAAGAAGTGTGTGAATCAAAGACCGGGTTCCCAAAGAACCCGGTCTCTGTTACTATCCAACCAGAAGCCGCTTTAGAACCAACTTCAAAACCCGCTTTGTCTTATCTGTAACCCGGAACGGGTGCGCCGGGCGGTAGCCTGGAACCCAGGCAACTGCATCTCCCACGCACACGAGCGGCCACCTTGCGCGGGCCCGTTTGGGCAATTTGGTATTGACGAAGAAATCCTGCATTTTTATGGATTTTCCATCCATCCCCAGGGGTTGGAAGCGATCGCTTGCTTGACGGGAACGGACTGTGAGATGATTACCCGTTAAATCGGCATCCAGCCATGCAGTCCATGGATCGGAATCTACCGAATAGCGACCGGCGAGCAGTTGTACCGTAAACAGCCAGCCATTACCTAACTCATATTCGCCAACCGTTACTTCCACGGGTTCCGTGACCTGTGGCCAGTGCTCGGCAGGCAGATCTGCTTCCCAGGTGGTGAAAATGATTCTTTCGCCCTCCAAAAGGGCATAAACCCCGCCGACCAGATCCACCCGGTTGGATATGGCCCGATCGCCTCTTTTTTCCAATAGGGTAACCGCGCGTTGCAGAGTATCGTAATCCACATCCACCAGCCCACCCAGCACGGAATGGATCGCCAGCCGGAACAGTTGGCGCAATATGGCTGGCTGGAGGCCGCTCAACACCGATACCGAAAAGGCCAGGAAGCCATCCCCACTTGCAACCAATGCCCTTGCCCAGACATGATCCACAACTGAACTGACCGCCTCGTAATCCTCGGATACCGTTCTGACCATCCGCAGCAATGCAGCCTTGAACTTCGGATTGTAACTCTCCATCTCCGGGATCAAGGAGTGTCGGATGCGGTTGCGCATGTAGGATTGATCGCTGTTGGTTGCATCGTAGACAGGTTCCAGCCCATGTTCACGGCAGTATTCATCCACTTCATTGCGCCAGATATGCAGCATCGGGCGGATGAGCGGAACCTGTGCATCAAATTCCAGCAACCGTGTAACCCCCTGAATCCCCCGTAACCCCGCCATGCCTGTCCCACGCAGCAGGTGCATCAAGACAGTTTCCACCTGGTCATCGGCGGAATGGGCAGTGACGATCCCACTTGCCCCATGCTTTCTTGCAAGGCCATACAGGAAACGATAGCGCAGCGTTCGGGCAGCTTCTTCAATGGAAATCCCTTTTTCGACTGCGTAAGCCCTCACATCACCACTTGCGGTCAGGAACGGCAACCCCATCTTCTCGACAAGAGAACGAACATAAACAGCCTCGGCATCCGCTTCTGGCCTGAGCTTGTGGTTGAAATGGGCAACGATCACATCAACGCCAGGTAGCTGGCGCATGAGATCCAACAGGCACAGGCTATCAGGTCCGCCAGAAACAGCGGCAAGATAGCGGTGCATGGGGGCAAATGCAAAGGATAGTTGGATGTTTGAAGGCATAGAAAACCAATCCGCCTCTATTGTAGCAGATTAGCACAACATACAAAAGATTTGAATCGTTACAGACTCAAGGAATCCATCATATCCATATACGCCCCCTCGATCAGATCTTCCTCGTGAATCCCCAGTTTCTGCATCAGGTTTTCGGCGATCGCCAGTCCATCTGCATCGTTCTGGCCTTCCCGCATCACCACTTCCAGTTCGATGAATTCCCCCAGTCCCTCCACCTCATCCATGTGGATACGCGTCTGCCCAACCAGGTAGAGACGGCGCGTCTTCTTTACAACACCCCGCACACCCAGGGCTTTTGCCAGTACATCTGCCAGGATATCTGGCTGGCCGGTTTCGCAGATAAAATAATCGGAGCGCTTGGGTCCGGATGCATCCGGGCGGGTGTAGAAAACCAGTTGCCCGTGGCCATTGCCCAGGTCACGGAGTTTGAACCGCCCGCTTGGCACATTGAAAAATGTGTCCACCTGTGGGATAACCTGGCATGGTGTGTCACTCAAGCCTTCAGCCAACTTTCCTTGTTCCTCGAAATCCCTGGCAAGGGCTTTGACCTCGATGTTAGTCGCCATCCGTCTTTTCCTCCTCCGTTTCCCCGGCCAGCGCCAGGATACGCTGGCGAATATCGCTCGAAATCCACATCCCTGCCCGTTCGAAGCGATCTACATACCGGGCAATATCCGGGATCAGGGCGCGCTGCCTGGCCTCCAATAATACCGCCAACGTACCCCAGACCGTCAGGCCAGCCAGGCGGGCAGCCTTGCGCGCACCGCCATCATCAAGTAAAAGGATACAAGGCTGGTTCTCAAGCGCCAGCGAGGTGGTCAATAGATCGCCCTTACTCATATCGATCGACATCCATGCATTGGGAATGGTCAATTGCGGATCGGAGAATTGGATCCACTCGATATCCAACAGGTGGGGAACATCGAAACCGATGAAGATGGCTGCCTGTAACTCCTCCAGCACATCTGACGAAACCAATACATCATCGAACATCTGAGGAAGCCAGTGCAGGCCATTGATGCGGTGCAGGTAAACCAGGGGGGTCATCCCACACACGACCTTACTCATGGCGTTTTTCCAGTTCGCGCAACTCATCCATCAGCGGGAAGATCTTGTAAAAACCCAACCCGAGCAGGAACTCGACCCGCGAGAGGCCGGCCAACCTGGCAGCCCGGTCGGCCGATAGACGACCGGATGTAAACATTTGCACCGCCAGCATGGCTCGCACCTCCCGCCAGGCAGGCCGGGTCTTGGCGCGCTCGGTGATCAATGCCGTATCCCTTAATTCGGATGTGACTGGCGGCTTGATCCTTGGTGCCACTTTCTTGGGTTCGGTTTGGACGCCCGGCAATCGGACAGGCGCATCCGGTCGTACAACCGCCAGGATCTCGAAATCGATATCCACATAGGGTAGATCGTCCTGGATGCGGCGTTTGCGGCCAGGTATGAAACTGTTTATCCAAGGGTCGCCTCCCTCAGGGTTGAAATGAGGCGAAACTTCATCGTACAGGTTGATCTCCAGCAGTTTCAAGAAGTTCGGAACCTGCGTTATCCAAAAGACGCCAATCGGATTCTCGGTTTTATATCCGCTCAGGAAGTTACGCATGAAATGACGGGCAAAGACATCCTTATCCTGCCCTTTGTACTCCACCAGCGCGTCGAAAAGCACGATCGAGATATCCATGACCGACCAGCCATAGCAACAATCATCGAAATCGAAGAGGGTGATGGTGCGCGTCCGGGGCTCGACAAAGAAATTTGCAAAGTGCAAATCCGCGTGGATCATATGGTATTCATCCCCGCCGCGCGGCAGGTTTCGGATTCGTTCCAGGATCGCGGCCTGCTTCGGTTTCAACCAGGCCTGGCTCAACTCCGGACGGTTGAACAAGTTCCCGCCCATGAACCACTCGGGACGGCGCATCCCGGCGGAAGGGGTGTACTTCCTCGCCAGGTTATGCATCTTGCCAACTGCCTGGCCGAAGGTTTGGATCAACGGGGCATCCCATTTTTCCATGGGGAGCTTCTCCGAGAGCACACCCGAGGCTTGCTCGCAAACAAGAGCCTGCCACTCCCCTTTTTCACCTGGGATGATATCGACCAGCTCCCCATTATCGAAGGGGATGGGAGTGATGACATCAGCGCCATTTTCGGCCAGGTATTTTACCCAGGCCATAACAGCCTGCTGGGAATGCAAATCCATCCCAGCTTCTGGTGGAACCAGGCGCAGGACCAGTGCCCGCCCGTCCCGCTCGAACCCATAGACGCGCGAAACATGCCCACCGCTCAAGGGTTGGAAAGCATCTATTGGAACACCTAATTTCCGGGCAACAATGGAGAGTATGTCAGCACTCATGGATACAAACTTCGATCACTCTTGAACTGCGCAAGTCCCGCTAATATGAAATCTCCTCGGTATTGAGCAAGGCAAACAACAGGACATCTACATAAACACCCTTCCAAAAGCCAAAATGGCGTCGCACGCCTTCCATCTGAAAACCCAGCTTTTCCAACAGGCGGACGGAAGGCGTATTGCGGGGATCAACCAGCGCTTCCATGCGGTGTACAACCGGGAGCGCCCCGCCATGAAAAGCAAACTCCAACACGGCTTGCAAAGCCTCACTCATGAAGCCCTGCCGCCAGTAATCCGGATGGAGTTCATACCCCATCTCCATGGTTTGCGTGCCCTTCCGAACATGGAAGTAACCGCAGGAACCGATCAGCCGTTCAGGGTGCTCGCGCAATGTAATCGCCCAGCGACACCCCATGCCGTTCCGGAACAGGCTCATCCGGCTGTGGACGCGCTGGGCAGTTTCCTCGATGGATTTCATCGTGTCGGTTTCCAGCCATTGGTTGATATCCTCCCGCCGTAACATTTCGAAGACAGCGGGTATATCTTCCTCTGTGAACTCGCGCAGGATCAGCCTCTCTGTTTGCAGCACAGGGAACCCGGATACTGCTGGCAGCGGAAGTTCATACAGTTCCGCCAAAACGCCGGAAGTGGATTCAGGGTGGATGAATGCATACCTGCGCCCATCCGCGCCGGTTTTGGGAGTCTCGTTGATCAGGCGCACACCCAGGCCCTTCAAGCGGGCCATCATGGAATCGATATCATCCACTTCCAGGCAGAGGTGGTGCAAACCAGGACCACGCTTTTCAAGGTACTTCGCCAGGCCGGAGTCACCCGTGGTCGGTTGGACAAGCTCGATCTCACTCCCGGCAACCGGCAGGAAGGCAATGCGGGCTGCCTCGGCCGGCACATCGCGCAGCTCCGTCATGTCCAGCTCCAGGGCGTCCCGCCAGAAAGAGAGCGAAGCCTGCATATCATGCACGGCAACAGCAACATGGTTGATCTTGGTGACTTTGGCCATTTTTCTCCAGGGCAGTGATTATATCGCGAGGATGGGATTCGAGAAAACTTACTTTGCCCGCAAAGACACCATCGGCGCGGAAGGCGCCAGGCGGGTGCATTCTTCCTGTGTCCCGGTAAGCACTTCACCTGTCAGGGTTTTGGAAATCTGCTTGAAGGCGGCAGGGAACCGTCGGGCATAATCGTAGAGAACCTGTGCAGCCGTTTCTTCTGGTACAAATCCTGCTTTGGTTTTGAAGCGACGCCAGCCCACATCCACGCGCACTTGCGGATTCTTCTGGAGGTTGCGATACCAGTCCGAACCACGTCCCCAGCCGGAAACAACATAGTAGGTGTCATTCGGCTTGTCATACATGACCACTTCGACAACCGCGTATCGCGGCCGGCCTGACTTGCGCCCGGTGGTGGTCAGCATCAGGAAATGCCCTGTCAACAGCCAGCCCAGGCGCAGGCGATACAACAGGATCGGGGCACGCAGGAACCAGCGCAAGATTCCAGTTGGTTTTCGTTCAGAAAGTCCCATGATCTTATCCTCCATAGATCACCTCTGGAAGAAGTGTACCATACCTGTTCTTTTCCCCCTCAACTGCCAGGTGGAATCTCGTTCACGCTGATATGGGCCTGCACATCCACCGCAACGCTGTGCTCGCTCAGGGGCGTAAATCGGAAACCAAAGCGGACCTTGTAATCGTTCATGAGGGTCAGGTAACCAAGGCCGGAACCCTGCTGACCGCTTTCAGGAACCTCATCCAATCGCTTGAAATATAGGGTATCCGGGTCATCGCCAAGCAATTCCCCGATGAGCCGGACAAACCCATCCTGGCATCCAGGTTCGATATGGTTCGTAACCTGGAGTGTTATCCGAGCCGGGGACAACCAGAACGCAAGGGTGATCTCATCCACCCGGCCGCCGTTGAACTTGGCAGCATTCTCGAGCAGTTCGTTCATTACAAAGGATAGTGCACCTTCCAGCGCCTCAGGCCGCAATGGATGATCGACCTCGAATTCTGAACAGGAGAGAGCAATGTACCGCGCCCAGAAGTCAGAAATCAGGCTGCACCGCTGCCAGGCTTGCAGCAATTGCTGCGAAGTGATCTCCATGCTGCCATGACCGATCGTATGGCTGCCCGAAACGACAATATCTTGCCAGTTTCCGTAGGTTTGTTTTCTATTTGCCATGAAACTGCCTACCCTTACGATAGATGCTTCAAGTTATCCCGGTAATCGAATGATTTACCGATCACAACCCCCAGCACGAGCAGAATGAGTGTTATTCCAAGCGCCGCGGGCAACGCCCAGCGGGAATCCCACAGCTCCGGCAGGATGACCATGACCAGGATACCCAACAGCAACCCCACCAGCGCTCCCCGCCAGGCATGGGAGATCGTTCCCCACATGCGGCCGGCGGTGATGCGCCGGTCCACTTTACGTTCGCGGGCGGTCGCCATGCGGTTGAAATCGCGTTGCTTGACGCCCGGGTCACGGTCGGTAAGCTGTTTCTGGCGCAGGCGGACCAGGCGCTCCTGTTCTGGACTCAAACGGTTGGGCATGGCAATCTCCTCAGGAAATCTTAACACGAAGGATCACAAAGGGCACAAAGTAAACCCTGGATAGCGGCCCAAAAGAGCGGGAGTGGATCAATCCACCTTCAGGAAGCCGCACATGCGCCACAGGCCGCGCATCATGCCGTGACCGAAATCCGGTTTCAGGAATTGCGCCGGGCAGGTGCCGGGGATGACGGCGATGCCGTTCTCGCGGCACATCCGCACTGCCTCCGGCGAGACGCTGGTCATGCTGGCAGCCAGGCCGGGCTTGACGCCCATCATGCAGTGCATCCAGACGTGCTTGACGCCCACCTCCACCGCCTGCCGGACGATCTCCTCCGTCACCTTGGGGCTGGCCAGGATGAAGACCGCATCCGGTTTTTCGGGGATGGATTGCAGGTCCGGGTAGCAGGAATCGCCCTTGAACTCCTTGATCTTCGGGTTGACCGCGTAGACCGTGTAACCGGCATCCTTGAATTTCTGGTAGTTGAAATTGGAACCTGTCTCGCGCGCTGCTGAAACCCCCACCACGGCGATCTTCTTCTGGGCGAGGAAGTTCTTGACCATATCATCGATCTTTGCCATCGGAAAACTCCTACAAATTTAGCACAGGCAGTATCACAGGTTACTGCACCGGCTTATACACTTCCACATTATCGAAATACACCTTGTATCCTTCGCTCCCTGCAAACGAATACGTGTAAACGAACAATGCCATCTCTCCCGGCTGGCTGGAAGGCACGGATACACTCACTTCCGTCACCCACTCATCGTTGATGAACAGGGTGATGAAATCCGCATAGCAACTGATCCCGATGTGGTTAATTGTGTTGGCGGGATTCAATGCATTCGTTTCCTGCCAGGGAGAACCCTCCGCATCCGGAGGGGTCAGGGCGATGAACGCATCATCCACATACTGCCCGATCATGTACCACCCCTCCGCCAGGTCGAATTCGACAAAGTAATAATTGGCTGCATCCTGGAACCGGCAGAACACGCCGAAGGTCCCGTCTTCTGAATTCGCCATCCCCTTTACATCGAACCAGATATCGGTGGCGGCGAAATCCACCGGCACGTACGCCCAATCGTAATAGTCCGGCTCGGTAACCTGGAAACTGTACTGCCCGTTTTCGTATTTGATGATCGTCTTGCCATCATCGAAAACCGGCCAGCCCAGCGCCTCGGAAGAGAAATCGTCGAACAGGTAATGATCGTTCAACTGCTGGTTCCCCGTCAGGGATGGCCCCGAAACCGGAGGTTCCGGGACGATGGGAGCCGCGGTGGGAGGCAGCGGTGCGCCAACATCCGGCGCAGGGGAGATGGTGGGTTCCTGTAAAGCAAAGATGGCATAACCGGCCACCGCCAGGCAGCCCACGCAAAGAACGCAGACAAACAGAACGATCAGTAATATTGCCCACCAGGGAAAGTTGCGGTTTGTGTTCATGATCGCCTCCAAATTCGATTATACCTGTGATTTAGCGCGTACTCACCCTACACCCACCGCCCTTCGGGCACCTCCCCCAAATAAGACGATATGACAATTGCACGTTCAACTAAGAGTTTCATCGTCTTATTTGGGGGAGGCATGGAGGGGGTCAAAATCCCTCCGCCACATACTCCCCCCACACCCCGCGCAGCGTATTGCAGATCTCACCGAGCGTAATGTCGTTCTCCACGCACTCGATGAATAGAGGTATCAGGTTCCAAGTGC
>Ga0105093_10000384_pt1 | contig 16857 bp, 19 predicted proteins | sample PPLLak3March2015_2_FD_79111 | JGI IMG/M metagenome (GOLD analysis project Ga0105093, IMG submission 79111) | Freshwater sediment microbial communities from Prairie Pothole Lake near Jamestown, North Dakota, USA - PPLs Lake P8 Core (3) Depth... | ecosystem: Environmental > Aquatic > Freshwater >... | reverse complement strand
ATCGGGGCTAGTTGAGAGCTTTGACCAGGAGCGACACAAGCGCCACCGCCTCCAGTACGAACTTGGCGAAATCGCCAAACAAAGCCTTGCAAAGACAAGCCTGGAACGAGCATCCGCGTTTGTTGCAGAAATCAGAAACATCCTGAGAGAGGCGTAAACAAGTTAAAAATCAGGCACAGTTCCATTAAGAATATGCGCGACCAGGTCGGCTCCTATTTTTTCCGACTGTCCAGAAATATACTTCTTCGCCTCATCTTTGCCATACAATCTTTCCAGAAATTTATAATTTGCTCTTGACCAAAAGAAATTCGATTCTCTTGAAGCTAGTTCGTAATCGTCAGTGTAGTTGGCCTTTTCAACAGCACCGCGTGCTGCGATGAGATCAGGCTCTGCTGCGGCACAAGCGCTTTCTCTTATCAATTCACGGTCTATTTCAGTCAATCGCACTTTTATCATATCAACAAAGCTTTCTGCTTCTGGCTGACCGGCCTGCGATTCACGAGCAAGAGCTTTTGTATATCTCAGACGCGCTTCCAGTAAGTGATCAATATTGCTCATGCAGGAATAAAACGATTCAAAGTATATAAATTTATGCCACTGGAGAGTGGTTACTCTACAAAAGATTTATAAAGCTGTGTTCTGCAATTTCTCCTTATGCGCTTATACAAGACACTATTGGCAGGACTGGCAGCCGCGGCAGCTTTCATATTGCCGGGAGACTTTTCAGCCAGAAAACCGGAAACTCCAACAGCGCAAAACGGACTGGAACAAATACTGAATTCTGACTCCATTGAGGAAACACTTGTACAAGACAAGTTCGAGTCGCTGACAGAAGCAGACAAGGCAACACTAAATTGCCTGATAATACACTCCGAACAGTATTATAAGAAGGTTGATGAGATTATAGCAGAAGAAAAAACAGCACAAATAGACAAACTTAACCTTTTATTCTGCCAGCAGGTAGCAAACCCTGTTTTTTCTCAAATATATAGAAATAATGAGGAGTTGAAACAATTCTTCATAAAAAAATTCGGGGAAAAATCGAACCTAAATTCTCCCGTGGCAATGCAGGCGCTGGACGATTATTTCAAGAAAAAAGGACACAGAATACGATATTTAACCACTCTGATAGACTGCGGACTGGTTTCTTCCTGTAACATCTCAGAAATTGATAGAATAACCCAGATAAAAGCAAATTTGTGGGGAGTTAATGAAACAAGACAGGCCTATTATTTGAGAGAGATTCTTCCAGACTATCGAGCCAGATATGAGAAAGACACGGTAAGGGCAGGCGAGAGCGATGACAAAAATGATGTATTCATTTATTACAAAGAGTATGACCGAATTTTAAACAGGTGGCTTGAATTATCAAAAACATCGACCGACAAAATAAGCAATGGCAACGATTTGTTTAGTGCACTATTAGCAAAAGGTCTTCAAGGACTAAATGATGGTAAAAGGACTGCATTTTTAGAATCGCAAATCAAAGGAACCCAAATCCACGAAATGGCTCACGTGGTATATGGCCGAATTTATGGACTGCCAGGATTTGATAATCCTCAAGGAGCCAAAAAAACAGAAATATTTGCTACGTTAACAGAACTGCAACACACTAAAGAAGATTCCATATATTGCACACTTGCCACAATATGCCTGCCATCAAGCTTTGTACCAGGACAGGCATCAGGCGAAATACTCAGTCTTTTCTTATCAGAAATGTACAACAACAAAACAGCATACCCAAACATAAGCTTTGAAAGATTTGATGTAAATAGGCAGAATGTCGACGTACTCATTTCCCAACTTATACAACTCTCCGCGGAACAATTAAGAGAACTTGCAGCAAAAAGCTTTGCGAAAAGCTTTCCAGAAGCAGGCAAAGTTTATATCCCACAACTGCCGGAAAAGTAAAAATGAATACCATAACAGACGAAAAGCTTGCAAAATACTTTGACATAACAGGCAGGGCTTTGAAAAAAGCCAAAAAAGCAAAACCAGAAGCAGACATCATTCTCGACATGGCAAACAGGTATTATTCAGATGCCAATCACTTTCGCGATAAAGGAGACATTGTAAACGCTTTTGCAGCACTGAACTACGCTCACGGCTGGCTGGACGCAGGAGCACGATTAGGAATACTGGATGTAGGACACGATTCAGAATTATTTACTGTCGATTAAACGACAGGCGACATATTTTTGCCAATCTTCCTTCTTAATCACAATAAGGTTTTCACCAATAACATCCAGACAGACAGGTGACTTATTACCAACAGAAAGATGTTCCAAAGAGCGCTCATGAAAAAATAAATGCCTGCCATACCTTTTCACGCTTTGAGTGTCGCCACAAAAGTATCGCACGTTCTCAAAAACATCATCTTTATCAAAGTCCTTCTTCAATGATTCATAGCTTGCCAAAAAAACATCAATATGGCGCAAAGCAAGAAGGGGCACAGGATAACTTAGAAACGTGGCAAAACAATCTTGTTCAAGCCTTAAAGCAAACAAGACATCATCCAGCCGGCTGGGAATGTACAAACGCTGTCTTACAATTTTACCTTCATATACGGGATTCATTTTCAAAACAATAGAATATGCACTTTTAAAGCTTTCTATTTTTACTCCTTTTAGGTAGTTAAATTAAAATGTTCCTGAAATCTCTTCAGAGTAGCGACGCAATCTTTTATACGGTGAATTATACACCTCCTATATGGCATTTGAAAGATCAGACCAAAAATTCTTCCTTGGCGGACGAAGTCCGTCAGGACTAACAAACCTTTTGTTGTTTTTGCTTTGCATTGGAGTCATCGTTATAATATTGCTGATGTTATTCTGCCCAAGATGGGGCTGCTGGCGCGGAACAAAAATCGTGGGAACAGACGGCCGCGTATATGACGGCGGCGGAAACGTAATAATCAACTCGGCATGCTGCGATGAAGGCACGCCAAGAACGCCAGGATGCCCGCAATGCCCGCCATGCAACGGAGAAACCTGCGAAGAAGGATGCAGGCAATACTCTGCTTCTCCTGAAAAATACAAATACTGCATGGAAAGATGCAACCCTCCGGGAACTTGCACTGATAGGTGCGAAAATATATACCAAACCTGCCAGAAAGGAACAACAGCCACAACAGCATACGTAAACTGCGCTGAACAAAGAAGGCTATGCATACAAGAATGCAATCCCCCGCAGACGTGCGAAGAAGGCTGCAGGCAGTATTCAAACTATCCTGAAAGATACAAGACGTGCATGAACCAATGCAACCCTCCGCCACAAACGTGCGAGGAAAGCTGCAGGACAAAATACGCAAACCAGCCTGAAACGATTTACCGATGTGTGATGCAATGCACTCCATCATTAACCTGCGAAGAAGTATGCGGAATCGCATCAATTGGGAATCCATCCAATTTTGATCCTTGCATAGCAAAGAACTGCCCGAAAACAACAACTACGCCAGACTGCAGAGATTCTGACGGAAACAATGTAAATGTTGTAGGAGTGGTAGTATACGGAGATGAAAAACACATTGACACCTGTGCAGACACCACCAGAGTAAACGAATGGATATGCAGAAACGGCAAACCACTGCAAACAGTAATGACCTGCGCAGGAAGATGCCTGAACGGAGCCTGCACAACAGCACAAACAACAACGCCTACCACGCCATTGACGCAGGTGCCCACAACAACCTACAGGACATTAAAATAATTTTTTTATTTCCTTTTAAGTAGTTGAATTCTCTTAAATAGTAGAACAGTGAATAAGAAGAATATGCGACAAATCATAAAAGAAGACATGCTGGATGTACTGACTAAAGTACTTGAAGCACTAAAAAAACAGGAATACTCAACCTTAACAGAGCTAAGCAACCACACAATACACGATGCAAGCATATTCCAGGAAGACGACCCATTAACACTCGCAGTGCTGGTGTACGCACTATCAAAAGTAATACACAGAAGCATAGAAAGAGGACAGACACCTCCGCCAGTTGCAGAAATACTCCAAAAAGCAACAGAAGCACTGCAAAAAGATGATGACAACGCATACAGAGCAACAATAAAATCCCTGCTGCAGGAAATCGGACAATACGATGCACAACTCAAACTCTACATACAAGAAGTAATACAACAAGCAAGAATAAAAAAAGCAAGCAAAATACACGAGCACGGAATATCAATAGCAAGAACAGCAGAACTACTCGGACTAAGCCAGTGGGAACTACAAAACTACATAGGAAAAACAATCACTGAAGTACCCCACGACGGAATCAAGCAAATAGAACGGCTAAAACGGGCAAGAGGACTGTTCCAATGAAAACAATAATATTTGACACAGGACCGATAATCAGCCTGACCACGACAAACCTGCTAGGGATACTTGAAGAATTCAAGAAAAAAGCAAACCTCGCGATAACAATAGGAGTAAAACGAGAACTCGTCGACAGACCACTCGAAACAAAGCGATTCAAATTCGAAGCATTACAAGTACAAAGCCTCATTGACAGAGGAATACTAACAGTCCTCAAAGATGAAGCAATAACCAAGAAATCGCAAGAACTATCCAACCTTGCAAACTCCATACTATCAGCACACGGACAAAACATCAAAATAGTCCAAATAGGAGAAATGGAAACAATAGCAGCAGCACTGCTTTACAAAGCAGACACAATTGCCGTAGACGAAAGAATAACAAGAACACTGCTCGAAAACCCCCACGGACTCCACCTCCTAATGGAAAAAAGACTCCACATGCAATTAAAACACGACCAAAAACTGCTAAGAGACTGGGAAGAAGCGACAAGACACATCAACGTAATAAGAAGCATAGAACTCGTGACGATAGCATACGAACAAGGACTACTTGACAAGTTCATCGTCGACATACCCAATGCGCGCAGAGAATTACTTGAAAGCATACTCTGGAGCGTAAAACTAAACGGGTGCTCGGTAACAGAAGACGAAATGGACGTCATAGTAAAGACGGAAAAAGTCTAGAAAATTCTAAAATAAAAAAGTTTATAAACAAGTTATCATTTGAGACAAAAATCAAATAAAAAAAGGTAAAAGAATACAATAAGACAATGTTTCTCACATTCTCTTCTTCGCAGATGTACTCTTCTGCAACAATAGGTGGTTTGCGTGACAGTTAAGGTTCCTAAAGGATACAAAGGAACAGTTACCGAATGCCCAATACCCTACGAATACTTCATTTCAACAGGCACAGGAGAAAGCGGAGACCAAAACCACGCAGGAAGCTACCACAAAGCCATGAGAATGGCAGGAGTGGAACTAGGAAATCTCGTGCCATATACAAGCATACTGCCTCCAATAGCCAAAGAAATACCTATAGAAGAAGGAATAAAAAGAATAAGACACGGAGCACAAGTCGGAGTCATACAAGCAGCAGCACACATAGATAGAGAAAAAGGACAAAAAAGAGCAACATCCGCCATCCTATACGGTTTCCTCTATCCAAAAGGACAGAAAGGAGGAAAACACGCAGGCGGACTGGTCTGCGAGTACAACGGCGAAGGAACACCAGAAGAAGCAATAAAAAACGTAAACAGCTGCCTAGACGAGTTATACACTGGAAAAAACCGGGAAGGATTCGCGTTCTCAGACAAATACGATTTAGTCAAGCAAAAACCGCTTGTCGCAACAATTGAACCAAAACAAAGATACGGCACAGCATTCTGCGTACTCGCATTCGTAAGCTATGTAGTGCCGGCTTTATAACGAATTTAAAATAGCATATTCTGAAAGCTAAATCTATAAAAAGTCCTGCATAAAAGCATTCTTGTGCAAAAAATAAAACTAGGCAGCAAAACAGTTTCTCCATTCACAATCCCATCAGGAGAAGTGACAACAGAAGTCTCCTGCCTGGAAAGAATAGCAAAAGAAATAGCAGAAGTGGGATTTCTAACAACAAAAACCACAGGATTACAGCCAAGAAAAGTAAGCCAAGAACCAGGAATACACCCTGGAAAAGCATACAGAGAACCAATATTTGCGCAATACGCGCCACACTGCTTTGTAAATGCAGTAGGGCTGGTAAATCCAGGAGCAACTGAACTTGAAAAAATACTGGCAAACGCCAACATTTCATCTGACAAGTTCCTAATGATATCAATCTTTGGCAAAGACCCGGAAGAATTCGCAGAGACAGCAAAAATCCTTGAAAAACGAGCAGATGGATTTGAAGCAAATACTTCTTGCCCAAACGTAAAAGGTCATATGCAGATGGGACAAGACCCGGAAATGGTCAGAAAAATAGTGGCAGAAGTAAGAAAAGTCACAAACAAGCCAATATTTGTAAAACTAACGCCAAACACGCAAAACATAGTAGAAATAGCAAAAGCAGCAATGGAAGCAGGAGCATACGGAATAACAGCAATAAACACAGTAGGGCCAGGAGCATACATGTTTGACGGACACTACGTGCTCACAAACAAAGTAGGAGGAATGTCAGGAAGAGGAATCACGCCAATAGGCATAAAATGCGTAAAAGACATCACAGACGCGCTTGGAAAAATTCCAATAATCGGCTGCGGAGGAATATACACAGCAAACGACGTAAGGGCGTACGAAAAAGCAGGAGCAACATTATTCGCAATAGGAAGCGCACTGGCAGGCATGACTGAAGCCGAACTGAAAAAATACTTCTCAACACTAAATTCAGACCTTGAACGCGGAACAAACAACGCAGAAGGCCTCATAAAAACAGTTGACATGAGCTACAAAAAATTCAAGGTAGCTGCAAGAATGCAGCAGGCAGAAGACTTTCACATACTCCAAATGGACGGAGCACTACAAGCAGAACCCGGACAATTCGCATTCGCCTGGCTGCCAGAAAAAGGAGAAAAACCATTCTCAATAATGGACACAAACCCATTAACAATCGCATTTTCGGTAAGAGGGTGCTTTACAAAAGAACTAGCAAAACTAGAAAAAGGAAACGAAATCTACTTCAGAGGACCATACGGACAAACAATTCAAACTCCAAAAGAAGGATTAGTACTGGTCGGCGGAGGAAGCGGAACAGCAGGCATATACTTGTTCGCGAAAAGACACAAAGCACAAATATTCGCAGGAGCAAGAGACGCACAACACCTACTCCCATTCGAGGCAATCAATCACGAGAACATCTACGTAGCAACAGACGACGGTTCTGCAGGAATCAAAGGCACAGTATCTGACTTATTAAGAAAAAACCTGAAATCAGGCAAGTTCTTCATCAACTGCGGACCAGAACCAATGATAAAAGCAGTCTTACAAATAGAAAAACAATTCACTTCTCCAGAGAAAATCTATTCCTCAATAGACTACATGACAAGCTGCGGAGTAGGCATCTGCGGAAAATGCGCAGACGAAAAAGGACTAAGAAGATGCGTCGAAGGACCTTTTGTAAGAGAATCCTAAAATAATTTATATACTTTAAAAGCATAGAGTCTAATATGGTGGGTGTTTCAGTTTTAAGGAATCCGGAAACTTTAGTTGACCCTTTTGAAATAGCTGATACAATAGCATTAATTGAAGAGAAAGAGAGACTTACTGGAGAACCTGCAGGAGTCGTAAAAAGACAAAATCTTGCTCTTGGTTCATCTTATGATGTGGTATCCGAGGTGGAAGCGCAACCACGACTTGGAAAGTGGGTTGATTCGGAAATTTATTTGAAGTTCTGGCCAAAACAATTCATCTACGACTTGCGAGAAAAATATAACCCTTGCTAGACTTGCAGTTTAAAACAACTTCTTCAAAATCAGCTTAAACCAATAAGAATACTTCTCAGGATGCAACTGAATGTCCTTCTTAAGTTTGCCCATACTAATCCACTTCCAATCATCAGCCTCATCAGGATTAATCTTAGGACGACAATCAAACACTCCCCTAAAAACGTGCAAGAATTCGTTCTCAGTCAAACCATTATCAAACTTAACCTTGTAAATAAGCGTTTTAACCTCACTTAACGGACACTCAAAACCCATCTCTTCCATTAACCTGCGTTTTGTTGCATCTGCAAGAGACTCACCAGGACGAGGATGACCGCAACAAGTATTGCTCCACAAGCCACCGCAATGATATTTTGACTTTGCGCGCTGCTGAAGCATCATCTCTCCTTTTGAATTGAACACCAATATAGAAAACGCACGATGAAGCAAAGCCCTCTCATGAGCCTCCAATTTCTCACAAGAGCCAAGCTCCTTATCCTTATCATCAACAAGAATAACAAACTCTTTCATGGCAAAAATACAATCAACATTCTATATAAACATAACGCAAGCTTTAAAATACCCTAAGTAATCATACCTATAATGATAACCTACAAACAGAAATGCGCACGATGCAAAAACATGGTGCTCATAACCTCAAGAAACCAGTTCCCACTATGCTATGACTGCCAAAAATCCGAATTACAGGGACAAATAAAAGAACCAAAAATGAAAAAAATGTTCAACATACCCGAAGAATTCTACAAAACAAACGGGTTTTTACGCTCAATAAAAATAAACTACCTAAGATTCGGAAAACTCTCAGACAAACAAATAGAATGCTTCCAAAAAACAGTAAAAGAGATGAAACAATGCGACTCCCCAAAAGGTACGGGCAAAGCCAAATAGCCAAATGCCCATTCTGCGGACAACAGGCAACAACAACCAATGAACAAAAAGTGCCAGTCTGCATAAAACACAAAGACTCAAAACTGCAAAATTTCAAATGCGCATGCGGAAGCTATCTGGACATGAAAATCGGAAAGTGGGGACCGTTCTTCGTCTGCATCAACTGTGGAGCAATAAACATGAAAAAAGCGCTGGAAGTAAACACAATATAATCGGCTCACTTACCCTCAAACATCTTCAACAACTTATCAAGACCACGCTTCTTCATAACCCTCTCGATAGCCTCATCCAGATTAGCCTCAAAATTATCATTGTACGCCTTAGTCTCAGCTCTATAAATCTCAACAAATTCTTTCTTAATATCATCCTTAAAAGCATCCAACATCTCGTTCAGCTCGGGCTTAGCCCTTGCAATAAAAGAATCATACATCTTATCAAAATCAGGCATCAACTGCTGGATTTCTTTTTTCAGCTCAGGCCTTATATCATCAATAGCGGAATCAATAGTCTCAGAAGCTGATAGCTGCATTTCATTCTTAATATCCGGCTTTAAATAATGATGATAAGAAGCATAAGCGCCTGAAACAAGAAGAGCAAGACCAGCAGCAGCAACTGCAACAGGCTTCCATAATTTACTTGGACGCGTTTTCCATTGCTCCTGAACATAAGAAGTAAAATATTTGGACTTAAGCTCGCCAAAAAACTCAGCAAATTTTTCGTAATCCGCCTGTTCCTCAGGAGATGCGTCTCTCCTCTTATACATCCCTTTAAGACCGAATCTGGCAGCCATCTCAGTAAAAAGATCATTCCTAATCAAACCAGGCCAATCCTTGTCAAACTTTTTATGACTTTTTGCATATTTATAAGCCTCTTTAATCAACCCGGCCTGACCAGCACGCAAAGCCAAACTAAAATCAGCATTCAGTTTAGCGCTATCATAAACTACACCCTTATAACAAACCGGCTCAAGTATATGAGAAAAACCCAAACTCTTTGCTTTATTGATAATGTCCTGACAGAAAGAATCATTCCCAACATCAACTTCCTGAGTCTCAGTTTGATAAGAAACTTTTTCCTGCATTAAAAAATAAGTAAGCATCTGAAGTATTTAACGCTTCCTACCAAGAACATCATAAAACACGTCAAAAATATTCTGACCAGTATTAGAACTGTAAAAAGAAGCACCAACCTCAAGACAAGCATGCTGGATTTTTTCATTATGCTCCTGAAGCATTCCAGAATACTGCTGACGAGCAAAAGGATTCAAATACGTCCTCAAAATCTCATTAGTCTCCAAATCCTTCAACCTGAAATCACCCTCCAAATCAAGATTTTTTTCCAACTTGTCCAAAACCTGAATCAAAACAACCCTATGATTCTTAAAATAAAACAAAGCACGCTTAATATCCTCAATAGGATACAAGAAATCACTAATGATGACAACATAAGAACGCGAATTAATCAACTTCTTATAACCGCCAAGAGACTGATCAAGCTTAGAAAGACCCTTAGGCCTCTTAGTGTTCAAATACTCGACCATTGAAGCAAGCTGAGCACGACCCTTCTTAGGCTTGAAAACCTCAATAGTATCAGAAAAAGTGCTCAAAACAAAACGCTCATTATTCTTCATCGCAAGATAAGCAAAACCAACACCAATCATACCAGCATACTCTGACTTAGTCATATGAGTCCCGAAATTCATGCTGGCAGAATTATCCAAAATGATGTGAACACACAAATTACGCTCTTCCTCATAACGCTTAACGTACAACTTGTCAGTCCTACCAAAAACACGCCAGTCAATAGAACGAAAATCCTCACCAGGAGCGTAAATAGCGTGGTCCTTGAAAATCAAACCACGGCCAGTAGCCTTAGAAAAACGCTCACCAACATAATTAGAAGTAATACGCTTATTGATGATTAAGCTAAACCTGTCCAGCTGGTGAAGAAATTCAGTATCAATCATTTCAACAAAGTCTTAATAACATCATCAGCATGCATGCCCTTCCTTTCCGCCTCAAAACTCAAAACAATACGGTGGCGCAAAACAGGAAAAGCCATCTTGTTGATATCATCCTTGGAAACATACTTCCTGCCCTCAATCAAAGCCCTTGCTTTCGCAGCAAGAATCAAACCAATACTAGCTCTAGGAGAAGCACCATACTCGATCAAGTCCTTCTTCTGACGAGTAGAAGAAACCAGTTGCACAGCATACTTCTTGATGTCAATAGCAATAGGAATCATCTTAGTCATATTCTGCAAATACAACAAGCTGTCCTTATTCAAAACAGGCTTCAAAGAAGCCTTCTTATGCTCCTCAGCAAACCTGTTCACAATCTCAACTTCCTCATCAAAAGTAGGATAATCAACCCTAATCTTCAACAAGAAACGATCAGCCTGAGCTTCAGGCAAAGGATAAGTACCCTCTTGTTCAATCGGGTTCTGGGTAGCAAGCACGAAAAACGGCTCTTCCAACTTGAAAGTAGTATTGCCAACAGTCACCTGATGCTCCTGCATAGCTTCCAACATGGCAGACTGCGTTTTTGGAGTAGCTCGGTTAATCTCATCAGCCAAAACAACATTAGCAAAAATAGGACCAGGCTGGAACTTGAAATTACGCTTGCCAGCAGACGTTTCCTCAATAATATAAGTGCCAGTAATATCAGACGGCATAAGATCAGGAGTGTTCTGCACACGAGAAAACTTCAAATCCATCAACTGAGACAAAGTCTTAATCGCCAAAGTCTTAGCCAGACCAGGATAACCCTCAAGCAAAGCATGAGAGTCAGCCAGCAAGGCACAGCAAACCTCTTTCAAAACCTCATTCTGACCAACAATAACCTTATTCAACTCACTGAAAATAAAATCAAAAGTTTTCTTAGCTTCTTCCAGTTTCATATTAAACAACCTCCTGTTTGATATCTTTATAAATTTGATGTTTGGCTTCGCAGTCATACCGGAGGACCTTAACTCCCGGTCCCCTCTCGACCCCTGAAGCCATCACGATTTAGTAATCTCCTTAAAGTAAGTCTTAACAATCCTCTGGTACTGCTTAGGAATCTCCTCATCAAAACTAACATCTGCCATAGCCTTAATATCTGGCGGAGGAACCTCCCTGAACTTCCTATCCTCAACATCCTTCACAGTGCCAATCTCAACATCACTCTTCAACGGATTAAGCTCCAAATCAAGCTGTTTCTGACCAAGCTCAGTCACGCTCTTATCACCCAAAATCTCGCTCAAATTCTGGCTCTCCTCAAACTGAAGCATCTCCTGATTAACATCATACTCCTGAACAGGATTAAACTCCCTCAACTCCTTAATAGTCTCCTTCAAATCCAAAAATTGAACGTGAAACGCAGCAGAACCAACAATAATAAAAGACACAACAGCCATAACAGCCAGCTCCCTAGTAAGCTTGCCAAAATTAAGGAATGAAGAAGTCTTAATCTCCTTCATCTTATGCAAAACCTCCTGGTTCAAAGCATCAACAATCTCGTTCTGCTCCTTAGTATTATCAGCAACAGTAATCAATTGCTCATTAAGAGCAGGAAACTTCTCCTCAATCTTGGAAAAACCAACCTCCCTCAAATTACCATACGTATGAACAAGAACGTAAACCAAAGCAGGAATTACAGCATACCACATCGGCAAGGTAAACAGCAAACAACCCAATAACAAGAGCATCAAAGCAACAAGAGAATCAATAATGCTATTGAAAAGAACAATAACAAAAACAGCTCTCTTCGCTTCTCTCAACGCAAGGACAATAGGTTTTACGGACATGTGCACAAAGCCTTCGCAGCCAAACAGCTGTCTCTCTCACCCTTATAATCATCACGCAAGTCAATACAAACATCAACTTGCGATTCAAGATTCTCATTCTCATCAGTCAAAGTCTTAATAGTATCCTTCTTAGCATCCAATTCAATCTGAGTAGTCCTCAAATTAGTCTCAGTGCTCTCAAGCTCAGACTCCAACTGCTCCTTAGAACGCTCAAGCTGAGCTTTCTGAGTTTCTAATTGCTCCTTAGTCTCCTTAACCTCAGTAAACTTTTCACCAAGCTCTGACTCGCGCTCAACCTTCAAACTAAGCTCGCCCTTAACCTTACCCAACAAAGCCTGCTGAGACTGCAATTCCCTGGAAACAACCTGCAATTGCTGCATTTTTTGGTTATACTCTGCATTAATCTTCTCGAAATTCATCTGGAAAAACACTGTAGCTCCAACAAGAGATGCAGAGCTCAACAAAATCAAAAACAACAAAACAATATTTGCATTTTTTGTAATAAAGCTCATTTTATCATCACTCTTTCCTCACAATTCTCCTTATAAATATTTCGACGAGGAACAAGATAATCGCAAGACCGACAAAAGGCCAGCGAATGTAATCACGCGAATTAATGACGCGCTTAGCTTTAGTTTTCGCATAATCAGCAATGCCATTAATGTCATCAGCCTTGAAAATCTTCCCGCCAGTAGAAGCAACAATCTTCTGCAATTCAGGATTAAGACCAACACCCTCAAACTCAGATTCGTAATTCACAGCGAAAACCGCGCCAGCAACCTCCTGGAAGCCGGACTGAGTAGGCATAATGCTGCCAGTATAAGTATCCTCATCAATTTTATAAAATACAACATTAGGAGCTTCAGGAGGAACATCTGACTTCACAGTAATCTCAGCAGGCTCATCAAGCCTTGTGTCCTTAGCATCAATAAACGAAGCGCTCTTCCTCTCAGGATCACCAATAGCCCAGTTCATAGTACGCGAAATCAAACGAGAATTAGGAGAGCCAAGCAAAGAACCAGCCCACTTGCTGCCATCATCAACAGTAAACGCGCCAACCCTTCCAAGACCCAAACGCCAAACAGTCAAAACAGGCTCTCCAGTAGAAGTGGTAGCAAGCAAACGAGCAGCACCCTTAGGAGAAGCCTGATTAAACCCATACAAAACAGCATCAGGCTCAAAATTCTCAGTAATAAAATGATTCTTGTTCAAAACAACCAATTCCATCTGACCAGTCTTAGCTTCCTCCTCATCAACAGGACCAAACAAGATACGAAGCTTGGTCTCCTCAGTAGCACGGAAATAAATGCCATTAGTCAACTCAGCAATATCCATCATCACCTGCTCATCAGTAGTAGGACCAACACCAACAGTGTAAATCTTGATGCCATTATTCGCTGCAAACTTTGCTGACTCGTAAGCAATAGCAGAATTCTGAGTCTTGCCGTCACTCAACAAAACAATATTCTTACTGCCAGAATACTGAGAAAGAATGCTAATAGACTTAAGAAGACCAGCACCAATATTAGTTCCTCCACCCCACTTCAACCTGCCAATAAGGTCCTCCACACCCTGCTTTTGGAAAAGAGGAGAAGGCTCACTTAACAAGTAAGCCTGAGTGTTAAAAGCAACAATAGCAACACGAGTATCAACCTTCAAATTATTCATGATATCAATTGTTGCAGACTTTGAAAACTCAGCAGTGCTGGCAAAACGACCAAAAGGAGCACCCTGAGAACCAGAAATATCAATAACAATTGCAATCAAAACATCACCAGGCTTTTTCTCAGGAGAACCAACCATTACGGGAAGCAAAGTCTCAAACACCGAATTCTTGTAATCACCCTTATCGTAAGAATTCTCACCACCAAAAACAACCAAACCGTTGCCGTCAGCAACAAAATCATTAACAACATCAGAAACAGGATCAATAGAAGATGCCTTAATATCATTCACAACAACAGCATAATAGTTTTCCAAACCAACAGGCAAACGGGTAGCAACATCCACCTCATACAACTGCTTCAACAAAACTTCCAACGGAGAAGCCTTTTCAGAATACAATAAAACTTTAGGCTTGGGAACAACCTTCACAGTCTTGAAATAAACATTATTATTCGGGAAAAAGTCAGGAGAATCAATCCTGGCAGTAATCTTATGAGTCCCCTTTTCCAGCTGCCGCTTAAACTGAAAAGCAGAATCAGTCGTAACCTGATCAAAAACAACCTCGTCATCCAACATGACCTTCAAAGGCAAACCCTTAACTTCACCAACACGATTAATGAGAACTGCAAAACTGTTCTCAGAATTCTCCAAAGTCTTCGAAGGACCAAACACCTGAACAGAAGCATCATTTCTTACCGGCTTCAAATCAACAGCATTAATCGTAGCATTCAACTTGCTCGCATACAAAGCAACATCACCCAAGTCAGCACCACTATTAACATTCCCATCAGACAACAACAAAATACTGCTGTGAGGCTCCAAACTGCTCAAAACAGAATCACCAATATTAGACACGATGCCAGTGCCAACACTTTTCACCTCAGTATTCATTTTCTTCTCAAGCTTGACAGCCAAAGATTCAGAAATGTCCTCAAAAACAGACATGGATGTGCTGTTGTCGACTAATAATTGAATGAAAGGATCACCCTCAATAATCTTCTCGCGCTGAACATAAGGAGAGGCAATCGCGATAAGGATGAGAATCACCAAAAAAGTCCTGGTGAAAAACATCAAACGCCTCACACGAAGCTTCTGCAACCTGACAGAAGGCTCCTCCTTCAAAAAAATAAACTGTTTGCGCAAAAGCCAGATGATTAAAGGAATAAGAATGATGACTAATAGCAAAACCCAAGGATACTCCATATGAGCATACGACCACCTCAAAATATCAGTAACGCTCATAAGTCACCCCTGTACTTGACAAAAAACACTTCAAAAATGATGAAAAACAAAGCCAAAGCCAAAAGCCAGACATCAAGCGGAAACTCCCTTGTTTCCTTCACAGGCTTAAGCTCATAATCAGTACTCTTAGTGCCAACAGGCTTTTCCAAATTAACATTCGATTCAAACTCATCAACAAGATTAACAGCAATAATGCGGTCCTCAAGCTCGTAAACACCAGACTCATCAAGAATCAAAGCAGCACGCTTAACAGTCCTGCTCGGAGTCTTAATCTTCTGCTCCTTGTCAAGAATAAGAGTATCGCCAGCCTTCATGTTAAGATTTCTCACATCCTGCTGTTCAGTAACAAACTTCATCAACTCAGTCCAAAAAATAGGATAATGAGGAGCATACTTAAACTCGTTATCCTCAGAAATGCCAAAATAAACAAGCTTGCCAACACCAACAGGCTTCACAGAAATAATAGGAACCTTATTGACAGTGGCAATAACTGTCTGATCGCCAACAGCTTCTGCAGGAAAAATAACAGTGGCAGAACCAAAATCAATATTCTTAGTAAACCTGTTCAACTGCTCAACATTAACAAAACCGCCATCAACTTTTTTAGAAAGCCTCACAGGCAACAAGCCCTTGTAGTCAATCTTATCAGAATCATCCTGAACAGCAACAATAACCGTAGCACCATTCTCAGCACGACGCATAATATCCTCAAAAGTGCCAGGCAAAACCTGATTTATTTCAATATTGTTCAAAATAATAACATCAAAAACACCCTCTGAAATAATAGGAGGCTCTGTGATAACAACTTCAAGCTCGCCAGAAGCCAACAAAGCATTCCTCAAAAAATTGGATGCATTATTAGTTATTAACAGAACCTTTGCCTTGCCAGCAGCAGGAGCGCTCAAATAAGCAACGTTGTCAACCTTCAAATCATCATTAACCTCAAGCTCAATCTTAGTAACACCAGGAGGAGTCTTAAACGAAAAAGTCTCAGTACCCTTCGCAGGAAGAGATAATACAGTGGAAGTAGAACCAACATACAATGTAACACTCTGCTGCTCACCATAAAAATTCTTCACGTAAACAGTAGACTGCTCATTACCAGCCTCCAATTGAACAATGCCTACGTTCTTTTTTGGCACAGAAGCAACATTAATGAAATCAACAACCAACCCCTTGGTCTGCAAAACAGACTTGGCAATATCAGGATCCTGACCGCCAGTATTAATGAAATCGCTAATGACAACAACCCTTCCCTCTTTCAAAGTCTCACCAGCAAGAATAACAGCCTCGCCAATCCTGGAAACAGTAGACTTAGGCTGCAAAGCATTCAAAAATCTCACAGTCTCCTCAGCACCAGCATCCTGCAAAGCAATAAAAGGAACATCCTTGGCAAGAATAATAGTGTTCTTCGAGCCAAGAACCTTCTTAGCCTGAGAAACAGCAACATCAAACCTAGACCTTCCACCCTCACTGGTTTGAGAACTTGCACTAACGTCAAGAACAATAACTGTATTAGACGCAGTCACATCGTGCTGATACTT
>Ga0105093_10000381_pt1 | contig 16880 bp, 13 predicted proteins | sample PPLLak3March2015_2_FD_79111 | JGI IMG/M metagenome (GOLD analysis project Ga0105093, IMG submission 79111) | Freshwater sediment microbial communities from Prairie Pothole Lake near Jamestown, North Dakota, USA - PPLs Lake P8 Core (3) Depth... | ecosystem: Environmental > Aquatic > Freshwater >... | reverse complement strand
ACGGGCTGACGGCGCTGACCTATCTCGTCATTGGCCACGAAGAAGTATGGGTGGCGCGCATCTATTCGTCTGTCTTCTGGGTGTTTGGGGGGCTGATCTTATATTGGCTGGCAAAGCGGATGCTTTCGAGGCGCGCCGCAGTCGTATCGCTGGGGTATTTCCTCCTGCTGCCATTCGCCATCATCGCCAGCCGGACTTTCCAGACCAGCGCGCTGGTGGTGATGGTCACCATCCTGGCGGTGTACGCTTTCTATCGATGGGGCGAAAGCCCAACCTGGAAGTGGGCCATCATCTCGGGCCTGCTGGCAGGCCTGACGGTGCTGATAAAGGTTACGGCGGCTTTCCCGGTCATCGGCGTGGCGGTCGCGGTTGTCCTGGGGCAATATCGCCTGGGACAGGCACTCAAATCGAAGCAGGTTTGGCTGATGGTATTGTTGACAGCCATCCCGGCGGCCATCTATTACCTTTTCCTGATACCAGACCGCTCATCCAATTATTTCACTTTCTGGGCGGTCTCCGAGTGGTATCGCCTGCTGGATCCTTCCCACTACGTGCGCTGGCTGTCCGTTCTGCACCGCCTGGTGGACCTCAGCGTCCTGTTCATTGCCCTGGGCAGCACCCTGATCGCTGCGCCCAAGGTACGCGGCCTGCTGGTCGGTTGGTGGGTGGGGTTCTTCCTCTATGGGCTGTTCTTCCCTTACCATATGTTGACCCATGAATATTACAGCCTGCCGATTATGCCGGTCCTTGCCCTGTCTCTGGCGCCGATCGCCGAACTGGGGCTGGTGCACCTGGGCCAGCAGGGATTCATCTGGCGGGCGGCGGCGGCGGCGATTGCCATCCTGGCATGCATCGCTTACCCGGCCTGGGTGGGACGTTCCACCCTGTATGCGGTCAGCTACCGGCATGAGCCGGGCGTTTGGCAGAAGATCGGGGAGGCGGTTCCGGAGGATGGCAAGGTAATCGCCCTGACCCATGATTATGGCTACCGCCTGATGTATTATGGCTGGCAGCAGGTGAATCAACTCTGGCCCTGGGGCGTTGATCTGGCTGTTTCAGCGGCACATGGTGGTTCAACCGATTTCGAAACGATGTTCGCCGAACGGACGAGCGGCATGCGCTACTTCCTGGTGACATCCGAAGGCGAATTGAACAACCAGCCATTGCTTCGTGACAGGTTGTATGACAATTATGTCCTCATCGATTCGGGCGATAGTTACCTGCTCTTTGACCTGGAACAGCCGATAGTGGGAGACGGGAAACCCTAGCATGCTCGTCTCGATTGTCACGCCTTCCTTCAACCAGGCCCGTTTCCTGGAAGAGACCATTTGCTCGGTACTGGAGCAGGATCATCCGGATATCGAATATTTCATCATTGACGGTGGTTCTACAGATGGCAGCCAGGAGATCATCCAACGCTATGCCCACCGGCTGGCCGGATGGGTTTCCGAGCCGGACAAGGGCCAGACGGATGCCATCAACAAGGGCTTTGAGCGTTGCAGGGGCGAGGTGCTGGCCTGGCTCAATTCGGATGATACCTACCAGCCGGGCGCCGTGCGGGAAGCCGCCGCGTTCTTGCAGGCCAACCCGGATGTTGGCATGGTGTATGGCGATGCCAATTACATCGACCATAATGGGCAAACGCTTGGCCGCTTCCCGGCCGCGCAGACGGACTACCGCCGTCTGCGGCAGGGGTATGTCCATATCCCGCAGCAGGCTTCGTTCTTCCGGGCGAGCCTCTGGAAACAGGTCGGTTCTCTCGACCCCTCCTTCTACTTTGCCATGGACTATGACCTGTGGGTCCGTTTGGCGCGCATATCCGATTTGCATTATCTTCCGCGGTTGTGGGCTAATTTCCGCCTGCACAGCCAGGGAAAAACTATTGCAGCCGATGACCGTTGCTGGCCGGAGATGCTGCGCGTCCACTTCCGGGATGGCGGGCACTGGCTGGGTATCCTGCCGTTCAAATACCTGCTCCGCAGGATGACCGGGCCGCTCTGGCGTTACCGTTTGGCCTGGCAGGGGCGCGGAAGCAGGCCAAAACTCACCTGAAATTTACATAAACGTAATTTGAGAACACCCTGGATTAAGGTATCATTGGACTGTGCGAAGATCAGATTCCCCGTTCGTTGCTGACTGGTTTGTAGTTTCCCTGCGCTGGCTGGTTATGTTGGGGGTTGCCATTTCTTTGGCCCTGGGAGATACATTGTTTTCCATTCCTAACCTGCTTTTGTTCTTCATCATAATCTGGAATGTTATCCTGACGATCCTTGCGGGTTTGAGCACCCGTATGCCCCGTCACCGTGAAATCTGTGTGGGTGTGGACATCCTGGTAACCGGGCTGTACTTTTGGCTTCAGGGTGGCTTTGCATCGCCGGCTTCCTGGGTGATCCTGCTCCCCCTGTTGTCGGGGGCATTGTATTATGAAACCAAGGGCAGTTTGATCGTTGCTGCTTTGATCGCGGCCATCGAATTGGCTTACCCGTTTGCACGATCATTGCCAACCTCCGGGCTGGTTTTCTACGGCGCTGCTGCTGTGGTGACGTTCATGCTGGCTGGTTTATTTGGTTATCTGAGTAATGGCGCTATCCGCAATCTGCGACACGTTCGGAAGGAGCAACTTCGATTGCAGAAGAACAGGCATCGCATGGAAAGTGAACGCCTGCGCGCAATCTACGAGTTGACATCCACGCTTACGGCAACCCTCAATTACCAGCGCGTGCTCGATACTGTCCTGGATCTGAGCCTGTCAGCGGTGAATCCAGATCAGGATACCCAGCCAAATTTGAAGATGGTTAGCGTTGTGTTGCTCTTCTCTCCCGAAGACAAACTGGAAGTGGGTTCAGCCCGGCGATTCACCCCTGCGGATATGCGCACTGTCTTGCCCGGGAAGAGCGGCGCCATTGCGGAAGCGATGAACAGTGGTGAACCGGTGCTCATCGACGATATCAGCAAAGATCCGGAAATCAATCATTTTGTTTCTTTCCGGCAGTGCAGCCAAGTGTACGTATTTCCCATCCGAAGCGGATTCAATGTTTATGGTGTCCTGGTATTCGGCCACCCAGATGCGGGATATTTCACCCAGGATCGAACCGAAGTGCTGGATATCCTTGGCCGCCAATCGGTGATCGCGATCGCCAATGCCCGCCTTTACCAGGAACTCGTCGATGAACGCGACAAGATGGTGGAAGTACAGGAGGAAGCCCGTCGGAAACTGGCGCGCGACCTGCATGATGGCCCCACCCAGTCGGTTTCTGCGATTGCCATGCGCGTTAACATTGCCCGTCGCATGCTGGAGAAGAAACCTCTGGAAGCAGGCGAGGAGTTGGCCAAGATCGAAGAACTGGCCCGCCGGACAACGAAAGAGATCCGGCATATGCTTTTTACATTACGGCCCCTGGTTTTAGAGTCGCAAGGTTTGGTGGCCGCGTTGAATTCCATGGCTGAAAAGCTCCAGGAAACCTACAACCAGGATGTGCAGATCCAGGTGGATGAGAATCTGTTGGATGATATGGAGATCGGGAAACAGGGCGTGATTTTCTTCATCGTTGAGGAAGCAGTCAATAACGCCCGCAAACATGCCCAGGCAGCCCATATCTGGGTACGCATGCGCATGGTCGAGAAGGGGGTGGCGCTTCTGGAAATCCAGGATGATGGTATTGGTTTTGATGTCGAAGCGGTTACCCGATCTTACGATCAGCGCGGCAGCCTTGGAATGATCAACTTGCGAGAGCGCACGGAACTGGTCAATGGAGTACTGAATATCCAGTCTACCCCTGGGAAAGGTACAAGAATCCAAGTAGCTATCCCGCTGACCGAGGATGCCGCTGACCGCCTGCACCATGCTGCTGGAAAGCGTTAGCACCCATGCCCAATGCTGCCGGTCTGTATTATTTTTTCCACCCTTCTGAAAACCGAAGCAGGCCACCAGTCATTCTCATTCATGGTGCAGGTGGGAACCATCTTTTTTGGCCGCCAGCAGTAAGGCGCTTGGCAGGATCGCGCGTCTATGCCCTGGATTTGCCAGGACATGGAAAATCAGAAGGGATTGGGCAACAATCCATCCCGGGCTATACCAAACATATATCAGCATTTATGGATGCGGTCGGTATTTCGCATGCCTTTGTAGTTGGACACTCCATGGGGGGGGCGATTGCCCTCGACCTGACGCTCAACTGTCCTGAACGGGTAGCGGCTCTCTGTCTGGTGGCCAGCGGTGCCTGCTTGCGGGTTGCGCCTGTTTTCCTGGAAAATGCCGGCAACGCATCCACTATACCCCAGGTGGCCGAGGCGATGAAGGAATTTGCTTACAGCCCGCATACGGATGCCAAGTTGAAGGAATTGGCTTCCAAACGATTGATCGAGACCCGACCGGCCGTATTACGCGGCGATTTCCTGGCCTGTGATGTTTTCGATGTGAGGGAACGCTTGGGTGAAATCCGGGTGCCAACACTGATCCTGGTTGGCTCTGACGATCAGATGACGCCGGTTGCTTTTTCGAACTACATGGCGGAGAATATTCCCGGTGCGCAATTATGGATGATTGAGAATGCCGGGCATATGTTGATGCTGGAGAAGCCGCGCCAGGTATCCCAGGCGCTTTCCGGCTTTCTGGAACAACTGGTAATTGCCCCCGCTCTATAACCGGAAACCGAAAAGTTCTTCCAGGATTGGGATGGCATTTTTAACTGCCTGGCCGCGGTGGCTCAGGCGATTTTTTTCTTCCATATCGAGTTCGGCCATGGTTTTATCCAGTTCGGGGATCCAAAAAAGCGGATCATAACCGAATCCATTTGTTCCCCGTTCTTCTGGAATGATCTCCCCTTCGCACAACCCGGTGGCCAGTTGTACATTACCGTTCGGCTTGGCAAGTGCCACTGTGGCGCGAAAGCGTGCTGTCCAGGGGTGCGGATGATCCCGGAGCTGTTCCAGCAGGTAGCGGCGGCGGCTTGAATCCGTTTGCGGTTGGGGGCCAAAGCGGTTGGAATGCAGGCCGGGTTTCCCTTGCAGGGCATCCACCTCCAACCCGGAATCATCACCCAGGGCAACCAGGCCGCTTGCCCTGGCAAATGCAAGGGCTTTCTTGGTTGCGTTTTCTGCATAGGTTTTACCATCTTCCTGGATATCCAGCTTCAGGCCAATCTCTGCCGGGCTGACCAGGGTGATGGCCAATCCACCCAGTACATCCTTGATTTCCTTGAACTTGCCCGGGTTGTTGGTTGCAATGAGCAGCTTGGGTTGGGTTGTCATTCCATTTTGCCTTTGATCTGTTCCAACGCCCACCGGGCATGCTGCCGGATGAGAGGTTCGGGGTCTTGCTGGATTTGTTCAATAGCGGGAATACTCGCTGGCTCACAGGCATTTCCTATTGCAACAGCAATATTGCGCAAATAGCCGCGGCGCCTGGCGCGTCGGATTGGGCTGGTTCTGAATTTATGGTTGAACATATCTTGCGAAAGCAGGATTTCCTCGGCCAACATTGGTTGAATGGCAATATCTTGGCTGGTGAATTGTGGCTCCACATCAGAGGATGCAAAGCGGTTCCAGGGGCATACCATCTGGCAGATATCGCAGCCAAAGATCCAGTTACCCAGCAGGGGCCGCAACACCAGGGGGATTTCGCCTTTTAGTTCAATCGTCAGGTATGAGATGCAGCGCCGGGCATCCAGGGTGCGGTTGGGGAGGATGCATCCGGTAGGGCAGGCCTGGATGCAGCGCGTGCAGGTTCCGCAGTGGTCCGTTTCGAAAGGTGGATCTGGAGGAATCTCGATATCGAGCAGGATTTCAGCCAGGAAGAAATAGGAGCCAATACCCGGCGCGATCAGGCAGGTGTTCTTGCCGATCCAGCCAAGGCCGGCTCGCTGGGCCAGGTCACGCTCCAGGATGGGACCGGTATCGGTATAGATGCGGTAGGAAATGGAGTGATTGACCTGCTCTTTGATGAAATCGGCCAAAACCTCGAGTCGTTCTGGCAGGAGGGTGTGATAATCTGTTCCCCAGGAATAAGCGGCGATGCGACCACGGGAAGAAAGCTCTGGATGTAAGGGGATAGTTTTTGGGTCCGGGTAGCGCATACCGAGTACCAGGATGGAACGGCATTCGGGCATGATGCAGAGCGGTTCGGCGCGGCATAACCGAGCGCGCTCATTCCCCAGGTAGGCCATTTCACCGTGATGCCCCAGAGTCAGCCAATTTTCATAGGTGGACCAATGGGGTGGTGGATCTGGCGTGGTCACACCAACCAGGATGAAGCCCAGCCGGTGGGCCTCCTGCTTGATCGCTTGTTTGAGGGATTCGGGCACTTCTAAGGGACTGTGATGAAAAGCCAGATGAACTCGCCGAAGGTTGTCATCTTGTCGTTGCGCGGACGGAAATATGCCCCGTATGTACCGGATGCTGTGGGGGCAGTCAGTGAAACGGAGATATCCATCAGGCCTCCCGGCGCTACTTCATTGGGGAAGTTGACTGGTGCCACTTTGGCCCAATCCGTTCCCTCACCGCCGTAGCCGAAAACCAACTGATATTCGGCTGTCCAGGTACATGAGCCGGTGTTTTGGATCCGCCAGGTTTTTACAAAGGTTGCGCCGGCCTGGACCGTAGCGCCATCCGGGATGGTGATATCATCGATGAATTTGTATTGGTCACAGGAGTATTGGGGGGTGCGCGGCAACGTCGGGTTGATGAAGGGGGTAATCGTGACCGCAGGCGTATCGGTGATGAGCGGGGTGTTGGTAGGCTGGGGAGTGTTTGTGATAGCCGGATCAATGGATGAAGCAGGTGTGGTTGTCGGTGTGGGAGTAGATGTAGGGGTTGTGGCCATGGCTGTCATGGCCAGTACGGCTTCCACTGTCTGGGCGGATTGGGTTTTGATGATTGCAGGATCCTGGGTGGGTGTGGCGGAGCTGCATGCACTGAGGAGCAATGGGAAAATCAACAAAACCATCACGAAGATTTTACTTATCTTTTTCATATGTCTCCAATAGTTCTATACCGTTCCATGTCGACAAGATTATATCCCATTGGGTGGGCAATATAACCGTGCACCATCTATGGCTTTTTGATGATCGGTGCCAGCCAAATGGCTTCATCCTGGCTGGGTGAACCATTGGATTCGACCGTCAGGATGAATTGCACGGATTGCCCAGCCAGAGGCGTGAGATTGATATCCACAAACGTGATGGCATCGTCATATTTCACCTGCCAGCTTGAAAGGCTTTGGGTCGTGTTTGATCCGGTAATCTGGTAGTTCAGCCGAAAGATCACATCACAGGCTGTCACACCATATTTACAGCTCAAAACGGTATAGAAATGCTCTCCAGATTGAACAGTGTATGCCGGGAATTTGCCACTGATGTAACCATTGTTGGTCAGTTGTGGGTGGGTGATCAGCGCTGGCTCGTTCTCGATTCCACCCGTTTCGAGTTGGGGTTTTTCATTCTTTATGATGAAACCACGCGAGTCGCCAACCGTCCCCGGACAAGGAAGTGTTCCAGCCGCCGATGTCCAGGTTGCTTCACAGTAACGCCGGGCGAAGTGATAGGAAACGGGCAAGTAACTGAGCACGTCAATCTCGACCGTGAAGGGATCTTTTGCAGATGGCCCGATCCCGAAGGTGTGCCCGTAATCGTCTTTTAGCACCCAATAGCCGATGTAATTGTTGACTTTGGCAGGAGCGATCAGATCTATAGAGATATCGACGCTTTGGCCGGGGGCGACGTTCTTGGGCAGGTTGACGATCCCAGGGCCATCCATCTGGTATCCGGATGAAAAGGCCAGTTCGTAGGATTTATTCCAGGTGCAATTGCCGATGTTCGTAAACCGCCAGGTTTTCGTGAAGGCTTCCGATGGCGCAAAATCAGCGCCTGCTTCTACGGTGATATCCTGTACCGCAACCCAATTACAGATGGATGAGGTGGGAACCGTTGTGGGTACAGACGGGGATGTTGGAACGATCCGCGTCGGAACGATGGGGACCAGGAAGAAGGTGCTTGTGGGGATAGGTGTAAAAGTAGGCCTGGGAGTGGGCGTCTCGGTCCGTGGTCGAACCCGGGTTGGGGTAGGAGAAGGTATCCCGGTCAGGCTTTGCTGGGCTGCCTGGGTTGCCAGTGCCTGGGATGTCTGGGTCGCGGCGACAAAAAGAGGATGGATATCCAATGTTGGGGCAGAAGGCAACAGGGCTGGGATTGCATCGCAGGAAGCCAGGAGAAGCATGGCCATCAAGCAAAGATATAAGCTGGTGCGTTTCATAAGAGATCCTCTCTCAAATCAAGGGAACAGCCGATATACTGATTTGGAGTTACGCAATTGGGAAGGATTCTGGGGTGTAGTGGGCGGGTGGAACCTGCCCCCTACACCCCCAATCCCCTTGAACTGCGTAAGTCCTACTGATAATACTCTGGTTGCACGGAAAGGAAAAGAGGCCTTAAGTTCGAAAAGGCCTCTTCTTCACTGGAAGTTGTTTATTCTTCTATGCAGGTTGAGCAGGCAGATCACTTCTCGTATGGCGTGCCATCCGCAGCGGGCATCCTGACCCGCCCCATGAATCCTGAAAGCACAATCATTGTAGCAATATAGGGTGCCATGGCCAACAGTTCGCCCGGAACCCCCACCTGCATGATGGCAAGTTTTTCCTGCCAGGAATCGAAGAAACCGAAGATCAGTGATCCCAGATAGGCAGTCCCAGGGTTCCAGTTGCCAAAGATCATGGCAGCCAGGCCAAGAAAGCCTTTACCGGCCGTCATGCCCTCGTTGAACCGGCCAGCTACGCCAATTCCCATATATGCCCCGGAAAGACCAGCCAGGGCGCCACTGATCAGCACGCAGATATAGCGGATGCGGAAGACATTGATGCCCAGCGTATCCGCTGCCCTTGGGTGTTCACCCACGGAGCGGATCCGCAGTCCCCAGCGCGTTTTGTAGAACAGGATCTGGGTAACGATGATGATGATAAACAAAGCGTAGATGATCGGACTCTGGTTGAACAGCACCGGACCGATAACGGGGATTTTCCACAGTACGGGAATGGGCCAGGCGGGTATGGCAGGTCCCGGGTAGCTGAGGGCCGGATTGGGGTCGATGACCGCCCGGAACAGGTAACTCGTGAGCCCCAGCGAAAGGATGATGATGCCCGTGCCGCTGATGATCTGGTTGACGCGATACTTGATGCAGAGAACACCGTGCAGCCATCCTAATAACATCCCAAAGAGCATGCCTCCCAGGATACCAACCAGCATGCTGTCAGAAACACTGGCAAAAACCACGGACGCCAGCGCTCCGGTCAGCATCATGCCTTCGATGCCGATGTTCACCACGCCGGAACGCTCGCTGTAAATCCCGCTCAAGGCTGCCAGGGCGATCGGCGTGGCCCTCACGATGCTGCTGATCAGCATGCCTGTCAGGTTCAATGACTGCCCGCGTGTGCCCCAAATGAGGAACGCCAGCACAACCAACCCCACTGTTGTAATAAGGATTGTGTTTGCTTTTTTGAAGCCCTTGACCAATTGCCAGATGCCTGCCACCCCGACCAGGCTGCCGATGACTACCAGTGTGATAAAAGTGGGCAGAACGAGATCTGGCGCGGTGATCGATTCTCCTCCCCGCTTGCTGGTCAGAACGAAGGTGGATATCAATCCTTCCGTTCCAATGGACAGGAAGATGACGAAGGCTGCCTCAATGAAAAGGAAGATGGCAACTGCCAGGTTCTTCCAACTACGAACATTTGTGTGTGTGATCGCAATATTAGCCATAGCCACTCCAGCGCTAACCAGCAGGGACCTTTTTAGTTTCTGTTTTTCTCTTTTTGGTTCGGCCGATCCGGTATAAGCCGCGGATGATCTCAGGGGCAGCGATGAACACGATCACCATACCCTGGATGATACGGATCAGCTCCACTGGGGTACCGGCAAAGGATTGCATGCGCGCCGCTCCAGAGCGTAAGAAGCCGAAAAGAAGGGATGAAAGCACCACCCCAAACGGGTGGCTGTTCCCCAGCAACGCCAGGGCAATGGCATCGAAGCCGTATCCCGAGGAAAACGCCCGCACCAGCCTGTGTTCGACGCCGAGAACCTGGTTGATGCCTGCCAGCCCCGCCAGGGAAGCGCTAATCACCATGGTCAGGACGGTGATCATGGCGATCCGGACGCCGGCGTAGCGCGCTGCCCTTGGGTTGGCGCCAACCATGCGGATTTCCATGCCCAGCGGGGTTTTCCACAGGAACCAGTAGACCACTCCAGCCATGGCCAGCGCCAGGAAGAAGCCCCAGTGGACGCGCATCGGGTCTGGGAACAGCGCCGGCAGATAGGCTGAGGGCAGGATATCCGGGGTAATTGGGAGCGCGCCGGCTCCGGCAATCATCGGCCCGGTGAGCAGGTAGTCTGTCAGGCGGAAGGCGATGTAATTCATCATGATCGTGTTGATCACCTCGTGCGCTCCCAGCTGCGCCTTGAGGATGCCCGGGATTGCTCCCCAGAGTGCCGCTGCAGCGATACCGGCAATCATGGCCACCAGCATGTGAATTGGGAAGGGCAGACCGGTAACAGAATAACCGACATAGACCGATGCCAGGCCGGCCACGAATAGCTGCCCCTCCCCGCCGATATTGAATAAGCCACCGCGAAATCCCACAGCCACCCCGAGCCCGGCAAGGATGTACGGCGTCGTGAATACCAGGCTCTCGCTCAACGGGCGGAAGGCATTCAGCAGGGCGCGTGTCTCGCCAGTGGATTGCCAGGTTTTGATGGCTTCAACGATCTGCTTCGGGTCTCCGAAAGCTCCGATGAACAGGGCACTGTAAGCATTGATGACGCTATGCCAGGAAGTCGTGATGGCCCCCCAGGGATTTTGGAAGAAATTCCCCCATGCCTTAAGAGATTCTGGATGGGAAAAAACGATCAGGATACTGCCAATAACAAAAGCAGTAAACACCGACAGGAGCGGCACCAGGACCGCTTCGAACTTTCCCTTCCTCACCGCGATCCGGTTCAGGAAGCTGCGCTCATCCTTTTCCATTTCCGGCTTAGCCGGTTTCTTTGAGGTTTTGCTCAAGTGGACCTCCTATTCTTGTGGGCGGATGGGAGCGTTCATGCCTCGACCCCGGCGGGTTCAGCGGGAACGGACTCTGTAATGCCAGCCATCAGCAATCCTAGTTGCTCGCGGGATGCCTGCTCTGCCGGCAGGATGGCCAGGATGCGTCCTGCGAACATGACTGCAATCCGATCGGCCAGGTTCATGACCTCATCCAATTCGGGGGATACCAGGAGAACGGCACAGCCCTCATTGCGCTTGCGGATGATTTGCCCGTGGATGTATTCGATGGAACCAACATCCAGGCCGCGGGTGGGTTGGGATGCTATCAGCAGCTTGATTGGGCGGGAGAGTTCTCGCGCCACGATCACCTTCTGCTGGTTGCCACCCGAAAGGTTGGCAACCGGTATCGATATGCCTGGGGTACGGATGTCGAACTGGCCGACGCGTTCTTGCGCGGCTTTATCGATTTCCTTTTGGGAAAGGTTCAAGCCTTTTGTAAAGGGCGACTCATAATAGGTATTCAAAACCAGGTTATCCGAGACGGTAAAAGAAAGCACCAGGCCGTCCTGTTGGCGATCTTCGGGCACATGAGCCGAGCCTGCTTCGCGGATCTTGCGCGGCGAAGCCTTGGATATATCCCGCCCAAGCAGACCGACAAATCCGGCCTCGATTTTCCGCAAGCCGGTCAATGCCTCCACCAGTTCCTTCTGGCCATTCCCCTGAACCCCGGCAATTCCCAGCACTTCCCCTGCCCGAACCTGGAATGACACACCTTTTACAGCCTCGAGGTGCCGATCATCCCGGACATGGAGATCCTCGACATTCAAGGTAATATCACCAACTTCTGCTGCTTCTTTTTCCACCTTCAGGATGACTTCGCGGCCAACCATCATGTTGGCCAGGGATGCTTCGTCGGTTTCCTTGGGACTTGTCGCACCCACCACGCGCCCACCGCGCAGGACCATGATTCGGTCGGCGACAGACATCACTTCTCCCAGTTTGTGGGTAATAAAGATAATGGATTTCCCTTGTTCGATCAGGGAATGGATGACTTTGAAAAATTCCTCGACTTCCTGGGGGGTGAGCACGGCGGTCGGCTCATCGAAGATCAGGATATCTGCCTGGCGGTAGAGCACCTTGATGATCTCGACCCGCTGCTGTACTCCCACCGAGAGATCTTCCACATGGGCGAGCGGATCGACGTTCAATTGGAACTTCGATGAAATATCCTGGATGCGTTCCGTCGCTGCCTGCCGGTCCAGGAAGATCCCGGCCTTGGTGGACTCGACTCCCAACATGACATTCTCAGTTACTGTAAATACGGGCACGAGCATGAAGTGCTGGTGCACCATGCCGATCCCCAAGCGGATGGCATCGTGCGGATTGATGATCTCGACTTTTTCCCCCCGGACCATGATCTCTCCCTCATCTGGCTTGTAGAGACCATAGAGGATGTTCATCAGGGTGGTCTTGCCGGCCCCGTTTTCCCCTAGCAGCGCCAGGATTTCACCCTCATTGAGTACCAGGTCAATATGATCGTTTGCTAGGACACCCGGAAATTTCTTGGTGATCCCGCGTAGTTCCAGAATCGGAGGCATGGGCAGTCTCCTTGCGATGATCGGGGTGCGGCATACCAAACAGCCTCCCCTCTCATCTCTGATGTGATGAAAAGTTCGTTTCTGGAGATGCTGGGCTTGATAGCCCAGCATCTCCAAACTATCAATGCAAGAAAGTGTATCTTATGGCGTGCCGTACAGGCCCTGTTGGCAGTAGGCTGGATAAGATACACAGCCTGTATCGATCAACTCACCGGAGATGATCTTCGCCTTGAGCGCCTCGACCTCGGCCTTCAAGTCATCCGGCACCTGGCTATCCAGGTCGTGATAGGGGGCCAGACCCACGCCGCCATTGGTGGCCATGTCGCCGACGTAGTTGGTGCAACCCTCGAAATTGCCTTCCAGGGCACTCTTGATGAAGTTGAATGCCACCGGCTGCATGAACTTGAGCACGCTGGTCAGGATCACATCCTGCACGCCATCGAGGGACTCGTAGCCATCGGTATCCACCCAGATGCCGTAGCCACCGTACTCGCGCGCCACAGCGAAACCGGGCGAACCAATCAAGCCACCGACGCCCATGAAGACATCGGCACCTTCTTCGAAGAGCGTGCGGGCATACTGTTCGCCCTTGACCAGGTCAACGAAATCGAGGGTGAACAGGCCTTCACCGGTCGCGTTGTCCCAGCCGATCATGCGCACATTGGTGCCATGGGCTTCATTGTAGGCTTCCATGCCTTTCTGGAAACCGACGCCGAAGATGGTCACGGACGGGATCTTGGCGCCGCCGAAGTAACCCAGGGCGGGATCCTCGGGGTCGAGCTGGATGGCCATGCCGGCCGAAACATAACCGGCCAGATATGCCGCCTGGTCAGTCTTGAAGACGATGCCCATCACATTATCGACGCATGAGGTCCCCCCTGGAGCATCGGCCAGGAACGGGTCAGGATAAGCATAATCGAAGATCGCAAAGTGGATATCCGGGTATTGGGTTGCCACGGCAGCCAAATCGGCACCCAGGAAGAAACCTGAAGCAATGACCACATCGTAACCCTGGGTTGCGAACTCGGTCAGGTTGGGTGTGTATTGCGTGGCCTCGTCGGACTGGATGAACTGGGGCTGAATACCGAGTTCAGTCTGTGCCTGCAGGACGCCGTTCCACTGCGCCTCGTTGAAGCTGCCATCGAAGACGCCGCCGGTGTCGCTCACGAATCCGACCTTGAAGTCAATTGGTTCTGCGGTCGCATCTTCGGCGGGCGCTGGCTTGCAGGCTGTCATGGCAATCAGGATGATCACCATCAATACAGATAGTTTTTTCATATTCTTCTCCTCAAAAGATTAAAGATGAATGGGGATGGGGAAAACAGTTCGTGCCGTGAAGGTATCTCGAATAAGTATCACCTCCTCCAGATGATTGGACTTATTTTTATCTCCACCAAAGTATACAGGTTCTTGAACCATTGTGCAAGTGACGAAAGTCAGAAAACCGCTTTAGGGTCCTGCGTTTGTTGCCGGGATATCGATTTCAAGTTCGTTGCTCAACAGACTGGCGTAGATCTCTTCGAACTGTCTTTTGATTTCTTCCGGCACATTGCCATCCAGATCGTGGAAGGATGCATAACCGACCTGCCCGATAAAATTTCCGATGGAGAGAGCCTGGCTATCTTTGCGAGGAACTTTTGCTTTTTCAAGCAGCGTAACGATAGCTGGTGCGATAAGTTTCATTCCACTCGAGAGAAGATGCGGAGAGGCTTCCACCAGCAGAGTGTACTGATCGAAATCTGCTCCCAATCCATAAGCACCCCTCTGCACAGCAGTCACAATGGCGCTGCTGCCGGTTTCACCGCCAACACCAAAGATGATGTCGATGCCTCGGTCAACCATCGAACCGGCCGTTTCGGCTCCCCAAACCGGGTCGTTGAAGGCGTCACTGATCTGGGCATCGTTATAGGCGATTTCAACAGAGATATTGGGATCAAAATATAGAACACCTTCACGGAAGCCTTCACAATACCGCCAGACGGGTGGATAGAATTCCGAGCTGCATACCGCGCCCACCTGGCCGGTGGTTGTCATCATGGCTGCCAGGGCGCCCATCAGGAACCCAGCCTGGTCTTCCGGGAAGGTGATCCCGATCAGGTTGGGAACATCGTTATCTGGATCCTCATCCGATGCCCATTCCTGGTATTGATCCACACCAATGAAGAAGATTTCCGGATAGGTATTGGCTGCTGTTAGGGTTGCTTCGCTCATGGCGCTGCTTACGGTGACGATGACATCGTAACCGGCACTGGCAAACTCAGCGATGTTCTTGGCATAATCCCGGATATCGGTTGTTTCTATATATTCCACCCAATCAGCGATCCGCCCGGTTCTGGCTTGCAAGATGCCTTCCCATGTATATTGGTTATAACCCCGGTCGCGGATATTCCCGCCGTCTGTGACCAAACCCACACAGAACACATCCGCATCCGTACAATCCGGCGCGGCGGTTGGGAGACAAGCAGGCATCAAGATGGTCATCACAAGAACAGCAGTGATGACCATCCTGTTTAAATTCTTGGGTTTCATTTGCCTTCGCTAGCAGTTTGTCGGAGAAGTAAGTACTTTTACAACAGAATAAGCAATCCGGGTACAAAAAGGCCTCTGATAACGGAAAATCAGGCTAAAGGTGACGCGCGGAACGGTCTTCAGCCTTCCAGCCTTGGGTAACAGGCGCGATGAAATATGCCCCATTACCCCACCATCAAGGTGTGCATGCGCTTGAGATTGAAAGCCAGACAGACCAGGCACCATTCTCCAGCGACAGCAGCCAAGCCTCGTAAGGAAAATTGGCGAAACCCAAGGACTTCTTTGATGATGCCGATCACCGGTTCGACCGTGCACTTGCGCAAACGGTAGATTGCCCGCCCGATCTCCGTCTGGAGCTTATAGGCCATTTTAATCTTTGGGCTGGCATTTTCAGCGGGCAGCTCAAGCTGTTCTTGAAAGAAAGTACGCCAATCTTTATGGTGTGGCTCGCGACCGGTGGCAATGTAAGCATCAACATGACGATCTTCGAAAGTTTTGACGTTCGCAGCACTGAAATAACCATTATCCAAGGCCGCTGCCTCGGGCTTTCCCAGCTTGGGAGAGATGGCATCCAGCGTGGGCTGTGCTTCTTGCTTGTCATTGGGATGATTGGACAGTGCGGGAGCGAGGATCAACAGGCTCTCTTGATCCACCGCCACCTGAACATTGTAGTGCTGGTCAACGCCTTCATTGGTGCTGTTCTTCATGATACGCGACTCTGGGTCGGTGAAATTGAATTGATCCTTGTCCCGTGGTCCAGGTTCGGGCGGTTTCGGCTGGCGGCCGCGTGGTTTGTGTCTGTTTTTACGGGCCTTTTCTTCCCGCTCATGCAGTTTGGCCTCGTATTCAGCTTGTTCTGCTTCAAAGCGTTCTTTGGCCCGAGCTTCCAGAACCGCCTTGGCTCTGCCCAGGTTGGCCAGCCGCTCTTGGCGAAGACCAATTTCATCCGGGATTACCAGCCCTTCCGGTAAATGGAGTTCACCTTGATCGACTTGTTCGCTCGCCGTCATTAAGTCGGCCACTTCTTGACGTAACTGGGCTTCCAGTTCCACCAGCCGCTTGTAGCTCACGGCTTTGCTCTTGGATGCGTCCGCATGAATCTTGCTGCCATCGATACTGATATTGCCCAGTTTCAAAATATCTGCCGCTTGCGCCAACAGCAAGATCTGCACGAACAACTCTTTGATCTCGACCAAATAGGTTTTGCGAAAGTTGGCGAGCGTGTCATGATCCGGGTGCAGGTCTCCCGCAATGTACCGAAAAGCCAGGTTCTCGTAGGTAGCTCGCTCGATCTTACGCGAACTGAATATGCCGGTGGCATAACCATAGAACAGCAATCCTAACAGAATTTCTGGCGCAATGGCTTCGCCACCCAAGACACTATAGCGGCGATAGATCGGCCCCAGTTCCAATTGGGCTATGATGTCCACCACAAAGCGTGCCAGGTGGTTCGGCGGGAGAACTTCTCCCAACTTTATACTCAGATTGAGCATTTCTTCGTAATTGGCTGTTATGAATTTTCTACTCATACTTGAAGTTTATCATCCATATTGCCTTGTCGGCTCTCTCCGACAAGCTGCTAGTAGTGTGTCAATCATGGATTGATGGGTGAAATTCAGCTTTTCAGCCGCAAAATGACATTTGTAACCCATCAATCCATCCTTGACAGAATACTAGCCCCCGCACAAAGATTAATCTTTGATTAGAGTTCGTCAACCTACTTGACTT
>Ga0105093_10000378_pt1 | contig 16949 bp, 16 predicted proteins | sample PPLLak3March2015_2_FD_79111 | JGI IMG/M metagenome (GOLD analysis project Ga0105093, IMG submission 79111) | Freshwater sediment microbial communities from Prairie Pothole Lake near Jamestown, North Dakota, USA - PPLs Lake P8 Core (3) Depth... | ecosystem: Environmental > Aquatic > Freshwater >... | reverse complement strand
GGGCTCGAGGGGGCGATGTTCCGGCCGACCGCCTTCGCCGTGGCCGCCGCCCTCTTCGGCGCGATGCTGCTCAACATCACCCTTCAGCCCATCCTGGCGGCGACGTTCCTCGTCAACTGCCACCGCATCTCGCAGCGGGACCCGGTCACGGAGTTCCTGACCTCGAAGTACAGGGCCGTCCTGGACTGGGCCCTGGGAAGAAAGACGCTGATCCTGGTCCTCTTCGGGGCGCTGGCCCTCCTGGCCGGCATCGCCTTCACCTTCCTCGGCAAGGAGTTCGTCCCGCCGCTCGACGAGGGCGCGATCATGGCCTCGACCGTGATGCTCCCGGAGACGTCCCTCGAGGAATCCGTGAAGATGGGGATCCGCGTCGAGAAGATCCTGCTCGCGATCCCCGAAGTCGTCTCGGTCACCCGGACGACGGGCACGGCCGAAGCCTCGGAGCACGTCCATCCCGTCTGTCACAGTCATTACAACATCGAGCTGCTGCCGCGCGAGGACCGCAAGCGCGGCTTCCGGGAGATCACGCAGGAGATGCGCGAGAAGCTCGAGGTCCTGCCCGGGCTGGCCGTGATCTTCGAGCAGCCCATCGCCAACAAGCTGGCGGAGATGCTGACCGGGACGGAGGGCGAGCTCTCTGTGAAGCTCTTTGGCGCCGACCTCGATGTCCTCAACGAAAAGGTCGAGGAGATCCGCGGCGCTCTGCTTGGCGTCCGGGGCGTGGCCGACCTCCAGGTCGAGCAGACCTCCGGGATCCCGCAGCTTGTCCTCCGCCTCGACCGGGGCCGGATGGCCCTCCACGGCGTTTCCGTCGGCCAGATCGCCGACCTCGTCGAGACGGCCCTCAACGGCATCGAAGCCACCGACGTCTACGAAGCGGACCGGGTCACCTCCGTCCTGGTCCGGCTGCCCGAGAGCTACCGGGGGGATGAGGGGGCCATCCGGAACCTGCTCGTCGACGCGCCGGGCGGCCAGCGCATCCCGCTTTCGGACCTGGCGGACATCCGGAGGGACGAGGGCCCCCAGACGATCTTCCGGGAGAACCTCATGCGCCGGAAGATCATCCTGTGCAACATCGAAGGGCGCGACATCGGGGGTTTCGTCGAGGAGGCCCGGTCCGTGATCGACGCCGCGGTCACGCTCCCGGCGGGATACTACGTGACCTTCGGCGGCCAGTTCGAAAGCCAGCAGCGGGCGCTCAACCACCTGGCCCTCCTCATGGCCCTGGTCATCCTGATCATCTTCGTCATCCTGTTCTCCTCGTTCGGCTCGATCCGCCAGGCCCTGCTGGTCATCCTGAATGTCCCCTCGGCGCTCATCGGCGGCATCGTCGCCCTGATCGTCGTCGGTGAGACGCTCAACGTCTCGTCGACGATCGGCCTCATCGCCCTGTTCGGGATCTGCGCCCAGAACGACATCATCCTCGTCGCCAAGATCAACGACCTCAGGCGCCGGGGGGCCTCGCTCCGAGAGGCCGTGGTCGAAGGGGCCATGGTCAAGTTCCGGCCCATTTTCATGACCGACATGGTCATGATCGTCGGTCTCCTGCCGATGGCCCTGATCACCACGACGGGTTCGGAGCTCCACCGTCCGCTGGCTGTCGTCTATATCGGCGGGTTCTTCTGTGCCATCTTCCTCCGGCTGATCATGCTCCCGGTCCTTTACGAGACGTTCATGGCTTGGGGCAGCGGCGGCCGCGGTCCTGGCCTGGACCAACCCGGCCTCAGATAACTCGTTGAAGCGCGATGTCTTAGGGATTGCCAGACGTACGGGAAAGGGCGTATGATGAAGGACCGCGAAGGCGCTTGTCCGACATGACGCCGGGTTCACATGAAAGAGACATCGAAGCCACGCCGAATCGAACGCCCGAGGCGATCTGCGAGAAAAGCCGCCGGCCGGGCGGCCCCGACCGACGCCATCCTGGAGAGCATCTCGGACGGTGTTTTTACGGTGGACCCGGAATGGCGCATCACCTCGTTCAACCGGGCGGCCGAGGAGATCACCGGAGTTCCGCGCCGGGAGGCCCTGGGGAAACGATGCTCCGAGGTCTTCCGCTCCAGCATGTGCGAGGCCGAATGCGCGCTCCGCAGAACGCTTAAATCGGGGAAGCCGGTCATCGGCAAGTCCGGGTACATCATCGACGCGGGCGGGAACCGCATTCCCATCAGCGTCTCGACAGCCGTCCTGCGTGACGCCGGGGGACGCGTGACCGGCGGCGCCGAGACTTTCCGCGACCTCTCCGAGCTCGAAGAGCTTCGCCGGGAGCTGGAGGGAAGATACCAGGCCGGCGACCTGACCAGCCGAAGTCCCCTGATGCAGCGGGTATTCGAGGTGCTGCCCGCCATTGCCGCCAGCCCCAGCACGGTCCTTATCGTCGGCGAAACGGGAACCGGCAAGGAGCTCGTGGCCCGGACGATCCATGCTCTCGGCACCCGCCCCGAGGGTCCGTTCATCGCCGTCAACTGCGGGGCCCTGCCCGAGACGTTGCTGGAGTCGGAGCTGTTCGGCTACAAGGCCGGGGCGTTCACGGGCGCGAACAAGGACAAGCCCGGCCGTTTCAGCCTGGCCCGGGGAGGGACCATCTTCCTCGACGAGATCGGAGAAGTGAGCCCGGCCTTGCAGGTCCGCCTGCTCCGGGTCCTCCAGGACCGGACCTACGAGCCGCTGGGGGGGACCCGTTCCGAGAGGTCGGACGCGAGGATCCTGGTCGCGACCAACAAGGACCTGGCCGAACAGGTGCGGGGGGGCGTTTTCCGCGAGGACCTTTACTACCGCGTGAACGTGGTCCGCATCGAACTGCCTCCGCTGCGCCGCAGGAAAGAGGACATCCCCCTGCTCGTGGAGCAGTTCATCACGAGGTTCAACCGGTTGCAGCAACGGGCCGTGCCCGGGATCACCACAGAGGCCCTGTCGCTCCTCATGGCCCACGATTGGCCGGGGAACATTCGCGAGCTGGAGAACGCCGTCGAGCGCGCCTTCATTCTTTGCCATGAGGGGCGCATCGGCATCGAGCACCTGCCTGAGGAGCTGACGGCCCACGGCGGGGGACGGCGGGCAGAGCGGGAGACGAGATCCGCCCACGACATCCTCGACGCCCAGGCCATCCGCGCCGCCCTTGAACGCAACGCCTTCAACCGCTTGGCGGCGGCCAGGGAGCTGGGCATCCACAAAACCACGCTTTTCCGCAGGATGAAGAAGCTGGGCATCGCCCGGCCCGGGCCTGATGGCCGGTCTCGGCGCCGGCGAATATAGTAGCGCAAACGCATCTGTTCTCTCACCTACAGGTGCGGCGGCGCTACTCAAAAGGCCTGCTTCAGGAGCTCCCGAGATGAGTCAACAATAGCGTTATCTGCGAGATATCGTCTGTCCGGAACCGTCCCGAGACGTGGCACGCCTCTTGCATCTAAATCCCGCGTGAGCATGAAACGGGACAAGCGGTCATGAAAGCGGCCTTCGCGCACTGGGACCATCGGATCGCCCCGGTCTTCGACACCGCCCGTCGGGTCCATGTCGCCGAAGCCGAGGCGGGGCGGATCGTCGCGCAAAAAGAGGAGATCTTGGCGGACGACCTGCCGGTCCACAAGGCGGGCCGCTTGGCCGAGCTCGGTGTCGATACGCTGGTGTGCGGGGCGATCACCAGACCCCTGCATTCGATCGTGGCCTCTTACGGGATCCGGGTGATCCCGTTCGTGGCCGGAAACCTGGGCGAGGTCATCCAGGCCTGGCTCAGGGGAGGTCTCGAAGGCGGCGACTTCGCCATGCCCGGGTGCCGGGGGCGCGGTCGCGTCCGTCGAGGAAACATGTTGGGCTTGGATCAGGAGGTATACCAAATGAATGGACAAGGGCGTGGCGGAATGGGGCCGGGCGGCGGCCAGGGCCGGGGCCTGGGGCGAGGCCAGGGCGGACAGGGACGAGGGCGCATGGGCGGCCCCCGGCAAGGGGGCGTCGGAGGCTCCTGCCTGTGTCCGAATTGCGGGCACCGTGAGCCGCATGGGGCCGGCGTGCCTTGCATGCGGAAGGCGTGCCCGAAGTGCGGTACTGCAATGACCAGGGAATAGAAGCAGAATTTTAAAAAAGGAGGGCACGATCATGCCAAGAGCGAACGGAACAGGGCCGCAAGGTCAAGGGCCGAAAACAGGGCGGGGGCTGGGACCCTGTGGAGGAAAAGGCTCACAGCGGCCAGGGGGTCGACCCGGACAAGGCCGGAAGAAGGGCCAGGGACAAGGTCAAGGCCGCAAAGGCGGTCCCGGCCGGGGAAGAAACAAGCAGGCATAGTAAGTTTTACTAGAAAGGAGAACGGCCATGCCATCAGGGGACAGAACCGGGCCCATGGGAATGGGCGCCATGAGCGGACGCGCGGCCGGATACTGCGCGGGGTTTGGAATGCCGGGATACGTGAATCCCGTGGCGGGGCGAGGCTTCGGGATAGGCTTCGGTCGGGGCCGCGGCGCCCGGGGGCGCGGATTCGGAGGCGGCGGTCGCGGCTGGCGGCATATGTTCTATGCTACGGGCGTGCCGGGCTGGGCGCGCTTCGGCGGGTATGCCGCGCCCTATGGATCCTTCACGCCGTACCCGAAGCCCGATCCGGAGGCGGAAAAGCAGTCGCTCCAAAGCCAGGCCGAGGCCCTGCAGGAGGAGTTGGACTTCATCAAGAAGCGCCTCTCGGAGATCGAGACCGGCACAGCGGCGGAATGACCGCCACAGGGCCGTCGAGGTCGGACGTCGGGAATTTCCTTCGAAAGAACAGAGAGGAGAGACGAGGTGAAAATCGCCTTTAGTACATCGGGAGAGACCCTGGAATCGCCGCTGGATCAGCGTTTCGGCCGCGCCCCGAAGTTCCTGGTCTACGATCTGGACAGCGGGACCTATGACGTGGTCGACAACCGGCAGAACCTGGACGCGGCCCAGGGGGCCGGGATCCAGTCGGCGGAGACGGTCGCCCGCCTGGGCGTCAACATCCTCGTGTCCGGACATTGCGGCCCGAAGGCGTTCCGCGTGCTCCAGGCGGCCGGGATCAGGATCTATACGAGCGACGCGCCCACGGTGGCCCAGGCCCTGGAGCTCTATCGGTCCGGGAAGCTGATCGAGGCCAAGGCCGCCGACGTCGATGGGCATTGGGTCTAACTAGCCCTGGAGCCCGACGGGCGCCGATCGCCAGGGGACGGCCGGTCCCGCCGCATTTCGCGGCGCGATCGAGCGCCAGGCATTCGGACTCAGGAGGATCTTCCTATGCCGGGACGTGACGGAACGGGGCCAAAAGGACGGGGCCCCATGACGGGGCGGGCGGGCGGATACTGCATGTTGAAGCTTCCCGGGTCATCGGACGAGCCGATTTGCGGCTTTGCCGGCCACTCGGGGTATGCCGTGAAGCTCAGCCCCGATGACGTGCCAAGGGACCTGGCTTCACTGCGCCAAAGGGCCCAGAGCCTCGAAGTCGGACTCCGCGACATGCGGCGGCGTATCGCGGCCTTGGTCACGGACCGGTCGCCGTCATGATTCTCGCCATCGCTTCGGGCAAGGGAGGGACCGGCAAGACGACCGTGTCCGTGAACCTGGCCCGGGTCTTCGGCTCCGATGTCCAGCTTCTGGATTGCGACGTGGAGGAGCCGAACGCCCATCTTTTTCTCAGGGGCACCTCGGCCGGGGCGGAAACCGTCTCCATCCCGGTGCCTCAGGTGGACGAGGCCCTTTGTAACGGCTGCGGCGAATGCGGCCGGTTCTGCGAATACCACGCCATCGTCTCGTTCGGGGCCACCGCGCTGGTCTTCCCAGAGATGTGTCATGGCTGCGGAGGATGCGCGAGAGTCTGCCCTCCGAAGGCGATCTGCGAGGTCGACGAGCGCATCGGGATCGTCGAGACGGTCCGGGCGGATCGTATCACGCTCATCCAGGGCCGGCTGGACGTCGGGAAGGCCATGTCGCCGCCGCTCGTCCGTGCGGTCAAGGCCCGCCTCCGGGACGGGACGCCCGCGATCCTGGACGCTCCGCCGGGAACGTCATGCCCGGTGATCGCGACCCTCCGCGGGGCGGACTATGTCGTGCTCGTCACCGAGCCCACGCCTTTCGGCCTGCACGACCTCCGTCTCGCCGTGGATATGGTGCGGGAGCTCCGGATCCCGTTCGGCGTGGTCGTCAACCGGGAGGGCATCGGGGACGACAGGGTCCGCGTCTATTGCGGGACGGAGGGCATCCCGATCCTCCTGGAGATCCCGGACGACCGGAGGATCGCCGAGGCCTATTCGAGAGGCGAGCTCGTCGTCGAAGCCCTGCCGGAGTACGTCGCCCTGTTCGAAAAGCTCCGGGACGCCGTCCTGAAGCGGGCGGCGGCCGATCGCCGTGAACCCGGCCGGACCGCGTCAAGTATTGCGAGCCGGGGCTGATCCGCAATCCATTAGGTTATGGCGAAAGAAACGGCCATGAAAGAACGCGAGGAGATGGACCGGAGAAAGGCCGATTTTCGCGCCCGAACGGAACGCTATGCTCGTTTGGGCTTCGACCGTTTCGCGGCGGCGGAATTCGTGATCGGGACGGGCGGCCGGCTTTCGGGCCCCGCTCTGGACGTCGGCACCGGCAAGGGGCTCACGGCCATGGCCTTGGCCCGCCGGGGACTGGACGTCGTCTCCGTTGACCCCGATGCGGATGAACAAGCCCTTGCCTTTCTCCTGGCCGACGAGGCGGGACTGGCGGACCGGATCCGTTTCGCCTGCGGGGACGCCTCCGATCTGCCCTTTCCCGGGGGTCATTTCGGCTGTGCCGTCCTGGTGGGCGTCCTGCACCATCTGCAGGACCCGGTGCCGGTGCTTAGCGAGACGGCCAGGGTCCTGAAGCCTGGCGGGATCGCGATCCTGGCGGATTTCTCCCCGGAAGGGCTCGAAATCGTCGCCCGCGTGCACCGGGAGGACGGACGGGAGCATCCTGTCACCGGGGCCACCCCGAAGTCGGCCGCGGATTTCTTTTCCACGAGGGGGTTCGCGGTGGAGGCCCGCCTGAGCGGCCATAACCACGATGTGATCGTGCTGGTGAAAGGATAAGAGGCCTGAAAACAGATGCCGACCTATGAGTATGAATGCCTTCGGTGCGGCCTTCGTTTCGACCGGAGGCAATCCATGACAGAGGGTCCGCTCGCGGAATGCCCCGAATGCCGGGGCGAGGTCCGCCGGCGGGTCAGTGGCGGGGCCGGGTTCATCATCAAGGGCTCGAACGGACGGCCGTCCGCACGGCGGGCCGGATCGTGTTCCCTGGAACAGGACGGCCGGACGTGCTGTGGACGCGACGCTCGCTGCGGCAAGCCCCCGTGCGATGGAGGATCATGAGCGCCAGCCATTTCCGATTGTCTTTTGGCCCCGTTCCCTCGCGGCGTCTGGGCCAGAGCCTGGGGATCAACAACATCCCGGCCAAGGTCTGCACCTATTCCTGCGTCTACTGCCAGGTGGGGCGGACCACGAGGATGCCGAAAGACCGCGCCGTCTTCTATCATCCCGACGATATCTTCCGGGACGTGCGGGGCCGGCTGGCCCAGGCGAGGGAGGCCTCGGAACGGGTCGACTACCTGACATTCGTGCCGGACGGGGAGCCCACCCTGGACGCGAATCTGGGCCGAGAGATCTTGCTGTTGAAGGGCTTGGGGGTCCCTGTCGGCGTGATCACGAACAGTTCGCTGATCTGGCGCGAGGACGTCCGAGAGGAGCTCGGCCTGGCCGATTGGGTTTCGTTGAAGGTCGATGCCGTTCAGGAAGCGCTCTGGCGACAGGTCAATCGGCCTCACAAAGCTCTCCGGCTGCCCGTGCTATTGGACGGGATGCTGGCCTTCGCCAAAGCCTTCACCGGCCAAGTCGTAACGGAAACGATGGTCGTCAACGGGCTCAACGACACCGAGGGCAGCCTGCGGGAGGTCGCCGATTTCCTCCGCACGCTGCAGCCGTCCCAGGCCTATCTGAGCGTTCCCACCCGCCCCCCGGCAGAGGAGGGCGTTCGCGGCCCGGACGAGGGGTCCCTTAACCGGGCCTATCAGATCCTGTCCGAGGGCGTGAAGCGCGTCGAATTCCTGACCGGCTACGAAGGCAACGCCTTCGCCTCCACAGGCGCCGTCGAAAAGGACCTCCTGAGCATAACCGCCGTCCACCCGATGAGAGAGGAGGCCGTCCGCGCCCTTCTGGAGCGGGCCGGATCCCCGTGGGAGGCCGTCGAGCGGATGGTCGGCCAGGGCGATCTGGTGAAAACGGAGTACGATGGAAGGACTTTCTACATGAGACGGTTGGCTAAAAACCGGGAGGCGGCGGCATGAGACGGGCGCGAAGGCCCCTTCGCCTCGGGGAGCGAACGTGATTCGGGAACTGGTCGTCATCAGCGGCAAGGGCGGGACGGGCAAGACCAGCCTGGCCGCCGCGTTCGCCGTCCTGGCGGAACGCCCCGTCATCGCCGATTGCGACGTGGACGCGTCCGACCTCCATCTCGTCCTGTCGCCGCAGGTCCGCGAACGCCATGAGTTCCGCAGCGGGCACGAGGCCGTGATCCGGCCGGAGGCCTGCACCGGCTGCGGGGTGTGCCTGGCGAATTGCCGGTTCGGGGCGGTTCTGACGCCTGCCGCCCAAGACGACCGGTGGAGGCCGGGCCGGACGCGGATGAACTGCGCGGATTGCGCCTATTGCGAGCGGTCCTGCGATTCCCGGACGAACGCCATCATCGGCGACATGAGGGAGGCCTTGGGGCTGGCCCGGTCGGGCGCCTACGCCGTCGACCCGGTCGCCTGCGAGGGCTGCGGCGTCTGCGTTCGGTTCTGCCCGGAACAGGCCATCGATTTCCCCGAGCGCCGCTCGGGCGAATGGATGGTGTCGGAGACCCGTTGCGGTCCCATGGTCCACGCCCGGCTGGGCGTCGCGGCCGAGAACTCCGGCAAGCTGGTCTCGCTGGTCCGGCGGGAGGCCCGCCGCATCGCCGAGTCGGGGGACCATCCCTGGATCATCGTGGACGGACCGCCGGGGATCGGATGTCCCGTCATCGCCTCGGTGACCGGCGCGTCGCTCGTCCTGGCCGTCACGGAGCCCACGGTATCGGGCGAACATGATCTCGAGCGGGTCCTTTCTCTGACCCGTCACTTCGGCCTGCCGGCGGCCGTCTGCGTCAACAAGTGGGACCTCAATCCCGAATCGACGGAACGGATCGAGGACAAAGCCCGCAAGGCCGGGGCGCGCATCGTCGGCCGCGTCCGCTATGACCGGGCCGTGACCCTGGCCCAGATGCGGGAGCGGGCGGTCGTGGAGATCGAAGCCCCCAGCGGAGGGGATATCCGGGACATCTGGAACGAGCTGCGATCATCCGAGGGGACAACGAAATGAAGGACAGGGACCACCCGGACAGGACGACCTGCGAGAGTTGCGGCGACGCCGCCTGCCCGGCCTCCCGGCGCGAGAAGGGGGAGAGCGAAGAGGATTTCGAGGATCGTCGGAAGCTTCAATCGCGACTCTGCCGCATCAAGCACAAGATCGTCGTCCTGTCGGGCAAGGGTGGCGTCGGCAAGAGCACGGTGGCCGTGAACCTCGCCGCGGCCTTGATGCTGTCGGGGAAGCGCGTGGGACTCCTGGACGTGGATATTCACGGCCCGAGCGTTCCGACCATGCTGGGCCTCGAGCGGGAGACGATCCGCGGTTCCGAGGATGGGTTGCTTCCGGCTGAGCGGGGCGGCCTGAAGGTCATGTCCCTGGGCTTCTTGCTGCACAACCAGGATGATGCGGTGATCTGGCGAGGGCCCATGAAAATGGGCGTCATCAAACAATTCCTCAAGGATGTCGTTTGGGGCGACCTGGACTACTTGATCATCGATTCCCCGCCTGGGACCGGGGACGAGCCGCTCTCGGTCTGTCAACTGATCGGCACGTTGGCCGGCGCGGTGATCGTCACCACCCCGCAGAAGGTGGCCGCCGTGGATGTGCGAAAATCCATCACGTTCTGCCGGCGGCTTCATGTGCCGGTGCTTGGAGTGGTCGAGAACATGAGCGGCTTTGTCTGCCCGAAGTGCGGCGAGGTCACCCAGATCCTGCCTTTGGGCGGAGGAGGGAAGCGCATCGCCAAAGACATGGACGTTCCGTTCCTCGGCTCCATCCCCATGGACCCCCAGCTCGCGGAGGCCTGTGACAGCGGCCGGGTCTTTGTCCAACATTACGCCGCGACCCCCACGGCCGGGATCGTGCGGCGGATCATCCAACCGGTTCTGGCACTGAGCCAAGCGCGTGAGTCCGCGGCCCCATGAAGGATCGAATTCACAACCTGAGATTCGGGGATCATGGTATGGTAATTCCGCAGCGGTTACGGATAAACTGAAGTGCCGCAAACATTCCTTAAGGAGAAAGACACATGAAGATCGCAGTTCCTTTGGCGGGGGAAAGACTCTCGATGCATTTCGGGCACTGTGAGCGCTTTGCTCTGGTCGAAGTGGACCTGGCCACGAAGAAGATCCTCAACCGGGAGGACGTTGACGCGCCTCCGCATCAGCCGGGACTGTTGCCTCCGTGGCTGGCGGAGCGCGGCGCGAACATGATCATCGCCGGCGGCATGGGGCAACGCGCCCAGGACCTGTTTGTCGAGCAGGGCATCCAGGTGATCGTCGGCGCCCCCGCCGAAACGCCCGAGCGCCTGGTCAGCGATTACCTGGCCGGGACGCTCCAGGCAGGTGAGAATGTCTGCGATCACTGACAAGGAGATGCTCTTGAAACACGCATTTCGGAATCCGGAGACGGCCGTGATCCATGCCGGCCAGGAGCCCGACGCCGTTTACGGCGGCGTTTCGGTGCCCATCTATCAGTCATCCACCTTCGCTTTCGAGAGCGCCGAGCAGGGGGCGGCCCGGTTCGCCGGCCGGGACAACGGCTTCATCTACACCCGCATCGCCAATCCGACCATCCGGGCCCTCGAAGAGAGCCTGGCGACGCTCGAGGGCGGCTTCGACGCCTCGGCCACGGCCACGGGCATGGCCGCCGTGACGACGATCTACACGGCCCTGCTCGACAAGGACGCCCACATGGTGGGAACCGCCTCGATCTATGGGCCCTCCCGGACGGTCATCGAGAACGAGTTCTCGCGCTTCGGCGTGAAGGCCGATTTCGTCGACACCTCGGACCTCCGCAGCGTGGAAAAAGCCCTGCGCCCGGAGACCCGGCTCCTGTTCATCGAAACCCCGGCCAATCCGACCCTGGCCATCACGGATCTCAAGGCCTGCGCCCGGCTGGCCCGCGACCGGGGCATCCCCATGGTGGTCGACAACACCTTCTCCAGCCCCCTGCTCCAAAGCCCTCTGGCCCTCGGGGCCGACGTCGTCATGCACAGCCTGACCAAGTTCATCAACGGCCACAGCGACGTCGTCGGCGGCGCCATCATCGCCCGCGAGGAGGCGCTGCATCGGCGGCTCCGCAAGGTCCTCATCCTCATGGGCGGGACCATGGATCCGCATCAGGCTTGGCTGGTCCTCCGGGGCGTCAGGACCCTCGCGCTCCGGGTCTCGAAAAGCCAGGCCAACGCCCTTGAGCTGGCGCCCTGGCTCGCCGCCCACCCCAAGGTCGCCTGGGTGAACTATCCCGGGCTCGAAACGCATCCCCAGCACGCTTTGGCCAAGGAGCAGATGCGCGGCTTCGGCTCGATGCTCTGCTTCGGCCTCAAGGGCGGCTACGAGGCCGGCCGGAAGATGATCAATGCGGTGAAGCTCTGCACCTTGGCCGTCTCGCTCGGGGGCATCGAGAGCCTCATCCAGCATCCGGCCAGCATGACCCACGCCGGCGTGGCCAAAGAACACAGGGAAATGGCCGGCATCACCGACGACCTCATCCGTCTTTCGGTCGGCTGCGAGGGCGCCGACGACATCCGGGCGGACCTCGAGCAGGCCCTCGACAAGGCCTGACCTTGCGGGCAGGGAGAACGGCCATGAAGCTCAGCCGAACGGACTGGAAATACGTCATTGATACGTTGATGGTCCTCTCCATATTGGGGGTCACTCTCATCGGCCTGCTGATGGCCTTCGTCATCCCCGAGGGGCGGCTGGAGGCCGGTCAATCGAAATATTTCCTCGGCCTCCATCGTCACCAGTGGGGGGACATCCACCTCTACCTGTCGCTGGCCCTCGCGGCGCTTGTCATCGTCCACGTCGCGCTGGCCTGGGGCTGGATCAAGGGCAAGGCTCGCGGTCTCTTCGGACGGGCTTGGGCGGCTGCGGTCGGCCTGACAGTCCTGGCGGCCGTCCTCGTTCCCGCCTTTTTTTGGCTGGCTGCGTCCAAGAACGACCCAGCCTACGCCGAATTCGGCACGGGACAAGGCGGCCAGGGCCGGCGGTTCGTCGAGACCAGCCGCCCGGCGGCGGAGGCTCTCGAAGGGGCCGCCGCCCTGGGCGGCCCGGGAGCCCCCGCCGCCGGGCACGCAGAGGGGGGAGAACCCTCTGCGGCCACCGGGCTCCATCAAGAGAAGACCATCGCCGGACGGATGGAGGAAGGGACGGCCGAAGCCGTGATCACCGGCCAGATGACTCTCCGCGACGTCGAGCGGGTCACGGGCGTTGCGGCCAAGGAGATCGCCGCCCGGCTCGGCCTTCCGCCCGAGGTCTCTTTGGATGAAACGCTGGGGCGTCTCCGGAGAATCCACGGCTTCGAAATGGAGGCCCTGAGGGACACCGTCGCGGATCTTCTCAGATCCAGGCCGCCGGCTTCCTGAGGCCTAAGCAGACCTGCCACGGGCCTGCTCTCCGTGTTCAGAGCAGGGTTCGGCCGGCGCCTGCGGGCTGTGGCTTTGACTTGATCCGGGACCCCATATAAGATATTCCTCCATCCCACCGACGAAGGAGGAGCCCCATGAAGATCGCCCGTCGTCTCGTCCCGGCCGCTCTCGTCGCCGTTCTCGCGATCGCCGGATCGGGTCTTTACGCCCAGCCGCCCCGCCAGGCCGCCCCGCCGGCGACCGACGAGGCCAGGATCCTCGAGGCCATGCACCTCATCCAGAGCCAGCCTCTCTACCAGTACGTCGCCGAGCTCGTCTCCGAAAAGTACGGCGGCCGGCTGACCGGGACGAAGGAGTACGAGGCCTGCGTCGAGTGGGTCGAATCCCTGCTCAAGGGCTGGGGCATCGAGCCCGGCGGGGAGAACGGGACCTACCGGCAGCTCTTCCCCAATCCCTATACCGTCGTCTTCCCGGGCGGCCAGTGCGAGATGAACGTCCCGGCCGGCAAAGGCGGGGTCGTCAAAAAAGCTTACCGGTACGAGGACGAGTTCATCCCCGGCGGGACGACGGGGACCGGCGAGGTCACGGCCGAGGTCGTCTACGTCGGCTACGGCATCACGGCCCCCGAGCTCGGCTACGACGACTACAAGGGCGTCGACGTCAAGGGCAAGATCGTCCTCATGGACTCCGAGGTCCCGGTCGGCCCGGGCGAGAAGACGCTCGAGCTCTTCAAGAAATGGCGGCCTTACTCGTTCCATCAGTACAAGCTCAAGAACGCCGCCTCCCACGGGGCCGCGGGCATGATCTACAACTACGGGCCCATCGGCAACCCCAACAACGCCTACGTCGAGGGCTTCGTTTATCATCACGTCGGGACGGCGGTCGTCGCCGACGTCTTCGCCGGGACGGGCCGGGTCCACAAGGAAACGGTCGACCGGATCCGCAAGGAGCTCAAGCCCCAGTCGTTCGCCACGGGCAAGACGATGACCATCAGCAATAAGTCGGAGCACCACCCCGACGGCGTCGGCATCAATCTCCTCGGCAAGATCACCGGGACCGATCCCGCGCTCAAGGACGAGGTCATCATCATCGGCGGCCACCTCGACCATCTCGGGCGCCTGTGGGAGCTCCTGCCGGGCGCGAACGACAACGCCACGGCGGTCGCGGTCACGCTCGGCGTCGCCGAGGCCATGGCCAAGTGCGCCGTCAAGCCCAAGCGCACGGTCGTGTTCTTCTTCTTCGGGAGCGAAGAACAGAGCGAGGACCAGGGGACGGAGGGGTCGCATTATTACACCGAACACCCCATCTATCCGCTCGACAAGACGGCCGTTTTCATCAATATGGAAGGGCCGGGGACCGGCGACAAGATCTCCGCCTCGGGCGGGGCGACCTACCCCAAGTTCTGGTCGTTCGTGGAGAAGGCCAATTCGAGTTACGTGCACCGCGTGCTCCGGACCGGACCGGCCTCCTATCCCGCGCGCCCGCGCCAGGATTCGGCCTGGTTCTTCTGGAAGGGTGTGCCGTCGCTGACGTTCGGGGCCTTCGGCGGTGCCAGGCCGCCCTACCCGACCTATCACAACACGCGCGACTCGCTCGATCTCATCACCCCTGAGATCATGGAGGACGTCGCTCAGCTCCTGTTCATGACCATCATGGACATGAGCGACGAGCCGGCGCTGAACTTCCGGAACTGATCGCCGGGACTGTCCCCGCTGGGGCCGGCCCTCTCTGCCCCCGGAGCCTGAGGCCTGCCGGGCTCCGTCCGAGCCGGGCTTGACAGGCGTTCTTCCGGGAGGCTATTCTGCCTTTACAGGGCAGCATTATGGCAAGCGGGAGGTCCTCATGTCGGCTCCCTCCAAGATCGCATCGGTGATCGTGGTCCTTGGGCTTTCGGTGGCGGTCCATGGCGGCCCGGCCGGCCCGCCGCTGAAATTTACGGTCCTCTACGACAATTACGTCCACCAGGAAGGGACGCGGGCGGATTGGGGCTTCTCCTGTCTGATCGAGGGCGCGGAGAAAACGATCCTCTTCGACACGGGGACGAAGCCCGAGGTCCTGATGCACAACGTCAAAGCCCTGAACGTCGATCTGAAGAAGATCGATCTGATCGTCATCAGCCATGAGCACGGCGATCACACGGGGGGCTTGCCGACCGTCCTGGCGGCGAACCCGAGAGTGACGGTGTTCCATCCCGTCTCCTTCTCGCCGGAGTTCAGCCGGCGAACGAAAGAGGCGGGCGCCGAAGCCAGGGCGGTCGATGAACCCGTCGAGATCTGCCGGCACGCCTATGTCACGGGGGAGATGGGAGACAGGATCAAGGAGATGGCCCTCGTTCTGGACACGCCGGGGGGCCTTGTCGTCGTGACCGGCTGCTCGCATCCGGGCATCGTCGATATCCTCAAGCGGGCCAAGGAGATACGGAACAAGCCGATCCGGCTCGCCTTCGGGGGTTTCCATCTCGGGAACTCGCCGGACGCTGAGGTTCAGAAGATCATCGCGGCCTTCCAGGATCTCGAGGTCGAGCGCTGCGGCGCGACCCACTGCACCGGGGACCGGCCCATCGCGCTGTTCAAGGCGGCCTTCGGCGACCGCTACGTTCCTATCGGGACGGGCCGGATCATCGAGGTCCCCGGCTTCTGAGCGAGGAGCGGCATGGCCCGACTCAAGGAGAAGGCCATGAACACGCCCCGAACAGGGGACGGGGGACCGAGCGCCGGGGCGGGGGCCCGCGCGCCGGGCGAGCATCCCTGGGGAGATCGCGGCCAGATCGTGGCCCTGGTCGCTTTCCTGGCGATCTGGGCCCTCGACAGCTTCGCGATCCGGCGCTCGACTTTCTTGGCCGGGGACGTGAGCCTGCTGATCCGCCTGGGAGCGTCCGGTCTGGTTTTGGCCCTGGCGGTCTATTTCATGCAAGGCGGGCACCGGGCCATCCCTCATGATCCCCGGCCGTCGCCCGGCCTGATCACCGGCGGGGCGTTCGCCCGGGTCCGCCATCCGCTTTACGCCGGGAGCCTGTTCGTCTATCTGGCGCTCGCGATCGGGACGCTGTCCCTGGTCTCCTTGGCCGTGTGGTGCGTGATCTTCATCTTTTATGACGTCATCGCCTCCTTTGAGGAGAAGCGGCTCGCCGAAGCTTACGGTTCCGCCTACCGGACCTACCAAGACAGAGTCCCCAAGTGGGTCCCGCGGCTCAGGCCGGCCCGCTGAGGCAGCCAGCCAGGATCGAACACGCGGGCGGCCGAAAGACCAAAGAGGGGCGGGCCCCCGTCGGCGGGCGACCCCCCCTGTCAGATGTGGAGCTCGACGGTGTCCTCGTCGGCGAGCACGTAGTCGCGGTTGACCCGCAGCCCGTCGAGTCGGGAGGCGTTCCAGACCCGCGCGTACTGGAGCCTCTCCGAAAAATCCTTGTGGACCGCCCTGGCCATGTCCATCACGGTGCTGCCGACCTTGAGGGTGAAGGGGGAATCCTTCGCGGCTTTCCTGCCGGGGATCTTGCTGTAGACCCGGACGACGCGCAGCAGGCCGAAGAGGGCCCGCCGCAACGTCTCGAGGCCGCGGCCGGCCGCGGCCGAGACGGCGATCCGTTCATAGGGGCCGTCGAGAAGGACGCCGAGCTCTTCGAACGCCCGGGCGGCGCCCTCGGCGTCGATCTTGGTCCCGGCGAGGACGGTCCGCTTGCGGAAAGGAAAATAGGGCGAGGGGACATCCGTATCGCGGCGGACGAGCTCGACCCGGCGCTCCTTGAGCCGGGCCTGGATCCCCTCGAGGACCGCCGCCGCGTCGGGGTCGGAGAGATCGGCCACGAGCAGGACGGCGTCGGCCATCTTGACCATCTCGGGGAACCAGCTCTCCATGAGCTCGCCCGTGACGGGCGGCGCGTCGACGAGCTGCACCTTGACGTTCTCGAAGGGCATCATGTAGGGGGCGGGGGAGCGGGTGGTGAAAGGGTAGTCCGCGACCTCCGCGTCCGCCCCGGTGAGGGCTTTGACCAGGCTCGATTTTCCGGCGTTGGGCGGCCCGACGAGGATGATCTGCCCGGCCCCGGACCGCTCGACCTTGTAGGTCGGGGCGTGCTTGGCCGTGGCCTGCCGCCGCTCGCCTTCCTCGCGGGCTTTGGCGATCTTCTGCCGGTACATGGCCAGGAGCTTGTCGGTGCCCTTGTGGTGGGGGATGACGGCGATGAGCCGCTCGTAGATGTCGATCTTCTCGTCCGGCGTCCGGGCCGCGCGCAGCTCGGCCTCGATCTTGTGGTACTC
>Ga0105093_10000375_pt1 | contig 17049 bp, 18 predicted proteins | sample PPLLak3March2015_2_FD_79111 | JGI IMG/M metagenome (GOLD analysis project Ga0105093, IMG submission 79111) | Freshwater sediment microbial communities from Prairie Pothole Lake near Jamestown, North Dakota, USA - PPLs Lake P8 Core (3) Depth... | ecosystem: Environmental > Aquatic > Freshwater >... | reverse complement strand
CATCCGCGATCTCAAGGGAACCGTCATCGGCATCGTCGACTCGACGATGCCGATGACGGTTCCCTTGAGATCGCGGATGACCCGGGCGTTTTTGATCACCGGCACCACCCGCCCGTCCTTGTGTTTGAGGGAGCATTCGGTCGGCAGCACCTGCCCATCCAGGAAAATGCGGCACTCGCTGAAATCGGCCGGGCATTCCCTGCCGAAGCAGTTGTCAAAATGCAACAGCCGACAGTTCTTCCCGAGGACTTCATCGGCAGGGTAGCCGCTAATGCGCTCCATCGAGGGGTTCCACAATGTGATGTTGCCGTACTGATCGAGGGTGAAAACGCCGTCGCCGATCGAGTCCAACAACAGCTGCACAAATTGATTGTCCGACAACTTTAATGCCGCTGGCATAACCATGTTTCCCCTTGTTTAACGCGGCGCCACCGTAGCGCCACTTTTCCATTCGGTATTGATAGAAACTGCCGTTGCGCGCGTCAATAGTTTTCTGCTTTAGCGGCTTTTCGAAGCATATTCAGTGGGCTGAGCGAACCGTTGCTGGGCTGGCACGCTTTTTGTTCCGAAGGTCGTCGGGAGAGACCGAAACAAGGTTTTCCGGCTGCGGGCGGAAAGAAGAGTTTGGTGGGGGTCCTCGCCCGCTGCGACATACCACGCGGATCGAGCCGGAATTCGGCACCTGCATGTAAAAATCGCCTTTGGGCCGCAAAAGGCTAAGCGGCGTGCCCGAACGGAAGCTGGTCAAAAAAGGGCTGCCCATGGAGAAACGAGCCGCCACAAGGCATGCGATAAACACCACGGTAGTTTGCCGCCATTTGAATGCGGCGAATTTCGGTGTATCTTGTGACGGCATCATGAAAAATTGCAGCATCGATGGCATTTATGCCGAGTTGGCGGATTGCTTCGAAGTGGGGACTTTTCTGGTGATCAGGGTGACCGGCGGTTCATCGGGGTATTCCAAGGAGGAAGGCTTCCAATCGCTGGCAGTAGCGGAAGTCAAATGGTCGAAAGTGATCCCCGCCGAGAAAGAGGCCAGGTACGCGACCGGACTGAGGTACGTGATCATCTGAGCTCACAGCCACACTGCCGGCGATCGCCTCTAACTCACGAGGAGGTGAACATGTTCAAACATATTCTGCTGCCTACAGACGGTTCGGAATTGTCTGCAGCGGCGATACATCGGGGGATTCTTTTCGCTCAAAGCATCCGCGCAAAAGTAACCGGCCTGTGCGTGATGCCAAAGCATTCCAAGCTTCTCTATGCGCAGCAAATGCCGACGGAGGTGGTGGATCAGTCAGCCAGCCGATGCAAGGAGCTGGCGGAAGCCTACTTGGCGACAATTGAAAAGGGGGCTGAAATAGCGAAGCAGCTGGCGGAAGCCTACCTACTATCGATTGAAAAAATCGCCAAGGAGGCGGGAGTCGACTGTGACGTCGTTTATGAAAGGAACGATTCTCCCTACGAAGCCATCATCCGGGTGGCCGAGCAGAACGGCTGCGACCTCATCATGATGGCCTCCCATGGACGAAGCGGTTTCAAAGCGCTTTTGATCGGCAGCGAGACTCAAAAGGTGTTGACCCACTGCAAGACCCCGGTGCTGGTGTACCGTTCAGCAGACCAAACTGAAAAGGAGGGCATCATGTTCAAGCACATCCTGTTGCCGACGGACGGATCTATCCTATCGCAGGCTGCAATACACAAAGGGGTTCAGCTGGCCAAGAGTATGAAGGCTAAAATAACCGGGATTAGCGTCATGCCAGAGGATAAATTTTACATGTATGAGACCGAAGTCAACGCGCAGGAAAAAGAAGAGATAGCCAAGCAACATCGAATGCAGGCCGACCGAAATATTGCCGTTATCGAAGAGGCTGCCAAAGACGCTGGGGTTCCCTGCGAAACGCTTTGCGGGATAAGCGATCATCCCTATGAAACGATCATTAGCGTTGCTGAGAAAACGGGCTGCGATCTCATCATGATGGCTTCCCATGGACGAAGCGGTTTCAAAGCGCTTTTGATCGGCAGCGAGACTCAAAAAGTGCTGACGCATTCCAAGATTCCGGTGCTGGTGTACCGTTAACTATTCGAAACCCAACAAGAAAAGCTTGAGAACTTTACCTTTGAATAGGGCCTGAGGAAGCCAAATGCTGTTTCTGACCAAAAAAATTGTCTGTCCGACCGATTTCAGCGAGCCCGCCCGAATAGGGGTGGACGCGGCGGTTGAGATGGCTGAAAAATTTTCTGCTGAGCTGATCCTGGTTCACGTAATGACTCTGGCGTCGTGGAAGTCGGATTCTTTTCAGCGCACAACCAACATGCAACGTCGGCAAGCCAATGCCCACGAGGCAATGACGCGTCTGATAAAGGAGGCGGTTCCCAGCCAGATTAAATGCCGGTTTCAGGTCATCGGCGATATGCTTTTGAGGCCGGCCGACGCCATCGTGCAATTGGCCGAAGAGGAAGCCGCGGACTTGATCGTGTTGGCCAGCCATGGCCAATCAGGTTGGGGGCGAATATTCTTCGGCTCAGTGGCCGAAAGTGTCGTTCGCCTGTCAATCTGCCCGGTATTGACGGTAAAACGGCCGACGCAGATCTAAACAGCCGGTCTGGGCCTATCGCCTGAATGGCCATCAGCCGCGGGATGCGCCTGCGGTGGATCTAACGGCCTGGCGAGGATTGAGGATAAAGAGAATGGAAAATACCTTCTGGATGGCGCTGGCCACCAGCATGTTGGCGGCGTCCGTTACGTCCCTGGGCATCTACACCATTCGACGCTTTACCGGTTGGGGGCAGCGCAATACAACCTATTTCATGTGTTTTGCGGCCGGGGTGCTCATTGCTGCTTCCTTTCTGCACATCATTCCGCAATCCTTTACCATGACCCCTCGAGCGCCGGTCTGGTTGCTCGTCGGTTTTTTTGGGTTGCACCTGTTCAATCGCTTTCTGACCTCATTTGTCTGTGAGAAGGATCCGGACAAAAAGGACTACGTGATCGGAATCGTGCCCATGATCGGGATCGGCTTTCATTCCCTTATCGACGGCTTCATTTACTCCATCGCATTCACGGTCAGTATTCTGACGGGGTTTCTGGCGACAACGGGTATGGTCCTGCATGAGTTCCCGGAGGGAATCATCACCTATCTGTTGCTGGTGCGCGGAGGATTCACGGAACGTAAGGCCCTGTGGGCGGCCTTTCTGGCGGCGGCTGCGACCACCCCTTTGGGGATGCTGGTTTCCTATCCTGTCATCCGCCAGATCGAGCCACACACCTTGGGCGGCTTGCTTTCCCTTTCAGCAGGTGCGCTGATATATGTCGGCGCCACTCATCTCCTGCCGCGAGCGGAGCAGGAAAATAAGAAGTTCAGCCTGGTTGCCTTGGCAGGAGGCGTGTTGGTTGCCGTGATCATCGCGATGTCCAAGGGTTGAGAACCTAATGGAATGGATCGGATTCTTGAGGAATACCGTCAGATTCTCCTCGACTGCGGATTCGCCACCGACGAGGTGTCGATCCACTCGCCGGAGCGCTACTGCCCTTCCATAGCGGACTGCATCCTCGCCGAGAGAGAAGTGCTCAAAGACCGGTTGAATGAGGCTTTCCGACTTAACTGAAATAGGTCAAAGATCAGGAGATATTTTATGAAAAAATTTCTTTTGCCTCTGGATGATTCGATCCATTCCATGCATGCCCTGCAATACATGGCGATGATGGCCCCGGCCTTGAAGGATTTCATTTACATGCTGTTTTATGTCCAGCCGACCATTTCGGACTACTTGAAGGAAGAAGCCAAAAAAGAGCCCAAAGCATTAGAGAAGCTTAACCAATTGGAGCAACACAACGCCCGCCTCGGGGCAGAAATCCTTAAGCGCCATAAAGAGTGGCTGATGCACCAGAATGTTGCGGAAGAAAAAATTATGGTGGTGACCCAAAGGCGCAAGGAGGGTCTGGCACGGGACATCATCCACCAGGCATATAGCGAATTGGTCGATGCCATCGCTATCGGCCGGCGCGGGTTCTCAACGTTTCAGGAAACCTTCATCGGCAGCACCACCAAGAATGTGGTCGAACATAGTGCAGATATACCGGTGTGTGTCGTCGACGGCGAGATCAGCGCCAAAGAAATCCTCTTGGCCGTGGATGGCTCTACGGATTCCTTCAAGGCCCTGGAATATCTGTGCGGGGTTCTTCGGGATGACCCGGAGCTGATCCTGACCCTATTTCATGTGCAGCCCTCGCTACGTGATTGCTGCGGGATCGATGTGGCGGCCGTGCCGACTTCGGAAGATGAAACATTGATCTACCGTGTTATTGAAAAAGCGGACCGGCAGTGCATTGAAAATTTTATGGATCACGCCCTGCGCAAATTCAAGGAGAAGAAAATTGACGGAGATAGATTGAAAATTAAAGTCCAGCCGACAAAGCTCAATATCGGCAAAACCATTGCGGAAGAATTCAGAAACGGCCGTTACGGCACCCTGGTCGTCGGCAAGCGGGGGGTTGGCAAGCGGTTTTTTATGGGAAGCGTTTCGCATTACCTGGTTACGCATCTGCAAAACGGCGCGTTGTGGATGGTCCCATGATCCCATAAAAACCGATGTCCTCGAACAGAGGGCTGGCGGGTTGAAGATATCAGGCCCAGTTCGAAGCCCTCGCATTGCGATGCGGGTGCCGATCCGCAGGTGGTTGGTCAAATAGATTTTTAAGACGGCAAGGAGGCATCCAATGGACGCTGAAGAAAAAAAATGGACCTGCGCTCGCTGTGGTTACACAGCCTCGAATCAATTCGTCGGTGATATCTGCCCCCAATGCGGATTGACCTACTGGAAATGCAGCCAATGCGGATTTCTCATCACCGCCGGAAAACCGCCGGACGTTTGCACCGAATGCGGCAGCCGGTGCGAATTCGTAAACGTGACTTGCTATATCCCCGAATGCGGCGGTCCGGGTCATAGGGACCCCCGGCTTTGAACCCAAGCCGGTTCGATGACTGCTGTCACGGATATCCAGGGGCTTTTTCACCATTGCCGGGCAAGAAAGGTCGGCTATGAGCCAGTATAATCTGAACCGGATTTTCAACCCCCGGCAGGTGGCGGTGGTGGGGGCCAGCGAGAAACCGGGCAGCATCGGCAACGCCGTGAAGAATTTGATCGAGGGTGGATTTCCCGGAAAACTGTTCCCGGTGAACCCGAAATACGAAACCGTGCACGGCATGCCGGTATGCGGCGCAGTCTCTGAAATGGAAGCCGAGGTGGACCTTGCAGTCATCGCCGCGCCGATCCAGGCGGTTGCCGGCATCGCCCAGGAATGCGCCGCAAAAAAAATGGCCGGCGCGGTCGTCATTTCGGCCGGAGGCAAGGAGGTCGGCGAAGCAGGCAAGCAAATCGAGGAGAAGATCCGTGCCGTGGCCTATGCCGGCGGACTTCGTATCGTGGGCCCGAACTGCTTCGGCATCATCCGGCCGGGCGGAAACCTCAACGCCAGCTTCGCCGCTGAGATGCCCGAAATCGGGGATCTGGCCTTCGTTTCCCAGAGCGGGGCCATCTGTGCGGCCATTTTGGACCGGGCGTGTAAAGAGCACATCGGCTTCAGTCATTTTGTCAGCATTGGTTCCATGCTGGATGTCGATTTCGGCGACCTCATCGATTATCTCGGCAACGATCCCTCGGCCAAAAGCATTCTTCTTTACATCGAAAGCCTGACGAATTTCCGAAAATTCATCAGCGCCGCGCGTTCGGTAGCGCGGGTCAAACCCATTATCGTTCTCAAAGCGGGCCGGAGCGAAGCCGGTGCGAAGGCCGCCGCATCCCACACCGGGGCCATGGCCGGAGAGGACGCGGTTTACGACGCCGCCTTCAAGCGGGCCGGGATTGTGCGGGTGGAGACCATTCAGGACCTCTTCGACTGCGCCGAGCTGATGGCCAAACAGCCGCGGCCCCGCGGTTCGCGCCTGACCATCATCACCAACGGGGGCGGACCAGGGGTCATGGCCGCCGACACCCTTGCGCGGTACGGGCTGGATCCGGTGCCGCTGGCTCCCGAAACCCTTCAAAAGCTCAATGCGTTTCTGCCGCCTTTTTGGAGCCGGAACAATCCCATCGACATCCTGGGGGATGCGTCTGCCGACCGCTTTCGGCGGACCCTGGAGGTCTGCTTCGACGGAAAGCATACCGACGGCGTCTGCGTGATTGTCGCGCCTCAGGCCCTTACGGACACAGCCTTGCTGGCCGAGGCGCTGGCATCCATGATGGAAGGCCGACGGTTTCCCGTCTTTGCCTGCTGGTTGGGGGGGAAACGCATCGAGCGGGCCGTGGAGATCCTGAATCGATCGGGAATCCCCACGCACGGAACGCCGGAGCAGGCGGTGCGAGCGTTTCTGTACATGGTCGAATATGCCCGGAACATGGAATCGCTTCTGGAAATACCGCCCAAACTGGCCACGCATATCGCCTTCGATGCGGATGCCGTTCGGAACCTGCTGGCTCGAGCACCGTTGAATCGGTTCATGAGCGAGTCGGACGCCAAGGACGTCCTTTCGGCTTATGGGCTGCCGGTGATTCGCACGGAGCTGGCCGACAGCGAAGAAGAAGCATCCCGCCTGGGGCAGGTCCTGGGATACCCGCTGGCCATGAAGCTTCGTTCTCCGGATATTACGCATAAAACCGAGGTCGGCGGGGTCCGTCTGGACTTGCGGTCGGATGCGGACGTCCGTGCGGCCTTTGCCGCGATCGTGGAATCGGCCCGCCGCCACAAACCCGAGGCGCGGATCGAAGGGGTGATCATGCAGCCGTTTTTCGCAAACGCCGACTATGAAATCCTGTTGGGTGCGAAAAGGGACGCCAATTTCGGCCCGGTGATCCTCTTCGGCATGGGCGGCATTTTCACGGAGGTCCTCAAGGACCGGGCGCTGGGGCTTCCCCCCATGAATCGCCTGCTGGCTCGACGCATGATGCAGGAGACCAAAGCCTGGACGTTGTTGCAGGGATACCGCAACCGGCCGCCGGCGAACCTGGAACTGCTGGAAGAAATGATCATCCGGCTTTCGCAGTTGCTGATCGATATTCCGGAAATCGCCGAGCTGGACATGAACCCGGTGTTGATCAAGGACGGCTGCGCGATCGCGGTCGATGCCCGCATCCTCGTCGCGGAGGCGAAACAACCTTATCCGATGCACCTGGTAATCAGCCCGTATCCGGCGGAGCATGAGATCCACCTGGTGACCGAAGAGGGCACCCGGCTTTTCATCCGCCCCATCAAACCGGAAGACGCTCCGCTTTTTCAGGGGTTGTTCAAGGTGTTGTCGCCCACGAGCATCTATAACCGCTTTTTTTGCCATATCACCGCGCTGTCGCAGGAAATGCTGGCTCGCTGCACCCAGATCGATTACGACCGGGAGATCGCGCTGGTCGCCCTGGACGATGCGCCCGGCGCCGAGCGGATGATGGGTGTGGCCCGGATCATCGGGGACCCGGATGGAAAAACCGGCGAATTCGCGGTGCTGGTCGGTGATCCCTGGCACGAGCATGGGATCGGTTCGAGCCTTCTTGAAAGATGCCTGGCGATCGCCGAAAAACGAGGATTTCAGGTGGTAAGCGGAATTGTATTAAGCGACAATCGGAGCATGTTGGCCTTGGGGAGAAAGCTCGGCTTTCAGATAAAACAACATCCGAGTTTGGGGGAATTTGAGCTGGTCATCCGCTTCACGCGATGAAATGCATTCAAGAACCTGACTGAAACGATGGAAAAGGAGGCGTGCGCCATGCCAAGAGGAGACGGAACAGGACCGAGGGGTCAAGGAGCCGGGACGGGAAGAGGAGTGCGCGGAGGCGGCCAAGGCCAGGGAGGCGGTCGTGGACGGGGAGCCGGTGGTTTCGGTGGAGGGCCGGGCGGGGACTGCGTCTGCCCGGCCTGCGGAGAACGAGTGTCGCATCGCCTCGGGGTTTCCTGCCTAAAGCAGCGCTGCCCCAAATGCGGTGCCGCCATGATACGGGCATAGCACGGCAAAACAAATGGTAGCCACCGATAGGGCCTGGTCGAAACGGGCCTCTGCGAAAGGCAGATATTCGGCGGTAGCTGCCATGAGCTCGATGCCGCACGCGGCGGCGTGGGCGAGCAAGGCTGCAGAGGGAACCACACCTGCCGACACTCCCAGCGGCGCGGCGAAACGACCATTGATTGTCCGGCAACGAGAACGCCGCTGGTATACTAATGTTTCCCCACGTTCAAAACAGCGCCACCGTAGCGCCACTTTTCAATTCTTTATTGATAGAAACTGCTATCGCGACAATCAATGTTTTTCTGTTTTCTTTGTTTTTCCAAGTTAATTTAAGCACCTGGTTGCACCTTCATTTAACTGGCATGTTTCTTGTTAAATATGTTGCGAAGAAAACCGAAACATGGCCTCCAGGCCACGGGCGGATAGAAGAATTGCAATCGTGCCCGATGCCTGGAGCCTAAAACCCAGGAGGTGGCCAATGAAAAATATGCAGCAGTACATAGCCGTTCATCGCAATCCGGGCATCGACTGCAAGGTGGTGCAGGCAAATTGGCGGAAAATGGCCAAACTGGAGTCTGCCAAGTGGGTTCGCACCTACATGAACGAAGAAAAGGGGATGCGCTACTGTATCTGGCTGTCGCCGGACGAAAAGGTGCTGAAGAAAATATTCGACGATATGAAGGTCAGCTATGAAACCATTCTGCCGGTGGTGGAAACGGTGCCGGACATGTGGGGCGATCAATGGCCGGAGCACTTGAAAACGGACTCCAGCGCGGACACTCTTGGGGATCTGTAGCCCCGTTGGAGAATTTGCTCCTTGCCTGCAACAGCGTCGGCGGCTGCCGAGTCCAGAGGGCGCAACCGCCGACAACTCCCTGACGAGAACGATAGCATGCGAGAGATAACATCCGCCAAGGCCTTGAAAAGGGCTGTCAGCGTTGGGGTGGTCCTGATCGATTTCAATGCTTCCTGGTGTGGGCCCTGCCGTGCTCAGGAACCGATTCTTGCGGAGTTGGCGACCCGGTATGACGGCCGGGTGGATTTTACCGTCATCAATATCGACGATCATCGGGATCTGGCGGCTCGGTTCAAAATCAAGAGTGTTCCGACGTTGGTCATTTTCAAGGATGGTGTGGAGAAGCTGCGGCTGGTCGGACTGCAGGATTTCTCAAGCTTGGCTGCAGCCTTCGATGAGGTTCTGACGACCTGAAGCGCAGAGGGAAACCGGTGTTTCGATTCTGCGCGCACGCTTAGGGGAGCGCAGGGGCTTAGCGCTGAATTTCCTGGAGCCGGCAGAGGAAATGGCCATGGAGCGTGTTTCATTTGCTGATACGGCGATTGTGGCATGCGGGACCCTGAGTCTTGAATTGAACGAGCTGAGGAATTCCGGTTTTCTCGAAGGATCCCAAATCTACTACACGACACCGGGATTGCACGAGGACCCCGCCGAGTTGGAAGTCCAACTGCTCCAGCGCATCCAGAAAGCCCTGGAGAAGGCCGACCGGGTGATCGTCGTCTATGGAGGCAAATTCTGTTACGTAAACGCAGAAACGCCCGCGCGCACGATGAAGACGATCATCGACGAGCAGGGCCCGAAGGTGCGCCGGATCCAAGCCAGTCATTGCGTGGACATGCTGGCCAGCGCGGCGGACCGCGAAAAGATCGCTCAGGAAGTGGCCGGTGGCGAGAAAGTATGGTGGATGACGCCGGGCTGGATCAAATTTCGCGATCGGGTCTTCAAGGGCTGGGACAAGGGTTTGGCCAACGAGAACTTTCCTCGGCACCAGGGTGGTGCGATCGTTCTCGACGGCATCGGGTATGTCGATCGGTATATGGAGGATCGCCCCGAGGAATTGCTCGAGTACTCTGATTGGATGGGAATTCCAATCCAGCCCTACCCGGTGACGTTGGATCGGTTCAAATTTTTGCTGACGGAGCAGCTCAGGGCGGAGGACCGCGGTTAGGGCAATCCTGAGCACAAGTTGATGGGAGAAGAAGGAAAGGGGGCATGCATGTTCCAGCACATTCTCCTGCCGACGGATGGCTCGGAATTGTCGGCCGCAGCGATTCGGCAAGGCATTCGTTTAGCCAAAAGCATCGGCGCGAAGGTGACAGGCCTGTGCGTGATGCCCACGCAGATTCCTTTTTTCTACCAGAAGAGGATGCCCAAAGAAGCGCTGGAGGAGGCCGACCAGCAGGTCAAGAAACTGGCGGAAACCTATCTGGCGGCTGTTGAACAGGGAGCTAGGGAAGCGGGGGTTGCATATGACCTCGTTTTTGAGAACAGCGAACATCCCTACGATGAGATCATCCGCGTAGCCGAGGAGAAGGGCTGCGATCTGATCATGATGGCCTCCCACGGCCGGCGAGGCGTCCAAGCGCTTTTGCTCGGAAGCGAGACCCAAAAAGTCTTAACCCACTCCAAGATCCCGGTGCTGGTGGTCCGTTAAATACCTTCAAGGTTCTCTCCCAAATCCCTGGGAGGAGTTGAGCAGTTTTTCCTGCAATTTCAGAATGAATATAGAGATCACGGTATCAGCCTCAACTTTTCAAACAGGATCCAGCCATGGAAAAACGATACAACTCACGCCGCAGGATCAGCACTCCAATCGTTTGCAAACGTTTCAACCAAGCTGAAGGCGAGCTTTTGATTGACGGCAGCATCAAAAATTGCTGCTCGGCGGGTTTTTATGCCGAATTGAAAGCGCCGGTTAAGGCAGGAACGGTGCTGGTGGTTGGAATGACCGGCAATTCGATGGGATACGCTGCGGCCGAAAGATCTCATGCCCTGGCGCTGGCCGAGGTCCGGTGGTCGAGGCCGATGCAGGCCGAGGATGAAGCCTGTTTCGCCGTCGGCTTGAAGTACCTCACGGCTTGCTGAAAGTTAAACTCCCTCGGGTCAAACGCTTTCCGCCGGCAATAAAAACCGCCTGCCGCTGATTCAGCGACGCCATTACGAACATGAATTTTTAAATCATCACGAGGGTAGATATGTTCAAGCACATTCTCCTGCCCACAGACGGCTCGGATTTGTCGGTAGCGGCAACCAAACAAGGGGTCCGATTTGCAAGGGCTATCGGCGCGAAAGTGACAGGTCTCTCGGTGATGCCCTTCCAGCACACGCTGCTGTACGAAATGGAAATTCCCACGAAAGCCCAGGAGCAGGACGCCAAGCGATGCAAAGAACTGTCGAGCCGATATCTGGCAGCGATTGAAAAAACGGCTGAAGAAGCGGGGGTTGCCTGTGACGCGGTTTATGAGCGAAACGATTTTCCTTATGAGGTCATCATTCGAGTGGCGGAGCAGAGGGGCTGCGATCTGATCATGATGGCCTCCCACGGCCGGCGAGGCGTCCAAGCGCTCTTGATCGGCAGCGAGACCCAAAAAGTGCTGACCCACTCCAAGGTACCGGTGCTGGTGTTTCGTGGAACATGAGAGCAGCACGTGAGGCTGAAGGTCCTCAAAATTCTTCCAGTGCAACTTGAGTCGGATTCAGGAAACGCTTCATTTTGAAGCAGTTCTCGACGAAACGCCTGGATGCTTCAGACTGCAACAAGAATGCTTCAATATGGCGCATGAAGAAGTAATGGGCTGATAACACCGCCAATTCAACTACTACTAGCCGTTCGGCTGAGGTGCTTCCCGCAAAATGAATCACTTCCGTGAATCGACTCTCACGCTGCATCCGCTTACCTTTTAAAAAATCTGCAATAATATTAGTGCTTTTCAATCTAATAGCGAAATCTGGCGGTTTGGTCCGGTTTTTGCCTTATAGGGTTTCAAGAGCTTAACGATGGAACCGCATCGATGGAGGTGCCCTATGAAACCCAACATTCAGAGTGTTATGTCTTCCACCAAGGTGCTGGCTTTCGACATGAGCAGTCATGTCTGCGTCTGGAGCCAGGCGGGAGTGATCAAATCCACCCGCTGCATCAACGCCTTCGATTGCCTGAACTGCCCCATTTACAAACGCATGAAGCAAGTCGTCGCTGACGGAAAGCTGAAGGAGGGTCGCGCACCGGTCGATTGGCGAGTGGCCGAGGCCCGCGAGCTGCGGGACCCTTTCCAGATGAAATGCCGTCATATGCTTTCAGGCAGGGTTTCCTACAAGTATTGCATCAATGATTACGACTGTGATCGCTGCGCCTACAACCAGATGATTGAAGACGAAGTGCTGGCCGAGCAGTTGAGCCGCTCGCGCCAGACCGTGGTGAGCGGGTTCGCGCTGGCGGCCAACTATTACTATCACATCGGGCATGCCTGGGCTCGGGTGGAGTACGGAGGCCGAGTCCGCGTGGGCCTGGATGATTTTGTTTCGCGCCTGTTCGGTCCTTTCGAGCGAGTCGATTTGCCCAAAATGGGATATGTCCTGCGGCAGGGAGAGCCGGGTTTCGGCCTGGTCCGCGGCAACCTGCGAGCGGAGTGCCTCAGTCCGCTGGAAGGCGTGGTGGTGGCTTTGAATCCAAAGGTCTTTGATCAGGCGGGCCCGTTGACCGCGGAGCCTTACGACGGAGGGTGGTTGATGGTAATTGAGCCGGTCAGACTGCTCAGCGGGCTGCGAAACCTTCTCTTCGAGGATGAAAGCCGCGCCTGGTTGGAAGACGAAGCCTCAAGCCTGACGGCCATGGTCTCGGAGGACACGGGAATGCGGTTGGCGGCCACCGGCGGCCGTGCCCTGCCAGACATCTTCGGCCGGATGCCGGAGCTGGGCTGGAAGCGTCTCACGAAGGCCTTCCTGCGCACCTGAAACCGATCTGAAGCGCAGCCCCGGCGTGGTCAGCGCAGAATGCGCCGGGCGATCAGCCGCTCGCAATCCGGACAGAACCGGAGGCTCAGTGCGTCCAGTTGCTCTATCCCCAGGGAGAAGGACATCAGGCAGCGCGGAGACCGGCAGTGTTTGAGCCCCAGCACATGGGACATTTCGTGGACGGCGACTTTCGCCAGGCGCTCCAGCAACAGATGGGTTGGCGCCCGCTGCCCATTCCGCCCCTGCTTGAGGCGGCGAAGCGAGACCACGGCGGCCCGGCCGTTCACCTGGGCCTCTCCGAAAACATGGGTCAGGATAGGGAGGCACAGGTCCCCTGCGAGAAGCCCCAGCCGTCGGATGTCGGTTCCTGCGCCCTCACTCAGAGCCTTCAGAATCGGCAGCGCGTTGTATTGCCCGCGCACCGGAATGAGCGCGTAGGCCGGTTCGGGCCAGGGCGGAGCCACATCCACTGCAAGCCCGATGAAGGTCTGAATATTGGCGGCCACCACCGAGACGCTGACCTCATCCACCGGCCCTAAAGGGATGACTTCCACGCGGAGGCGTTCGGCCCCCGCCATTTTGCCTTCATTCCAAAAATGCCCCACTGCAGGGGGTTTTTCATTTCCGCTGGTCGGCATGAGACGTCAGCACGGTTTTTTCAGCTCGTGTTTCTTGATATGCCGGGTCAAGGTGCCCCGGTTGATGCCCAGGATCTCAGAGGCCCTGGAAACGTTCCAGTCGCACTCCTCCAGGGTCCGGCGCACGTGCAGCGCCTCTACCTCCTTCAACGTGGCTCCGCTCTTCGTTGCCTCCGGCTCCGGTCCTAAAAACGTAAGATCGCTGGCATCGATCAACGGCCCCCGGCTGACCACCACGGCGCGCTCGATGACGTTCAGCAACTCCCGGACGTTTCCGGGCCAGCTGTGCCGAGCCAGCAGACGATAGGCGCTCGGGGTCAACTCCTGGAGCGGCTTGCTGATTTCGCGTGAAAACTGCTGCACGAAATGGCGGGCCAGGAGCGTAATGTCGTCACCCCGCTCCTTCAAGGGTGGGACATGAATGGAGATCACGTTGATCCGGTAGAAAAAGTCGCTGCGCACCCGGCCGGCCTCGACCAGGGCCTGCATGTTGCGATGGGTGGCGCAGATCAGGCGAAAATCACTTTCCACTTCCCGGCTGCCTCCGACTCTGAGGAAACGCTTCTCCTCCAGCGCCCGCAGCAGGTTGACTTGCATCTGGGCGGAAATCTCTCCCACCTCGTCAAGGAAAAGGCTGCCCCGGTCGGCCATCTCCAGGCGGCCGATGCGGGTTCTGACTGCGCCGGTGAAGGCGCCACGCTCGTGGCCGAACAGTTCGCTCTCCAGAAGCTGTTCCGGCACCGCCCCGCAGTTGATGGCGACGAATGGCCCGCAGTTCCGGACGCTTCGGGCGTGGATCGCCCGGGCTACGAGTTCCTTCCCGGTTCCCGTCTCTCCGGTGATCAAGACCGGGATGTCCGCCTGTGCCACTTCTTCAATCCGCCGGAACACCGCGCGCATGGGCTCGGAGCCGCCGATCAAATCCTTGAACCCCGCTCCTTCCAATTCGGACAGCCGGGTACGAACGAGCCGGTACTCGGCCATCATCTCTTTTTGGTTCGCCATCTTTTCGATGAGCAGCATCAACTGCTTGGGATCGAACGGCTTCAGCAGGTAGTCGTTGGCGCCCTCTTTCATGGCGGCGACGGCCGATTCGATGGAGCCGTAGGCCGTTATCATGACGACCATGATCCCAGGGTGGCGTTCCCGGATCCGCCGCAACAGTTCGTGCCCGTCCATGCCGGGCATCTTGATGTCGAGCAGGACCAGGTCGTAGCCTGCTCCTCCGAGTAGATCCAGTGCTTTTGAGCCGTTTTCAGCCAACCCTACTTCATGGCCACTGCTTTCCAACCAAGCCGCCAGCGATTCCCGCATGGCTTCTTCATCATCGACGACCATAATGTTCAGCGTGCTCATGGTCTCACTCCTGGGGGCGATCCCCCGACACCGCCGGAAGAAAGATGCAAAACTCGGTTCCCCTGCCTTCCTCGCTCTGCACGGCAATCTCCCCCTGGTGCTCGCGGATAATGCCGTAGACCATGGAAAGCCCGAGGCCCACCCCGAAACTCTCGCTCTTGGTCGTGAAAAACGGCTCGTAGATGTGGGGCAGGTCCTGGGGCGAGATGCCGATTCCCGAGTCCGCAATGCGGACCCACACCCGTTCGGAGCCTGGATCGCATCCGCCCCGAATGGTCAGGTCGCCGCCTTTGGGCATGGCTTCCATGGCGTTGAAGATCAGGTTGATCAAACACTGCTGAATCTGGTTGTAATCCCCCCACATGCGCAGGGGCGAGGTTTCAGGTTGCCAGTCTAAGCGAATGTTGGACAGTTCCAATTTGTGATGGACCAATTGAATGATCCGATCCACGATCTCGCCGAGGTCGATGACCTTCGGCTCCACCGGTTGCTGCCGGGCGAAGGACAGCAGGTTGCTCACGATCTTGCCGCAGCGCTGGGCCTCGCGCACCGTCAGCTCCAGGTACTTCTCGAACCTGGCCATCTGGTCCGGGCGGGCGGCCCCCATCCGCAGCGATTCCAGGATCAGCATGGCGAAATTGATGATCGACGCGATCGGGTTGTTGATCTCATGGGCCACCGAGGCCACCATTTTCCCCAAGGCGATCAGCTTGTCCTCCTGAATCGCGCGGGCGAGGTTGTCTTTTAAGGTGCGGGTGCGCTGCTCCAATTTTTCATTGAGTTCGACCGTGATATCCCGGATGACCTCGACCACCTCCACCACTTGCCCGGCACGGTTGAACAGCGGAAATGTGGATATGTCGCAGTAGGACGTTTGGCCGTCCGCGGTGCGATGCTCGTGGATGGCGTGCGCCGCTTGGCCGGTCGCCAGGGTGTCTCTCATCGGGCACCGCCCCTTCGGCTCGGCGCACGGGCTGATCTGCTGGTGGGATACCTGGAAACAGTAGCGGCCGAGCGCTTCTTCGCGTTCAAGACCGGCCGCCCGGAGAGCGGCTTCGTTGATCCAAACGATGCGATAGTTCGTGTCCAGAACCATCACACCGACGATGGTCGCCTGGGCGAGCGCCTGGGCGAAGGCCTGGGAACGTGAGATCTTGTCGGCCTGTTCGTCCATCTGACGGCTCGCGGACAACGCTTCATGAACGATTTCCTGGAACAGGCGCGAAGCAAGATGGGGGAGAACCGTGACCGCCGGAGGGGATAAATCGGCAAGCTGACGGGTCACCTCCTGGCTGCCGGTGAGATTGATGACCATCTCCAGCTTGGATACATCAAACAATGTTCGGAAATCCGTTGTCGTGAAAATGCCCGCCGACTTAGCATACGTCAAACCGACGGCTTCGGGGTCGATGTCGGCCACCCCGACAATCTCCATCTGAAGACCCCTCAAAGCCTCCGATTCGAGCATCTGGAGAAGGGATAGACAGCGCCGTCCACCCCCCACCACGGCCACTGAAATTTTATCGGAGCTTTCGGGACGGCTTGGATGCAGGGATGCGCTCATGCCTTCCTCCGCGATGGAAAAATCCTGGGGGCGTCTTTTTCGCGAGGGTCGGATGTCGGACGGAAGTTTCGATAGGAGAGGTTCGGCAACGGCGAGCCGGCCTGCATATAGGCGTAGGAAATTCGGCAGGATACGATGGAGGGTCTCCTTCGCAAACCGTCCGGATCCGTCCTTAATTTGATTTATACCTCTTTTCTGGAAGGAAAGTCCAAGGCAAAATAAAGCGCCGATGCGTCGGCCGTGCAACTACCCGAAGATCTCGGTACGATGCCCCGCCCGGGCCTTCGCTTCACCTGACGGATGCTTTCTCGATCCAAACCGGCCGGTTGGATTGGCGTACCACCCGATAGAGCGGCGTTCCGACGACGGAGGCCCACCAGGCTTCGCGGAGGCCGTCATGCTCCCAGACGACCAAGTCGGCATCGATGGGGCAGGCTTGTTTCAGGAGCGATCGGCTGCGGGCGCGCACCACGTGGTCGAAGCGTACCGGCTGGCCTCTCGGAATGACGAGCAGGTCGATGGGACTGCGGCGCAGAAGGCCGGCGGTCAGACTGCCCACCGCCGTCCAGGGGATGCCCGGCTCCTGCCCGAGGATGATTAGATTGTACGCCTCCTTCGCGGCAACCTGGAGGATGGCCTCTATGCGGTCGCCCTCCGCCGCAAAGGTTGCCAGACCCGCCCCCGCTTCTCCGGCCATCCGCACTGCTTCGTCCAACACCGTTCGGCACGGCTCCGCCCGGGAACGCTTCAAAT
>Ga0105093_10000370_pt1 | contig 17236 bp, 14 predicted proteins | sample PPLLak3March2015_2_FD_79111 | JGI IMG/M metagenome (GOLD analysis project Ga0105093, IMG submission 79111) | Freshwater sediment microbial communities from Prairie Pothole Lake near Jamestown, North Dakota, USA - PPLs Lake P8 Core (3) Depth... | ecosystem: Environmental > Aquatic > Freshwater >... | reverse complement strand
CTTTCACTTGTTAAGACTGAAGATGCTTCTTCTTGCATTCTATACGGGTGCGTCCAGATGAGGAAACCTGTTACTATGACAACGGCAAGAATTAAATAAACAGATCCTTCAAACAGACAAGTCTTTCTGCTTTTATTAAAATGATAACATTCAGTGGTTTCCGATCCTGAAAAATAATTGTATAAGAGCATTGCTGATAATCCGGCTAAGATCCCTGCCAGTGCAGTTGGCAATATCAAGATAGGAAGGACAAGATATCCCAAACCGGATGTTGAGGATAAATTCAGTGATGTAACATGATACTCGATTGACTGAGAAACAAATTGAGTCCAGGAAATGAGGAACCCTATTAATCCTCCAGTTATTGCAAATATCAGGTACCTGTCAGTGAACCTTTTGGAAAAAGGATAAATTATTAATGACAGTATAATAAATGGGAAGAATTTCGGGATCAAAGTAGCATTAAATACAGATTTAAAAGCAGAGGGAGATTCTCTCTGAATCATTTCCCCTGGAATCTGTCTTACTACACTATATGATATTATTATTTCCGACAGGATTAACAATATTAAGAGCAGTACAATCCCGATAAAGAATTTAAATAAAAGTTTCATTTTTAATGAATAATTTTTTACCCGATCAGATTCGATGGAGTATCAGATAATTGTCAATCATTTTTAAAATTCCAGACTTTTACGTTTTTATCCGTGTTATCAGGTTTAAAGTGAAATTCCCTGTAATCAATTTTATTTACGGTAAATACAATTGTTACTGAAGAAGCCAAAACAATTGCACCTCCAACCGCCCATTTTTTATATCGGTCAGCATTAAATTTCATATCTTTGAAATTGATACAAAACAGAGGAGTAATTACAATAGCAGCCAGTGCTCCCAAAATACCGAGAAAAAGACCGGCTGAAATAAAATCTTCCGTGTTTTCTGTAAGTCTCTTGTAATGGATATAACTCACATCTGATAAGGCTATAGATAAATTGCCCCTGTTATAATCCTTAATTCCCGGGAAACTCTTCATCAATAAATATTCTGTCTTCTGTATATTATTTACTCCCATAAACAGGTCTATTCTGATGGAATCAGAGGATCTGCCAATAAATGTTCCTGTAAAACGGTTGGGTCCGTTATAAGAATTATTTCCGGCAATATTGATGCTTATCTTATGATCGGGTCTCATTGTAAAAGTTTTAGTAATCTGATGCCCGCTTAAAGTCCTGGTTTCTATTTTAGCCCTCCACGTCTGTGCATGTATGTTGATTGTCAAAATTGCCATGCATAAAACAAGTGTATATTTTTTCAGAGTATAACCCATTGCTGTACTTTTATAAGTTCTTTGTTATAATTGAATCAGGTTGTAATAAGAGGCAATCCTTATCTTATATCTATAGCTCCAGTACTTTATACAGCCCTCTTTCCCTGTAAGTTATGTCTTTAGCATTTCCTGATTTTAAGTATTTATTATTAAGTCTATCTGGCTTCAAGAATTTCTTTAACTTTCTTATAAAGAGCTTCTCCCCTGAGGTTTACAGCTATTATAATTCCCTTTTCATCGAGAAGGAAATTGGCAGGAATAGCTTTTACATTGTATAGTTTAGCTGCAACGCTGTTGAAATAATTGAGATCCGAGACCTGTGTCCATGGCAGTTTATCATCGGCTATGGCCTTTATCCATTCGCCTTTCGTGCGATCGAGTGAGACTCCGATAATATCGAAACCCTTTTTATGAAAATCATTATACACTCTGAGAACATTGGGATTTTCCAGACGGCACGGACTGCACCATCCGGCCCAGAAATCAATTAGCAGGAGTTTAGGGCCAATTTTTGCTGATAGAGCCACCTGTTTACCATTTACGTCATTCAGTGTGAAATCAGGGGCTTTTTTCCCAACCGCAACAGAATACATTGCCGTCAAGGAGGATTTGATCTCTGTCATAACCGGAATTTTTGCCACCTCCGGATCCATTGCGTTTATTATTGATTCAAGTTCCCCGGGGCTAATGTTTCTTGTAAGGTTACTAAGCAGGTAAGGAGAAACGAATGACCCGGGATTGTTTTTAATGAAATCCTTCGTGTGGCTTTTTTCTTCAGCCATTATTTCTTCGAGTGCTGCTTTATACTCTTCCATAATTTTTTTCATCTTTTCAGAAAGGGTGACCAGGGATCTCTGGTAAGAATAATATTCATCATTCGACTTAGATCCAGTGACTTTTGCAGTACTCAGGGAATCGAGCCTCCCCGTGATAATTATTTTACCATTTTCGAGGAATAAGGATAATCTCCTTTTCCTGTCGGAAGTTACCAGGTAAACCATTTCCGGGTATTCAACCAGTCCTCCTGTCATCTTAAACAAACCATTTGTTACAACAGCCGTGTCAAGATTTACAATTTTGCCGGAAATTGTTTTCTGAAGGTAAAATGATATCCCGTCAGCTCCTTCAATTTTACCTGAGATTTCATATCCCGGTGTTTGTCCATGAGTATTCCATATCATAAAAAATACCCCCATGAATGTCATCAAGAAATTAGTTTTTTTCATCTTGCAGGATTTATTTTGTTCATTCATAATATTTAATTTCCCTGACACGTATATAAAAAGGTTTGTCATCTTTATATATAAACTCCTTTATCCAGTTCCCCTGTTTATCATATTCGTGCACAAGAGTTTGATCTGCAACTGTATTCTTTGTAAAATTCTGTGAATGTGAAGATATCTTTTTGCCTTTTTTATCGAATACATAATTAAATGCTGACATCAGATTTCCGGTCATTATATAGACTTTTGATTGCTCCATGTTTCCGTCTTCATTATAACTGAATTCAGTATAGCTTCCCGGAAAATTATTTGAAGTAAATGTCTGGAACCTGGTGCGATTTCCTTTCTGATCATATTCATATGCAATCTTCATCGTTACAGGACTGTTTTCATCTCTGAAGATTCTGACTTCCGTCAGATTGTTTCCGGTATATGAATTGACAGTATATGATGTCCTCACATGATTCATATTGAAATTTTCAGCCTTTATAATTATTTTACCTTCTGTTTCAACTTTCCAGTATGATGTAACCTGTCCTTCATCATTGAATGATTCAAATCTTGTGATCGTCCCTGATGTATTATATTGTTCCATAAAATCCTGAGAGAGAGAGAGAGCACCTCTTTCTGCACCGGTGATGGCATTGCCCGGTATGATTTTACCCTTCTCCTCCCTGGGCCAGACTGCCCGGTATTTTACTTCAAATACTTTACCGTTTATCCTGTCAGGATAATTATGCCGCGGAGTACTATACAGCTGTCCGGTAACAACGTAATTTGCAGTTTTCCGGAAGCCATAGCTAGTAATAATGACAGAAGTTATCAGCAGAAATATTAATTTTTTCATATCCTATCATTTAATGCTTGATTTAATAAAGTGATCATTCCTTCAAACAGAGTACCGTGGTTACAATACTCACGGGTTTCTTTCTCGCTTTTAGATTCTCAGAGTTTAAGCATTCTACGCTCGCTATTTTATGTCAGCACCGGCTAAAATGAATTCAAGATTTTCTTTTCTTCCCTAATATAGAACCTGAAATACTTGCTGCTAATGATAAACCCCATCCGCAGCACATAAATATCCACTCTGTCGATTCCCAGTGGTATGATTCCACAAATGCTGAAATTATAAATGGGGCATTAAAAATTATAGGCACATACCATATTCCGGAAGGATTATTACGACACAGAAAAAAACAGACAGCAGCATTTACCAGAAACCATATTATGTATCCAATCAGAGTTCCGGTATCTTCGCTAAAAATTTCTATTAAGCCATAGGTTAATAGAAACATCAATGGCAACATCAGGAACGTTACAATCAATGACAGGACAATTGTTGTCAATCCAAATAATGATGACTTCCTTTTTGCTGGGAAACCCGGACTTGTATTTTCAGTATTCAATGGCTTTTTTTATTGGTGTTTAAAGAATTGAACGTTTAATCGTGAACTTTACCTATATCTCCTAGATATACTTTCCAGACATTTAGTTTTTCATCCCCAAATTGTTTAGACTGCTTGATTAAATAAATGTCAATAATAAGCTCCCCGGATACACTTTCTGATATCTCCTGGTTGTTGAGATAAATGCGATCCTGTTTAAAATTAAGAGCTCCTGAGAAAGTAGAATCATTCTTAAGAATGAACGGAGTACTGACATTTATCTGCTGCGGCTGAAGCCAGCATGAAATACCTTTGGAAAGGCTGTGTTCAAGTAAATTTCCCAGGGTATAAAGACCAGGTTCCGGATAGGCCTTGCTCCAGTTTTTTAATTTAATTTCGATTGGCATAAAAAGGTTTCTGGTCAATTCTGCTGCATGTTGCCTGAATTTCAATTCAAGTGTCGTGTCTGAAATGATCTTCAGATAATCGGCAAAATCATTTAGCTTATTTATAGCTGTTATTTCATATGCCCTGAGGAAATCATCACTTAGAGTGTCGGATGTGAATACGTTTTCAACGCTTTGAATTAACTGTTTTGCAGATTGTTCTTCTCTCCTTGCAGCAACCTCTTCATCTTCGTTGCAGGTCCTCGCAGTGCAAACATGCCAAACCAGGAGCAGAATCCATATGTATCTTAACCATTTCATTCTATATCTCTCTTTATCCTGAAGCGGAGGATCGCAATTTTTCCATCAATATAACGGCAATCCAATATCTCGATATGACGAAGTCCTGATGAGGGCATGGTAATTTTATCAATAAACTCCTGCTTGTTGTAAAGGGCCATACTGTTCCCGGCATTCTTATCAGGAAACTGGTAGATTATTGCATCTTTACTGAGTATTGCTTCAAGCTGTTCCCTCCTTTTTTCCCACGAGCTTACATCACTCTGTGAAAAGTAACTTATCATAAGTGCATAATAATCTGGCCTTAAGCTAACCTTTACATCATTGCTAAATTTCCTAAGACTTATCCTTATTGTATCTGTGATATAATAAGGAGCCTTCACAATCATGTTTATCCGGCCTTTATTTGTCCTGACAGTCAGATCTCCCTTATTATCAGAAAGATAATTTGCAGGAGATTGATCACCCATTAGCAATTCCGCATGTATTATATTGTTAAGTATTGGTCCTCCTGTATCAGAATCAATAAATGTGAACTTGTAGTTCTGGGTATTGATCAGTTTCAGAATGATTAAGATAAGTGTCATCACAACTATGAACAAAAGGGGGATCCGGACCAGAATACTCAGTGTCTTACGTGAATTCCCGGAAACAGGGATATCGTTTAGTTTAATATGACTGTTTTTATACCTGAAATCATGCCAGTTGATATAGCCTGCATAACGACTCAGCAAATTCAGAACATCAATCCTGGGCAATTTTGCATTAGAGGCTTTCATGTGCGTGTAGAACCACTTCTCACTCAGCTGCCCATTCACTCTACTAAGCAAATCCTCCTGGAATTCAACTATTTCCTGCCCCTTCCAGACTGATATATCAGGATCTATACCGGGATAAGATTGCATCATGGTTTGCACTACCTCTTTTTTAAGAAGGCTGAACATTATCTGGTCTTCCTGCTGCAAAATATTAATATAACTGATTAGCTGTTTGCTGAATCCTTGTAAAACACTTTACATCTAATTTACAAAAGAATAACGACCCGAAGCATGTAAGTAATTATATATTTAGCTTAATATGAAAACAAAGACAGGACTTATTTGTACAATTGTACTGCCAGTATGTTTAATTCTGGCCGCTTTAATGATCTTGCCAGGATGAGGTTAATAAAACAGTTAATCCCCGCATCAAGATGAATTGGAAATGCCAGATTGAAAGTATAGGAGTAAAATTACCGTCGAAAATATTAACGACCAATGAATTACTGGAAAAACTAAAAATTCCGTGCATCAGAAAGTTCGGACTGCTTACCGGAATATTCGAAAGGAAAATATGCTCACCCGGAGAAGATTCATTTTCACTGGCCGTAGACGCAGCAATGGATTGCCTCTCATTTTCAGGATACCGGGCCGATGAACTCGACATGATCATTAATTGCTCTATAACAAAGTATAAAGATGGATTATCCCATCTTTACGAACCTTCCTTTTCAACATTAATAAAAAAGATCATAGGTGCCGATAAAGCAATAACATTTGATATTTCCAATGCATGTGCAGGAATGCTCACCGGTGTCTATTTAGCCGAGAAATTTATCAGGCAGGGAATTATTAAAACCTGCATGATAGTGAGCGGAGAATATATTTCAAATATCTGTGATCATGCATTAAAAAACATTAAAACATCTTTAAGCTCTGAATTATCTTCACTTACGTTAGGTGACTGCGGTGCAGCAGTAATAATTGAAAGAACTGCCGATGAAAGAAATGGACTGATCGTATCCGGTTTTACAACGTTAAGCAGATACAGCAATCTATGCACCGGCAGGCAAAACCGGAATACTACGGGAGGCAAAATGAAGACTAAATCAAAAGAGATTCATCAGGCTGCAATACATGAATCTGTCCCAATAATTAAGGAGGCTCTTAATAAAAGCAATCTTTCCTTTAATGAAATTAACTGGCTCATTCCTCATCAGACTTCACGAAGTTCAATCATTTCAGGAGCCAATCATTATCTGGAATGTTTTGGAGAGAAACCCGGGCAAATAGCGGTAAATCTGAAAGAAACAGGCAATACTGCATCAACCACGCACTTCCTGACACTTTACAGATTCCTGAATGAAAACCGATTTACCGAGGAGGATACCATCATGCTGCTCTGTTTTGCTTCCGGACTGATCGTTGGCGTCGTTATCTTTAAAATGAACAAAATAGTTCACATGTATGGGAACAGTAATTGACATGGTCTCAGTAGCAGTGCCCCGATTCAGTTTCTACCCGGGGAATTCAATCAGGCTCTCTGTCAGGGCTGCCCGTCAATGCCTGCATGATGCAGGAGTCGATCACCGCAATATCGGTCTCCTGATAAACACAGGGGTATATCGTTACAAGAATACCGGAGAGCCGGCAATTGCAGCTTTGATACAGAATAAAATCACTTCTCAAAAACCTGTTCGTAATGTTACCGTTAATTCCGGGAATACCTTTTCATTCGATTTAAACAACGGAGGATGCGGATTGCTTACGGCAATAGAGATTGTCCATGGGTCAATCAGCCATGGCGAGATATCGTCCGGAATGGTTGTGGCGGGCGACTCTGAACCTTTTAATGGTTTATCTGAAAAATTTTCCTTTGCGGCAGCGGCAGCGGCAATAATTCTTTCCGGAACAGCTGACTCAAGGGGTTTTTCACTTTTCAGGACTTATTCATTTCCTGAGTACAGCGATGAACTTGTAAGCCGGACCTCGTTCAGCAACCGTGGCTGGAGAAGAAAAGGCAGGAACATCCTGGATGTCGTGCAAAAGGAATCTTATTCTGATCTTTGTGTTGATTGTGCAGAAAGATCATTATTCAGATTCCTTGATGAATGCGGACAAAATTCTGATGATATAGATCTCATTATCCCATCGCAGGGCCCCCTGGGATTTGCGAATAAACTAAATAGCCGTCTCGGTATGAATAACAGCTTTATTGAACTGACAAAAACCGGGAACAAGGTGCTTCATACCGCCGGAGCAGCTTTTGCACTAAAAAAAGTATGGGATGATGATCGTTTCAGAAAATCAAAGAACATAATATTCCTGACGATTGGATCGGGGATAAATGTATCAATTACACTTTATAAAAACTGAGACAATATCTCATGCAAAAACCCGACCAGCATCCTGTTATCTATAATATTTCAGATTACCTGCGGATAATCCGTTCTTTTAATACCTGATTTTGAAGAGGTGTTAAAATAATTGCTATTACCTCGGTTTAATCCTGATGTAGTAAATCAGATAGAAGATGCCGTGGAGGAAGATTACTATACCGAATATAATATGTGGCCCCCTGTGCATAATTTCATGATATCGAAATGAACCAAAAAGAACCAGAAAATACCAAAGCAGGAAGAAAATTCCTGCATACAATTCATGCTTCCATGATAATATAAATCCCATTATAAAAAGAGTCAGGAGTAAAGGAAGTATGACTCCGGGCAAACTCAGAAAATCAATTGCATCACTAAATATTATATCTGCTATTGCATATATTAAGTATAATACTGCATAATTGACAAGGAGTACGCCAAGAATGAATTTCCACCTTTCTGGTTTTTTTGCCGGGATCGCACTTGCTTTTTTATACCATCCAAGAAGTAGAAAGACAGATGCGACTAAAAGAGGCACTGCCAATACTGTATCCATTCCTCTCTCCCTGTTAATGAAAAGTCCGTTGATCCAGATTCCAGGGTTCAGGACCATTAATATCAATCCGGAAATTAACTTTATTTTACCCGGGAGACCTGGTTTCATTATTTACTTATTCTGGTGCTCAGTTATTACTTTTGGTTCCTTCTCTGTGCCTTGTCATTTCTGATACCCTTTCTCCCTCTCTTCACCACTCTTTATCCATTGTGGCACAACATTCTCCAGGAATCCTCTCTTCTCTTCTTTGAGCTTCTTCATGTCAAGTCCGATCAAAGCCTGAGCTTTCTCTTTGGTGCTGATGTCCGGATAAGGGACTTCCTTATTTTCGCCCAGTGCTGCCAGAACCCTGGCAAGCTTAACACGAGCATCCTGGGCAAAGGCTATGCCTCCTGCAATTATCCTGCTTATCTCAACCGGGGAATGAAATGAATTTCCATGTCCCGCTGCAGAAAAATCCCACCTCCACTGGGCCTTCCGGATATCGCCCAGAATCTCTTTCATCTGCTCTTCTCCGGCTCCAAGATCCCAGGCTCTCTTTGCCTCAACATGGCACCTGACAAGCAGATTCTCCAGGATATTTCTGTTTTCAATGACCTTATTCTGCCTGGAATACACGTCGCTAATAAGCTTCTGTGTCTCTTCCCTGTGACAAACCTGACAAGAATTAGCAACATTGTTCAGCGGACTCTGAAGGTGATGATCGGTAAATTTCTGACCTCCTTCACTGATGAAAGGCATGTGACAGTCGGCACAAGAAACTCCTCTTGAAGCATGTACCCCGGTGCTGAACACCTCGTAATCAGGATGCTGAGCCTTAAGCATTGGAGCGCGGCTGAAAGCATGTGTCCAGTCGGTGAATGCTATTTCATCATAATATTTTTCGATTTCCTCCAGAGCTGTTCCGTTTTTCCATGGGAATATAAGGTATGCCACTCCTTCAACTTTATTCTTGTTGAAATAATATTCGACATGGCACTGCGCGCAGACCAGACTCCTCATTTCCTGGTGGGTTGCCTTTGTGATATCCATTCCTCTAGCTTCGAAGGCTTCAACAAGTGCAGGACGCGAAATACGAAGGTTCATTGTCTTTGAATCGTGGCAGTCGGCACAACCAATCGGATTAATGATCTCCGGTCCTTTTGTATCCCAGGTACCGGAATAGAATCCTGCTGTTCCCTGTTCCTTCATCAGCCGGGGAACATCGGGACTCTTGCACGTCCAGCAGGTGTTTGGCTGAGGACTTGGAACGCCTCCAGTTCTCAGGGTGTTACGGATATCATCAATTGCATAAAAGTGACCTCTTCCCTGGCTATAGTCTTTTGAAAATGCATACCCTGCCCAGAGCACAACCATTCGGGGTGACTCCTCAAGCATATCCACCATGGCGCTGCCATTGTATTTGCTCCTGAAGCTGGTGTCGGCAGTTTTCAGATAGGAATCATACTCCCGGGGAAAGAGCTCGCCCCAGACTGAACTTCGCGGTTCTGTTTCAGAAAATTTCGTTTCGGGAGTATATGCAAACACTGCTTCTGCCCTTCTCTCCATGATGGAGGAAGCCAGCATTCCGAGAAGAAACACTATGGCAACAGTGGCAAAAAAGATCAGCCATCCAAGCCAGGGCTTTCCCTTGAGGATCTCTTGTATTGATCTCATAATCCGGATTTTATATTATTTTTTAATTATATTTTCAAGCCAAACAGGAGTAGGTGATCCCGGTAGAGGAACCCTTGCCCATGGGACACTGGAAAGGCTGTTGGCCCTTCCATGCGGTGTTTCCCTGTGACACTCCCAGCATTTCCTTTCCATCCTGAAGTTTTGTGTTTCGCTGTTATAGCCAAGCAGTTTCGGATCAGTAATTAGTACCTTATGGCATCTTATACAGTTTTTATGTACCACCTCTCTGCCTGCTTCCTTGATGAAGATTACCTGAGGCTCACGGCGTAGAGTAAATATTGTTGCGTGTCTCAAGCCATCCTTTGCCTTGAAGTAATATTTATTGAATATGTTATTGTGTGGTACGTGGCAATCATTGCAATTAGTCTTTTCACGATGCGAGCTATGCGCCCATGTTGCATACTGAGGAGCCATGATATGGCAATTAACACAGGTTTCAGGCTTATCCCCAAGATATGATGATGCGTTTGAAATCCGGAAAGCATACAGGAATAACCCTGTAAAAACTGCACCTGTCAACAGCACAGGCAGTTTCCATTTGTCGGGTGGCATGAGTTTTTTAAGGAACCCCATGTCTTTTATCTTTAAATATATTAAAAAGATATTTCAGAGCTCTTTCACCATCCAGATATTGCATCCGAAATGACCAGAATTGCCAAGCGGACCGGGAATATTCTTAAACCCGGCTTTTTCGTACAGGCTTATTGCCCTGCCCAGCTCAGGGAGCGATTCGAGGTAGAGCTGTTTATAACCCAATCGCCTTGATGATTCGAATGTCATCTCCATGAGTGTCTTTCCTATTCCTTTTCCCCTGTATGAGCCAAGAAGATAAAGTTTCTGCAGCTCGGCACATCCTTCAGGAAGTCCCGGTGTCGGAAAAACTCCGCAACCTCCGATTATCTTTCCTTCATCTTCGGCAATCCAGTATTCCGAACCCATTGTGCTGAACAGCGTAAAAAGATCATCGGTTGTGGGGTCAAAATAAACGGTCCCGGGACGGGCAATACCGAATTCCCTGAATACTGATCGAATCAGATCAGCGATTGCTTTATTGTCTTCCCTTGCCAGATGCCTGAATGAAATTACCATGGTTCTGTTTTGCATTCATAACAAATTTAATAAATAATAATTTGAGAGATACAGTGCACAAAAACATCCACTTCTTTTTTGCCCCTTAATCCCCAGAAGGGAACTTACTGGTTATCTGCAGTTTATTACCCCCTTTAGGGGGAAGGGGGCAAAGACGTATCTTTTGAGACAGCCTTCCGGATTTCTTTTTTGTTAAATTTGTTCAAAAAAGAATTTTGCCGAAAGTTTTTTCAATACCATCAGATTTTATCAAAGCTATTCCCGGAAGGAAAGCTGCTGTCGTTATCTTATTATCCTTTGTTTCTGTATCAGCCTATAGCACTGATATTTATGTAACAGGAAAAGTTACAAATGCATCTGGATTGCCTGTTGCCGGTGCAAAAGTCTCAATGAGCACCTCCAGCTTCACATATACTGCAACATCTTCATCAGGAGGTAATTATGTTTTAAAACTCTCAGGAATTTACGGCTCTGTGAACGGAAAAATTATAGAGGCCGGCTCTCCCTATCCCAATCCATTCAGCTATTCTGTTAATGTACCTTTCATTATCAAGGCCAGCGGAGACATCCATTTTTCGGTCTACAGCATGGCAGGGCAGAAGATTCAGGATCTTTTTTTCCCTGACGTCAATGCCGGAAGCTACAGGATTGTGTGGGATGGCCGTAATGCTTCAGGCGCTCCGGTTCGGCAGGGTTTTTACGTTTATGCACTTTCCTTCATGGGTAAAACTATTTCAGGAAGAATAATAAAAGTTGCAGGCGCATCATCCTATTCAGCCGGCTCCATGCTTGAACCGGTAATGATACCGCCATCAGTGCCCTCTGATCCGGGATCACTTCAGATACCCGTAATAACAACTGTGATATGCGATAATTACTATTCTGTGAGATTAACTGACATTGTAATCCGACAGGATACAATCATTGATTTTAAGATACTTGAAAAGGAGGCTCTTCCCTTCAAGGTCCAGGATGATTACATTGCCATGAAGCTTGAAAACGGTTACAGACCGCTTATCCTGAAGGGCATAAACCTGGGATCTTCTCCTCCGGGTTATTTTCCGGGAGAAATAGCATATGCCATTTCTGCTGACACATATGAAAAATGGATTGCACGGATCGGAGAGGCAGGTTTTAACAGCATCAGGATCTACACTCTACACCCGCCTGTTTTCTATGAGGCTCTTTCGAATTATAACCAACGCCATCCTGATAAGCCTGTCCTGCTTTTCCAGGGTATATGGCTCGGGGAAGTCGAAGACGGATCAAATCCTAATGAATATGACCTGACGCTCCGGATACCAGTATTCCGTTCCGATATCGGAGAAGTCGTCGATTGCATTCATGGAAGCAGGAATATAGCATTCCGCGCAGGAAGAGCCTATGGCAGCTATCTTGCTGATGTTTCCAGGTGGACTGCGGGATATATAATCGGAAGAGAGATCTCCAGCCAGGAGGTCGACAGCACAAATTCCTTTCATCCCTCTTCAAGTTCCTATGCAGGAAACCAATTCAGCATAACCGGTGGATCGGCATCTGAGGTGTTTGCAGCACAAATGCTGGATGAGCTGGTACAGTATGAAAACTCAGGTTACGGATCACGAAGGCCGGTCAGTATCTCAAGCTGGCCAACACTTGATCCGCTGAGCCATCCAACGGAGATTAATACCGATGAGGACAGGGCTTTCATAGATATTTACAAGATCTCAGGGAAAACAAGCAACGCAGGATTATTTGCCACATACCATGCATACCCATACTATCCCAATTTTATAAGCCAGCAACCTTCTTACCAGGCTTACAGCGACAACCAGGGACAGAACAGCTACCTGGGTTATCTTAATGACCTGAAGAATCATTATCCCGATATTCCACTTGTTATCGGGGAGTTCGGAGTACCTTCGAGCTGGGGAAGCGCCCATCAGTCTTTCAGCAAAATGCATCATGGTGGATATTCGGAGATTCAGCAGGGAGAGAGAAACCTGAGGATGATGCATAATATTGTGGATGCCGATTGCGCCGGAGGATTCATGTTCGCATGGATGGATGAATGGTTCAAGCGAACCTGGATAGTGCAGTATCTCGAAGCCTATGGCCTCTGGTCAGGAGAAGTAACGATACCCACCAGGCAGCTCTGGCTTAACCTGGCATCTCCGGAACAGAATTTCGGACTGCTGGGTTATAAACAAAAAGAGGTTCTTCCGTTTGTAAGCTATATTACCGATAATCCATCCGGTCATGTGAAAAAGACCGAAGCGACCAACGACAATTGCTTCTTCTATGTCAATGCTGAACTTGACCAGTCGCTGACAGCCGGTGATACTCTTATGGTTGCCTTTGATACATACTCATTCTCAACAGGGGAATCGCGCCTTCCCAACGGCAAAACTCTTACGAACAGATCTGAGTTCCTTTTTTCGGTCGTTATCGGACAAGACACCGGATTTCATCATGTGACTGAAGCCTATGACATGAACGGCCTCACTCCGCGATTCAATCTTTCAGATCCACTGGTTCAGAAATACAAGAGCACCTCCACCGACGGAGCTCCATGGAAAATAATGCAATGGAAAAATGATGGCTTTGAGGATATGGTGGATAACCTTGGCAGGCTTCCGGTGGAAAATTCCATCACTTTCACTCCCGGTCTTAAAACCGGTGCTGCATGGAGCGGAAATAAAATCAGTATTCGTATACCATGGACAATGCTTTATTACTATGATCCCACACAGATGACTGTCAACAACGGGGCCGTATCCTATGATGGAGGATGGAACTATGAAATTTTCACCACTGAGTCGGATGGGATTGCTGTTTCCGTATATTATAAAGGATCTGTCACTTCCTCGACCACAAGATATACCTGGGACAAGTGGCTTATTGTTCCGCCGACAGATTTCTTTGAAAAAGAATCACTTCATGTTGTTGAAGCAGGACTTGCTTCCTTCCCCGTATTTGCAGACTGACTTCTGACCGTGGATGTGCGCACTACTTTCTTTTTCTTGTCAAATCCTGTTCTTTCAGCTTTACCCCAGCTTTTTTTACCTCTCATTGCTTCAAGATTGCCCCTTACAGCAAAATAAGTGTGAACAGGATAAAAGAAGGGTTCCAGGAATGCAGTTGACAGAAGCTTGAGCACATCCCTTTTTCTCCTGTATTTATGAAAGGTAATCTCTTCAAACAGTACCGCCCACGTCGACAAAAGCACCGCAAATGAATAGACAAATGTGAAAAGAAGCAGATAAAATGGCCAGTTGAGAGAGTCCGTTATAATAAGGATTATTGTATAAATAAATCCGGCAAATGCTATCAGGGGAGAAAGCCATTCAAAGAAGAACCAGTAAGGGTATCCGAGAAGTCCAAGCCTCTTATATTTTCTGTTGAAGAACATTTTACGATGTGTCTTGAGTGATTCCACAAGACCTCTTGTCCAACGGGTTCTCTGTTTCCTCATCGATTTCAGGTCGGATGGGACCTCGGTCCAGCACAGCGGATCAGGAATATATGTTATCTCATATTTAGTATTATGTTCCGCCATGTATCTTCTCATCCTCAGAACAAGCTCCATATCCTCCCCTACTGTCTTAATGCTATAGCCTCCGGCTTTGATCACGGTTTCGCGGTCAAACATTCCCATAGCTCCTGATATCAGCATCAATCCGTCGAGTTGGCTCCATGCCATTCTGCCCAGCAGGAAGGCACGGGTATATTCAAGGACCTGAAGGCGGGGAAGAAATTTCTTGGGCACATTGATATTCCGGATGTGTCCTCTTTCTATCTCGCATGAATTGACAATACGTATTACTCCGCCAGTGCCGATGACTTTCTTTTCCTTCTCTTCGAGGAATGGTTTGATAAGCTTGAGGATGGAGTCTGTTTCAATTATTGAATCGGCATCAATTGAAACAAAATATGCGCTTTTGCAGATATTTATCCCTGCATTCAGCGAGTCGGCTTTTCCTCCGTTATTCTTGTCAATGACCGTCAGCCTGGTATATGAAGGATTCTTTGATTTATAAACTCCTTTTATTCTTTCGCACGGTATGCGGTAATCGAAATAATAATTAACCCTTTCCAGGTCGTAGGTCGTCCGTATCTTCTCAAAAGTATCGTCAGTAGAGCCGTCATTTACCAGGATCACTTCAAAATTGTTATAATAGAGGGACAGCAGCGTTCTTACATTATCAATTATTGTTCGGCTTTCGTTAAAAGCAGGAGCAATAATTGATATCTTCGGACTTAACGGGGAAAGGACAAGAGAGTTGTAGTTTACATAGCTGTTTTTCCTCAGGTACTTGCGAAGGGCAATGGCAGAGAATATCCCCAGTAACAGATAAGATCCGAAGATTATCAGGGTGATAATAAAAATAAGATTCCCAAAGATCAGTCCCATTGCTTTTTAGAATATTCTTCTGTCAAGTACGTGTCTTACAATTATATTATAGTTCTTATATTCCGATTTCATTAGTTTCACAAGGGTCTTGACTCCTTCTTCTCCATTGTTTTCAATTGCCTTTGTTGCTTCTATCTGCAGCTGGACATCGTCTTCCTTGTCGAGGACCAGCTTCAGGAATCCAAGCAATGACAGATCAGGCATTTTACCCATTGCCTTTACAATTTCAAGACAGATGTTGTAATCCTGACTTTTATACATGTGTTTCATGGTATCAAGTGTTGCCCGGAATTCCATATCACCGGCAACCTGCACTGCAAGCAGTCTTACGACTGGATCTGAATGCAACATCACTTCCCTGACTCCATCCTCAGCATCTTTCTGTCTGAATTCCCTTATCATGCGAAGGGCGAACATCACCACTGTCGGGTTGGACGAAAAAAGCCATCTGGCGAATGAAGGTACATTTATATTATGCTGAATTAAAAGCTCATGAAGCGTGATTTGCTCCCACAGGGAGAATGGCCTTTCAAGATGAGACAGAAATTCAAACGGATCCCTGTCGCTTAATCTCACGAGAGCGATCTGGGCTTCCATCCTGAGTATTTCATTGGATGAGTTGAGAGCTTTATAGATAGCATCGTTGCCATCCCTGATATTCATGAAGGCCAGCTCACGAAATCCCTTTATCTTCTTGTGCCATTGAAGACTCCTTGCCCTTGCCAGCGAATCCCTGTCCAGTCCAAGATGTTTATAAAGGCTCAGAAGCTTTTTAGCCTCTTCGCCTTTAAGGTTGATGCTGACGTCTATCATCTCATCGATAAGGACCTGCCTGCGGTAAGTATCAGAAGCTATCGGTCTGAAATCGTCAGGAGATGCTGTTCCAAACAGGTAATCAACTATCAGTCCCTGGTATTTCTCAAGTAGGTACTGATGCAGCCGGGCTTCCCTCTCCATTCTTCTTCTGTTCATAAGGATGAATACCAGCAGAAGAAACATTGAAGCTATTGATGCAATGATCGTAATGATCAGCGCATTAACAAATGCGATGGATTTTCCGAAATAGTGAACTCTTTTTATCCAGGGGTTATCGTTGCTTATAAAAATAATATGTTCTTCATTAGCCTGATCTGTACTAATCGCGGTGGCCGATGACGTTGAATCATTTCTGACACCTGATGTATCTCCGGCAGACAATTGTGCATTTATGGAGTTATTTTTCTGAATTGTATCCCGTTGCCCGGCAACAGCCTGTTTTGCCTGTTCTTCCTGCTCTTTCTTACTTATTATCCCCGGGACAGGAGACCTTGTGATTCTGATCTTGAATAAACCATCTTCCTTCAGCATAACAGCATTCCTGTCAATGCGGTCGACCACTTCCCTGTAAAACGCGTCTGCATTGAATTTAAGTCTGAAGGCACCAAGCTGAACAGGGTATTTGTCCTCAAATGATGAAACGAAAGCTTTCACTGTTTCACCTGCAACATTGTATTCCATTGGAATATTTTTTGCGGCAGCAGGTTCTGTTTTAACAGTGGAATTTGAAAGCAGAGTGGAATCCGGCTGAGGAATGTTGCTTCCGGCGGCCAGTATCCTGAGAGGCACCAATGTCAATATTAATATGCGGAGAGGCTTCTTCATTTCATTTTAAGGGCATAAATGAAACTAACATTCCCCTCGAATCTGTTCCTCCAGGCGTTTTCCGCATGCTCTTCACGCGAATAGCCGGCGCCTGCACGAATTGTCAGCTTACTTGTCAGTGCT
>Ga0105093_10000369_pt1 | contig 17247 bp, 16 predicted proteins | sample PPLLak3March2015_2_FD_79111 | JGI IMG/M metagenome (GOLD analysis project Ga0105093, IMG submission 79111) | Freshwater sediment microbial communities from Prairie Pothole Lake near Jamestown, North Dakota, USA - PPLs Lake P8 Core (3) Depth... | ecosystem: Environmental > Aquatic > Freshwater >... | reverse complement strand
CAACTGAACCAGTTTTCCAACCAACTGTGCTAATGCCATGATACTCTTGACCAACAATTGTATCGAGAGACATAATCGATTCTTTTAAAACAAACCCCCTTATTCGGTCACTGTTTGGAAGTTTGCCCATAAACCATAATCCTTTTATTTTTGTTTTGCCTCTACCAGAAACTCCTCTAACAGCTTCAACAAAAAAGTTGTACTCTTTCATTCCAGCTAATACCATTTTATAAGGAACATCTTTTCCAGTAAATTCATCCCTGCCAAAAAAAGGGAATTCTATTCTTAAAATTTTAGAAGGATTACATTGAGCCCATCCAGGATTGCCAGAACGAACATCCCCAAGAACATGAATTAAGCCGCCTTCAAGTAATAATTTAATCTTCCACATTTTTCACCTATGCGTAAGTAAAGTGGATTGCAAAAACAAGATTGCTGTTAAACCACTCAGCCGTGTCCCAAGTCAACATTGTACTGCTCAAAATCTGTTTCATATTCCAATACAAATATTTGGATGTTGATAAAGCACCTGTATCCAAAGCTATTCTCGAATCTTCCCCTGCTAAAGGAGTTCCTGCCCAAGTGTCACTTCCAGGGTCTCCGTTTGTTGTAGCTATTGCTTTGAAACTACTATTGGCAGGAGTTCCGTCTCCAAGAGGAAGACTTTCCCAAGTTTCATGGGTACCATCATCATAAGCTTCAAGATAAGGAGCTGAGGCCGTTTCTCCACTGAACCAAGCAGCACAAACATACCGATTATCCCCTCCACTAAAACCTCCTTCAGTAGTTCCTGCAAGCTGAATATGGTCATACTCTCCAGAAGTATTGTTCATCAAGAACATTTTTGCTGCTTCTATGGAACCTGAATCTGGAATAACTGCTGGATAGCTTGCTCCAGATAGTAAATCCCCTCCATTTTGCTGCCCATCTCTCCAAACAATAAAATCCCCTGAATCCAACTTTTCAAAGTTAGTATCCCCTGCTGGGTTAGTGCAAGCGACATCATTTCCACTTGTATTGAACAAAATATTAACCGATGGTCTTGACATTTATTTTCCTCCTCATTGATAAGCTAAGGTTACTTGCATAGAAGCTGATACTTGGCCTACTCCAGAAACATTTCCATAAACAGTAATAGTAATAGTTTGTCCAAAACTATAAGCACCTACTATTAAATAATAATTACCATTTATTTCGTTAATCCTTAAATAACCACTTCCTGCTATAGACATATTAGTTGTACGAATATACCCCCCATCGGATCGTTTTATTGACCAAGGACCAAAAGTTTGGTCCATCGGGCCAGAACATTTTAAATAAGCAGGACCGCTAACATAATAAGTAACTGGTGTAGGTTCTGGTGTTACCGGAGTAGCAGATGTCAAAGTAGCAGACAAATTCATGTGTTCGTTGTACGTTATTTGGAAAGATTCCCAATTATAGGTGTCATACCCTGATTTGGAAGCAGAAACAGCATAAGTTCCTGGTGCTATTGTTATATTTGTCAAAGGAGATACCCCCTTATGAACACCATTTACTTTTATGGAGGCTCCCGAAGGAGTTGTAACCACAGAAAGTTTTGGACTTACTTGTGTAGTAACGGCTTCCAAAATTGCATTTAATGTGTTATTGCCAGCATATAGTGTAATCATTTCATAATAAACATTATATCCACTTTTAGATAATGACACATAGTAAGGACCAGGAGTCATTCCTGTTTTTACAAAAGGAGTTGTTCCCACATTTGTTTGTCCTATATAAACACGGGCACCGGAAGGAACAGAAGTAACCAACAAAGAAGCTTCGTAATCTTCTATAGGTATTTCTCCTCCTCCAGGTGTTTCTCCTCCTCCAGGTGTTTCTCCTCCTCCAGGTGTTTCTGCTGCTGTCACAGTCACTTGAACAGTTTGAGTAAGTCCTTCTTCCGTGGTAACATCTACGGCAGAAACATCTACATAAGAAGTTCCAACAGTAGTTCCTACCAAATAATTAATAACGCTTCCTCCCCTATTATATTCTACAATCAAATCAGTTCCAGTTACAACAAATTCTGTCAAATCAATATTTCGTCCATAAAAAGAACTGTAAAGACTACTTCCGATTTTGCTTCCTTCTGTATCTACCTTCCAAACTCCAATAACACTACTTATAACAGATGATACTTTACATTGACTTTGCCCCGAAATAATATTAATGGCTTCTGTTTTTTCAGAGGTTTCCGAAACAGAAGTAATCATTGTACTCCATTGTAATGAACCACAACCAGACCTCTCCACCATTTTAATTGTTCCTGTTACAGAAGAACCGCTGTTTTCCAAATAAGCTTCTATCTTTGCAGAACTTCCCACAACAACTGTGGTTGGGTCCACTTTGACCGATAAAGAACTTGGACATTGACATGAATTGTCAACATACAATTCCTCAGAAGTTTCTTTACCATTAACAGAAGCCACAATGTACACTTCACCAAACAAAGCTTCTGCATCCTCTGGGTCTGTATATGTTCCTAAACTATCATGAGCGATAATATTTGTGACCATCCCTTTTGCATAATAAGAAACAAACACTTGTTGGTCACAATAAGCAAATGTCTTAACCGTCAGATATACTTTTTTATCGTCTATAATGTATTCACCCTCAGAAGCAAAATTGTAAGCTCTGTTTTTATCAGAATAAGCCCAAATACCAATTATAGAATAAGGTACAAAAGCCAACTCTATAACATTTTTCCCTGAGGACTTCAAAAGCTCATTGGACACAAGCATTGTAGATGAATTTTGAACAACTGTTTTAGCTGGACTGGGAAATTTGTACCACAATTTTTCTGGAATAGCTGGACTGAAAGACCAATTAACAACCAAATCATTTACAGGAACACCTTCTCCATTTCTAACTTGAGCATATACAATTATATAGGAAGCAGCTCCAGAACCAATACACTGATTATCCACATAAAGGTCTATTATGTCTTGAGACAAAGTTGCAGATGGGATTATTTTTATTCTGTTTCCAAACTCAGGCCATTCAGGTTCTTCATTAATCGTCTGAATCACAGCATCACTTAAATTATAATCATAGCCATTAGGTCCTCGATTCAGCCTTTTTATCCATATATTTCCCAGTCTGTCGGAAGTAATAAAACCCTCATCTCCAACAATAAGCTCCACAAGAAGCTTTAATGCCTCTATTGGGTACAAGTCGTCTGCTTCAAAATTATCGGCAAGCACTTTATAATTCCGTATTTCACATCGAGCAGAATCCCAAGACAACCCTACCAATTCAATTATTTCCTGACAAATTGCATAAAAGTATATATCCGTGTCCCATATCTTTGTAACTTTCTGAGCAAAAGGTTCCCCAAGAATTGCTGTGGACTGTCTTCCCCAAACACCTGTGGATGTTTCGTGAATTCCTACTTTGAAAGTAGGTCTTTCTAAAAAGAATTGTCCTTGACTAATCCAGCATTCCTCATATTCGTCTATTTCTTCTATTCGAGTGAAAACTTCTATTCTTGGATTTTCTGGAATAGACGAAAAATCAAGAGTGTCATAAAAAGTTTCATCCCATATATCAAAAGAAAGCTCCCTACAAAAACTCTCCAAAGAACATTCAATAGAAAAGGAAGACACTTTATCAGTTATATCTGTTTCCCCATCAAGCATTATTTTCCAACCAAACTGTTCAGACATCTTCATGTTCCTTCACTACAAGAGTGATTTCATAATCAAATCTGGCTACTTCATAAAATGAGGTAATCAAGTTTCTACGATAAACAAAGCCATTCGGTCTTGCAAACTGAACAAGCCAACAGTCGTAGCCGTCAGTGAAGTAAAGCTCAGTCGAGGATAATTCGTAAAGCTCAATAAGATAGTCTAAAGTATTTTCAGTAAGGGCAGCCTCATCTGAGAAGGTTATACGCTGGTCTTGAATCTGAGGACCGAAGTCTTGAACAACAACCCCTCCTAAAGTGGCAATTACCGACCCTCTGCAGGTACTTCCAGCATGAGGGTCATAAGAACCTGTGCCAATAGGGTCTTTATCCAACCTAACAATAAAATTGTAGCCATCATATTCGTCATCCAATGGATTTAAAGACGGTCCGTTTTCTGTACTGAACAAAACAAATTTAGGCATTAGCTAACCTCATTCTTGATAATTCTTTTTCAAAGGAACGTATAGCTTGTCTTGTTGTTTGTGGATTGCCTACTACTCTTAAAGGCAACTTAGCCGACCCAAACTGTAAGTTGAGAGTCATTGTGTCTCCAAAATCACTTACTTTTCTAACACCCCCTCCTTGAGCAAAGGACTGAACTAATCCACCCATATTAAACTTAGGAACACTGAAAGACTTTAAACTATTTACAAAGTGGAAGAAGCCTTCTCCAAGCATTCCAACTACAGATTTTTGAACTACAAACTCCCCAGGTGTGAGCATTGCAGGAACAGAATCCCCTTCTCCTTCTCCAGGAACCGCTCCACCTTCAGCGTAAGGTTCAATAAGACCACCTCCCTGAGAAACAGGCTTCCATATTGAATAACCCCCTAAAGGAGCATTAAAAAAATTGAGGGCGGCTTGTTGTTCTTGTGTGATTCCTCCTGTTGTAGGAGTGCTTGTCCCTGTTGTAGGAGTGCTTGTCCCTCCACCACCACTGGCACTACCAGTAGTTGTCACCTTTACTTTATATTCAGGATCAGCAGAATTTATGCTTTTGGTCAACTCCTCAAAACCAGTTGCAACAGAATTAATTGTTTCGGTGATTCCTTTTAAAGCATCCCCATCTTCTCCAACAAATTTTGCTTTGTATTTGGCTTCTACTTTCGCTAATTCTTCGGTCAGCCCGACCATAAGCCCTCTCACTTCAACAACTTTATCAGAAATAGCCTTTGTAGCGGAACCTTCCCCCACAAACTCCACTTTAAACACGGCTACTTCTCTGGCTATAGCTGCCTTGAGAGCTTGTACTTTATACAAAACGGCGGAAATAGACGCATCCAATCCCTGAATAACCCCGTCGACAGAACCTTTAAAAGCAACTATAAACTCCACAGTATATTTTTCTATACTGCTCAACAATTTTTTGGCTTTTTCTATTGTTGCTGCTAAAGGAGCCGGTGGGGAAAGTTCTCCTTCAAACTTGATGACGAAAGATGCTCCTTTACCTACTAACTCCTGTATTTTTGCCTTAGCCTCCTCTGTATTTACAGATACTTTAAAAGCTTCCCCAAAATGCTTCTTCATTAACTCGTACTCAGCAACCACTTCCCTTATGCTTTGTTTAGTAATTTCAAAAGATTCTTTATTTCTTGCGGCTGCTTCTTGTTCATTCTTTATCACAGCCGTGGTTACTTGAGTATTTGCCTTTTCCAAATTTGCTATTGCTGTAACTCTTGCAGCCTGGGTTGCCGCATCATCCTGAACAAGCTCTTTATCTCCCTGCTTCGTTTTTACAACAAGGCTGCTAACCATACCCTCTGCTCTATCAAAATACTTTTGAGCTTGCTCTAATTTCTTTGTCTTGGCAGTTGAATCGGACATTTGTTCTGCTTCGGCTAAAGTAGCATACCCTTTAGCCATTGTTTCTTGGAATTCAGCAATTCTGTCAGCTTCTTTTTCCTGCTCCGTCATGGTCAAACGAAGGGCATCCCTTTTCATTTCCTCAAGGGTTTGTTTTTTGGCAGCTAATCTATCTTCGGCATCTGCTATATTTTTTATATTGGCTAAATAAGCGTTGTGGTACCCTTCGGCTTGTTTGTTCATTTCATCAAATTTTGCTTTATGTTTAGCAAGAGACTCCTTCCAAATCTCTGCTATTTTTTCCGCATTTGTTCTTTCTGCTTCGGCTAACAATCCCTTTTTAGTCTCTGTCATTTCCTGATTTTTTAAATTAATCAGGGCCAATTCAGCATTATATATTGTCTTTTGACTGGACAGCCTATCCTGTGTTTCCTTTGTAATGGCTGCAAAGCTATCCTTATAATACTTCTCTTCCAAAGCGGTCTTGTCTTTTATATACTTCGAGGAAGTTTTATCTAATTCCCCAATGGCAAGTATTTCTGCATTTTTCTTAATATCCAAATGTTGGAGTTCGACCTCAAGATTTGCTTTCAGTAATTTCTGTCTGTCATCCCCTATTTTTTGTATTAGTCCCAACACCTCTCGTTGGTGTTTTATATGAGCTTCTTTTTCCTTAGCAAGCCCTGCTTCAATAACCGCCAAATAGGCTGCGTCAGCATCCTGCTGTTCGGCTTTTGCATCTTTATTGTTTTTTTCTGCCGCAGCTTGAGCAGCTTGAGCGGCCTTTAAAACAAGAGCCGCTTTTTTAGCCAAAGCTGCTCGGTCTGCTGCATCCAAAGTTCTATAAAAATCCTGCCATCCCTTTCCCAAAGCTGTAAAAGTAGACGTGGTTTGTTTTGCTGCTATTTCGTCTACCTCCTTCAAAGTTTTTTCAAAACGGTCTGCAAATTCCACAAGAGACTTTATTAAAACCCCCCACTCATCAGTAGGAAGTCTCTCCAAAGTATATTTTTTCTTTGCGTCGGTCATAAGCATAATGCCAGCAGCTACTTCTTCCGAACCTTTAATCAACTTAGCTCTTAAAGCAATTGTCTTTTCCTCATCTCCTTTAGCAGTAGCTAATGCTACTCTCCATATATACATTTTCACTGTTAATTTTTCATAGGCTTCTACAGCTTTATCACTGGCTAAATCGGCTTGGGCCTTAGCAACTTCCCTTAAAGCTTCGGCTTGTTTCCCAAGAAGTACTTTTTGGTCTTTGTATATTGCACTTAAACCTATTATCTCTTTAGCAGCAGAGGGTAAATTCCTTGCTATCTCACTCAAAACAAAATTATAATCCGAAGCTCCCTTACCTGCATTGGTTGTGCCTTCTCTTATAGCATCCAATTTTTTTGCATAATCATTGGCTTTGTCAGCTAAAACAGAATATTTGATGGCCTCTTCTTGAATCAGCTCCAGATTTTTTTCCTCTGCCTTAATCCATTTATAAACAGCTATTGTTACTGCCGCTATACCTGCAAGAACCAAAATAACCCAATTAGCTTTTGCGGCAAGTTGTACGGCGTGTAAAACTCCTTTCAAAAAAGTTAAGGCTGCCGAAAGAGACCAAGTACTTACTGTAGCATATATGTTAGCGGTGGTATATAATTTAACAGATGCTACCAAAGATTTAAACAAAGCCGTTATGTGTAACCATCCAGATAAAGCAGCCAATGCCCTACCTAACACAGAAAAAGCCAATGTCAAGGTAGCAAGACTCGTCAAAAGACTTCCAATAGTACTGTTAATAAACCAATCAAACCCTTTAATAAGTTTAAGTACACCACTCAAAGCAAGACTGAGGGCATCCGTAAGACCCCCTTGACTGAATTTGATAAACATATTAACAAAATTATTGCTTAACATATTTAATTTTACGGACAGCCCTTCAGTTTGAATTCCTGCCATAATCATGGCAGCCCCGTATTCTTGAGTATATTTGGACATCAATTTAACGTGTTCTGGCATTTCTGACAAAACAAAGGCTGTAGAGGCTGCTCTCACTTGAAAGAATTGGAAGGCTTTAGTTAAATCCCCTCCAATAATTTTGTGGAGATTTTCTAAAACCGTATGTAATCCTTTAGAAGAAATATCCAAAGCATCCATACCTAATGTAGAATCAGCTAAAGCAGCTTGTAAGGCTCTATTAGGTTTTTCTAAACTGGAAAACATCTGACGCAAGCTTGTCCCTATTGTAGACATTCTTATGCCTACATTGGACAAAGTCATTATAACCCCTAAAGTATCAGATAAGGTCATATTTAAAGATTCAGCAACAGGTCCTAAATAATTGAAAACAACTCTCAAGCCATCCAAATTTGTTTTTGATTTATTGGCTGCTACTGCAAGCATATCCATAATACCATAAGCGTCCTTAGCTTCCAATCTAAAAACACGAATAACTGTGGTCAATAAATCGGAGGATGTGGATAGAGATTCTAATGTTGCTTGAGCACCAATAGCCGCAGCACCAATGACAGTTAAAGATTCCGCTGCTGTAAAACCTGCTTGTGCAACAAAGATGGCTCCTGCTGCTATTTCTGACGCAGAAAACTTTGTTGTATTGGATATTTTTATAATTTCTTTGCCTAATAAACTTATTTCAGCATTGGTTCCTTGAGAGATGGCTTTAAGACTTTTAAGAGATTGGTCAAATTGTATAACAGCTTGCACAGCACCTGCAATAGCCTGAGTTAGAATGGAAACAATCATAGCGGCAGGAACCCAAGCAGCCATCTTTGCAATAGAATCCCCAAGAGAAGCAAAGTAATTTGTAGCCTTTAAAAAAGTTCCGGATCCTTCTTTTAGTCTTGTGGTCAATCCCTCCCAAAAAGTAGTAACTTTTTTTATTTCTCTACCTGCTTGGTCAAATTTCTTAACAAGTTTATCTGTTTCCCCCACTACTTTAGAGGGAAGAGTAGCCACCCACGAACTCATTTCAGCGGATAATTGTTTGAAATCTGCCGCATACTTACCTTGCTCCCCTCCTGTCTTTTTGAAAGCTTTTGAAATTGTCTCAAGAGCGGCAATTTCTTTCTTATACCAACTTTGATTAACCTGTAATGCTCGTTGCACTTCCCGATATTTCTCTTTGGTGCCATCCAATGTAGACATTAGATGATTGGATTCTTGAGATAACAACTTAATAATTTGTGCTTGCTGGGAATACCCCTCCTTCATAAGATTAGTGCCACGTAACAAAGTACCGTAATCATCTGTCAAGGTCTTAATCTGCCCTGATAAAGTCAGTGAAGCTGCACCATAATTTTTTAAAATTTTCAAACCCTGCTCAGAAGTCAATGTGTGATTTTCAACGGCTTTTTTAACCCTGGCAATGGCTTCTGCGGAAGCACCTGCTACCTTGTCCAAAGCTGCTAAATTACTCTTATAGGCATCAGTACTTACTTTATTTCTGTTCGTTGCCGCAGTAGCATTGTCTAATGCTTTTTTCCACACACCAAAAGAGTTTATAGTAGTACCAACTTGGGAATTAATTCTATTTAAAACATCCTTCCCTAAAGTAGAACCTGCCGCATTAATTTTATCCATTTCTTTGGCAGTATAATCGGCATTCTTGCCCATCATCAAAATCTGACCGTTTGCAGCGGAAAACTTACCATTTAAAAAGTCAGTAGCAACAGCTTGAATATTTACAGTTTTAGCCCAAGCGGTTCCTGCTTGACCCAATTGATTCATGGCGTGCATTTGTTGGGTTATTGCTTTTTCTGCGGCTACTCTTCCTGAATTTTCTAAGTTTTGCTGGGCTAAAAGAGCAAGCCCCTCTTTTCTTACATCAACAAGTGTTTTACCATGTTTAATCATGGTTGAAGTGAGTTTATCCCATATCTCTGGACCTAATTCCTTTTTTAAAGAAACCAAATCCCTTGTAAAATCAACAATATCCTTATTGACATCGAACATAACTCCTTTATGTTTAGACATTGAGCCCGTCAAAAGGTCTGTAGCTAATTGTGTTCTGCTAATACCTTTAATAAATTCATCAAAAGAAGGAGCTATTTTTGCACCAAACTCGGCCCTCATACCAGCCCAAGATTCTTTGGATTTAACTAACCATTTTTCTACTTTCCCAAGAGCATCAGCCTGAAGGTTGAAACTAACTGTGGAATCTTTGGCTCTTAAACCAGCAATAAGCATTGCGGCACTTGCTTTACCGTGACCTTCCCCAATAGCACCTAATCTTTTTACTAAAAGATCATATACGTCAACACTCATTTTAGATTGTTGAGCTGCGGCTAATCCTGTTTTGGTTACACCAATAAGTGTGCCTTCAACATTTGCTAAATTATCTCTATAAAGAGCCGCTGATTTAGTAGAAGCCACAAAAGAACCTTCTAATTTTTTATTAGCTTCTGTTTGATTTGTAAAAGCCAATTGAGCATTTTTGTCTGCATTAGATAAAGCCTTGCTTGATTCCTCAGAAGCTTTCTTTACTCCCAACATACTTTTGGACAAAGTCTCGTTGGCTTTAACCCCCTTGGAACTCAGGGCTTCCATGTCCGCAGCCATAGTTTTCAACTGTTCTTTGACACCTTGTAAAGCAGAAGTCAGCTCCGCAATTTTAGCTGTAAAATTAACTCCAAGATTCATGCTTTCGTCAGCCATTTTTCCTTACTCCAGCCCATGACATAAATTTTTTCTTCATTTTATCCGACAAAGCCTTCTGTTCTTCTTTTGACATTCGTTTATAATCTTCTGGATTACCAAATACTAAAGAGTCCTCTTTTGTTGAAGCACTCGGTAATTCCTTATCTTCCAAATCTTTAGGATCTGCCCCATGAAGAATAGCGGAAAATTTCATATCCCTAATCTTTCTATCCACAGCGTGTTCATATAAAATCAATAACTGACTTAGGGCTATTCCCCCGTCTTTATATCTTTTTCTGTAGATGTCTTCGAGCCTGTATTGGGGATAGCATTGGAGGAACTCGGTAACAATTTCTCCGAACTGAACACGCTCTTTGCCCGTTGGAGAAGACTCTTGCCTTTTTTTAATGCTGGCTCGTAGTTTACAGACCAAATGACATCAACAACCTCTGTCAATTGGATATTTGTCAATTCATTAATTATAAGTTTGGATTCGTCTTCGGGAATGGATGCTACTAAGGACAAAATCTTTCCCAGATTGTTTTCCAAAGCAGTCATTATAGATGTTACAAAAGCCAAATCAGATAAACTTCCTTGTTTTTGAGCAAGAACCAAATTCTGAACAACTTCTGTAACCATATTGGTAACCGTAAACTGGTCACCAACGGAAAGAGGATATAAGGTGAGTTTTTTTAATTCTTTTTTCCCGTAAACAATGTCTGTTATATCGGGATTAAGTTGTTTTTCATCTTCCATAATATTTTCTCCTTAGAGAATCCCTCCCCAATTAAGGGGAGGGTTGTGTTACATCATTATCCCGCCATTAAACCATGTCAGCTCCAGTCAGGAATACAATTGTCCCAAGAGGCATATTGTCCCACGCAGCATTGCCTCCAGAAGTTACTCCAGAGTCTGCTCTCTTTGCTTCAAATGTAATTGGAACAACTGCCGCATCTTCTGTCTTGAGGTCAATTTCCATCGAACTTACAACATTCGCTCTCGGATAGATAATGACCATCTGCATCTGGTTATCCGGAAAAGTGTACACTGCTTCCATACGAACAAAGTCCGGTGCAATAAGACCACCGAGAGCAATACTGTCATCGTATTCATCCAATCCGGTTGGGTCAATGCCTCGAGCCATAGATAAATTCGCAATTGAGAGTTCTTTGAAACCACACTCAAGCATACTGGCTTCTCTTATCGGCAAAGTTAAATCCTCTAAAAGAGGAAAGCCCGACTCCAGCTTCCAGAAGTCTGTTTTGCCCGTGTACTTTGTGTTTGCCAAAGCACCAATAGAATTAGCAGCAAGCAAAGCAGGGGTGACCGTCGCTATGTTAGCGGCAGAAGCTCCTACTCTAACCTGAGCCAATCCAAGAGCAACGACCTGTGGATTTCTTGTTAAGGGTCCTGTTCTTGTTAAAGCCATATCAAACCTCCTTATTTTTAATGTTATTTTCTACTGCCTTTGAACAATCTGTTTCAGAGGTTTCTTCTGATTGAAAAACATTCGGAAAATACTGCAAAGTCTGCCAATGTCCACAGGTTCTCCGAATACACTTTATTTTAATATTCCCTTGAATGTACATTTCTACAGGAATAAAATTATCACTTCCGTTAGCCGGTTTCCCGAATAAAAAATACCAAATACCATTCTTCTTCCGTTCAATCAAGCGTTTACCACATTTTTCGCAAGCAATGAATGTGGGTTTCATAAAGCGGCTCCCCATCTCAACTTCACGGAAAGAATCTTTATTTTTGTTTCATCAGCTATTTCCGACAGTACAGGGGCATCCCAAATCTCTTGAACAACCATGGAACCAATCTGAACCCAAGGAACTTCTTCTGTATCATATAAAGGAATTCTTTTCATTCCATCAGTTTTGTCTGAATCAGTCAACAAATCTACTATTATATCAGTCTGTTTGGCTAACTCAACACCTTCAGGATCTTGTCTCGAAAGGCAAAACAAATTAAAATCGTATTCGGCTAAAGCATTTCTGCCGAAAGGCCCGAAATCTACATTGTACCACTGTTTAATAACATCTGGTCCTTGAGAGCGTATATCAGGGGCTTGCAGAGAGATGTCAAACGTCACGCTGGCTCCCAAAGCGTCAACAAGATATTTTTTGAGAGATGATGTAACATTTGATTCTTTTGATAAAGCATTTAACATTTTATCTCCAAGACGCTTTAATATCCGCTATTAAGGCTTTCACCATTATTTTATACTTTGGTGTGAATTGTTTGAATGTTTTAGTAAACATGGGTCTTGCAGGAATAGGACCAAAACCAAACTCAATAGCTTTTACATAAATATTAGGATCTTTTTTCTCAGGAGCTTTCCTCTCCCCTTTTCTTCTCGAAGTCTTTGGTGTTCGAGCCATTTAAAAACTTCCTTCATAAGCAAGACCTACTTTATAGATTGTATTCATCTTTGCACTCATAAGAATAGGTCGGACCTCAATTGATTTTAAAACTGTTCCTAAAAACCACCAATACTCATTGGGATGATAATCAGGGTATGCTTCCTTCCATTTTCCAGGGGGTTTAAAATTAAATTCCTGAGTTTTTATATTCTCCCTCAACATATCAGCAAATTCCATTGCAGCTTCTTTTGTTAAGGTTCTTACTGCCGCCCTTTGCACCTTTTTCTCAATACCCTCCAAAGCAGACAAAATCTTTGCCAAATCTTTTTCATTCACCTGAATATTAATCATCGTAAACATCTCCATTTACAACTGGAGTATGAGGTCGAGTATCTTCTACAAGCTGAACCATATTAACCCCTGGATAGTGATGGGATTCAATGGCTTCTACTTTGTAGTATTCTGTTTCTGTCATAAAAACACGATCCAAAGGTTGTATATCATAAAGTTTGGGAAGATACAAATCAATTTTCCACTTTTGAAACTGCCCTACTTTGGGTGTTTCTTGGTCGACATCAGCACCAAAAAATCTGTCAGAAGCTAACCCATAAACAGGGTCATCATGTATAACTTGCCAACCATGTGTTATTTTGTAAGTGGTAGGATTTCTCACCTCTACAGGTCTAAGAATATGGGAAGTTGCTGGCAAATTACAAAGATATAAAACTATATTCCATTCAACTATCTCTCCTTCAAATAATTCCGGAGTTTTATTCATTACCATATAATACTTGTCAGTAACCGGTATGTAAATAACATCATCTGTTGTTATCTGTGTATCATAAGCCAAAGAGCCATCTAAATGATACTCTCTAATGAAAGGCTTTGTTGCTTGAGCATTTATATCATATAGAAGACGTTCCTCCTCAACAATGACGGGGTCTCTGGACACAATGTTTACTGCCACCCCTAACTCGGCGTAGACTTCTGCTATATCTGCTCCTAATCCGGCCATCAATCATCCTCCGTTGGAGAGAAGTTTACCAATCGCTCAATATCATAAGTAACATCTTCCCCAAAAGAATCATAAGCAAACCCAGCATCAAGTTTTGTACCGAACATACGGAAAGAATCTACCCCCGCAAACAAAGCAATATCCGCAGCCATAGCTGCTTCAAATTCTTCGTCCAACTCTTCCATCAACTTTTGATAATGGTCAAATCGGTGCTGTAAATTCACTTGTTTGAATTTAAACTTGTGGGCCGACGCAATTCTTAGGATATTGATTGCATGGCGAGTGCCTCGTTTGACGGCCCATAAAAGTTTGGTTGGGGTGGTTAAAGGAAAGGACCACCCCAACTCTTGTATAGCTTGTTCACAAGCAAGTTCATACCCAGGGTCTGTAACAAGAGTGGACAAAGAAGACATCTGAATTTTGACAACATCAATAATATCATCAACCGAAGCAAAATCGTCCATAAGTACCCCTTATTCGCTGGCCGCGTTTTTCTTCATAATCTTCTTTTGAAGCGGACGTATAATCTTCGCTTCGGTTCTTGGTTTGCCTACCCTTTTAGAAGAAACAACAACCCCTGTTCCAGGAACAGATCCTGTAGCCGGAGCAGATACGGGAGCAAGCACTTTTTTAATTTCTGAAACGACCCTTGCTTGCCCCCTTTTTAATCTGCGAGTAATAAATTCCGGAATAGGACCATTCTCATCTGTGAACATAGTTCCTACTGGAAGTATCTTACCACTTCCTATTTTTAAATTAACTAACAATTCAACCTTCATGATTGACCTCCCCTATTCGGATTTTAATACTCATCCAAATCAAATGCGGTTATTTTGTAAGTTGTATCCGGATAATACAGAACCGGAAGACCTTTGTCTTGGACCCTCAGCCACACACCCTCTGGATCCCACTCATCCTTCGTGTCTGCAAAGAAACCCCACCTACGAGAATTACCGTAAGGAGCTTCCATAAACTCAGCGATTTTCGTGCCATCCTGAGAATCAGCAAACATGAAGAACACGTTGTCCGGAATGAATTTCTTCCGCATAACAACCTTGTCTCTTCCGCCTACAAAAGCATAATCTGGCTGCTGGCCGACAGTTATCGTACCATTCGCCACATCAACTGCCGTGATGACCTCATCCTCATAGGAATTGTATTCAGTCATCTTGTAGAAGCGAGCTTTCCCACCTACTTCAAAATCGCTCACATCATCAAGATATATGGTTGTTGAGCCTACTGTGGCTGTCAACCAAGCCTGGACTTCATACAACTCATCGTAAAGGGTTATATTTCCAATACCCAACAGATTTGCAATAACCTGAGTAGGTCTTGAAAATAAATCACCGTTGCCGAAAGCACTCTTTGCCAAAAGAGCCTGAATTTGCGTGTCAAACAGCAAGACCTTCAGCATTTGCGAATTCATCACCGCATAATTGGGAACGACCATTGCATCATCAGCAATCAACTGTTTGGCATCAAAAATATCCTCAACAGGATTGCGGGAAGCCCCGTCTTGCCAATTGCGAGAATCATCCAGGGTAACCATATGACTGGTAGGAATACCATAACTCACAGTGAACTTGATTCCGCCCTGCTGAATATAAGAAAGAGTGCCATTTAAAAGCATGGAACAATTCATCCACTCTCTCCTTCGGTCAACTCTCCAACGAAGTTTCTTTGCTCCCTTTGCAAGGATACGTTCTGCTTTCATGTATGTTGCAACAGAACCCGGTTCCCGCAGGTTGTTCAAAAATTCCTCGTCAAAATACATTTTTTCTTTCCAGAATGCCGCCTTTGCTGATGCAGAACCAAGTCCGTCAATCCCTATAGCAGGGGCAACTGAACCAGGAGCTACGAAAGGAGTCATACCGCCCGAACCATACTCAATGTCCCATTCGATGGAATCTGAATCGTATTGAGTTATAGGGAATAACCCTGAAAAGAAATTACTGGGCGGACGTGTAAACTTCTCTATCAGCTTGTTCAATACTACAAGCTGTAACGCCGGAATGCCTTTAGAACCCTTCATGGAATCACCCCCTTTACTTTAAAATGAAGAAACGACCGTCCACAACTCCCAAAGAAGCTATGGCTGCGGCTGTCAAATTGGTCATGTTATTCTTATACAAAACTGCATTGGAAACAACAACAGAAGCCAATGCACCCTTTGCCTCAGAACCTTCCCCTGTGTCCACATCAGCATCCAAAATGTAAGCTGCCGTAGTGTACTCTCCGCTTGCACCCGTTGTGATATGAGCGTATGCTTTTTTCGCAACGGTAAAATTACCATGAGAGAAAGCCCCTGTAACTATATCTGCAAACAAGGTGGATGTGGTTCTGTCAATGGACGTGATTGCCCCGGCAGAAACTGGTCCTTCGTCAGAATCATTATCAAGGTAGAGTTCGTCACCGACCTCAAACTTGTAAGAGTCTTCCAGAGAAACATAAACATGACCGGAAGCGGCATTCTGTACCAAGGGAGCAACCCCTATAGCCGAATCAGCCCCAAGAACAACTGCGGTTGAAATAGGAACATAAGGAACCAATTTGCCCTGGGCTCCACCTCCCAAAGTAGACAGATTGATTGCCATCACAGTCCCTGCCTTCAAATAACCGTATCCTGCCTGAATCGTTTTATCAATTATCAGAGCAATATCCCTGACAGAATGAAAAAGCGGTTTTAAACCAGGCTGTTCTGGATAACGATTCATTTGAGGTATGCTGCTTCTTAATGAACTTGTCAACATAATTATACCTCCTTTAAATAAATTATATCAAATAACCTTGATGCTACTGAACTGTCTGCCCTACGCTTTTCAGCATACGAGCAACAATTTCATCTCCTGCCTTTTCGGTGAAAACGGACTCCTCCTCTTTTGTGAAGCTCATACCAAGAATCGGATTTGCGTCTTCCTCAACGGCCCAATCTTTCAATTCAGTGTCAATTGCCGCAGCAAAAGCCACTTGGTCAAGAACATTGTCTTTCACAAAAGCCTGGTGATCCAACTGTTTTCTCACCTTTGAATGAAGCCTTTCGGGAACCTTGGAAGCCTTCAGTTTGGCAGTAACAATTCCATCAGCCAATGACCGAATTGTTCTTTCTTCCTGTAAAGCTGTCTTCTTTTCCAATTCCAAAAGACGACCGTTTGTTCCTTTTTCTGCTTCCTTCAACTGGTCCCTTTCTGCCGTCAATGCAGTAACAGAAGCCTCTAACTGCTCCTTAACAGGAGCAAAAGCAGCCTCCGCTTCTTTCTTACCGAGTAAAATAACTTCCTCGTACAGAGCAGGGTGTTCTGCTTTCAACTTTGTTAAATCCATAATAGTTTCCTCCTTGTTTTCATTGAGTTTCGTTGCATCTTCTTCCACGTTAAATTCTTCGCTTTCAGCCATGGCTGCCGATTTTGTATGAGGGTCATAACCAAAAGTACAAACTGAGCCCTCTCTTAAAACTGACTCTCGCCAGATTGTTCCAGGTCCTTTCATTATATAACCATTTACCTCTGCTTCCTCTTTTTCCATCAAACGCTGAATTTTTGTAGGACGCCCACTTAAAGAAGCTTCGTAAGGAAACCCTTGGTCCGACAATCTTTGAAATTCTTCTGCAAAAGGGGTGTCAACAAAAGTGGACTCTTTTGCCACCAATTCATGTCTGTCATTGACCGCAAAAGAGCCAAAAGCAATCTTTTTGTCAATCTCAT
>Ga0105093_10000368_pt1 | contig 17280 bp, 14 predicted proteins | sample PPLLak3March2015_2_FD_79111 | JGI IMG/M metagenome (GOLD analysis project Ga0105093, IMG submission 79111) | Freshwater sediment microbial communities from Prairie Pothole Lake near Jamestown, North Dakota, USA - PPLs Lake P8 Core (3) Depth... | ecosystem: Environmental > Aquatic > Freshwater >... | reverse complement strand
TGTAGTCGATCAGCACCAGGGCGGGTTTGCTGTCGCTGCCGCCCCCGACGGCCAGCAGCGCACCGAACTTCTCCTGTCGCAAGGCCTTTTCATCGAGCACCGTCACGTCCAGGTTTTCGGCCCGGGCCCGTTCGGCCAGGAATCGCACGAACTGCTGGGGACGTTTGTCGTTGGCCGGCATGGAGACCCACTCGCGCGCCAGCAGGGTGCCGCCGCAGACCGTGGCCACCCGTTCGGGCAGGTCGCGGTGCTCCCGGGCCGCCTGGGCCCGCACGAGAAGGGTCACCTGCGCGAGAGGCGTTTCCTTCTTTTCGGCTTTGTAGCGGTCAAAACGATGGTTGGCCAGAAAGGCGCCTTCCAGGAGGGCCGTCAGCAGGTCCGCGACCGCGCACTTCAGCCGGGCGGCCGCCGGCACGGCGATCAGCGCCTCGTCCAGGTGGCAGCCGATGCACTTCTGAACGGCGGTCCCCGCAAAACGGCGCAGGGCCTCGCGGTCGATTGCGGCCAGGGGGCCGAGGCCGAGGAACATCGCACGGCGGACGCGAACGCCCTCGGGCGCATAAAGGGTCACCGCCTCGCCGGCTTTCCCGCTGAATTCGGGCAGAGCCTTGGCCGTCGCCGCCAGAGCGCCCAGAACCGGGTCGGCGTGCAGCTCGGCGTCTTCACAGACCGGCACCACCAGGGTTTCGACATCGGCCGTTTTCAGGTTCAGGCTTTTCAGTTGCATGACGATTTACGCTCCTCCGGCGGCGGGGGGCGCTTTTTGCGCGGCGTTGACCGCGTCTGCCGCAAGCGCCAGGGCCAGCGCCCGACCGGCGGCACAGGCCTCTTCCAGATAGTCGGGATGCTTCATCACATCCCCCTGAAAGTCTAAGCCGCGAAAGCACAATGAGCGCCACAGCTGGGTGTCGATGGCGTCAAAGAAATACCGGACGGTCAACTCAACCCCTGCAAACAATTTGCGCCCCTGGGTGGCCCCCGCGGCGATGAAGAGCCCCTTGCGGCGGTTGGCCCATTTTCCCATCGGCGCTTCGTCGATCCAGTATTTTTTGACCCAGTGAACGTTGCAGCGGTCCATAAAAATTTTGGTGAAGGCCGAGACGGTGTAGAAAAAAATCGGCGAGGCCAACATGATCCCGTCCATGCGCAGCAGCTTGTCGTGGAGTTTCTGATAATCGTCCTGAATCACGCAGCGCCCGTCTTGCTTGCAGCCGTAAATTTCGAGGCAGGGGGAGATCTTGAGGTCCCGCAGGACGATCTCCTCGACCTCGGCGCCGGCTTCCCGCGCCCCCTGCACCGCCTGTTGCAGCAGGGTTGCGGTGTTGCCTTTGCGCCGGGGGCTACCGTAAAACGCCAGAATGTAGGACATGGGTTCCCTCCGTGACAGTTGGCCGGCAACGACCCGTGGCCCTGCTCCGGCAAGCCAGACCAGGAAAGGCCAGAGGGCTCCGGCTGCAGAGGCCGCCGGTTGTGCCGCAGAAAATCGGCGGCCGGCCCGTTGCGGGCCGCTTCACGCCGGTTTCTGCAGCCGCGGCAGGCGGTAAAAGGTCAGGGCATTGTCGCGGCTCAGGCGCACCAGGGATTCCGGCGGCAGGCACTGGGAAACGACGAAACGCTGCAGGTCCTCGCAGAACTCGCTGCCGCTGTCGCTGTTGAGCATCACGCGGTGCAGCGCGCGCGGGAATTTCGCCAGCATTTCAATGACATCCGCCGCCGAAGATTTTAGCGGGCTGAGGGTCACACCGGCCCAGAACCCGCGCTCCAGGACGGCCCCGAGGGTCGCGAGGCTGCAGTGGTCCACCACGATGCGGTCCGACCAGGGCGTGTAGCGACTCAGGATCGCCAGCGTTTCCTCGGTCACCCGCTCTTTGGCCTGCCGCGGCGTGTAGACCCCGACCACGAGGTGGCGGCCCATTTCGGTCCGCAGCAGCTCCAGCTGGGCAATAAAGATTTCCTTTTCGCGACCGTCGGTGGTCTCCAGGCCGATCCCGCCAACCCCGCGGCAGAGGGGGTCCGCCAGGAAAGGGACCAGCAGAGACGCCAGCGCCTCGGGTTTGAGGGTCGCCGGGATGCTGCGCGGGTGTACGCCGGTCAGGAACCACCCTGCCAGGCCTGTTTTGCGCAGGCGGTGAACGGTGTCCCGTTGGGCCTTGAGGTACTTGCGCAGCTTGGGGACACTGCCCCCGCCGCCGCCGTAAGCCCAGGCGACCGGCAGACAGCCCGCTTTGCGCAGCCAGGTTACCCGCGCCCGATGGGATTTGGCGACCAGATCAAGATGCAGATGGCTGTCCACAAAAAGCGTTTCGGTGGCAACGAGGGTCTCCATGGCGAATGCTTCCCGTTAAGTGTCCGTGGGTGCGGCCGCGGCGGCCGGCGCTGGGGCACCGCCGTCGCAGCAATGCCGGCGCTCGTGCCCGACCGCGACCTCAGCCAAGCGCTTCACCCTCGCCCAGCTGCGCCAGCTGGGCATCGTAGCCGGCGTTTTTCTGGTCCAGGGCAGCGGCGAGTTTTTCCAGCTCCGCGAAATGGCGTTCGATGGCCCCCTGGCAGGCATGCAGACTTCGCGAGAGTTCGGCAATCCGTGCGCCGTCACCGATCCGGGAGGCGACCAGGATCTCGCCGTTGAGGTCCTTCATCCGGGCTTCCTCGGACTCGATCCGGTTTTCCACCCCGGCGATGGCCTCCTCCAGGGGCCGCACTTCCCTACCGCGCCGGGTGACGATCTCCGAGCGCCGGCGCCGGGCTTCTTTCTTGCTCAGCTTGACCAGCGGCGCGCTTGAGCGGTTATCAGCGGCGCCTGCGACCCCGCCCTCGACGCTCCAGCCTTCGGTTTCCAGGAAACGCTGGTAGCCGCCCTCGAACAGCCGGGCATTTCCGCCCTGGAAGACAATCAGGCGCTCGGCCAGGGTGTGCAGAAACATCTCGTTGTGGGTCACCATCACCACCGCGCCCTGGAAGCTGTCGATGGCGGCCAGCAGGGCGTCGCAGGATTCCATGTCCAGATGGTTGGTGGGCTCGTCGAGCAACAGGAGGTTGACCGGTGTCAGCAAGAGCTTGCCCAGCATCACACGCGCTTTTTCGCCCCCCGAAAGCACACTGATTTTCTTCAGTGCCTCGTCGCCCGCAAACAGCATCGCGCCGCAGATGCTGCGGGCCTGTTGACGGCCCACATCCGGGCTGGTCCAGAGGATTTCCTCCTCCACCGTACGGCTGTCCACCAGGCTCTGCACGTTGGTCTGTTCGAAAAAACCCGGGGTCGCCGCCGGGTGTAAGCTGACCTCGCCGCTGGTGGGGGTCAGGGCACCGTACAGGAGTTTGAGCAGGGTGGTTTTGCCCCGGCCGTTGGGGCCGATAATGCCGATCCGGTCCTGGGCGCGCACCGTGAAGTCCACCCCCTTGAAAAGCGGCCGGTCGGGCTTGAAACCAAAGGCGAGGTCCCGTGCGTGGAGCAGAAATTTACCCTTGAAGGGGCGGCTGCGAAAGGCGAAATCGAGTTCCTGGAGCTTTTCCAGCTTTTCTGTTTTTTCCATCTTGCCGAGGGTCTTGATCCGCGATTGCACCAGGTTGGCCAGTCTGGCCTTGGCGCGGAAACGCGAGATGAAAAGCTCGACCTCCCTGCGGCGGCGCTCGTCGTTGATGCGCGTCTTTTCGAAAATCTCCTCCTCCTGGGCGATCTGGGCGTAATACTTGTGGGTGTCGCCGGCGATCTTGCGGGCCTTGCCGCGATGAAGCCCGACGATGTGAGTGGCCAGCTTGTCCATGAATCCGCGGTCGTGGGTGACCAGGATGACTTCGTGGGGCCAGTTCAGCAGAAAGCGCTCGACCCAGCGAATGGAGGTGATGTCCAGGTAGTTGGTGGGCTCATCGAGCAGCAGCAGGTCCGGTTCCGAGACGAGGACCTTGGCGAGGTTGAGGCGCACCTGGTAGCCGCCGGAGAATTCCGATGGGTGCCGCCCGAGGTCTTCCTCCGAAAACCCCAAACCGGTCAGGATTTTTTCCACCTTCCAGACATGCTCGCGCTCGTGGGGCGGCAGCCCGCGGATCCCCTCGCCGAGAACCGTATCGGCGGTGAACTCGAGGTGCTGGCGCACGTAGCCGATGCGGTAGTTGCGGGGAATGACAAGGCTGCCGGCATCGGCCTCCTCCTCGCCGACGATGATGCGCAGGAGCGTGGTCTTGCCCTCGCCGTTGCGGGCCACCAGCCCTACCCGCTCGCGCGAATTGAGGCGAAAGCTGATGGATTCGAACAATACCCTTCCGCCGTAGCTCTTGCTGAGGTTTTCGACGCTGATCATGGTAGCCTCGCCATTACAACCGCACCGATTCCCCGACGTGGGGCACAAAGGCGTCAAATCCCTCGCTGCGCAGAAAATCGGCAAAGGCGATGGACTGCGCTTCCTCGCCGTGCACCAGGGCGATCCGGCGGATTTTGAGGTTCGAGCTTTGCAGAAAGCGCATCAATTCGCCGCGGTCGCCGTGGGCGCTGAAGCCGTTGAGCTTCACAACTCGCGCCCGCAAGGGGTATTCCTTGTTGAGAAATTTGACCACCGGCGCCGGGCCGGAGCGACCGGCAGCCTCATAAGCCTGCCCAAATTCCAGGATGCGCCGGCCGAGAGTGTTTTCGGCCATGTAGCCCACGATCAGGATGGTGTTGCGTTCGTCGTGGATCTTGTAGCGCAGGTGGTGAAGGATCCGGCCCGCCTCGCACATGCCGGATGCGGCGATCACAATCGCGGGCCGGTTGTCCCGCATGAGGGCCATGGACTCCTCGACCGAACCGACGAAGTTGACGTGGTGGAAATAGAACGGGTTTTTCCCGTTGGCCAGGAACAGCTCGTTGGCCTCGCGGTCGTAGACTTCGGGGTGCTCGGCATAAACCTGGGTCAACTTGATCCCCAGGGGGCTGTCCAGGTAGATCGGCAGACGCGGCAGCGCGCCTTCGTCGTAGAGCAGATGCAGCATGTACAGCAGTACCTGGGCGCGCCCGTATGCAAACGCGGGGATCAGGACCGTACCACCGCGCGCGATGGCGTCCTGCAGAGCGGCCTTGAGGGTGCTTTTGAGGTCCGCCACCGTGCTGTGCAGCCGCTGGCCGTAAGTGCTCTCCATGATCAGGAGATCGAGGGCGGCATCCTCGGGCGCGAAGTTAAGCGTCGGGTCCCGCAGGATCGGAATGCCAAACCGCCCCAGGTCGCCGGTAAAGCCGATGGTGCAGTCCCGGCCGTCTTCGCGCAGCCGGATGATGCTGACCGCCGATCCGAGAATATGACCGGCATCGTAGAAGGTGCAGTGCATCTCGCGGCCGATGGCCACCGGCTCCCGGTAGGGGTAACCGTCGAAATACCCCAGCGCGGCCTCGGCGTCCGCGACGGTGTAGAGCGGTCGAACCGCCTCCAGATGATACTTTTCGATCAATTCGTCGATGGCCTCGGTATTGATGCGGTTGTGGTCGGATTTGAGCAGTTCCTTGACCCTGCGCACCTCGCGCTGGCTGACTTTCTTGGTGCGGGGCGATGTCTTCAGGTCGTAGAGGTGCGAGCGCACGGTCTTGTAGTTGAGGTATTCGGCGTCGGATTGCTGAATGCGGGCGCTGTCGGGCAAAAGATAGCTGCAGGCGCCGGCGGTGGCGCGGGTGCAGATGATGCGCCCGGCGAAATCTTTTTGGGTCAGCAGCGGCAGGCGCCCGGAGTGGTCGATGTGGGCGTGGGAGAGCACCACATTGGTCAGGATCCGGGGGTCGAACGGCAAGGTGCGGTTCTTGCGGTCGCTTTCCCGCCGTCGTCCCTGGAAAAGCCCGCAGTCCAGCAGGACGCGGTCGGTTTCCGAGCTGATGAGGTGCATCGAGCCGGTAACTTCACGCACGGCGCCGTAAAAGGTCACATGCATCGGCAGACTCCCTGGGAATTTGCGCCGGCGGGCGACAGCCGCCAACCGGCGCCGACCCTGAGGGCGGTTTCAGACCGCACCCGGTCGGAATAGGGGACTATAATGAAAAGACCGAAAGGGGTCAAGGCCGCAAAACGGCCTGCGGACCGAAAACGCCCGGGCATCCGCGGCGGCGGCTGGGCCAGCGCAGGTTGCGCGGCCCGACCGCCAATCTTCTGTGGACATACGCCCCGCAGATGACTAAAATGGGCTCTAAAAACGACCCGGCCTTCGGCTGCCGACGACGTGGCGGGATACCCGGATAAAACTCAAATCCTCGCCCGCGCCATGGTGAACTCTCTATCCTGACGGACACGTATCCTGAAACGGCGCTTTTGCGGACGCAGGCCGCAAGAAGCGCTGCACGGCAGGACCCTGCACGTCCCACAGCATTCACAATCAACGGGGAGAGAAGAACGATGGTCAAAGCAAATGTGCTCCTGGTGGATGATGAAGTAAGTTTTGTGGACGCCTTGGCCCGGCGTCTGCAGCGGCGCAGCTTCACCGTCAGCGCGGTTCACAGCGGCGAGGCGGCCCTTGACTGGCTGGATGAAAGGGCCGGCATAGACTACTCCAATCAGGTCATGGCGGGTATGGAAGAGGGCGGCAATGTCGAGGTGGTTGTTCTCGACGTCCGCATGCCGGGGCTTGACGGCATTGAAACCTTTAAATCGATCCGGGAGCGGCATCCGCTGCTGGAGGTCATCATGCTGACCGGCCACGCCACAGTCACCGACGCCATCGAGGGCATGAAACGCGGGGCCTTCGACTATCTGATGAAACCCTGCCCCATTGAGGTGCTGGAGGAGAAACTCATGGCGGCGGCCGAGCACCGGCGAAGGCAGATGAAAAAGATTATCGTGGCCCTGAGCCAGCCCTATCGCAGCCGGCGCGACCTCCAGAGCATCGTCGCGGAGGTAAAAGCATCCCCCGATACCGAATAGACGCGCATCTTCGGGCCGGGATGGCGGGGAAACCCTCAGACAGGAATTTAAAACATGAAGTCTACACCACTGCTGGACGTCAAAGATCTCAGGGTGCGGGTCGGCGCCAAGGAGATCCTCAAAGACGTCAACTTCAGCATCAATACAGGCGAGATTCACGCGATCTTCGGCCCCAATGGCTCCGGCAAAACCACCCTGCTCAACGCCCTGATGGGATTTTCAGGCTACACCGTGACCGGGGAAATCTGGTTCAAGGGCCAAAACATCATCGATCTGCCCATCGACGAACGGGCGCGTCTGGGTCTGGGGATCTCCTTCCAGCGCCCCCCGACGATTCGCGGCGTCAAGCTCAGGGAGCTGATCACGGCCAGCGCCCGGCGCAACGGCAAGCGGCTGGACGAATTGGCCAGGGGCCTCAACCTCACGGATTTCCTCGAACGCGAAATCAACGTGGGCTTTTCCGGCGGCGAAATCAAGCGCGCCGAACTGCTCCAACTGCTCCTGCAGGACCCCGACATGATCCTCCTGGATGAGCCCGAGTCCGGTGTGGACCTGGAGAACATCCACCTCATCGGCGAGTACACCAACCACGTTCTCGGCCGCAAGCAGACCCCCAAAGGCAGCCGCACGCTGAAACAGATCTACTCCCAAACCCGCAAGTCGGGCCTCGTCATCACCCACACCGGCCACATCTTGGAGTATGTCAACGTCGATGTCGGCCACGTCCTGATGGAAGGCCGCATCGCCTGTCAGGCCAACCCGCGGGAAATGCTGCACACCATCCGGGACTGCGGTTTCAAGGAATGCTACCGCTGCTTCCGCCAAGGAGATCACATATGAGCACCCAAGCAGGCGATAGCGCCGCCGACCTCGACCTGAGCATCTACCGCGAGGACGTCCCGGCCCACCCGCCGCTGACCGACTTGGCCGGCCTGTCGGCAGGCGACCAGAAGCAGCTTCTTCTGGCGGGCGTGGACCCCGGCGAGAAGGAGCGCTCGGGCAGCTTTTTCCAGATGGACCACTCGGTGGTCCACTGCCGCAGCCGCCATGAGGGCGTTGAAATGCTGGCCGTCGGCGATGCGCTCCAAAAATACGACGGCCTCAAGGAATACTGGTGGCGGGCGGTGGCGGTCGACAAGGACGTTTACACCCGCAGGGCCGAGGCCCGCCACGGTCAGGGATATTTCATCCGCGCCCATGCCGGCGCCAAGGTTCACTACCCGCTGCAGGCCTGCCTTTACCTCACCGAAGACAAGCTGACCCAGGATGTCCACAACATCGTCATCGCCGAGGAAAACGCGGAGCTCAACATCATCACCGGCTGCGCGACCTCCCATGGGGTGCGCTCCGGCCTGCATGTGGGGGTCTCCGAGTTTTACGTCAAAAAGGGCGCCACGCTTTCGTTCACCATGATCCATCACTGGCCCGAACAGATGGCCGTGCGTCCCCGGACCGCGGTGATCGTCGAGGAGGGCGGCACCTTTATCTCCAATTACATCTGCCTGGTGCCGGCCCGCGACATTCAGATGTACCCCAGCGTAACCCTCAAGGGGCCACATGCCGCCGCGAGCCTCAACTCGGTTCTCATGGCGCGGCCGGGTTCGCTGATGGACGTGGGTTCACGGGTGCTGATGGAAGCCCCCGACTGCCGTGCCGAAATCATCTCCCGCGCAGTTTCCACCGGCGGCAAGATCATTGCCCGGGGCCACCTCGTCGGCGCCCAGGCGGGCGCCAAGGCCCACCTGGAGTGCAAGGGGCTTCTGCTCTCGAAGCAGGGCGCGATTCACGCGATCCCGGAACTGGAAGCCCGCACCCCCGATGTGGAGATGTCCCACGAGGCGGCGGTGGGTAAAATCGCCCGTGATGAAATCGAGTATCTCATGGCCCGCGGGCTTAGCGAGCAGGACGCCACCTCCCTGATCATCAAGGGGTTTCTCACGCTTGAAATCGTGGGGCTGCCGCCAAACCTGAAAAAGGAGCTGGACCGCATGATCGCCGAAACCGACGTCGACGCCATGTAGCGGCCGCCGGCGGCGTCAGTCATCGGCAGGGGCGTCCGGACGGAACTTGACGACCACCAGGGTGATGTCGTCGTGCTGGACGGCTTCGCCGCGAAACGCCGCCAGATCGTCGGTTACGGCCCGCATGATGTCCCCCGGGCGATCCGGGTGGTGCGCGCGCAGCAGCCGCCGCAGGCGCTGTTTGCCGAAGCGCTCCCCACCCGGGTTCTCGGTCTCCCAGATACCGTCGGTGCCGAAAAGCAGCAGGTGCCCGGCATTCCAGCCGGTATAGGAATAGCAGGCGTATTCCTGGTTTTCATCGACGCCCAGGGCCATGCCGTCGCCGCGCAGTTCCATGAAGGTGTCTTTTCCGGCGTCGTAGACCAGGGCCGGTTCGTGGCCCGCCCGCACCCAGCAAATCTCCCCACCGGCGGGGTCCAGCAGGGCGAAGAAAAGCGTCATGAAACTTCCCGACGCGGCGGTGTCCATGCACAGCAGGCGGTTGACGTCCGCGATGATCTGCGCCGGCCCGCCCGCCTGGGATGCCCGGCTGCGCAGTAAAGCGCGAACGGTGGCCATCAGCAGCGCCGAGGCCACGCCGTGGCCCACCACGTCCCCGACCGCAATCCCCAGCCGACCGCTGCCCAGTTCGGGAAACTGCAGAAAATCGAAGTAATCCCCGCCGGTCTCGTCGCAGTAAAGGCTGGTGCCGGCCACCTCCAGGTTCGCGAAGGTCAGGATGCGGTCCGGCAGCAGGTTCTGCTGGACCTCCTGGGCGAGCCCCAGGGCTTCCTTGATGCGGATGCGCTCCTCGAGCTGGCGCAGCATGGTGTTGAAGCTGCGGGTGAGTTCGCCGACTTCGTCGCGGCTGCGCACGGGCAGGGGCGCGCCCAGGCTGCCGCGCGCCACCGCCTGGGCGGCCCGCGCAACATCGTTGATGGCGGCCACGGTGCGCTGCGTCATCAGGCGGATCAGGACCAGCACAAACCCGATGAAAGCCACCCCGGTCAGGGCATAGTAGCGCCGGAAGCGCAGGATCGGCGCCAGGACCAGGTCCCCCGGGGCGATCACGATCAGGGTCCAGGGGGCCTCCTGAAGGCGGTGGAAGCCGCTGACCTCCGCCGGGGGCAGGCCCCTGCCCAGAACGGTTCCGGACTCCCGGGTCTGCATCGCCGCCAGCGTCTCCCGGGTCAGGGTATCGCCCGTGGCGCAAATTTCCCGGGAGCCGCCGGGAACCATGCAGGTCAGGACCCGTCCGGCATCGTCCACCAGAAACGCCTTGAGGCTCTGCCACCAGCCCGTCCCGACCACGTCCTGGATGATATGGTCGAAGCGCACCACCACCTCCAGGCGCCCGAGGCGGTTGCCATCCGCGTCGATCAGGGGGGACACCAGGGCCACGGTTTCTCCTGCCACCAGCTCGTCATAGCGCGGCGGCATGATCTCGACGCTTGCGCCGCCATGGCGCATGTGGGCCGATCGCCTCCCCAGGGCCGGCTCACTTCCCATTTGGCCGTGCAGGCCATCGACCCTGCGGTCCGTCGGGTTTGCCGCCGCTGCGGCAGGCTCCCACATCAGGTTGACAAAGGCGACCCCATCCATGGCCTGCAGGCGCTCGATGATCATCTGCTGCACGGCGGCTGCGCCGGGATGGCCGACCGTGCTGCTGAAGATCCCCATCCATTCCTTGGGCTCGACGAGCCGCATGTCCACATGGTGGGCGGCGCGCTGGAGTTTGAGGACGGCCGCTTCCCGCCACTGCACTAGCATACTGTTGCGGGCGAACACAAACCCGATCAGCCCCATCGAAAACAGCAGCACCGCCACCGGCAATAACACAAAAAGCACCAGCCGCTGGCGCAGGCTTCGCGGTTGAAAGCGAAAAAACCACCGCGAACCTTCGGCATCAGGTAGGCCATTGAGCGCCATAGGTTTCCTTATGTGGTGATACCGGCCGATTCAACGCATGCCGCAGCCGACGTAAATCTTGACCTGACGCGATAGCGGGCATCAATCGGATGCGGCAGGCGGGGTTGCGCTGATGGCGGGGGTGTCAGGCGCCGATGGGGCCGCGATCGGCCGCGTAACAGCGCCGCTCGACGTAGGAGCCCCTGCGGTGGTCGAAGACCGCTTCGTGTTCGTGAATCAGCTTGGGCCCTCCCTCCCAGGCACCACAGGCCGGCACGACGGTGTCGCCCAGTGAGAACTTGTGGCCGCAGGCCGGACAGCCCTCGGCGTTCGACCGGTTGAGCCGCTCCAGATCCATTATGATTTTAAGCCGTTGTTTGTCGGCATGGTGTGACGTCATGGTGCACCTCCTCATCCTTTTGCATTAAAAAGCAATTACAAAAGAACATGCGCCCCAGGCGGCAAAAGTCAAGCGGCCGGCCTCTGCGGGGACCCGCCACGGGTCATTCGACAAAAAACGGAACGGCCAGTCAGCGCTCATCCGGAAACAGGTGCGCCACTCTTTTGCGCAGCCGCTCGGCCTCCTTTTGGCCGAGGTACGAAACGATCGTGATGGGGCTGCGCCGAAACATCATTTCGGCCACCGACCCCACCAGCACGTGCTCGATTTCGGAACGGCCCTTGAGCCCCATCACGATCAGATCGACGTTTTCGCGCAGCGCGATCTTCAAGAGTTACATGCGATTGCCCTGCAGCGGACTCGATACAATCTTTACAATGGAAGGGATTCAATGATAAACATCAAATCCAATTTACAGCGCGGAAAGGAGCGGTCACCATGGGCATGTCCGGCATGAGCGTAACCGATTGGATTATCCGGCTGGCGATCTTCGGCGTGCTGGCGATAGCCGTGATCGGAACCCTCCAGAACATCGTTGATGCCATCAGAGAGGCCGCAAAACGCCGGTAGGTCAAAACCTGAGCTTTGCAACACGGGCGACTCCCCCAGGGAACGGCAAGGGGAAGCAGCGCAAGAGTGTAAAAAGCATTTTACCCCGCCGTGCGGTGTTTGTCAGAAAGGAACTTTGACGGGCACCTTGGGAATGGACTCGATTTACCACTCCCATTGGTCTATGTTCATTTTCTTGTGCGGACAAGAAAACGAACCAAAAGAAGCCGCCCGCGTCCCTTCGGGCTGCCCTGCGCTTCTCGCAGCCGGCGGGCCCTGTGGAACTCGCTTACGCTCAAACAGCCACAGGGCCTTTTTCGCCAGCTGCTGCGATGCTCGGCCCGGGACGACGGGACATAAAACACCGGCCGCAACAAGCGTTTAAAATACGGCTGTCGTCTTCGAAAAACACCATCCCTGTGGGGATTGGGGGTGAAGTTATTTAAAAGGGTCGTGATGGCATTGAACCATGCCGCGGCCCTTTTTGTTTAGCCCTGCAAACGGGCAAGGATCAGGCATCCATGGAGGTGGCGGTGCTGACGATGCCCCTGGCCTTTTTGGTGCGCTGGTAACCTACCAGGGCCATCAACAGCGCAATGCCCAACAAATCGGTGTAAGTCCCGGGGACGACCATCATCAAACCGCCCCCGAAAAAAAGGCCTCGCTCCAGCCAGTTCATGGGGGCGAAGAAAAAACCGATCATGGCGGCGCCGATGGCGGTCATGCCGATGCACGAGGTGATCAGGGTCTGGAGGACCGTATACCAGCTCGCGCCGACCCAGAGCATCGATGTGTTGTAGACGAAAATATAGGGAGTCAGAAAGGCGCCGATGGCAAGTTTGGTGGCGGTGACGCCGGTCCAGAACGGGTTGGATTTGGCGATGCCCGCGCCGGCATAAGCCGCCAGGGCCACCGGGGGCGTGATATCGGCCACGATGCCGAAGTAGAAGACGAACATGTGGGCCGCCAGGGGATGGACTCCCAACTGGATCAGGGCCGGGGCGGCGATGGTGGAGGTGATGATGTAGTTGGCGGTGGTGGGAACCCCCATGCCGAGGATGATGGACGTGATCATGGTGAAGATCAAGGTTAGCAGGAGGTTGCCGCCGGCCAGTTCCACCAGCCCGTTGCCCAGTTTCAAGCCCAGGCCGGTCAGGGTGATGGCGCCGATGATGATGCCGGCCGAGGCGCAGGCCAAAGCCACGCCGATGGCGTTGCGGGCCCCCAGCTCGAACCCGTCGGCGATTTCCCGGGGGCTCATGCGGGTGGATTCTTTCAGGGCCCCGGCGATGATGCAGGTCACCAGGCCCATCAGGGCGGCGTAGAGCGGGGTGAAACCGATGGAAAGGAAGATGATGATGGCGAACAGGGGAACGAAAAGATGTCCCCGCTCCTTCAGCACCTCGCCGAACTTGGGCAGCTCGTCGCGGTTCAATCCCCTGAGGTTGCAGCGCTTGGCCTCGAAATGGACCTCCATAAAGACCCCGAAAAAATAGAGGCAGGCCGGGATGGCTGCCGCCTTGGCGATATCCAGGTAGGGCACGTTGAGAAACTCGGCCATGATGAAGGCCGCCGCGCCCATGATGGGCGGCATGATCTGGCCGCCGGTGGAGGAAGCGGCTTCCACCGCGGCGGCAAACTCCGGGCGGTAGCCCAGGCGCTTCATCATCGGGATGGTGAGGCTTCCGGATTCCACCGTGTTGGCCACCGAGCTGCCCGACACGGTTCCTTCCAGGGCGCTGGTCACGATGGCCATCTTGGCCGGTCCGCCCGAGGCCCAACCGGCCACGGCGTTGGAGATGTCGATGAAAAGCTGGCCCAGCCCGGTTTTCTCGCGAAACGAGCCGAAGAGGATGAACAGGTAGATGAAGGTCGCCGCCACCCCGAGGGGAATCCCCAGTATCCCCTCGGTGGTCAGGTACATGTGGGAAGCGATGCGCTGCAGCGAAAATCCCCGGTGCGCCATGAACCCGGGAAAATAGGGCCCAAAGTAGCTATAAATCAGAAAAAAAACGCAAAGACAGACGATGGGCAGCCCCACCACGCGCCGCGTGGCCTCCAGGGTGAACAGGATGCCGAAGATGGCACAGACATAGTCCATGCGGGCATAATCGCCCCCGGACTCCATGATGCGCATGTAATTGAGCGCCATGTAGAGCCCGATATAGATGGCAAAGAGTGCGATCACCCAATTGGTCCAGTTCAGGCGATCGTTCTCGTCGCTGCTGCGGGCCGGAAAGAGCAGGTAGGCCAGGGCGAAGGCGTAGGCCAGGTGGATCGAGCGCTGCAACTGGGCCGGCAGCAGCCCGAAAGCCGCCGTGTAGACCTGGAAGATGGACCACGACACCCCGATCACGTAGACGATCCAGCGTGACGATCCGGTCAGTTTGCGGGCCGAGGCTTCCTTGTCCACCTTCTTGAGTATTTTTTCGAGCTCTTCCTTGGAAACCACATCCAATTCGTCCGGGGCAACGCCGGAAACGCCCCGTTCTTTCTGTTTCTCCGTCACGGAATGCACCTGCCTTTCATCTGATCGGTCAATGCGGCCCTGCGTACCCGCAGGCGCAGCGGAGTTCCAGGCGGCGCCAGGTCTGCAAGGTGGATTTCACACCCCTTGAAACTCAGGCGGTGATCGGCCACCCGGCCGACCCGCACCACGATCTGCGGCACCGGGCGGTTCACCGTCCACTCCAGCCATCCGTCCTTGCCCACCGCCAGGGTTCCTTCAGACGTCGAGGCTTCCGGCATCCCGGCGCCGAAGGCGTCGAAGCGGGAACCCACGATGATCAGATGGTCAGTTTCCGCTCTCAGGGTGTCGTATACCGGGCGCCGGTTGACGGAGTGGGTGAAGGCCAGCACGAATTCTTCACCCGCTTGCATGCGAGCGCACAGCAGTACCTCTTGGGTGTCCCACCGGCTTACCTCCAGCACGCTGCCCAACGAGCACGCCGAAAGCAGACCGAGGATTTGGAGAACGGCGGGCAGCACCATAAAGGCCGCAACACCGGTACACAGGCGACGATGTCTGGTTTCGCTCGATGGCATCTCAGACGCAAGCGGCCCTTCCGGCGTGGCGTACTCGTCTTGCCGGAAGGGCCGCCGGTTGGTTCCGGAAGTCCGGACATTCAGGATCCCTGCCGGAGCAGGGGAAATACCCGTGGCCGTATAATGATTGCCTTGCGGCCATCTTTGCAGAAAACCGCGCCGGCGGCTTTCTATTCCATGAACTTCTTTTCCTTGTAGTACTTGATGGCACCGGGGTGGAAGGGAATCGACACGCCCTGCACCGCGTATGCGCCGCTTAGCTCCTTGCCCTTGGCATGGGCGGAGGCCAGCTCGGCTTGGTTTTCAAACAGGGTTTTGGTCAGGTTGTAGGCCACATCCGCGTTCATTTCGTTGCCGGAGATCAGCACGGCGTTGACCGCCACGGTGGCGGCGTCCTCGGTCTGTCCCTTGTAGGTGTTGGCCGGAACCTTGGCCACGGCCAGGAAGGGGTACTTGGCAATCGCCTTGGCGGCCATGTCCGCAGGGATGTCGAGAATCCGGATGGCGTTCTGGGTGGAAACGTCCATGATCCCGGCATTGGGAATGCCGGCGGTCACGATGAAGGCATCGATGTGTTTGTCCTTGTACGCCTCGGCGCTCTCGGCAAAGGAGAGGTACTGGGCGTTGATGTCTTCCTTTTTGAGGCCGTAGATGTCCATCAACTGGCGGAAGTTGGCTTCGGTGCCGCTGCCCGGGGCGCCCACGCCGACTTTCTTGCCCTTCAGGTCGGCGAAGGTCTTGATGCCGCTGTCGGCGCCGACCACCACCTGAATGATCTCAGGGTAGAGAACCGCGATGGCGTTCATCGCCATGAGGGGTTCCTTGAAGGCTTCGGTGGCGTTCCAGGCCTGATCCAGGGTGTCGCTTTGCACCAGGGCCAGTTCGACCTCCTTTTTGTTGATCAGGCGGATGTTTTCGCCCGAGGCGCCCGTGGTCTGGGCGACGGCGTTCATCCCGGGGATCTTGGAGTTCCAGATTTTGGCCATGGCGCCGCCGAAGGGGTAGTAGGTCCCCGCCGTACCGCCGGTGGCCAGGATCAGGTTGACGTTTTCAGCCGCAGCACCCGCGGCACCCGCGCCGATCACAAACAAGACAGCTACGCAAATACTGATCAATCTTTTCATCGAATTCCTCCTTGGGGTTGTTTGGGTTGATTTTTTCGAGCGGCGAAAGAGACACGAAATTTCTTTTCTACAAACCTATATATGACAAAGGGGCGATGCTTTTTCAAGCGGAAAAGCCGATGCAGGCAAGTTCGAGCCAAACGGCAGCCGCCGGTCTGGCCGCCGAAAGTGAACCATATGGCCAAAACATGAAAAATCGGCTCCAGACCCGAAAGCCCCAACCGTCGGCGACAGCGGACAAGCGGTTGCACCCGGCCCCTGCGCGGCCGCGGTATTGCCGCCAGTCCATACCACCGGCAGGCCCACCTCAACGCCAAATGCCGGCAACACCATGCATGGAGCTGTTGTTACAAGATGTCCGTTTCATCGCCAGGGGAAAAGACGGAGACGGACGCAAGAATCGAGCGGTTGGAGTCGTTGCGTCGCGTTCTGATCCGCAGCGGGATCGCCACGGCCGTTTTGGCGGTGAGGCGTATTCCGGTGCCGAGCCGCTTCTCGTCCTGCTGCAGCGGCTCACCGATGTGGAACCGGTGGCCCTATGGGTTGCCGGACATGTTTTTTTCCTTACTCAGGCTGGCGTTCGAGATCGGGCTGCTCGGAATGCGGTTCTGGTCCCCCTGATCCGGGTCTCCACTGCCGGTGTCCAGAGGGGTGAGGATGATGTAACGGTAGACGTAAACGGCCGTGGGAACCCCCAGCAAAACGCCCCAGATTCCGAACAAGGTGTGCCCCAAATAGAGGATGATGAGGGTCAACAGCGGATTGATCTTGAAGATGGCCGAGACGACCCTCGGGTTCAGAATGTAGGCCTCGACGAAGTGCACCAGGCCGATCATGCATCCGGCCTTGACTCCCAAAGAGATTCCGCCGTCGTTGAAAGCCAGCAAAAGGATGGGGACCGAGGAGATGAAGGTGCCCCAGACCGGAATCAGCCCTGCAAAAAAAACGATGCTGGCCAGCAAGGCGATGGTTTCGATCTTCAGGATCAACAAGCCCAGGGTGGTCAAAACCGTGTTGAGGACGGCGATGCCGACCTGGGCCTGAAAAGTGTACCCGACCACCAGGGCATACTTGGCGACACTGTCGGCCGTCTCGTCGAAGGCGTCCTGAAAACGGGTTTCACGCAGGGCCAGCACCCCCGCGCGCAAGTGGGGAAAGTCGAAGAGGATGAGAAAGCTGAAGAGCGTAGCGAGGAGAAAATAGGTCGCAAAGTGGCCGATGCGGTTGAAAAAACCGACCACGAAATCCAGCATGGCCTCGCGGCTGATCCCCAAAAGATTTTTTATCGACACCGTCTCTTTGACCCCCTCGATGATGGGCGCCAATTGATGCTGTCGTTGTCCAAGCCGGTCAAGATAGAGGTGAAAAGAGTCCACCGAATCGGG
>Ga0105093_10000367_pt1 | contig 17286 bp, 14 predicted proteins | sample PPLLak3March2015_2_FD_79111 | JGI IMG/M metagenome (GOLD analysis project Ga0105093, IMG submission 79111) | Freshwater sediment microbial communities from Prairie Pothole Lake near Jamestown, North Dakota, USA - PPLs Lake P8 Core (3) Depth... | ecosystem: Environmental > Aquatic > Freshwater >... | reverse complement strand
ATGAACGGCTCATATTGATTCACCTCGCTTCTATTTTCCTCTGATTTCCGGAAGATAAGCATTTGGGCCGTTCCGGTAAATAACATATTTTGGCGATTTTTCAAAAATAGATGGCGCGGAATCCGTATCCCAGTTATATTCAACCTTATGACGCCGCGACAGCCAAAGATGGATAAACGGAATCTACTTATCAGGACCGCCGGGATTCTGGTTTTATTGGCGTTTGTGCTGGTAATCGGGCACGTGGTGTTCGGGCATTCTTGTTCGGAGACGGTAGATCTGTCGAAGAGCACGTCGGACGCCTGTTCTATCTGTCATTTCGCGTTCGGTTTGGCGGCGGTGTTCGTAACGCTTCTATATCTGACGGTATTGGTGCTGCTGTTCGCGGTGGCGGTATCGGTCAGTCATCGGGTGCAGAGTCTTCTCTGCTCGCATATCTCGGTACGGGCTCCGCCGTACTGATCCCAACCCAAATTCTCATTACAAAGATTCGATAAATATTCAATCCTATTTTTGGGAGTAAAATATGCTGTACAAGTATTTTCTGTACGCCATGCCACTGTTGTTACTGTACGGAATGGCGGTCGGGCAGACGACGCTCAATCCCGATATTTCGGCGATCGGGACGTTCCAGGCGTATACGCATGATGACAATTCCCGCCCGCAGGAGAAGAAGGAGCTGAACATCGAATACCCGTCGCTGGAATTAATGGTGAGCGGGTATGTCAATCCGTATGTCCGGGCGGACGCGGTGATCGCATGGCACGGCGGAGAGCACAATGCCGAGATCGAAGAAGTGTATGCCACGGTGCTGCGGGGATTGCCGCTGAATGCGAATGTACGGGTGGGGAAGTATCTGCTGGAATTCGGGAGGCTGAATTCGATACATCCGCACGCGTACTCGTTTATCAAACGTCCGTTGCCGCATGAAGTGTTTTTCGGAGACGAGGGGTTGTCGGACATGACGTTCAGGGCATCGTTGTTGCTGCCGACCGGATCGGCATACACGGAGTTGATGGGGGGAGTGCTGAAAGGGGATGCTCTGATGGGACACGAGCATGAACATGAGCACGAAGGAGAAGAGGCCGAGGAAGAAGCGGAAGCGGATATCAAAATCGATCCGGGGTTTTTCGGACGGCTGGCGACGTCGCTGGCGGTTTCGGAATTCGGCGAGCTGGCGTTCGGGGGGACAGTGCTGAACGGGGTGTACGAGGCTCACTCAGAAGACGAACAGCTGCGGACGTGGCTGATCGGCGGGGATGCCAAGTACAAGTGCAAGTCGAACCGGAACAGATCGCTGCAGATCGAAGGGGAAGGGATATACCGGATGCAGGAGCAAGAAGAAGGGGATGATTTGGCTTCGTACGGAGCGTACGGATATGTCGACTACCGATTCATGCAGAAGTACAACGCCGGGGGGATATTCGAGTATGTCAGCGAGGATCATGCGCATGATCACGAGGGGGAAATTCACGTTGAAAAGGTCAATACCTGGCGAGCGGGGGTGTTCGTGGGATTCATGCCGATCGAAGAGACCAGCCTGGTGCGTTTGGCGGGGCATTGGACCGATCCGGGCGAGGGGGACAGTTTCGGTGAGATTATGCTGCAATTCGTGGTGAGCCTGGGACCGCACCAGCCTCATAACTTCTGAGCGGGGGTGATGAGAAATGAATAAACTTGTTTATTTTATGTTGATAATATTGTTGCCGGTGATGGTGCAGGCAAAAGTGAGAGTGATTGCGTCGACCAATGACCTGGCGTACCTGGCAAAACAGGTCGGAGGGGATTCGGTGGAGGTGGACCGCATAGCGCCTCCGACGGCGGATGTTCATTTCGTGGAGGTTCGTCCCAGTTATATGATGAAGGCGTCCAAGGCGGACGTGGCGTTAAAGGTGGGGCTGGAACTGGATATGTGGATGGACAAGATCATCGACGGTTCGCGCAACGGCAGGCTGGAGATCGTGGATTGTTCGAAGTACGTTCATCCGCTCGAGGTGCCGGGATTCAAGGCGGATGCCCGGTACGGTGATTTGCACCGGTACGGCAACCCGCATTACTGGCTGAGTCCGGGGAATATCAAGCCGATCACGGACGCGATAGTCGAGGGGCTGGAGAAGGCGGATCCCAATAACGGAGATTTGTACCGTTCCAATCAGGGGAGATTCCTGGCGGAGTTTCAGAAGTGGGTGGAGGCTCTGAAGCAGGCGGCCGGTCCTTTGAGCGGGAAAGAAATTATATCTTACCATAATTCGTGGCCGTATTTCAATGAATTTACCGGGCTGAAATCGGCCGATTTTATCGAGCCGTATCCGGGGGTACCGCCGACTCCGACGCATATCAAGGATCTGATTAAACTGGTCAAAGAAAAAGGAATCAAAATTATTGCGTTCGAGCCGTATTTCGACCGCCGGGTGCCGGACAAAATAGCCTCGGAAACCGGGGCCAAAGTGGTGGCGTTGTATCCATCGGTCGGAGGACGTGCAGAAGAGGAATCGTACTTCGAATGGTATGCGGGGAATATTAGGGCCTTACTGGATGCGATGGAATGATTGAATATATAGAATTTCTAATATGGCCGTTTCTGGCCGCGGTGGTGCTGGTCGGGATTCACGTATATTTCGGCCTGCATGTCATTAAGCGGGGAATCATATTCGTAGATTTGTCCCTGGCGCAGGTTGCGGCGTTGGGGACAACCGTGGCTTTCCTTACCGGATTCGAACCGCACGGGGACGCGGCATATATATATTCCCTGGTGTTCGCTTTGCTTGGGGCCACGATTTTTACCTTCACGCGCAAAGTGGAAGGGAAGGTTCCTCAGGAGGCTATTATCGGTATCGTCTATGCGGTCAGTTCGGCGGCGGCAATAATGGCAGTAAGCCGGTCGCCCGAAGGGGCGGAACATATCCGGTATTTGCTGGTCGGTTCGCTGTTGACGGTAACTCCGGCGAGCGTTTTGAAAACCGCGGCGGTGTACGGAGTGGTCGGCTTGTTCCACTGGCTGGCACGGTCACGGTTCATCTGTCTGACTTTCGGCGACAAGGAGAAATGCTCCAACCCGGGAATTTGGGAATTTCTGTTTTATGCATCGTTCGCGGTAGTGGTGACTTCGTCGGTGAAGATCTGCGGGGTACTTATGGTATTCATATTCCTGGTAGTCCCGTCGGTATTCGGAGCGCTGATGACCGACAGCATCGGCAAACGGCTGATCGCGGGCTGGATTTTCGGTTTAGTCGGGTCGGCCCTGGGAATGGTGTTATCGTTCGTTTTGGATACTCCGACTGGAGCAACGATAGTCTGCACCTTCGGATTGCTGCTTTTACTGTATGGCCTATTGAGGAGATTCAAGAAGTGAAAGCCGGGCCTGCGCGAAAGGAGTAATCGGCCATAAAGGATGGAAAAAAGAACAACCGGTCGGGTCCTGTGCCCCCGACCGGTTTTCACACGCGCCCTCAGGAATAATCCCTTTCGCTAAAGGGCGTTATCAGTAACAGGCGGGGGCAAGCCCTCCTTTAAATTTATAATTGACCAGATTAATGATATCGAGAATGTCGATGGCTCCATCGGCATTAACATCGGCGGTTTCGAGATAATCCGGGACGGAATCGTGTTTGAACTTGTAATTAATCAGGGCGACAATATCCAGGATATTAATTGTTTTATCAACCGCAATGTCGCCGCACATCAGGATAGTCATGGAGCCATCGTCGATTCTGAAATAAGCCGTATCAAGCCTTGTGACCGTTTCTGCGGTTATTTCCATGGAATCGTACGGAGGAAAGGAAACCTGCTCCCACCAGGCGCATTCATCGCCATTCGGCCCGGGAATCCAATCCAGGCACACGAAGAAATTGGTGTCAGTGACCTCCTGCTGGATGACGCCGATCGCATCACCATGGTTATCCGAGAAACCGATTAAATCGAGAAAGGCATCCTCGATATGGATATGGACGATCGAATCCGTAATCGTATCGGGGACATTATAGATATCGAGTTTTAAGTTAAACAAGGGCATGGTACCGTCCTGGAAATCGAGATAATTGGGACTCGGAGGAATAATATCCGCGATTCCCGTGACCATCAAATTGTGCGGGTACCCGCCGATGGAATTGGTATAGATATTCCAGCCTGAAACAAGGGTTCCCTGAGTATCAATCCCGATCGAGGAAAATTGCATTAAGTCCGGTTGCTCCATGAAAAAAAACAGTGTGAATCCCGCAACGGTATCGATGCGATTGATAAGGTGTATCGGAAGTTCGATTCCGGTTTGACCCCTGATGCAGGCCGCACTATCGGCCCAGAGCTCCATCGGTTTTTCCTGCGCGGCGGAAAATTCAAACATGCAAGACAAGATGAGAATCATAAGAATCGGTCGCGCGTATTTTCCAGATTCTGTGAGGGCATTCATCATGTCACCTACCTCTGGTTTATATAACAAGGACTACTTTTATAAATACAACGGGCCTATCGCCGCCGTTGTCCGCAGATTCCCCAATCCAGCGGCGACGGCCCGAGGTATACAGCCCCCTCGTTAAAGAGATACATATGGCCTCCTTTTCCCAATTAAGGGAATAGTCTGTTTAAAGCAGTTAATACATCGCCGTTAGCGTTATTGGGGTGCTGCGAAAATTCCTCCGTTCTTAAAATTCGTCAAGCGGACATTAGCCGAGGGGCAGGCAAGCTCCGGTCCGTTCTTGAATTTATAATTTATATAGTAAACCAAATCGAGAATATCTATAACCAGATCGCCGTTGACATCGGCAGAGATTAAGGGGTAAGGGGGATCACCGTCCATGTATTTGTATTTCACGATGACTATTATATCGAGAATGTTCGTTATTCTATCTTGATTAACGTCTCCGCACATGGGGAGACAGAGGCCGGGAATGCCGTCGGTAGTCGGGACGGATGCGGTCGTATCGGTTATATTAATGTATCCCAGACCGTCGAAATCATATACGGTATCGGAATTGGCCTGCTTGATGTCCAGTATCGATGAGGTTGTGTAGGTGAAGGCGATCCCGTTCGAGGCACAGCTGTTAAAGAAGAAGTAGATGGGCATTGCCGTCAATTCGGGGTCGATAAAGGGGTCGATTTCGAAATCGAGGCTTATCAGCACGGTGCCGTTCGGAATGATTTTTATTCTTCCGGTGCCGGGATCGTTCAGGGGATGATGGGCGCCGTTGGAAATATCGGCAATGGCCCGGATGCTAAACATTCCGGTGGGGCAGCCGCTGAAGCAATTTTCGTAAGGAGGGGGCGGATAGTCGAGGTACTCCCATTCATAGGTGCCGGGGATATCGAAGATGGGGCCGGGGTTAATATCGACGATGGAGATTTTCGGGTCCTGGTATCCGATCATAAAGTCGAAGCCGCGCATTTCCTCGGAGCCTCCGGTTTTAACGATGTCGACGGTGACGGTGGTGCCAGGAACAAGGGAATAGATCGGTTCGATGGTAAATTCAAAAGGAATTATGTCTCGATTTTGGGACATGGATTCCACCGGAGAAAGTAATATAAAAGCCAGTACAAAAATAACGGCGCCCCAAATGGTATATCGGTCGGAATTGACGGTCGTAAGCATTTAAACTACCCCGAAGGTTAATTTAATCAATTCCTTAACTTAATGACCGATAAATGCGCCTCAATAAATAGTTTACTTCTAAATCAGCAAATACTTCGTGGAATCTGTGGACCCCTATAATATAAGAGGTCGAAAAGTCTTGTCAAGTACCAAATCGGCTTTTTTTTGGGTTTATCCGAAACAATATGGATCCGGTCCCCCTTTGAATTTATAATTAACCAGGTATACGATATCGAGAATATCGACGTTGCCGTCGCTGTTGACATCGGCCGCACCCAGCACCGGCGGCCGCATCCCCCCCTTGAATTTGTAGTTCACCAGATATACAATATCGATGACGTTGATTTCGCCGTCGGGGAAAACATCGCCGCAATTTTCAATGACGCTAATACAGATGCGGGCGGTATCCGTGTATTGCGGAGAACAATAATCGGAAACCGAGACGGTAAAATTATAGTCGCCGGCCACTTGAGGGACGCCGACGATCTCTCCGGTGGAGGGATTCAAAGTAGTGCCCGTCGGAATGGAGCCGTTGTAAACCTGCCAATTGAAGGGGGGTGTTCCTCCTCCGCCAGCAGCGGTAAAATAGCTGTAATAGGCAATACCTTTGGCGGCGTGTTTTATATGAGAAGCATCAAGGGTCACGGGGGGGCGTTCCAAATACGGCTTAAGAGTCGGGTCGCCGAGGAGGGTCATGCCATAAAACCAGCACTGATTGTCGAAGTACCATCCCCAGGAGGCGATTTCGGCGAACCAGTCGCGGAAGGCTTCCCCCATGTTGGCTCCCAGCGAGAGAGGGCCATAGAAGTACTCGAAATTCAGCATTGAGCCGGTTTTGGTGCTTCCGACAGCTCCGAGGCCGTGATCCTTGGTGAAAATATAGCAGTTGCCCATACTGTTTGACTCGACGTATCTGCAATTCGAGCAGGCGAAAAGATTATAGAAACATCCCGGGGCATCCATACCGAAAATTTCGGTGTTTTGAGTGACTCCGCCGGAACCAACGCCGGCATTGAAATAATGAGCCCAGGGGCCGGAATGAACGCAGACCTGGACGAATTCGTATCCTTGTCCGACTTCGGCCTCATAGAGGTCATCGATAGTCTCGTATATATCGGATTCAAGGGTGGTGGCGCAGTAAATTTGCTGCATGGCGGAATTCCACTCCTCTGCGGAGTATTGCCAGTCGTCATCGACGAACATCAGGCCGCGATAGTTGGCGCGGTATCCTCCGGTGCGGTATTCGTGGTTTTTATGAAAATAGTCGCGCAGCATTTCGTCGGGAGTACTGCTGCCGAGAGTCATCAGAGTCGGATCGAGGCGGCCGACATAGATTTCCGGCATCATATCTCCTGAATGGGTGTCGAGCATACCGTCGGAGTCAGAGTCGGTCCAGATGCCGTCGAGGTCCATGAAGTAGTAGTCGCAGGGGAACTGCTCGTTTTCGCCGTAGTCGAAGCAGTTATCCATCTCAAACCACTGGACAGCAGCGCTGCCAATGAACAGGCATCCTTGCATTCCCGATAGGTAATGGTCGTAAAGGGTGTCGCGAATCAGAACCGGATTGACCGCAGTGATAACACGGTAGCGAACCAAATCGAATCCCGAAGCGAATAAGTCCTGGACAAAAACCGCCATCTCATCATCCAGCAGCCCATCGTAACCGATATCGACGAAAATGGTAAACGACGGCCCCTTTCCTTTAACGCCAAAATCTATGGCTTTTACTATGGCGCCGTTTCGGGTGTCTCTTTTAGCCTGCCAATCGGAATAGGTAATGGGAAGGCGGCCTTCGGGGTCTTCCCAACGGAGTGTTTGCACCTTTGCGGCGTTTTCACGGGCTTTGATGATTTCCTGTTCAGTTGATTTGGGGAATTGAGATTTGTCGTATTCCCAGGCTGAAATAGTGGCGGTGAAAAAGAATATACTGATAGTGGTCAAAAGGATACGGCTGCCGGTTTTCATAGTTTCCTCTCCCGAATATGTGCTATACGGACAAAAGGGGATTTACAACACCAATATAAAACACTTTGGCTAATTGTCAAGAACGAGGATTTGGACAAAAAAACGCCCCCCAAATGGGGGGCGGTGGTTTTACGGCTGGCAGATGGGAGCCGGGCCCCCCTTGAACTTGTGGTTCACCATCCAGACGGTATCGAGGATATTAAAATCTCCGTCACCGTTGGCGTCCATGCTTTCATAAACGACAGGGAAGGGTCCGCATTTAAAGCCTGCTGAAACCATAAATATAATATCGATGATGTTAATGCTGCCATCGGCGTTGGGATCGCCGCAGAGATAATCGCAGGCGTCGCCGCGGCCGTCGCTGTTGCTGTCGGTCTGATCGAAATTGGCGACAAGGGGGCAGTTGTCGTCGATGTCGGCGATAGTATCGTCGTCGTCATCAGGGTCATCCGCATTCAGGATACCGTCGCGATCGAAATCGTTTTCGAAAAAGCTGTCGCAGTCGTCGCAGACATCTCCGATGTCGTCGCCGTCGGTATCGGTTTGAGCCGGGTTATAATGCGCCGGGCAATTGTCGCAATCATCGCCGACGCTGTCGTTGTCGTCATCCTCCTGTCCCACATTGGCAAAGTCCGGGCAGTTGTCGCAGGCATTGCCGAAACCGTCGGAATCGTTATCGTCCTGAGCAGTATTGGGAATAGTCGGGCAGTTGTCGGCGAAGAAATAGATGCCGTCGCCGTCAGTATCGAGCAGATTCAGGCGTTTGGTGTTGACTTCGATATCGCCGGATTTGGCCGAGGTGTACTGGTAGATAACGGCCTGGCCGCCGTCGCCGAGGTCGGAACAGCGGTATTCGGCGACGACCGTTTCGGCCGGGTCGCTGACCTGTTCGGGGACGCTCCAGGTTTGGCCGGAGTTTTCGGTTCGGGTGGCGAATAAGGCCCCGTTCTTTACATAGGTAACGACATAGGTTTCACCGGATACATATTCGATATCGGAGTAGTTTTCCTCGTCGGCCGTTGCCGCGATGGGTATCGCGGCGCTGAAATTATTGAGGTCGCCGTCGTTGGTTATCCAGCAAACGATATCGAAATCGGCCGGATCGCTGTCATTGTAAACAGAGGCTGCTATTATAATGTGGTTGTCATTCGCGGCCACGGCGGGGTAACGAATGTGGGAATCGGGATCGGTGAAGCTCTTGTGCAGGATCTCCGTGGGGGCGTCCCAATCGTCGAAATGGTCCTGTCGGACAACCAGCTCATATTGGTCGTCAGAATGGACATATCTGTCATAAACGGCGTAGGTCAAAAGCGATACATGATCGATGCAGGCCTTCGTAGTTTTGCAGCTGTCGATGGACGAGACATAGCTGAGCCAGGTGTCTCCGGCACTGTTGATCTGATAAAATATATGAGGGGCGTCGTACAGGTTACTGCCGGTGGAAGTTCTGCTGGCAATTACCGACTGAAAGCCCCAGTTCCAGGATTCGAGGGAATTATCCAGGGCGAGATGGACCATTTTGGCGCCGTGGAATCCGTAAACATTCCAGGGTGCAAACCATCCGTACCATCCGCCGACCACGAAGGGATCGGGGAATACCAATAAAAAGAAGGCTCCTCCGGCCTGGAAAGTCGGCGGGCAAACAAACGTTCCATAGAATCTGGAATTAGTACCGGAATATCCGACCGAGGGATAGGTGGCACCGTACAAATCCCAGGCGCAGCAGAGTTCCCAGGTGGCGCCGTTGTCATCGGAACCGTTCCACCAGATGTAGCCTTCGGGGAGTCCCTCGTGGTTTTGATAACCGCGAATGAGGGTATCGTTGGCGGCATCTCCGAGTGCGGGATGTAAGTGGGTTACGGCGCGATCGAATCCGGCCTGTGAGGATCCGAATCCGGGGAAGTTTTCATCCAGTTTTACCAGTTGATCGGCGCGGAGCAGAACGCCATCCGGTTTTACGGCTGAAACTCTGTTTTCCATGCTCATATCAGCATATTTTTTCGACACGGAAGGCTGATCGCTTGCAGCGGCAGAGACATAAACCCAGAACGATAAGACGATTGCGAGGAATCCGATTCGTTTCATGATAATTACTCCCTATGCTCACCCGGGAAAATGAAATATTTACGACAATACTGGGTCACAGACCCGGACTGGTTTGTATCAATATTAAAAATTAGGTTGTTTGGGCAAAAAAGTCAAACTAATTTGGAGGCGCAGCCTCTTATATATAAGAGAATTTATTTGTGCCGGAACCGGCGGTTCGGTAACGTGTTAATATCCGAGAGAGCCAAACGACGCGGAATTATGGTCAGATTATATAAAAAAATATCCGTTAAAAGCGGAATGCATCCGGGGGCGCTGATTCATGTCGGCGAACGAAAGGCGGAGAGCGTTAAAATCGAAATAATCGATTATAACGAAACCGCATTCAGGCAGATTGAGCCGAAGTCCATAGAAGAATGCCTGAAGTACCGGGATACTCCCGACATAACCTGGATAAATATCACCGGCCTGCACGAAACCGGCATTGTCGAGAAAATCGGCAATCATTTCGGAATTCATGCCCTGATTCAGGAAGATATCCTTAATACCGGCCATCGGCCCAAGATCGAGGTTTTTGACGATTACGTATTCTTTTCGATGAAAATGATTTATTTCGACCCCGATGAGCAGTTGATTTCGGAACAGTTAAGTCTGGTGTTCGGGAAAAATTATATCATCACTTTTCAGGAAAAAGAAGGGGATGTCTTTTCGAAAGTCCGCGAAAGACTGCAAAAGACAATCCCGCGAGTGCGGTTCCTCCATACCGATTACCTGGCGTATTCATTGATAGATGCGGTCGTGGATAATTATTACCTGGTCCTGGAAAATATCGGTGAGGATATAGAGGAACTGGAAGACCGAATCATATCCGATTTCAGGCCGGAATTGCTGGAAGTAGTGCATGGCTTGAAACGCAACCTGATTTATTTGCGGAAAGCGATCTGGCCGCTGCGGGAGGCGGTTTCGGGATTCGAACGGGATGAGTCGGGATTATTGCACGATATTACCCGGCCCTATATAAGAGATTTGTATGAGCATGTGATTCAAATAATCGATACGGTCGAAACGTTTCGGGATATGACCGCCGGCCAGCTCGATATCTACATGACCGGGGTTTCGAACCGGATGAACGAAGTGATGAAAATCCTTACTATCATAGCCACGATATTCATCCCGCTGGGATTTCTGGCCGGGGTGTACGGTATGAATTTCGATACCTCTGCCAGTCCCTTTAACATGCCGGAACTGGGGATGAAGTACGGCTATATTATTTTCTGGGGGACGGCACTGGCGATCGGAGGCGGTCTGTTCTGGTTTTTCAAACATAAAAAGTGGCTGTAATTATTCGATTTTAAAGGGGTGATAATAATGGATATAGGTCAGTATATCGAATGGCAGAAAGTGCTGGACTGGTTCCTTGCGAGCGGGATAAGAATCCTCGGTATAATAGTTATCGCGATAATCGCGCTTCCGATATCACGCTTTATCATTAACAGAATATTCGGAACGGTTTTGGGGATTGCTCCTGACCTGGAAATGAAAAAACGGGCGGATACCCTCAGTTCGCTGGTGAGGAACATCGTAAAGGTGGTTATCCTGGCGGTGGCGCTGATAATTATTCTGGAAGAACTGGGCATCGATATCGCTCCGATCCTGGCCGCGGCCGGGATTGTCGGCCTGGCGGTCGGGTTCGGAGCGCAGAACCTGGTGCGGGATATCATCAGCGGATTTTTCATCCTGATGGAGGACCAGATTCGGGTCGGCGATATCGTGAATATCGGAGGTACGGGGGGACTGGTGGAACGGATTACACTCCGCCTGACGGTCCTTCGTGATCTTTCCGGAAACGTGCATTATATCCCCAATGGGTCGATAAGTCTGGTAACCAACATGACTAAGGAATATTCTTACTACATGTTCGATGTCGGGGTGGGGTACCGCGAGGATACCGATGAAGTCGTGAGACTATTGAAGGAGATCGATGAGGAAATCCGTGCGGACGATAAATATAATGTCGAAATTCTGGAGCCGCTGGAAATCCTCGGAGTCGACAAGTTCGCCGATTCGGCCGTAGTGATAAAGGCGCGAATCAAGACCAAGCCGATCAAGCAGTGGTTCGTGGGGCGGGAATTCAACCGCTTGATGAAAAAGAAGTTCGATCAAAACAATATCGAAATTCCGTTTCCGCACGTGACGGTGTACATGGGGCAGGGCAAGGACGGAAGCGCTCCGCCGGCGAATGTCATGGTGCAGGAGAGGAAGTAAGTACGGTTAATATGCGGTGGACGAAGGATAAATATCTGATAACCGACGATAAGTCCGGAGCCGATACGCAATATATCCATCGGACCTTGAACACTACCTACTGGGCGACACAACGCACTTATGAAACGGTGGTGAAATCGCTGGAACGGTCGGATCTTCTCTCGCTATTCGACGGTGACACCATGATCGGCTATGCCAGGGTGGTCGGAGACGGGATTACATTTGCCTGGCTTTGCGATGTCTTCATCGCTCCTGATTACAGAGGAAAAGGGCTGGGGAAATGGTTGATGGAATGCGTCCTGGAACATCCCTCGATGAAAGATTGCAGAATAAACCTGCTGGCGACGAAGGACGCTCAGGGATTGTATGCCAGATATGGTTTCGAGCCGAAGGAATGTATGACACGGACTAACCTCCGCGAGGGGAGTTATCCGTGAGAGGGAACAAATCGGACAAAAGCTGGGTGCGTCAGGTCACAAATCCGCGCTATTTCAAGGCACTCATGCGGATTCAAGACCTGACGCAACTTTATAAGAAGATGTCTTTTTCTCTTCGAGAAAAAGCATGTTGAAACCACCCTTCGAAGCTCAGGGTCTTCGATAAAGGTTTCGACCGGAAGCTTCCCAGGGGAGAAATCCGGCAGCCGTGGTGGATTGACGAGTTGATGAAAAAATACTGGCATAAGGGATAGGCCGCATATATAATTTAAAATCCGGCTTTAGATATTACGAGGAAGAAATGAAAATATCGGTTCTGATAATAACTTTCCTGTTGACGATATCGCTGACGGCTTCCGCTCAGGACACCTCTGCAATACAGGCGTACAAATCCGGCGATTATGAAAAGTGTTTGAAAGAATGCGAGCAGGAAATGAAGCAGGGAACGGCGTCGATTGAAACCTACTATCGTGCGGCCTGCTGTGCGGCCTTGATCGGCGATAAAATGCACGCACTGGATTTAATCGACAGCCTCGCGAACCGCGGTTTTTCGGATTATGACCGCCTGTCGAATGAGCCGGACCTGAAATCGCTTTATTATCAGACTCGTTGGACGGAACTGCTGGTTAAGGTAAAGGACAATCCCGGGGTAAGTACGGAACAGGCCTTCACCGGAGCCAGTGAAGAGCTGTCCAAAATGGTGGCGGAAGATCAGCGGTTGCGGTCGCTTCCGGAAGAAGAACAGGATTGGAACTTGATCGCGAATACCGACAGCCTGCACCGCGCCCGGGTCCTGGACATAATTGCCGAAGGGGCGTTGACCAAACCGGATGATTTTTTTCACGCGGCCCTGATATTCCAGCATGGTACCAGCGCCCAGGATTACGGTATGGCGCATACGCTTTCGATGCAGGGGCTGAGCCTTGACAGCACTCATGCCGGCCTGAAACAAATGTTTGCGCTCACCAAGGACCGCTGGCTGTGGAGTATGGGGCTGCCGCAGGTTTACGGCACGCAATACCGGGTCGACAACAGCGGGCGCTGGACGATCGAGCCTTTCGACAGCACTGCCGTGACCGATAAGGAGCGTCTGGCCATGGGGCTTAAAAAGCTGGATTATTACCGGAAGCAGATAAAAGAGCTGAACGGCGGGAAGTAAATCGGATCAACTTCCCGACTACGGGAGGTTTATATATATTTCCTTAAAATTCCGATCCGATTCGGAAACTCTCGAATCGATCTTTTGTTATTCCAAGTAATTTGAAACGGCAAAAATGAGAAAATTAGCTCTATATTCGATACTTTTGGTGATAGGCCTGGTCTTTTCCCAGCTTCTCCCGGTTATGGCCGGAGGCGCATATAGTCCCGTTACCACCACGGTAAAGGTTCTGACCATGATCGGCCTTTCCTTTATCATGATTCATGTCGGCTACGAGTTTTATATCGATAAGCGGAATCTGAAGCAATACGGGTGGGATTATATCGTGGCCATGACGGCCGCCGCTTTTCCCTGGATATTCGTGACCCTCTATTTTGTTTATGTAATGCTGCCTCCGGAAATGTGGTCGTCGTGGGACGCCTGGAAGGAGACGCTCCTGGCGGGGAGGTTTGCGGCGCCGACATCGGCAGGGGTGTTGTTTTCGATGATGGCGGCGGCGGGGCTCGGAGCCACCTGGCTTTATCGCAAGGCCAGGATTCTGGCCATCTTCGACGATCTCGATACGGTGCTTTTAATGATCCCCCTGAAAATGCTGATGGTGGGACTGGTCTGGCAGCTGGGATTTGCCATTGCCGTGATGGGAATCCTTCTGGCGGCGGCCTGGTTCTGGATGGAAAAGATAAGGATTCCCATCACATGGCCCTGGGTGTTGTCCTATGCCGTAATAATCGCGGTTTCAAGCGAAATTCTTTATGATTTCAGCAAAATAGTCGATGACTCGATTCCAATTCATATTGAGGTTCTTCTTCCGGCGTTTGTCCTGGGGGTAGTTATAGCACATCCTCGGAAATCTGATGGAAGCGAAGACCACGGAACCCTGGAACGGAGTGGGGAGAAGCGGGCGTCCACGATAATATCCGGTATTTTTATGGTTCTGGTGGGGCTGAACATGCCTCCGGTATTCGCATCGGAGGCAATCACGGAAATCACCCGGAATATTGCATCGGGGGTGCTGGCGCAACAGGAAATGATGGGCTGGAGTTCGATAATATGGCACGTCCTGGTCGTGACTGCGATATCGAATATGGGGAAGATGTTCCCGGCGCTGTGTTATCGTCGCGAGGCCCACTGGCGGGAACGGATCGCGGTAGCGATCGGTATGTGGCCGCGGGGGGAGGTCGGGGCCGGGGTCCTCGTGGTCAGCCTCAGCTATGGAATTGGCGGGGCGGTGGTCACGGTGGCGATGTTGTCGCTGGCCTTGAATCTGCTTCTAACGGGCTTTTTTATCTTTATTGTTAAGAGACTGCTTTCCGGGATTCCGAAAGCCGTTTTGCCGTCCATGTAGACAAAATTACTCCATTATAATCATAATGCCCGATTCAACGGCGATGCAACAATTGCATCCCGGCGGGAGTCTGATATGCGGATTGAGCAAAGTGCAGTCGGGACAAAAGGATACAGAGACCTCATCAAAATCTGACAATTTAATTCTTAATTTCCGGGAGTGGACAGGTCGATTATGAAGGTAAGGCGGATGGTCCCGGTCGCCGTTGACCGTCCGTTTTGAACGGCAAAAGATAAAGCTTGTCGAAGACTTGAAAGGTTTGGTGAAAATCTTATGTCTAAAGACAAACTGCCCCGCTTAGGATCCAAGATTTCCTCGAAATTCCCTGTCGGACGCCTTTATGGATTTCTAAGAGAATCATCATCAGGCGCTAACAATATTTTAGTATTCTTTTCGGGAAACGACACGGATTCATCTTCAAAGGCCGCCATATTCGCGGTCGGAGGGGGTGAATAGATGGAAGATCTCAGGGTTAAGGAGGAGAAACTGACCGCTCACAGTCTGACCGGGAGGATGCCGTTCGAGATCGATTCTCCGTTCAGGGATCCGATCCGCAAATCGATTTTTTCCGTGCTGAAACGGCCCCTCGAAAAACTGTTTCACCTGCATACGCTGAATCGGATTTATAACCAGACAAGCATCCCGGGGGAAGAATCGATCTTTACCGAAAGGGCCCTGCGGGTCATGAATGTCACGTACGACATCAGCGACGAAGACCGGGAGCGGATTCCCGAAGAGGGGCCGGTAGTGGTGGTGGCGAATCACCCTTTCGGTGCCATCGAGGGAATCGTTCTGGCGGAACTATTGAAATCGGTCCGTAAGGATTTCAAAATTCTGGCCAACTATCTTTTGAACCGTATCGTGGAGATGCGTCCGCTATTGATAAGTGTCGATCCGTTCGGATCCCGCCGGGCCAAGATGCGGAATATCAAGCCGCTCAAAGAAGCCATCAAGCTGGTCGGTTCCGGAGGATTGCTGGGGATATTTCCGTCGGGGGAAGTGTCGCACTTCAGCTTGAGGAACCGCGAAGTAACCGACCCGCACTGGAGCCGGACGATCGCGGGGATTATCCGCAAATCCGGGGCGAAGGTGGTGCCGCTTTATTTCAGCGGCCGTAACAGCACCTTCTTTCAGATTATGGGATTGATTCATCCCCGGTTAAGGACAATACTCCTGCCGCGCGAATTTCTGAATAAGCGCAACCGTAAGATTTCCATTCGGGTGGGTAATCCGATCCCGTTCAAACGCCTGGATGAATTTTTAAACGACGACGACCTGATGGATTATATCAGAATGAGAACTTATTTGCTGGCCGGAAGGACGGAAGCGGATGAAGGACGAAGCCAGCTATTCGAAGGAGCCAATGGACATTCGAGTAAACTGAAACCGGTAGCTCCGCCGGATCATAATAAAACGCTGGCCGATGAAGTTGATTCCATTCCGGAAGATGATATCCTGGCCCGGAAAGGGGATTTCGTGGTCTATGTGGCCAAGATGCAGAATATTCCTGGGGTGATGCGGGAAATCGGGCGTCTGCGCGAAATCACGTTCCGTGAAGCGGGCGAGGGGACCGGCAAGGCGATTGATCTCGATAAGTACGATACCCATTACCTGCACCTGTTCGTCTGGAACCGGGAAAAGAAGCATATAATCGGGTCGTATCGTCTCGGCTTGACCGATATTATCATGGATCGCCATGGTATGAAAGGGCTATACACCACCAGCCTGTTCAGATTTAAGAAGTCTTTACTGGAACAGATTACCCCCGCTATCGAATTGGGGCGTAGTTTCATCCGTCCGGAGTACCAGAAGGAGTACGCTCCGCTGAATCTGCTCTGGAAAGCGATCGGGCAGTTTATTGTCCGGAATCCCCGATACAAGATGCTCTTCGGGCCGGTTTCCATCAATAACCGGTACCAATCGGCCTCGCGGCAATTGCTGGTAAGTTTTCTTACTCATAATAAATTCAATGCCGACCTGGCCCGGCTGGTGAAACCGAAGACTCCCCCGAAAAGGCGCCGGAATACCGGGTCTCTGGAGGAACCGATCATCGGCCACCTGGTAGCGGATCTCGATGAAGTTTCGCATTTGATATCCGAGATCGAAGCGGACCAGCAGTCGGTTCCGATTCTACTCAAACACTATCTCAAGCTGGGCGGGGTGCTTCTGGGATTCAATATCGATTCCGAATTCAGCGATGTTCTGGACGGGTTGATCCTCGTTGACCTGACTAAAACACCGCAGCGTATCCTTGAAAAATACATGGGGCCTGAAGGCTTCGAGCGCTTCCGGGAATATCACCAGGAGCGAGGAGATCGTTTTCAGCCGGCGACCGACTTGACCGGTGTAAACCCCGCGGACCGCTCGGATCCGATGAATCCTTAACCTAATCCGAAATCACGATATCGATTCTGCGGTTCTTAGACCGTCCCTCGGCGGACTTGTTCGAAGCGACCGGTTTATCCGAGCCGAATCCTTTCGAAGTGAT
>Ga0105093_10000365_pt1 | contig 17331 bp, 16 predicted proteins | sample PPLLak3March2015_2_FD_79111 | JGI IMG/M metagenome (GOLD analysis project Ga0105093, IMG submission 79111) | Freshwater sediment microbial communities from Prairie Pothole Lake near Jamestown, North Dakota, USA - PPLs Lake P8 Core (3) Depth... | ecosystem: Environmental > Aquatic > Freshwater >... | reverse complement strand
TTCAAAAAGAGGCAGAAGTGTAGAAATTTCAAGCAGTCGATTTCATTTAGGGGCCAGAATAGAACCATAGTCATTCGTGCCTGTGTCGAACCCTGACTCTGGCAGAAGGGGATTGGGATTAACAGATCAAAGGTGCCGGTTTAGGAGATTGCAGATTTGATTCAGGTTGGCGGAAGTGTCAGGTCAATTAAGCGTTGGGATATTTTTCAAATAACGTAAGGAATGAACATTTTGGTTTTCAGCGTGTAATGGATGGATGTTCACTGTTCGGACCTGGGTGAATTTCAGCGGGACCCCCTGCAGCGATCATCACCGGTCTTCCGATCAAATCCGCGAGCGGAATGATCTCCAGGCCTTTCTGCGGAATTCCCTGAAGAATAAGTTCCACCTCACCGGCCCAGTGAGAAAACAGAGATGGCTTGGCCAGGTTGTCGTGCAAGAGCACAATGTCATTTGACCGCACCCGTTTCAGAATCATTCGTGACATATTTCGTATCCGTCGATTCCCGCCATCCCAGGCCCGGCAGCTGAAATTGACGACGAACATGCCCTCCTTCTGCATGACCCGGCGCAATCGCGGGGACGTGATGCCCATGGGAGGCCGGTAGGCCAAGGCGACGATGCCGAGATCCTTCAGGGCACGTTGGGTGGCCCCTATTTCGTGCTGCATCGTTGGGGTGCTTCGAAAGGCGCCCAACATGTCGTGATGAAAAGAGTGATTGGCCAGGCTATGGCCTTGCGCGATGATTTCTTTGGTCAGTTGAGGATACCTGACGACCCTGTGGCCCGTCACGAAGAAGGTCCCGCTAACCCGATGCTTTTTCAGCAGCCGCAGCAGTTCAGGGGTGGTCAGCGGGTCGGGGCCGTCATCGAAGGTAAGGGCGACGGCCTTTCGGCTGCATGTCCCGCGACTGATCACCGGCAGGAAAAAACTGGAAGACGGAATGAACGGAGCGGCCGAGCACAACGCCATGAAGATGCCGAGAGGGATCGCCGCCAACCGGAGATCGACCCATGCCAGAAGGGCAGCCGCAAGCAGTGCGACGCACCCGGTGCGCCCCGCCGGCGACTGCGGCAGGTATTTTACGAAATAGTTTTTGATGGTATGCAACATGTTTTGATGGACTCGCAACTGCTCGGGTGTTTAGGCATCACGCTTTCCGGGCAACAAGCCAGACAAGTTCTTCATCGCACCCGGACGCGAGAGTGTGCTCCACCTGAAACCCCGACTGCGCCAGCATGCTCTGCAATTGGTGTACGGGCCGATAATACGCAGGAATTCGAGACAACTGCAGGATCAGGTTCAGGTACCACCACGCCCAGGGCAAGCGCCGCTTCGGCAGCAGCGAGGCCCGGATGATCAGCTTCCCGCCGGCTCGTGTTCGTTCCCGCAACCGGCCGAGAGTTTCAGTGAAATCCTCGTCTGTCAGGAAGTGAACCATGTCGATCATCGTAGACACGTCGACCGGGTCGTCGGCCGCGGGGATCGCCGGAGCCTGGCCCTGGGCAATAAGTCCCCTGTCGCCCACCGCCAGGGCGGCGATCCGGACACGTTCCGGCGACGGTTCGATCCCGTGCAGGCGCGCCCCGGTGAACCGCTCGAGGAGCCAGCTGGCGGGCACTCCGTAACCAGTGCCGATGTCCAGAATCGTCTTTATGTCGCCAACGGATCGAAACATCCGCTCCATTTCAGGGAACATCGGATCCAAGCGCAGCTTGAACCGTGCGAAGAGCCTTGGATAGGCCTCCATGTACCGGTAGCGGTTCAATACCCGCTCCTGAAGGGTGCCGCCGTCGATGACCCGTTTTTGCCGGCGCTTTTCAATATGGCCCAGCACGGGGGGCAGAATGAAGAACGTCCCGATCATCGAGTACCCGATTCCCAGAAACGCGGTGATGCCGGTGCTTTGGAGCAATGAATGGTCGGCCTCCCACATGGCCCCGAATCCGAACAGGGTGGTCACCGCGGAAAGAAAGACGGCCATTCGAATCTGGCCGAAAGATGGATGATTCAAGGTGCCGAAGCGCTGATAGGATCGCACAAAGAAAATGGAGTAATCGATCCCGATGCCGAAAACGATGATCGACAGCATCAGCCCCGGGATGTCCAGCGGGCGACCCATGATATTCAACGTGCCAAGGGTAGCGATCATCGCAAAGATCAAAGGCAACATGCACGCCAACGTCAGTGTCCAATTTAGAAGAAAAACGGCAACGAGGACGAAAGAGCTGATGACATTGATCAGGAAAAACGTGACCCCGGTGCTGAACAGGAGATCCCCGATGCTTTTGGAAAAAAACAGCGGATCGAACAACTTGACCGAGGATTTGTACGCTTCGTAAAACCGCTTGGCGTCATAACCCGGCCCGGTGGTCAAGGTGGACACCTGGATCCATTTGGAGCCATCCGAATTCTTGGAGATTCCCAGGAAACCGGGGAACTGAGATAGGATTTGAGCATTCGCGGCGGGTGCGGATGTTGCGCTCAGCATCTCAAAAAATGCGGCGAAGGCATCATCCGCAAACCCCATCGAAGCAGATAGATTCCCGATGGTGCCTTTCAGGGTTTCGATTCGTTCAGGGCTCCAGAACTCTCTCCAGGCATTAAAATTTTTCTGCCGCAGCCCCGCTCCCGGGGCAATCATGGAAGACACAAAGCCTGACGATAAAACGTGCGAGCGCAGGTCCGAGTTTATTTTTTCAAGAAGGACATCGCCCTGATGCTGGAGTTCCTCGATCGATGGCCCCTCCGCCAGCACGTACACTTTGTCGAATATGCCGCCCCACACCTCGGTGATCAGCTTTTCGGCAGCGATGGTTTCGGCACCGACGGTGTTCATGGCTTGCAGGCTCACATTGAAAACCGGCTTTGCGAAAAAAACCATGACGCCGGCGAAGATGGCCGCGGCCCACAACCCTTTGCGCCCCGTGCCGGCGAGTGCATCGGCGACCTTTTGCAGGTGCAGCGAGCGCTCGCCTCCCGGCGGCAATACAGGGAAGATCCTGGGGAAAACCACATGCACGATGAGAAAGCACAACCCAAGGCCCAACATCGTAAACTGCCCCAACTGGACAAACACCGGAAACCCGCTGAAACACAGCGTTCCAAAGGCGGCAACGGTTGTCAGCACCGCCAGCAGGCCCATGTCCCGCACCTCATGGGAGGCCGCTTTTCCAAACGTGTTGTGGGGCCGGTCCAGGAAGAGGAGATAGACCATGCCCTGATCGACGCTGAAGGAGATGATCGCGCCCCCGAAACCGAGAACCAGAATCGATATGGACGTGTGAAAAAGTGAAAAGATGAAATAGGCGAGCATGGTTCCGGCCATCGCCGGCAACAAGGAAAAAAGGCCTATCGCCGGCCGGCAGAACGAGAAAAAGAGCAGCACCGCAATCCCGATGGTGGACAGCGCCACCGCGAAGCCGATGTCTTTTTTGATGATCTGCTGATTGTCCAGGGCGGCCCGATAGGCCCCGACCGCAGTCAGAGTGACCCCCTGGCCCGCTTGGCCATAGGTTTGGTTGACCTCGGCTGCAATACGGTTCATCCGCTCCATGATCAAACCGGCAAAATCGGTCGCCGTGCTCGAAGCGCTCGGACTGGCAATGACGAGCAGGTGCCGGCTGTCGGCCGACAAAAGATTTCCCCGGTAGATACGGGCGCCGGTGGCTGGAGCCAGGTGAGACAATCGTGATAGAACAAGACCCCTGAAATTCAAAGGATCTCTTGCAATCAATGCTGCCTGGCCGATGCTATCCAGCCCCAGCAAACTTGCATGGATCTGTTCCAGCCGCCCCTGTATTTCGTCGGGCTTCAGCAGCGGTTGAAGTTGATCTCGCAACTCCTCTGCGGTAAAGAGGGCCGGCAGGTTCGCGGACACATAGTCCAGCAGATCGGGCATAAGCGCCTGAGCATCTTCCATACCGACGCTTTTGAACAACCCGCTCTCCTTTAACCGGGTTTCGACCAGCTTTCCGCACGCGACCAGCATGTCCAAATCGGCCTTCTTGAGTGCGACATCGACCACCACCTGGTTTTGCATGGGATGATTCAAAAGAAGGTAGGTGGCGTCGGATATGACCGGGTCGGTTTTGGGAAGAGAGCCTATGATATCCGTATCGATATCCAGCCGGTACACGCCCACGCCGAACAGGCCGGAGGTGATCAGGACCGTCAGCAACAAGAAACGCCAATTCACGGGTAATATCTTCATCGTCGGTCAAAACCGCGTTACAAGCAGCAGCAGAAGCATGATCAAGAAAACATGGATTACGAAAACCACCAATCGGTTGCGATGATACCATTCGTTCATTTTCTGAATTCTAAGAAGTCCTCCGCACAACCTCCGAAATCGATCGACCTTCCGGTTGCGGATGTTGTCCGTCCGGGCATTGCTCTGGAACGCAAACGAGGGGTAGGCCGCATAATAATCCCCGGATAGGGTGCGCAGCAGGGCATCATAGGGGGTGTTGCGCCATGGTATGCCGAGCAGGGTTTCGGCGAAACTGCGCTGCACGACGTAGGCATGCGTCAGACATCGGTAATGAACTTTCAAAACGGAGTTGTTTTCGGTTCTCTTACTGCCGGAGGAGAGGCACCCGAAGAAAAAAAGCTGCCATGCGGACGTGGTTGCTAAAAAATGGACGCAGTCTGCCAGAACCTTAACGCTGAATCTGTCAAAAACGATATCATCTTCGAATATGAGCATGGTGCGTGCATCGGATCGGATTCCCTTGCGCATGCACTTCATGTGGGATTCATGGATCCCCTGTTCATTGTCGGTTGGGTGTTTTGTTACAATGACAAACTCGACCCTGTCCGCCAAACCGACGCTGCCGAACTGTTTCCGGGCCTCGTGACGCCGGTCGGCGCGCTCATCCAGCGAGATGCAATAGATCTTGTCAAAAAAGGCCCACGGGCTGGCGGGTGATGAGGCTCCTGCTTCTTTTTCCACGGTGGGCACAACCCCGTTCAGTTCGCAAATTACCCCGGAGGGGTGAAGTTCCGGAATTCCACTTATTAAATATTTTAGATGACTTACATAGCAGTTTTAAGGGTGGTTTTCAACCCGCTTTGTAACCACCCAGGTAGATAGATAGACTAGCGGTGGATAAACTGAAGGAAAGAACATGCACGATCGCATAAAACCATAGTCGTCTGGATACGTTGACAGGTGATTGTGTTATGGGGATCATTATTGCCCTTCAGCCTTCAGTCTTCAGCCTAAACACCTGCGAAGCTACACGAAGCTACCTTTACACTTGATCGCCGATTCCAGTATGGCATATGATCAACGCAACTACTCAGGTAGATAGGCTGAAGACTGAAGACTGAAGGCTTTCAGGGACAAACCCTGCGTGATCACCCAAGACTTCGGGCATTTGAGTCGGCGATTGAACCAAAGCTCGTAGAAACCGAGAAGGTCTTGAATGGCTTGATTCGTGCTTTGCGAGATGCCTTATAGCCTTCAGCCTAAACACCTGGGCAGTTACCACCGATCATCGTAAATGAATCAGCGTCGGCGCGCAGGGATGAGCACGGGGAAATGATATCACGGATTGTCACCAGAATCGGGAACACCCCATTCGTGCGCAACGCCATCGCTGAAAAAGCGGATCTGACCGCTTTCAAGCAAAAGCCGTCCGCCCGGATCCTGCTTGGCGTGTTTCTCATCGGCTTCAGCTACATCATCGGATGGCCGGCCGTCGGTGCGTTGGCGGCCCTGGCAATCTATCTTGAGGAACCGCTGGTGGTGATTGTCGGGGGGCCGCTGACGTACGGCCTTTCGCATTTGGTTTTTCTGGCGGGAATGGTTCTGGCCGGAGCTAAATATTCAGCGATATTTTTACGGTGGGCGACACGGGTCGTTATGGAAAAATTGATGCAGAAATATACGTGACATGGGTGTCAATAAATGCAGAATCCAGCCCCTCTTATTGTTCCGGTATCAGTTTGGTCTTAAAATTTCCGGTTGCCGTCGATGCGATTTAAAAAAATCCCAGATGGTTTCGGCGGCGTCAAAATTTCTTAGCGGATCCCCTTCCGCCAAGGCTGCCGTAAAATAGCTGCCCGGCCAGACATGGCCCCAATCCCTGATCAGATAGAGGGCGACGTCGGCCTTGTCTTTACAATCCACCCACGACGTCAGCAGAACACTTCCGGCATTCAACTCCTTGCTGACGACCCGGGGGCTGCACCCATTGCGGGTGACCCAAAATTGAACCGATTTCTCAACAGACCAGTACGAGCGGGTTCCTCCCCTGTGGCGGCTGACTCCTCCCTCATAGGAAACGTCATCGTCCGACAGGCCATGAAACACGATGATGGGAATCGGCCGAACGGGTTCCGGAATGCGCCATTCCGGAAGGTCTTCTGAAGGCCTGCCGCCGATGGATGCAGCCATGGGGGCAGCCGCCGCCAAAAGATCACCTCGCTCCGCTGCAAAACGATACGTCAGCATACCGCCATTGGAAAACCCCACCATATAGATGCGGTCACGATCAACCTTAAAGCGGCCGCCCACATCCGCAATGGTTGCGGCCACAAATCCCACATCGTCGACCTGATCGTCTGCGGCTTTTCCGCAGCAGTGTCCGGCGTTCCAATGCTGCAGGAACCCCAGGATGCCCATCCCATTGGGATACAGGACCATAAACCCTTCCCGGTCCGCCAGTTGACTGAAACGAGAGAATTTTTCCATACCCTCAGCCGTGTCGAAAGCCCCGTGGATGACGACGACCAAGGGCAGCGGGGTTTCCGGTTTATAGCCGGATGGGATATGGACAAGATAGGTACGACGAAATCCGTTGATGCGGATATCCACGGCGTTTTTGTAAGTTTTGCCGCCCTCAACATGATCCTTAGACAAAGAGGTTGCACACCCAGCCTGGAAAAGGCTCAGGATGAACAGAAAAATGAGAGTCCGCCACATGTTAACCATGGTACCCTCCACGGGAACTGCGCTGATCGCTTAACAGGGTGTTGAAAGACCGCGCCTAAGGCCGTGATCCGGCGTTGTGCGGCTTTTGTAAATGCTCACATGGAATCGGCTGGAAGCTGGAAGCCTGGTTGACCGGGTCTGAAATTGTTTTAAGCCTCGAGCCTCAAGCCTCTTGCCTCAAGCTAACCGTCATGGCTGATGGCCTGATGCTTGTTTTTGAACACCCTGTAAATAATTACAGGACACGATCTCAGAAGCAATTTCACAACCGACACACCAGCGTAAAAACATGCTGTCCCACCGCAGCATGCACCGCAGTACACGGGTCTTGGTCGTCAATTTGAAACCTGCTCTCCGCAGAACCAACACTTCGAACCTGAACGCGATGCCACGCATCGGTCAGGGTGATGTCGAGGGCCTTGGTCACCGCTTCTTTAATCGACCAAATCCTGACGGAGGTTTCGATCTCACCGAGTCGCGACTCCCGCCCCAGGGCTTCTTCCTGCGCACTCATGAAAAAGGACCGAGATTTCAACACCCGCTCGGACATTTTTTCCACGTCGACCCCCACCCGCCCGGTGCAAGCCACTGCCACGGCGAACCGGTCGTCATGCGAAACCGAGCATGCATACGCAGAACGCCCGTCGGTCAGAGGGCAGCAGGGGCTCGGTTTGTCTGCGTAAACGGTGGTGATGTCCCGGGGATCGGTTTCAGTGTCATTGCCGGAGAGGATTCTGGAAAGCCGCTTACACGCCAGGCGCGCCGCAAGGAAACTTCTCCTGCGCCGGTCGCTCATGTTTTCAAAGCGCTTGCTCTCATCCGCCGACAGCACCTTGTCGGCAAAAGGCGCTACGGTTGTCAACTCGATCACCGTCAAGGCGTCACACCCGGCAGCCATCAGGCCCGTTGTCTGATCCGCCGCCGCCGGGATGTTAATCCATTGAGGGGGGAGCCGCTTCCCACCGCTGACATCTTTCATGCGAACTCCGGAACAGGCCACGAATAGGCACCCGTCACGGCCATAAATTCGCAGATCGAAAATCAGTAGGCCCGAATCGGTCCGGACATGCATCACGTGCGCAAAATAGGTTTCGCCGGGGCGGGTCGGGGCGTATACCCTGCATCGGTCCATGCCAACCGGGAAGGCGACGATCCCGGCAAAACGCTGCCCCCAGACGCAGGCGGCATGAAAGGCCGCATCGAGGGCAAACGGGGACCCGAGTTGTTGCGATGCTGACGCGCCCGCCTCGCCCGCCGGAGTCCTGATTTCTGCAATGGCACTTTGACCGGCGACGTGCAGCAGCGCCACGTTGCGATAGGACGGTCCGAAAGGAATAAGGTCCGGGTAGATTTTATCAGCCTGAACGGAAAAACAGACCCCATCCAGCGATGCTGCCAGATCCAATGCAAGCGTCGGTATCAGCGGCGCTTGTTGGGGGAATATCAAAGCGGCATGCGCCTTGACTCTTGATAGGGCCGCTTTTTTCGATTGTGTTCGCGTCGTCAGCACGGCTTTGACACCGCCGTTCTCATAGACCGAGATGTCGCAGAATGCCGATAGTCGATCGGCGTCAGGTGCAAGGTATAAGAATTTGTCGAACTGCAACCCGGTCATGGCGGTCACATCGGTTACCGGACGAAAGCGTTTGACCGCTTGCGCCAGGATTTCCAAGGCTTCCACAGCGGGCAACACGGCCTGGCCGTCAACGCAATGATCATTCAAATAGGGTCGGGTCGGAATATCGAGCGGTACGCGCGCGGATTCGGTTATTCCGGGAAAATCTTCCATAAATAGGCCGTTTTTTCATCTACTTCCACTGGAGTCTTCTTGGCATTGACAGCACAATGCCGCGTAAATCCCTTGCAGGCGATCTCTTGCGTCTGCTCGTGCGTCACCACATAATCGAAACGAAGCCGCACTCTTTCAAGAAGCGAGGGCCGGGTGTAGATACACACGGCGTCATCGTAGTAGACCGGGCTGAAATAGCTGACTTCTATTTGTATGATCGGATAGATGTAGCCGCTCTCCTCGATCTCCTTGTAAGAGTAAGCTGTTTCGCGCATCAGAGAGGCCCGTCCGAATTCGAAATAGCGCAGGAAATTGGCGTGGTAAACCACCTGGGAACGGTCGGTATCCGCATAGAGGGTCCTGAGCCTGGAACAGTGCCATACGAGCCCCTCGGTTTCATCCCTGACATATGGTTTGCCGCTGTCAAGCGCTACAGGGACAAACGGTTTCGGTCTCATATCAAACTCCTCTGAACACGATGCAACAGTTGGTGCCGCCGAAACCGAACGAATTGGACAAGAAGAACTCGTACCGATGCCGGCGGGCGAAATGCGGGACCACGTCCACATCTTCCAGTTCAGGGTCGGGAATATGGTTCACCGTCGGCAGTATCAGCCCCTGCTGCATCGCCTCGATCCCCAGCGCGGCCTCGATCGCGGCCGAAGCCCCCAGGGTGTGTCCGATCTGGGACTTGTTCGAAGATACCGGTATGTTCGCCAGGTTTTTGCCGAACACCTCTCGCAGACACTCGATTTCGATTTTGTCGCCCTTCGGGGTCGATGTGCCATGCGCGTTGACATAAGCGATGTCTGCCGGTGCCAGGCCGGCGTCGCTGATCGCTTCATGGATGGCCCGGATAATCGTCTTGGCATTGGGCAATGTAAAGTGATGGGCATCCGAGGTCCATCCGATTCCCATCACTTCGGCTTTCGGCGTCAAGCCGAGCGCCGATAGCTTCTCTTCGGCGGCCAGGACCAGCACCCCCGCCCCTTCGGAAAGCACGATGCCTCTTCGGTCGATGCTGAAGGGGCGGGATGCTTGGGTCGGGTCATTATGGGCACGGTCTTTGGGGCCGACATAAATGCTGGCCAGCATATTGGCGAAGCCCTGAATGATTTCAGGCAGCAGGCAATAGTCAACGCCGCCGACAAGGGCAAAGTCGCAATCACCGTCCCGGATCATCCTGGCACCGATACCGATGGCGTGGTTTCCGGAGGCACACGCCCCCTGGGGAGAAAATATCGGCCCGGTAAAGCCCGTCAGGATGCCGGCCTTGCTGGAAGGAAGATTGGCGCAGAGGTTGGGCAACAGATAGGGGCTGACCTTCATCGGCCCCCGATTCACATAGTTGTCCATGGCGACCCGAAAGGCATCCGTGCCGTTCAAGGCGGATCCGATCAGGCAGGCGGTCCTGGGGCCGGTGTCATGGTTGATTTCCAGCCCCGAATGCAGCAGGGCCTCCTTGCAGACGGCCATGGTCAGAAAGACATAGCCGGCGTTCCAGTTGTAGGCCTCTCGCGGAGCCATGAAATCAAGCGCCATCGGATCCCAGTCCGGAATCTCCCCCACGATGGCAGAACCCGAATCCATCCGGAACCGGGTCAGCCTCCTGAAGCCCGCTTCTCCGTTCACCGCCCGCTGCCAGGTCGTATCAAACGTCTTGCCCAATGGAGTGGCCGCGCCGTACCCCACAACAAAGACGCGTCTATTTAAAGGTGCTTTCATTTTTTCAGTCAATCAGGCTGTTGAAAAACAAGCATCAGGCCGTCAGCCAGGGCGGATAGTCGCTTGAGGCAAGAGGCTTGAGGCTCGAGGCTTAAAACAATTTCAGACCCGGCCAACCAGGCTTCCAGCTTCGAGCTTCCAGCCGATTCCATGTGAGCATTTACAAACGCCGCGCAACGCAGGATCACGGCCTAAGCTGCCGTTTTTCTAGAGCCTGCTATGCGATCCGGTGCAAGACCATGCAGGCATTGCATCCGCCGAAGCCGAACGAATTCTTCAACACGAACTCCTGCTGAATGCGGCGAGCCCCCTCGTGGACGCAATCGAGAACCAGTTCCGGATCCGGTGTATAATTAATCGTCGGCAGGACAATGCCCCGAAGCATCCCTTCCATGGCAAAGATGGACTCGATGGCGCTGGAGGCTCCCATGGCATGGCCGATCATGGACTTGTTCGCCGTGACCGGTGGGATCCGATCCCCGAACAACGCTTTCAAGGCCTGGTATTCCACCGTGTCGCCTATTTTGGTGGATGCGGCGTGGGCATTCACAGAGGCGATGTCCTGCGTGGATATCCCGGCATCGTCAATGCTGCCGGCCATGCAGGCTGCAACCGTTCTCAGGTAGGGCGCCACATAGTGATGCGCGTCCGAATTCATGCTCGACCCGGCGATCTCGATGGCATATCTCAAACCGTGCGCATCGGCGAAAGCTCTGGTCGCCAGGATGATGCAGCCGGCGCCTTCGGAAATAACAAAGCCCCGGCGATCGATGGAGAAAGGGCGGCTGGCTCTGTCCGGCGGTTCGTCCACCTGGTCGGGTTTGACTTGATAGGCGCCGTTCATCGTCGCAAAGCCGGCCACAATCGGCTCGACAAGGGCAAAGTCAACAGCGCCGCAAATAGCCACGTCGGCCCGCCCGGCATCCAGCAGCAAGGCCCCGATGATCATTGACGTGACACCGGTGGCACACGCCGTTATCGTCGCCGCAATGGGGCCGGTCGCCCCTGTTAAAATCGATATTTTGCCGCCCACCATGTTGATGCATGAATTGGGATTGGCATACGGCGGGGGCATCTTGCCCTCGGCGATCATGCGACGGTCGGCTGCCAGAACGGCATCCTGTCCGCCGATCGCCGAACTGAAGGTAATGGCCACCCTGGGCGACAGTTCCGGGGTGATCTCGATCCCACTGTTGGCGAGCGCCCGGTGCACCACCAGCATGGCGTATTTAAAAATCGGCGACGGCCAGAGCGCCAGGCTGCGGGGGTTCAAAAACGCGTAGGGGGTGGTATCGATTTCGGCAACTTCTCCGGAAATTTGAACCGGGAAGTCGCGCGCCAGTGGAAACCGCGTCAGTCTGCCGACGCCGCTCTCTCCCCGTTCCGCCCGGTCCCACTGGGTTGCCAGATCGGTCCCCACTGCGGAAACCGCATCATACCCCACAATAACGTTCTTTTTCGATGACATAATTCACGTCAGACCAAAGCCGAAAGGGCACACCACTGATGAACTCGCAAAACGTCATCCGAATCGATGGCTTTGTAAAGAGGCCAAGTTCAAGGCGCGCGAAGCGCGTGGCGTGAGGCGTACTTTATGTACGCCGCAGCGACAACGCGCTGAAGCGCAACGCCGAAATTGGACTATTTACGAAGCCATCACCGCTTACCAGGGCATAAACTGATATAGCTTGGCAAACATTTCGTAGACCTCAATCCAATTCTGCAAGTCCCGGGTCGTACGGATGTGCGCACGCTTGTTCACCATGACCCAGCTCATATGTGCCGCGCCGTCCTTGCAGGTGCCACAGTCTCTGGTTTCCGAAGTGCAGCAGCGGTGCATGGTGTTAAGGTCCGATGCCCACCGGATGAATTCGATCAAGCGCTTGGGGGCCGGGCTGCGGTGGTCCAGCGGCTGAGTCACGGAGGGGCATTCGTTCCAACCGAAGCTGCGGCCCAGCATTTTTCCGGTGGTAATGATTTCATGGTAATATTTTGAAGATATGAGGGTGTCCGGATAGGCATCCAGCATGGCATCCATTTCGACGCGAATCGCCTCGAGTTGTTCCGGCGTCCATGAAAACCCGCTGACGCCTTCATCGTTGGAAAGAAGCTGCAGGTGGACTTTCAGGCCCACGTCTTTTATTTTGCGAATGATCCCCTCTGTTTTTCCGATCTGTCGCGGTGTGATGGTGTAAAGATAGTAGACATGGGGGTCGCCCTCGTAATTCTGGCTCGATATGCTGAAGGTGTCTTTGCCGCGCAGAATCTTTTCATCCTGCTCGTCCCCCCACAAGGAAATTCCCAGCATCAGGTCCGGAAACCGGTCCCGGGGAATTTTTATCAGTCCGTTGGTCGCGCAAAACGTGGACAGGCGCTTGTAAAAGGCCTCAACCCGGTCGAGGCACAGGGTGGGTTCTCCGCCGATCAATATGGCCAGGTTCACACCCCGCTCGGTTTCCCGGTCGATGAAAGCCTCCCATTTTTTGATGTCATTTTCCTCGGGGGCCGCCTTGTGTTCGTTCGAAGAGAAGAAAAAGCAGCCCTTGCAGCGCAGATTGCACCGATTGGTAACATCGTATATGGAGCTTCGGATGTTTAACTTGGAAATTTTTTTATAACGCTCATACCATTCTGGGTTCAGCAACGAACTGACGGTCTTCATTAAAATACTCCTTAAAGAGGTAGATAGGCTGAAGACCGAAGGCTGAAGGAAAAAACAGGACGTACACCTCCAACTCTTCAACGCCCTTCAAATCGCTGCCGCGGGTTCTAATAAATCTCATGCCCGGGCGGGGCGATCGGGTTATCGGACAGGTTGGGCCCTTTTTCATATCCCATGACCCAGACCGCAAGGTACGTGTCCACATAGTCGATCCAGGCTTTGAAGCTATCCGGATCCGTGGCATGGCGGAACATCCGGGCCGTGACCACCGCACTGCCTGCGGCATAATGCCGGCAGTCCGGGCAATCGGTGTCCGGCACACAGCAGGCTGCATCGCGATCCCAGGAGAGGTCCGCCCGGTACTGCCGGAACGAACGCCCGAGACCGATGTCGGTGGACGGGTTCATGCGCGGGTAGGAGCAGCTGAAAAGGTCGTGCAACCCCAGGGTGTGCGTGTGGGCGACGGCGCTGTAAGGGGAAAAAAGGACATTACACGGATATTTCCCCAAAAGGTCGATCATGACATTTCGACATTCCCCGAGTGAATCGGCCGTGTGGCGCAGAGTGCCCTGGTACCCGACCGGCGCCGAGAACATGTTGAAGGTCAGCCGGCACCCCTCAGATGCCAGAATCTCTGCAACCGGTTGGGCCTGGTCGATGTTCTCCCGTGTAAACGTATAGACGAAAACAGCCCTGGGATCGTTCCGGTAGTTTTCGATCTGCCTCCGGAGCATGTTCTTGGCCTTGCGAATGTTCAGACTGGTCTCATCCGACCCCCACACGGAAATGTGAATCCGGTATTGGATCGACTCCGGAATAAATATCAGCCCGTTGGTGGCAATGGCGCCCAGAGGAATTTCCTGATGGCACACCTCACAGCGATCGAGGACCAGCGACGGTTCGGCGCCAGCCAGCACCACATAGGTGATTCCTCTTTTTTTTTCCGATTGCATCAGTGCGCGCCAGGCGTCCAACTCCCTATTTTCGCGCGCAAACTGTTTATCCCCCTCATAATAATAACACCCGTCGCAGCGAATATTGCAGCGGTTGGTCATGTCGTAGGTGGATTCCCGCAGGAAGAACCATTTCTTGACCTTCTGCCAGCGCTCCAGGATCCGGGGATCGGCCAGAATTTCCGAAAATTTCCATTCTTTCTCGGGCAGCGGGTTTCCTCCACCACCGTTATTTTCGGTTGTAATCACCACGATTCTCTCCGAATTTAAACAGCGGCCCCTTCGGCGGCCTTTTCTTTCAATTTCCGTTCGATATACTCTGCGATCAGTTGAGCACTGGTCAGCTTGGGATAGTCATCCTCATCGATTCGAATGCGATATTCATCGCGGATCACCAGTGCCACGGTAGCTAAATCCATGCTGTCGATGCCCACTTCGTCAACCAGGTCGAGAGCCGGGTCAAATGTTTCCGGTGTCACGTCTTCGAGTTTCAGTTCCTGAATCATGATTTCGGCCACCCGCAGAAGAATTTTATCAATGCTATTGTCCCTCGTCATTATGCCGTGCTCCTTGTTCTCAAAATTTTGGCCCTATCAAGGCTCAAGAATACCGCTTCGTTTCCCCAACGTCATGGTGCCGCTGCAGGCGAGATCGTCTCCGGCGACGATGCGAAATACATACACGCCTTGCCGGTCCTCTTTGGGCGTAACAACAACCTTCAGGCAATCCCCCGGCCTGATTATTTTTTTGAATTTGACTCGGCTGAAACCGGTAATGCTGACGTGGCATCCCAGCGCTTTGCACACGGCATCGTAGGCAATCCCGAGTTGGGCAATTCCCGGAAGAATCGGCTCGCCGGGGAAATGGCCCGAAAACCAGAGCGATTCCGGTGGGATGCGCACGTCAGTGTGCATTTCGCCCGTTTCGGAGGTTTCAACCCGACCCAACACATACCATGCGGGCGCGTCATTCATCGAATCAGATACTCCCACAGCGGCCCGGAGTGCCCGCGCGCGTGCATTCTAGATAGGATGTGCGCCGCTGGCTCTCCGCCGTCACCGATCAACCAGTTCGATCTCCCATTGGCCTGCTGCCGCACCCGTGCCAAAATCTCTTCGCTCCCGATCCGCGAGGAGTGGTAAAAAACCGGTTCCAGCAGGTTCCGGGTGTCATCAACCTGCCTCTCATGCCGAGATAGGTTGTTCAGCTCGGTCTGCGGATAGATCCGCATCCCGCAAAACAGGAACAGGGCGCACTTAGCCAATTGTTCGATGCGTTCGAGGGTTTCATTCACCGTGTCGGAATTCTCCCCCGGCCCTCCGAACAGGAAGTAGTGCGCGACATGCAGGCCGGCCTCCACCGCCGCCGCATGCGCCTCGAACACATTCTCCGCCCTGAAGGGTTTGCGATAGGCCTTCAGCACCGGGTCGGACAACGACTCACTGCCGAACTCGACGTGGCGCAACCCGGCATCCGCCAGGATCCGGAAATAGTCGCGGTCCATGCTCACCGGGGCGAAAAATGCCCCCCAGGGAATGCTCACGCCGGCCTTTTTGAAAGCCTTGGCTACGGCAAGGCTGTGGGAGCCGCTGGAATTGAAGGCGGCGTCCGTTACGAAAATATACCTGGCTCCCGCTTCCTGCAACTCGCGCGCGGTTTGGCCCACTTCTTCCGGGTCGAACAGCCGCAGGCTCCGTCCCTCAATAAGGGGATAGGTGCAGTAGATGCAATGGAAGCCGCACCCCCGCTTGGTTTGAAGATTCAGCATCCCTCCCCGTTTCAGGTAAAACGCCACATGGGGCAGGCATGCGTCGAACCTTCTCGTGATCTTGCCGGACCACGGCGGAGGCACAACCGCCGCGGAGCGCTGCGTGACGATGCCGGGGATCGGCGGCACATCTTCGCGGCGCTCCAACGCATCCAGCAGCAACGACAACCGTTCCCCTTCGCCGATGATTCCGTAATCGGCGCCCAGTTCGCGCATCATCGGCTCCGGGAAGATGGCAAAACCGCTCCCGCCAAGGACCAGCGGGACCGCGGTTTGCGCGCGGATGGCACCGACCAGGCCCTTGTATTTTGAGAAAAAGCCGTCCGGATGGGTGCTGTCCGTGGTGTCGACGTTGCGGATGGAAAGACCTATAACCTCGGGGCCAAACCCTTCAATGGCCTTCGCAAGGGACTTCCCGTCCTCCTGCACGTTCATATCCACAATGCAAAATGGATGGCGCTCCGCTATCGCACCGGCCACATAATCGAGCCCAAGCGGGTATACCGGATAGGGCCGGGTGTGCGTATTGGCGGAGACCAGCAGCACCCTCATTGCCGCCCAACCTCCCTGGTCATTTTTTCAGCCGTGGAGAGTTTTCATAGATGTAGGCGGCCAGCGTTCTTAGACTCGCAAACACTTTCTCCCCGAGTTCGCGATTATCAATCCGAACCCCATAATCCTTTTCGATCATAATGACCATTTCCAACACGTCAATGGAATCGAGCCCCAGCGTGCCGCCCACCAGAGGACCGTCGGCATCCATGGTTGCTGGCGATGCACCGGCCAGATCCAGGATTTCAACTATCCTGACCTTAAGTTCGTTTATCAGTTGTTCCATTCACCGTCCTTTTTGCAATGAGACTGTCAAACGAAAAAGTCTGCCGTATATGCCAATAACAATTTACACTACCGGCGAATTATTGTATCTCTTTATTACGCTGGAAATGACCTCAACAGATTATAGTATTGAATAATAAACATATTTTCAATCTTTTTCCTTGAGAATACCAGACCCGGAATGAACCCCAAAGACGTGCGGCCTGAAACCATACTGCCCCACCGCGGTCGAATGTTGCTGATCGACGAGATTCTTGAACTGGATGACGACGGCGCCGTGACCCGGTCGGTTGTAACGGAAAGATGGCCGTTTTTCAACGGTCGGGACGTCAATGCCATCGTGCTGGTAGAGTTGGTGGCCCAAACCGCCGGGGTCCATAACGGGTGGATCCGGGAAAAATTGCATGGCCCCACGGCCGACCAGAAAGGCTGGATTGTAGGCATCCGGCAGGCCCGCCTGATGGTAGACGCCATCCCTCTCGGCACGGGGCTCATCACCCGATCGAAAAACCAGATGGAGTTCGAAGGGTTCCGCGATATCTTTGGCACGGTCGCAGTGGAGACACAAATCGTTGCTGAAATAGCCATCCAACTGCTGCGTTCCGATGCCACGGCGTGAAAACTATCAGGGGCCTAAATTGAGCGATTTTGTCGAT
>Ga0105093_10000364_pt1 | contig 17354 bp, 8 predicted proteins | sample PPLLak3March2015_2_FD_79111 | JGI IMG/M metagenome (GOLD analysis project Ga0105093, IMG submission 79111) | Freshwater sediment microbial communities from Prairie Pothole Lake near Jamestown, North Dakota, USA - PPLs Lake P8 Core (3) Depth... | ecosystem: Environmental > Aquatic > Freshwater >... | reverse complement strand
TGTCAACTCCGAACTGTTTGCTGAAACCCAGGAACACCTTGCCCAACACCGGCTCTTGCATCATGTAACAACTGCAGCAGCCTCGGGCACAACCCTCGATGAAGCCCTGTCAAGTGCCGTACAAGGGCTCCAGGTTACCATGGGCGGCGACCGGGTTTCAATTTTGTTGGCAAACCGGGAGAAACGGATCTTGGAAGTCAAATCCGCAGTTGGTTATGGGGATGATGTGAGCCATATCAAGGTGGCATTTGGGAAGGGAATTACCGGCTGGGTCGCAGAACACAAACAAACGCAACGGATCGATGATGTCAGAAAAGATCCGCGCTATATCCGGGTTGGATCGGATGTTGTGTCAGAGTTGGCCATCCCCCTGGTTTACCGCAACGAATTACTCGGTGTATTGAATGTCGAAAGTGACCAATCGGCTGCTTACAGTGAAAACGATGAGGAAATGTTGGGAACGTTGGGCGGCAGCCTGGCCGCCATTATCGCCAATGCCCGCCTGCTGGAACAGATCCGCCGGCAGATCGACCGGGAACGGCTTTTGTACGAAGTAACCAGCAAGATCCGCCGGTTTACCGACACGGAAAGCATTATGGAAGCAACGGCAAGCGAGCTAAGCAAAGCGCTGGGCGCCCAGCGTGCCCGGATAATGATCAATCCGCCCGGAAGCGGATTGGCATCAAAGAAGGTTGATCCGCGAAAAGCGGGAGACTGAAATGAACATGAACCCTTGGAAAATAGTGAAGCAAAGAGAAGAGGTGTACGAGGATTTACCCGCCCTCCGGTTGCGTCTCTTGAACACCCTGCTGGTCAGCGGCACGATCATCGGCGTCCCCCTCTATCTGATGGCTTTGATACCAGCCCTCAAAAACGGCCTGATAGCATCGGCTATTCTCTATACAATCATTCTCGGTTGGATCGTTGTCATTACCGTTTTCCGAAATATTCCCTATTTGGTACGGGCCAGCAGTTTGACCGTATTGCCATTTGTCTTGGGAATCCTTAATTTGAGCCAAAGCGGCTTCAATTTGGATGCGGGGCTCTTTTTCCTGACGCTTATCGTCCTCACAGGACTGCTGCTCGGCATGAAAGCTGGATTATATGCCATGGCTGCAAGCGCCCTCACGATCAGTGGGTATGGTTTCCTGATCGTGACCCATCAACATGAACCCACCTTGATGCTGCCACAGGATGACCCCATGTTGTGGGTTGTGGGCGGATTTGTTTTCCTGCTTGTAGGTTCCATTCTTATCCTGTCGATCACAACTCTGACTCGCGGCTTGAGCAATAGCCTGAAAAATACACAATCCCTGGTTCAACAGACCATCGAAGAACGGGAAGCATCAGAGAATGCATCGGTAAATCTCGAAAGACGCCTGGTCGCGATCCGCACAGCTGCAGACATTTCCCGCATTATCAGTGGCGTGCTGGAGCCGAAACACCTCCTGCAAGAGGTTGCAGATTTACTCAAAGACCGTTTTCAACTCTACTACGTTGGCGTATTTCTTGTTGATGAACGACAGCATTTTGCAATTCTGGAAGCCGGAACCGGCGAAGCGGGGCAAAAAATGAAAGCCGAAAACCACCGACTTCCGATCAGCGAAACCTCTATGATCGGTTGGACGATCACAAGGTGTCAGGCCCGTATCGCCCTGGATGTTGGGATGGATGCAGTCCGATTTGCCAATCCACATCTTCCGTTGACGCGCTCCGAACTCGCCCTCCCAATCATCGCCGGTGAAAAGACGCTAGGCGCAGTGACGGTTCAATCAGAAAAAGAGGCGGCTTTCGATCAAGACGATATCATTGCCCTTCAAGGCATCACCGATACACTTGCAATCGCCCTCGAAAATGCCCGCTTATTCAAGGAACTGGAACAAAACCTGAAAGAGATCCGCAACCTGCACGGACAATATTTATTGGATGCCTGGTCCAGCAAAACGCGCGGCATACGCCAGGTACAATATGATTATGCCTCAGGGGAAAAACCTTCCAGCGAGGCAACTGCAATCAAAGTACCGCTTGCCCTGCGAGAGCAAATCATCGGCCAATTGGATTTGGAAAGGAGTGAAGATTGGTCACCCGATGAACGGACATTGATCGAGGCCGTAGCAACACAAGCCGTTCTGGCACTAGAGAACGCGCGCTTGCTCGAAGATAGCCAGCAAACAGCTTTGCGAGAACGCTTGACTGCCGATATTGCCAATAAGATATGGGCATCGCAGAACATTGATTCCATCCTTCAAACAACAATCAGGGAATTAGGGCGGGCCTTGCGCGCCGACGAGGCGACCATAGAAATAGATACAACGGAATAACAAGAGCATGGAAAACACAAATTCACTAAACGAGAGCTTGAACCGCCTTCTTGCCCGATGGGGAGATAAATTCATCTGGCGGATGCAATTGATAGCCCAACTGATTTCGTTTGTAATCGCCAGCGGCGGTATTTTCTTTATTCTCCTTAACGTGGATTTATCGCCTGCCCAAATCCGTTACATGGTTGGCGGGGTATTGATCCTGGTTACCATAGCAAACATTTTGTTGTTGGTTATCATGAGGCTGATCTCTCCCAACGCACATGCGAGACTGGTCAGAATATCCAAGGATGACTTCTCCACCACTGACGAGGAAGAGGTATCAGCCTGGAAGGAAATCGTAACATTTCCGTGGAGATTTGGGATTGTTGCAGGAATCATCTCTGTTATCGAGGTTACAGCGCTGACGGCCTTTATGTACTACGCGGCAGACGTGAATGCATCTGAGGCCATTCATATTGCAATTAGCGGTTTACTCACCATTACCATCCTCATCTCCCTGGTTACGCTTTTACTCGAACTGCTCTTTGTCGCGCCGAGGATCGCCTTGGTTCCAGTTTCTCTTGAAGCGCAACTGGAAGGGCTATCTGCACGCAGCCTGAATTCTCGCCTGCAGATGCTGGTGGCAACCCTGATTCTAATCACGATTCTGATGATTGCGCCAAGAGGCTACCAGGAAGCTGTCAATGCAATGCTGGCGGGTGGAGGAAACGTAACCACCGAGATACCCAGGATTCAGTTCCAGTTGACCTTGATATCTGTTATTGCACTGTTGTTTGCAGTTGGATATACAGCCCTATTGGCCTGGTCCATCACAAGACCCATCGAATCATTACTCAAAACAATGCAATCCGTGCAAAAAGGGGATCTATCCGGACGCGCTCCCATTACAGGCACAGACGATATCGGCATCCTGGCTGTATATTTCAATCACATGATCGACAAATTGGAAACTTTCCAGGCGGGTCTAGAAAAATTGGCCGAAGAAAGAACGATCGCAGTTGAGATCAAGAGTACGCAACTGAAGGCCGCTGCAGTGGTTGCACGCGAAGCAGCCGCTTTGCAAGATCCGGATATATTGCTTCGAGAGGTGGTACGCCTCATATCAGAAAAATTCGGTTTCTACCATGTAGGAATATTTTTAATTGATGAGGCGGGTGAATTTGCGGTATTGCGTGCCACCTCTTCCGAGGGAGGAAAACGTATGCTGGAACGCGGGCACAGGCTCGAGGTCGGCAGGCAAGGGGTAGTTGGATTATCTGCCTTCCAAAACCGTTCTCACATTGCAATGGATGTGGGTAAAGACGCGGTATTCTTCAACAATCCCGATTTACCCCTTACCCATTCAGAGGCGGCACTTCCCTTATCAATAGGCGGCAAGGTGATTGGTGTACTCGACATCCAATCTACGGAAATCGAGGCCTTCAGGCAGGATGATATCGATCTGTTTGCAACACTGGCTGACCAGGTCGCGTTAGCGATCCAAAACGCCCGGTTGATCAATGATAGCCAGACTTACATAAGGCAAATGGAATCAATTACCGGAAGTGTGACACAAAAGGCCTGGCAAGAACGTTCAGGGCAAGGAAAATCAGTATACCGTTACACACCAGCAGGATTGATCCCGATCGAGAAAGGTGCGGGAGATCAACCCGAGCATGATCAAGCCAATCAACTAGATATCCCGATAATCCTTCGCGGGCGGAAAATCGGTACGATTTCACTCAAGCGGCGAGAGACTTCTCCCTGGCTGGATAGCGATGAGACACTGGCAAAGGAAATATCCGATCAGGTTGGCCTAGCCCTGGAAAACGCCCGCCTCCTGGATGATGCGCAGCAACGCGCAAACCGTGAACAGACAATCAGCAATTTGGCATCCACATTTGGTCGCTATACTGATCCCGATGCATTATTACAGGCTGCCATTTGCGCATTACATCAACTTCCAAATATCTCTGAAGTATCGGTCGTTGTTTCTCCATCTGAGAAACGATCCGTATCGGAAGGGAAATAGAGGCGAAAGGGAATAAATCCGTGGAAGAAAGCGCCCGACTACAACATGGCAACGAAAATAGAAGAATCCTTTTCCTGCAAAGCCTTGGGTCATATATTCCAATTTTTGGAGTGCTCATCTCCATTGGCTATGGCATTATCTATTGGAACACGCAAGCTTGGCAATTATGGGGAACTGCTGGTGTATCGCTTCTTGGCTCATTAATTTTCATTTTTGCCGGCTGGATCCTTCGGCGAGGAAAATCGTGGCTGGCGGCATTTGTAATGATTCTGACCAGTGCCGCAATCCTGCCCGGTTATGCTTTTTTTTGGTCGGGCATGAAAATCGTTTGGCTCATTGGCGCATGGGCAGTTCCTCTGGCATTGATTTTCTTTGGCATGAAACCGGGAATACGAAGAGCATTGTCCGGCCTTATTGGATTCATTACAACCGGTTTAATCATCTTAGTTGAAAATGTTCAACCCATCGAGCGCCTCGATGTGACCGATCCAGATGTTATTCGATGGTTGGTTCCTTTACTGGTCATTGTCGGCGGGTTCTTGGTTCTGTTGCTTGTTACCCGCACCATCCTGATCCTCCGCTTGTTCACCCGGCTTCTTATATCCTTCCTGACCATCATCCTAATCGCAGTGGTCACCATCAGTGTGATCTCCACATTCAACAGCCTTGACACAGATCGTCAATATGCCGTCAATTCTCTTAATACCGCCGCTACCTTGCGAGAGAATGAGGTAATCGAATGGCTATCGCAAATCCAGAACGATCTTCGCGAAGCCTATCAGGGTGTAGAACCTCGAACAGATTTACTGGAAGTACTCGGCAATCCATCACATCAACCTAATCCTTTTTATGGTTCGAGTATCGATCGATTCACGAATATCATCAATAAAACAGGATCGTTTGAAGAAATATTCCTTCTGAACAAGGAAGGCATTGTTGTGGCAGCGACCGACCCTGGCCGAGAGGGGGTGGATTTTGCCTTTCAAGATTTCTTCCTGGAAGCCCGAGAAGATACCTATATTCAACTTCCAATTTACTTTGAGCCCGCGAATGAAACCTCGCTATTTGTGGCTCATCCAATCCTGGATCGGCAGACAAGGATGGCAGGTATCATCGTTGGCCGAACGGATTTGCAGACGATCACCCAGATTGTATCCTCGCGGACCGGTTTGGGCATAACGGGTAAAGCATATCTGGTGGGAAATGATTTCTTATTGCTCAGCCAATGGGTCACGGGCGAATCAACAAACAAAATCGTCACGGCCGCAACAGAGATCGCCCTCACCCTCAGGCAGGATGGAATCCTGGAATACCAAAGCCATAATGGGATCGATGTAATTGGTATCTACCACTGGATGCCTGAATTGGATGCCATCATGATTGCCGAAATGTCCACTCAGGAGGCTTTTCAAGGCGTACAGAGAACGATACGCACGAATGTTATCGTTGCCACCTTGGCCTTTGTCATCGCAATTATAGGGGCCGTTGTACTCGTCCGTACGATTACAGATCCCATCGATCGATTGACATCTGCATCCAGCCGGCTGGCCGCAGGCGACTTCCAAGCCCGTGCGGATATAGTGCAGGAGGATGAAATTGGCCAGATGGCACAATCATTCAATCGCATGGCAGGACAACTGCAAGGTCTCGTGCACAACCTGGAAGAACGAGTGGCTGAACGCACCCGGGATGTAGAAAGACGGGTTCTCGAGTTACAAGTCGCTGCCGAGATCGCCCGCGACGCATCGCGCACAAGCAATTTGAATGATCTTCTGGCGCGAAGTGCCCGATTGATACACGAACGTTTTGGTTTCTACCACACCGGTATCTTTCTCTTGGATGATAAGAAAGAATTCGCCGTTTTACGCGCGGCTGGCGGTGAAGCGGGAAAACTATTATTAGCCAGCAATCATAAACTTAAGGTAGGTGAAACTGGCCTGGTAGGGAATGTAACGCTCACTGGAAAGCCTCGTATTGCCCTGGATACTGGAGAGGATTCCACCTACTTCCGCAATCCTCTTCTCCCATACACGCGCTCCGAGATGGCTCTGCCAATAATTGTGAGGGAAAAGGTTATTGGCGTTCTAGAGATCCAAAGCGAGGAGATGAACGCTTTTGATGAGAACGATATTGCCATTATCCAGATCATTGCAGACCAACTGGCGATCACGGTTGAAAAAATCCAATTGCTTCAAGAAGTCGAACAGAGCGCGATCAATCTCGAAAGAGGATATCGGGAATATACCACCCAAACCTGGCGAACCTTTTTGGGAAGAGCGGGAGGTAAAATCGCGTACACATACGAGGGGTCCGTTGTTCAACCGCTCACAACCTTACCAGATGAGAGCCAAAAAGTGCTGGCGAGTGGCCAGATGATTAGCATAGCTGAATCTGGAGGCACTTCGGACAGCGTCTTGGCAGTACCGATAAAGATCCGTGACCAGGCCATTGGTGTTCTACGTATAAAATACGAGGGACAGCAAATCTCAACTGAAACCCAATCCCTCATACAAGAAGCAGCTGACCGATTGGCTTTGGCGCTTGAAAACACCCGCCTCATTCAGGATGCCATTCTGCTTGCGCAACGCGAACAACAGATCAACCTCATTACGGCACAAACCCAACAATCCGTCGATTTGAATGCCATTCTCCAGAACACCATTCGCGAACTTGGTAATGCCCTCGGCACTCCCAGAACATTCATCCAAATCGGTTTACCGCAAACGACTTCGCAAGATTTCGAATAAGAGGCAATATCATGTGGACAAAGTTTCAACAAGGATTTCTACATAAGTTCAAGGGCTGGTTGCGATCACCTACCTTTGAAGATCTGGAGAAGACGCGTCGGGCAAAGAACTTGAACACTATCCTGTTATCCTTGCTCTTAGTGTTTACACTTTACAGCATTTATCCGATAACATCCCAGGAAATCGGACCAATTATTACAGCCGTTATTATACTTTTCATCCTTGTTGGCATGCTAGCCCTACTTCGTAGAGGGCATGTACAGCTAACAGGTATCCTGCTAACGACGGTTATTTGGCTGGCTATTATTGTTGCCATGGGAACTTTCGGCGGCATTCGCAACTCCGGGTTTGCCACAATTATCGTAGCTGTTATCATTGCAAACCTTACACTTGGGATCCGGGCAGGAATCGCTTTTACTGGAATGAGCATACTTGCAGCCATAGCGCTGGGGGTTGCCGAGCAACGGGAAATGCTTCCTCAATATGCCTACGAACCAACAACAACTATCTTGATCTCTCATAGTCTGACATTGGTTATGGCGTCACTTTTGTTGTATCTAACCATCAGAGATCTCATTACAGCGATGCGAACAGCAATACAAAACGAACAGATCACGCGACAAACAAATAAAGAATTAGAAACGAGTCGTTCTACTCTTGAAGTACGCACGCAGGTATTGGAACGCAGGAATATTGCCCTGCAAGCCATTGCGGAAGTTGCTCAATTATCAGCGTCGATTCAAGATGAGGAATCTTTCCTTGATCATATTTCGCATTTGCTGAGTGAGAAATTTGCCTTTGAACATGTAGGAATTTACATTATCGATGATAGAGAAGAGTTTATGTTCTTGCGTGCTGCAAACGATGAGGCTGGAAAGGAGTTGCTCAATAACCAACATAGTTTACCGGTCACGAGCGGTGAGTTCTTACACGATCTGACTGTTGAAATCCCCTGGTTGAATTTTCAGATCGGAGATACTTCTTACCATATCTTTGCTCCCATTCTTCTTACAGACATCAAAACCACCCTCTCTTTTCCTCTCTCGGCAAGATCCCACTTGATTGGGTTGCTGAACATGCAAACCAAGGCATCCCCTCAACTTGGCGAAGAACTGGAAGTTCTGCAAACCCTGGCTGACCAAATAGCAATTTCTTTGGAAAACCTTCGCTTGGTAACTCGATTACAAGCACAGGTGAAGGAAATTAACATACTGACAGGGCGGACCATCCAGGATGCATGGAAAGAAGTGCGCGGAGGCCAATCTCTTGGCTTCCAGTACGATCGACTTCAAATCGTACCTGCGAGTGAACTGTTCCCTGCCAAGGTAGCAAACCAATTAAGAACCGGGCAAAGCGTTCATTACACACAACAGGGCAAAAGACCATTCGCTCGATTGCTTGCGCCAATTGTGATTCGCGGCGAATCGATTGGTGTTATTGGCTATGAAGAGGGCCCAGATCACCAATGGCAAGCTGAGGAAATTGCTGTTCTTGAAACGATTGCATCCCGTGTGGGCTTGGCTATCGAAAATGCACGCTTGCTCAACGAAGCCCAGTTGCGAGCCAAGCGCGAGCAAAAGGTTGCCAGTGCTGCCAGCCACATCAGAGAAACCTTGGATCTGGAAACAGTTTTACGAACAGCTGCACAGGAATTCAAACAAACCTTTGCGCTCTCTGAGGCGGAAGTGCGCCTAACGGATCCGGGGCGAATCCGCTCGATAAAATAAAATTATGTAGAAGAAGAACTGCTACTTTGACAGGGCATCCATATGTTGACCTTCCTTAGAAAAATTTTCTCCCCACCTCGCTTCGGAAATGAAGATATTCAGCATTCCGCGCGATACTTGAACACAATTACCCTGGCAGCCATCTTCTTGCTGCTTGTGCTAATGATAAGCAGAACGCAGACAGATTTATGGATATTCGGCATAACCGACTTCATACTTTTGGGCTTGATCGTGGTTATGGTTGTTGCCCAGATCATTATGAGACTCGGATATGTAAACGATGCAAGTTACCTACTTATAGCGATTGCGTGGGCTGGAATGACATATCAAGCCTTCAACGCAGATGGCATTCGGGATGTTTCTATTTTAGCTTACATAGCACTCATTCTGATTGCAAGTTTATTATTGAGCTGGAGAACTGCGGTCGCGACAACTCTTTTCAGCGTTGCAGCTATATGGGCTTTTGCCATCCTCGAAGAAAACAAGATACTAGAAACATCATTAGACACACCGATCAATCTGGCACGCGATATGACTGTTGTATTTACATTGGTTGCTGTGCTGATTTACTTGCTCATAAGCAGCCTGAGTAACTCCCTAAAAGATGCTCGCACTAAAACGCTGGAACTATCCAACGCAAACTTGGAGCTTCAAGCACTACAGACTGAATTGGAACAAAGAGTGAACGAACGCACAAAGGCTCTCGAACGCCGAGCCAGGCAATTACAAGCAACTGCATCTGTTGGGAATGCTGCATCGACAATCCGGAACATCGAACAACTCATTAATCGAGTAACTCGCCTCATTACCGAAAGATTTGGCTTCTATCATGTCGGGATTTTCCTCCTTGACGAGCGCAATGAGTATGCAGTATTACAAGGCAGTAACAGCACCGGCGGGAAACGAATGCTTGAACGCGGACACAGACTCAAAGTCGGCGAGGTAGGGATTGTTGGATCAGTTGCCGCCTCAAGAACTGCAAGGATTTCTCTGGATGTTGGCGAGGATGCAGTTTTCTTTGACAATCCAGATCTTCCGGATACGCGTTCTGAGATGGCGCTTCCGCTCCTAGCAGGAGGCATAATTCTTGGTGTATTGGATGTGCAAAGTATTGAACCAAATGCTTTTGCCGAAGATGATATAGCCACTCTCCAAATCCTGGCAGATCAAATTGCTGTCAGCATACAGAACGCTCTATTCCTTGAGCAAACACAAGAAGCTCTCGAAGCAACGCGTCGTGCTTACGAAGAACAGAGTCGTCAGGCCTGGCAACAGTTCTTTGGACTAGAGAGAGAGGTTGGCTATCTAAGCGCAGGCGATAAAATTGTGGAAGTATCCCAGGTACTAGATCCTGATATTGCTCGTGCATTGACTTCAGGAAAGGTTGAAGTTGGGCCAGACGGAAGAACAATCGGCGTGCCTGTTCAGAGCCGCAACCAGATCATCGGTGCAATACGCCTGCAAAAACCAACCACAGCAGGTGATTGGAGCGAGAACGAGATTCTTGATGCTCAAAACCTAGCCAACCAACTAAGCCTTGCGTTGGAAAGTGCCCGGCTTTATGAAGAATCACGCCAGCGTGCCGAACGTGAAGCTGCTATTGCCGATATAACCAGCAAGATTGGCGCCGATCCCAGCATGGAAGCTATTCTTCAAACTACTATCAGGGAACTCGGCCAGACACTGGGAGACACACAAGTGCTCATTCAACTTAAGCCGGGAAGCGTGATTACTGAATAGGTAAAGGGATCGTACAATGAAAAAGATTTTCCCTATTGCATCTTGCATGCACTGATATTATGAGGTCAAGTATCATGAATTTCTTTCAGCGAATAATACCTCAATCTTATGTGAACGAAGAAGAGAAGCAATCTGAGCTTCGGTTCCTACGTGCCATTTTGATCGTGACAATTGTTGGCGTTGTTGCGATTACACTTTCCGATGGCGTAATGGGTGGTCGATGGTACCTTGTCTACGCATTAACACCATTGGCTTTGCTGTTGGTTGGAACGACAATCCTGTTGGCTCGCGGAATTATCCAACCTGCCAAATTCCTGGTACCTGTTTCGATCTTCGCGGTTTTGGTTTATACGATTACTGTTGGTGGCGGCATTCATGATATTGCCATGGTGGCCTTTGCATCCCTTTTGGTTATTTCTGCCCTAACATTGGGGCGGAATGCTGCCCTGATCTTTGGCGCTTTGACAAGTATATATGTGTTTATTCTTGGCCTTCTGGAAATCAATCAGGTTATTACAAACGAGGGGAGCTTCATCACTACCATCGATGAATTGGTGCTTTACTCAATTCTTATCTTGTTGACAGCCACCCTGTTGAGGATTCTTATCAGTCGCCTGAACGATAGCATCACAAGCGCGCGCAACAATGAACAAGCTCAGATACATGCCAACACAGAGCTACGTAACCTTCAAGCTACACTTGAGCAACGCGTAGAGGAGCGTACAACCGAGCTCATCGAAGCCAACCAACGTAATGAGCAACGAGCTGCACAGTTCTCGGCTATTGCCCAGATTGGGAGAATAATCTCTTCGGTACAAGATCCTGAAACCTTGCTACCGAAAGTAACTGGATTGATCAGTGATCAACTTTCCTTCTACCACGTAGGCATTTTCCTGAACGATGATGAGAATCGCTTTGCTATCCTCCAGGCGTCCAACAGCGAGGGTGGACAACGAATGCTGAAACGCGGCCATCGATTGGAAATTGGAAAAATGGGTATCGTCGGATATGTTGCCAACACTGGCGCTCCTCGCATTGCGTTAGATACCGGAACAGATGCGATCTTCTTCGACAATCCAGACCTTCCCGCAACTCGCTCCGAAATGGCCCTGCCACTGAAGGTTGGATCAAGAATCATTGGCGTGCTGGATGTACAAAGTATCGAGGCAAATGCATTCCATCAAGAGGATATAGAGACATTGTCGGTATTGGCCGATCAACTGAGCATTGCCATTGAAAATACTCGATTGTTTGAGGAAACCCGCCGGGCGCTCAATACGGCCCAGGAAACATATCAACGTTATTTTGGGCAATCCTGGAATCAGTTTATCCGTCAGGCCGGATACAAAGCCTATTTATTTGACAAAGGAAAGGTTACACCCCTGGATAAAACCAAAGGAAAAAGTGGCTTCTCGGCCACGAATTCCCTGAGCATTCCCCTGATGGTGCGCGGTCAAGTAATCGGAGTCTTGGACATTAAGCCAGAAGTAAATGATCGTCAATTATCAGAAAACGAAATTTCCCTGGCCAAGGCCGCCGCTGAACGCGCCGCATTGGCATTGGAAAATGCCCGTCTTCTAAACGATGCCCAACGACGCGCCTCCAGGGAGCAGACAATTGGTGAAATCTCCGCCAAACTCGGCACAGCCAGCCAAGTAGAAGCCATCATGCGAACGGCTGTGGAAGAACTGGGACGCCAAATTCCCGGAGCCAGCGATGTCAGCATCAAGATATCCGACATTGAAATTGCTGATACTCTAGCACCTGACACAAAGGAGAATTGATCATGATACAAATCATTAAATATACATCTTTCATAATCCTTACTTCTATTCTGATTTCTACCTTTCTTGGGTCATGTAGTGGATCAAACGCGAATAAAGAAATGTACACTATCGGCATTGTCAATCTTGCTGCTGCCTTTGACCCCATCCTTGAAGGTTTCAAGGATGGGATGGAGGACGCGGGATACGTAGAAGGTCAAAATGTGACTTATTTGTACGATGGGCCTGCCGCAAGCCCCGATGCGCTCGATGCAATATTTGAAACCTTAATCCTGGAAAGGGTTGATCTGGTTTTGACGTTTGGCACCCTAGCAACACTGCGAGCGAAAGAAAGCCTTGAAGGAACAGGTATTCCTATCATATTTGGGCCAGTCACTGATCCGCTGGCATCTGGTATTGTAGCGGATCTTCTAAAGCCAGGCGGCAATATTACTGGTATACGAACTGGCAACCCAACCCCAAAACGGCTAGAATGGCTAATGGCTATTGAGCCAAATATCAGGCGTATTTATGTATTCAACAATCCCAATGACAATAGTTCGATTCAAGCCTTATCAGCACTAACGGAAACAGCGCCTCTCTTCAATGTTGAACTTGAGGTTGTGAATGCGAGTACACCAGAAGAAATCATAGCAGCGCTTAGTATTATGCCTGAGGATGTTAATGCGCTTTTTATTCTCGCATCAGCGATCTTTGAAGCAAATATCCAGCAGTTCATATCGGCTGCGAATGCGAGAAAAATACCTCTTGCCGCGCCAGCCACAGCCAATGTACTAGATGGGGCATTAACAAGTTTCGGTCATGATAATGTTCCCCTTGGACAGCAGGCTGCAAGGTTAGCAATACAGATTTTGCGAGGAACCTCGCCGGCGGATCTTCCAATCGAGACAGCCGATCTCTTCTTGTCCATTAACCTTAGCACCGCTAGCATTATCGATCTCACTATTCCAGATGAAATTATCCGACAAGCGGACATAATCGTACGTTAAGGGACAAGCGCCCAAATTTTCTGCTTGCCCGGGAGAACAAACATTATGCAAAACAGCATCCGAACCCGTCTTGCAATTACTTTTGTCGCACTGGCAGCAAGTTTATTACTGGTTGTGGGTGCGGTGCTTGCTTGGCAAAGCTATGCAAAGGATCGAGAACAGGCCATCATCTTGCAAAACGAATTGGCCACGCGAATTTCAAACCAAGTGGTTTCTTACATGCGGGAACAAGAAAGCGCTTTGTTGGAACTTGTCAAAGTTAGAGGCTTTAGCGGTTTAGATCATGACCAGCAAACTCAATTGCTATCTGAATTACTTTCCTTCACTGATGCATTTGATTCGTTGGCCTTGTTGAGTAGCAACGGGCGTGAAACGATCGTTGTATCGCGCACACAAATCATCAGCCAGCTTGGTGATCGCTCTTCAACCGATGAGTTCATCATTCCCCAATCCAGCGGTCAAATTTACTACAGTCCTGTACAATTTTCTGAGAACACTGGTGAACCTTTTCTTTACATTGCTATTCCGATCGAGAATATTCGTACGGGGGTAATAGAAAACGTTCTCCTTGCTGAAGTGCGCTTTAAGCCGGTTTGGGATTTACTAGCAAGCATATCACTTGGAGAAGGAAGCAATGCTTATATCGTAGATGCTAACAATAAAGTTGTCGCTCATAACAATCCTTCGGTGGTGCTTCGAAACACACTATTTACTGTTCCAAGCCAAGATGGCATTCACGACGGTGTAAGCGGGAACAGGGTTATCCTTGCCATTAGCAAGATTTCACTCGGTGCACAAGATTTGAAGATCGTTGCAGAAACGCCTACTTCAGAAGCATTTGCTGGTATTGTCAAGACCGAGTTGACCATCACTGCCCTGCTTCTAATTGCCGTTGCTATCGCGATCGGCCTGGGATGGTTCGCCGCGCGTCAAATTGTGGAACCAATTGAGGATTTGACCGCTACTGCTGAAATCATTGCGAATGGCGACCTATCAAAAAAGGCGAATATCAGGCGGATGGATGAAATTGGCAAGTTGGGCAGAATCTTCAATCAAATGACTGAACAACTTCAAAGCGTTTTAACCGGATTGGAACAACGCGTGGCAGAACGCACACAAGAATTGGAAAACCGCGCCGCACAACTTCAAGCGATTGCAGATGTTGCTCGTTCAATCTCAACAATACAGGATATAGATCAGCTTCTTCCAGATATCACCAAACTGGTTAGTGAACGATTTGGCTACTATCATGTTGGTATTTTCTTGTTAGACGAAAATGGGGATTATGCAATTCTCCGTGCAGCAAACAGTGAAGGTGGACAAAAAATGTTGGTTCGCCATCACCGTTTACAAGTCGGACAACAAGGTATTGTAGGCTATGTCACGGCAGGCGGTCGGGCTCGTATTGCATTAGATGTAGGTGAGGAGGCCGTCTTTTTTAGCAACCCAGATTTACCAGATACCCACTCTGAAGTAGCCTTGCCTCTAATTGTCAGCGGCACAATCATTGGTGCATTAGATATCCAATCCACTGAAGTTGGGGCATTTTCCCAAGAAAGCATAGCCTCACTTGCTATCCTTGCAGATCAAGTAGCTATTGCTATCCAAAATGCGCGATCACTCAACCTGGCACGCCGCGCTTTGCAAGAGGCTGACATTGCATCACGCCGATTAACCGGTCAAGCTTGGAGAGCCTTTGGCCAATCTATGACCATAAAAGGTATTCACTACGATGGCTCCAGATCAGAGATTATTGGTGAAGTTGGTTATCAATCTGTAAAAGGAGCTCTAAAAGTTCCGATTAAACTTCGCGAACTGGAAATTGCAAGCCTGATCATAGCTCCAATTAATCCGAACCATCAATGGCTCAATGATGAAATTCTCATCGCACAGGCTATTGCAGAGCGTACGGCATTAGCATTAGAAAATGCCCGCCTTATTGAAGATGCTCAACGTCGCGCTGCAAAAGAAAGTTTGATCAGTGAAATATCCACCAAAATTGTTGAGGCAACCGATACCAATAAGATTATGGCTGCTACCGTCAGTGAACTGCAGAGAGTATTAGGCGCATCAGAAGTATCCTTTAGGCTGAGCGTTGATGAGCCATCCACATGATTTCTCCTTAACAAGGAAATCATTTGTGTTGAAATTTTTCCATAGAACAAAATTATCGGAGCATTTTCGATGATAGATAAGAGCATACAAAATAACCCTAACGATGAAAAACTCAAGAGAACTGGCTTGTGGTTTGCCGCGATCATGGTTCTTATTGGTTTAGGCTTTTTCTGTTTTTCAGTTTATCAAGCGTTTGTCAATCAAGAGGGAATATTCGATCTCTCCGATAAAATCCTGATGCCTGTTTCAGCAGGAATGTTTGTTGTAAGCCTTGTGGGCTATATAAATATCAGGAAAGGCCGCTTTGTCCTTGGCGCTCATTTGCTCCAAAGCACCATTTTGCTGCCGGCTATAGCTGCAATACTCATTCTTAAAGGCATTGCACTGGTAGTGACCTTATATATTATTGCTCTATCCATTTTTATGATTGTCTGGGTTTTCCCAAGAACATCAAGAAGATTTGCTTTTGCACTATCATTGCTTACCATCATAATTGTTGTTGCAATCGAGGTATGGAATCCACCGTTCAGAATAACCACTTCTGTTCTACAAAGCTTTACGGTTGCGATGATTGTTTTGGTAATCATTGGGGTAATGGCGTTCTTCATTCGCCAGGCGATCTTAGGAAATATTCGTACCAAGTTGATTGTGGTATTTGTATTCATTGCAATCATCTCAGTGGGTAGTGTAGCTTTCTTTACCCAACAAACAATACGCAAGAGCCTGACCGAAAATATTGGTAACAATCTCGCTGAACTAGCCAACGCGCGTGCAACCGAGATTGGTTTGGCCATCGAACACGAACTCCAATTGCTTAGGGTATTGGCATTGAACACTTCCCTGCAGGATGCTGCAACATCTTATAGCCATGCCATCCCCCTCAGCCAGGCAGAGATCGAAAGCCTCGACCAACAATGGAGAGATGCTGATGCGGAAAATTATGATGCTGATCCATTGGTAGCAAATATCCTTGGAAACAGGTTCTCATCCGAGCTAAGAATCTTCCGAGATCAATTCCCACAACATGCTGAGGTTTTTTTAACCAACATTCAGGGTGTCAATATTGCATCCACCAATCGAACCTCTGATTATTTACAAGCCGACGAAGAGTGGTGGCAAATAGCTTACCAGGAAGGTGTTTATATCGGTCAACCTGAGTACGATCAGAGTAGCAAGATCGTTGCGCTCAATATGGCTGTAACCGTTCGAGAAAAAGGAACCGGAAACATCATGGGGATCTTGCGAACCACGGTCAACTTTACAACATTGACCGATTCGCTCATTGCTGGCTTCTTTGGGGAGACAGGCCGTACGATTATATATATGCCCGGTGGCCGAATACTCACACTAAGAGCAAGAGGAGATGGTTCGTTTGAACTGGGTCAATACGCTGCGTCCCCCGAGATCAAGACCCTCGTCAATCAAAAAAACTCTTATCAAGAAATTTCGCTACAGGGTAACCCCACCCTAGCGGGTCGCGCGGAGATGACTCTTCCCGGAAATGATGCGGGCAACCTGGCAGTGACCAGGCTGGGCTGGAATGTGATTACACTCCAGGCTCAAGCCGAAGCCCTGCAGTCTATTGATGTACAGACGCGCAACATCATAATTCTGGCTGTTGTAATTACAATGGTGGTCGCATTGGCAGCTTTGCTTATAGCTCGTATTTTCTCTGGACCTATCATTCGTTTAACTAATGTGGCCAGCCTGGTTGCATCAGGTGATCTAGCAGCTGAGGCGAGCGTAGAAACACACGATGAAATCGGCACCCTGGCAAATACATTCAATAACATGACTGGTCAATTGCGCGAATTAGTTGGTTCACTAGAACAACGCGTAGCTGAAAGGACATTCGAACTTGAGACAAGCCTGGAAAAAAACCAGGAACGCACAACACAACTTGAAGCAATTGCAGAT
>Ga0105093_10000362_pt1 | contig 17483 bp, 16 predicted proteins | sample PPLLak3March2015_2_FD_79111 | JGI IMG/M metagenome (GOLD analysis project Ga0105093, IMG submission 79111) | Freshwater sediment microbial communities from Prairie Pothole Lake near Jamestown, North Dakota, USA - PPLs Lake P8 Core (3) Depth... | ecosystem: Environmental > Aquatic > Freshwater >... | reverse complement strand
TTTCGAGGGCCATGTCCGTATGGGCGTAGTCGACGATGATCTGGAGGCCGCGGCTGTTGGGGACGCGCTCGAACCGGCCCGGGACGCCCTTGAGGGCGGCGATGCCTTTGATGATGTCGGCCGGGGCGATGCCCAGCGTCAGCGCGGCGCCCGCGGCGGCCAGAAGGTTGTAGAGATTGTGCCGGCCGACGAGCGACGACTGGATGCGCATCACCCCGCCCGGGTAGGTGACCTGAGTGTCGATTCCGGTCTCGGAGGGGACATACTTGAGGGCCCGGACGATGGCCGCGGGCTCGAGCCCGAAGGTGACGGTCGTCATCGGCAGCTCGGAGACGAGCTTCCGGCCCCACGGGTCGTCCCAGTTGACCACGGCCGCGCTGCGCTTGTGGTTGAGGAAGAAGAGCTTCTTCTTCGCGTCGAAGTAGGCCTCCATGGTCGGGTGGTAGTCGAGGTGTTCGCCGCTGAGGTTGGTGAAGACGGTGACGTCGTAGCTCACGCCCCAGACCCGTTTCTGCTCCAGGGCGTGAGAGGAGACCTCCATGACGCAGTGGCTCACGCCGGCGTCGACGAAATCGCGGAGCAGGGCCTGGAGGTCGGAGGATTCGGGGGTCGTCCGCGGCGCGGCCGTCCTCCAGCCGGGTCGGCGGTACTCGATCGTCCCGATGAGCCCGGGGGCCGCTCCGGCCGCGCGCAGGATCTCCTCGAGGATGAAGGTCGTGGTCGTCTTGCCCTTGGTCCCGGTGACCCCGACGACCTTCATCCGGTCGGACGGGTGGCCGTAGAAATTGGCCGCGGCCAAGGCCAGGGCTTCGCGGGCGTCGGCGACCTGGATCCATATCGCGTCCGCGGCCGGGGGCTTTGGCCAGGCGGAGATCACGGCCGCGGCGCCGTTCGCGACCGCCTCGGCCACGAAATCAAGGCCGTTGCGGGCCGCGCCGGGGAGCGCGGCGAAGAGAAAGCCGGGCTTGACCGCTTTCGAGTTGTAGGCGAGGCCCGTGATCTCCTCGCCGCCGGCGCCGGCGCGGGCGAGGACGGGGATGCCGCGAAGCACGTCCTCGAGCCTCATGGCTTTTTCCCTTTCTTGAGCTCAGCCGTCAGGACGCGCGGGGGCAGGGGACGCTCGGGCGGGACGCGGAGATAGCGCAGGACCTGGCGGGCGATGTCCTTGAACACGGGGGCGCAGGCCTCCCCGCCGTAATAGAGCTCTTTCGGCTCGTCGAGGACGATGATCATGGACAGGCGCGGCTCCTTGAGCGGGGTGAAGCCGACGAAAGAGGCCGTGTAGGTCCTCGTGTAGGCCTTGAGGGTATCGTCCCACTTCTGGGAGGTCCCGGTCTTGCCGGCGGCGCCGAAGCCGTCGAGCCGGCCGCGCTTGCCGGTGCCCTCCTCGACGACGCCGGCGAAGACGCGCTCGACGAGCTCGCGGGCGATCTTTTCGCTGACGGCCCGGGCGGGGCCGTCGCCGTCCTCGACGGAGCGCCCGCCGCCCGCCGCGAGGCCGTCCTTGACGACGTGAGGCCGGACGAGCAGCCCGCCCGTGGCGAAGGCGTTCATGGCCCTCAACATCTGGAGCGCGTTGACCATGATCTCGTAGCCGATGGCGATGTGGGGCAGGGAGTTCTTTTTGTTCCACTTGTCCGCCGGGCGGACGAGCCCATTGACTTCGCCCGGGAGATCGACGCCGGTCCTCGTGCCGAAGCCGAAGGCCCGGATCGTCTCGCTGTATTCGGGGATGGAGAGCCGTTGGGCGAAGAGCACCGTGCCGACGTTGGAGGACTCCTGGATGACCTTGGGAAAGGGGAGGATCCCGCAGCGGTGGTGGTCGCTGATAGTCGTGCCGCCCACCCGGATGAATCCCGCCGAGCAGTCGAAAACCTCGGAATAGCCGACCCGGTTTCTCTCCCTCGCCGCCGCGGCGGTCACGATCTTGAAGGTCGAGCCCGGCTCGTAGCCGGCCTGGACCGCCCGGTTCATCCAGGCCTCTTTCGGTCCCGGGTACTTGTTGACATCGTAGCCGGGCCAGCTGGCCATGGCCAGGATCTCGCCGGAGGCGGGGTCCATGACGATGATCGTCCCCCACGAGGCCTTCTGCTCATCGATCGCCCGGGCCAGCTCCTTCTCGACGACGTACTGGATCGTCGCGTCGATCGTCAGGACGATGTCGCGGCCCGGGACGGGCGGCTTGATGATCCGGGTCTCGTAGCCGCGGCCTCCCCGGACCCGGTAGTCGACCCGCTCGCCTTCCTCGCCTCTGAGGACGGCGTTGTAGCGGAGCTCGACGCCGTTCATGTCCCCGTTGGCGGGGTTCATTCCGCCTATGACGTGGCTGGCCAGGGATCCGAGCGGGTAGTGCCGGCGCGTCCCGGCCTCGAGGTCGACGCCGGCGAGCTTGAGGGCCATGACCCGGGCGGCATCGGCCTCGAAGACCCTCTTCTTCACGTAGGTGTAGCCCCGGTCCTCCTTGAGGCGGCCGAGGATATAAGCGACCTCCTTCGGCGACAGGCCGAGCTCCTGCTGGAGCTTGCGGACCTTCAGCTGCTCCTGGGCCGGGGTCTCGGCCTCCACGTTGCGGATCACGACCGAGGGCGCGGGGAGGCTGGAGGCCAGGATCTGGCCGTTGCGGTCGAGGATGTCGCCGCGGCGCGGTTCGACGGTGACCCGGTTCCGGGCCTGATCGAGAACGGTCGCCTTGGCCCGCGCGTGGCCGAGGACCTGCAGCTGGACGAGCCTGGCGGCGACGACGAGGCTCCAGGCGGCCAGGCCGAAGGCCAGGACCTTGACCCGCTTGCGGATGTCGCTTTCGTGGAAGGTCCTCACGGTCGATGCCTCAGCGGGGTGCGCCCGGCTGCCGGTAGATGATGTCCTCGTCGGAGGGCTCGACGAGCCCGAGCTTGTCCCGGGCGATCCCGTCGACCCGGCCGGGGGCGAGGAGCCCGGCCTTGCGGAGCTCGAGGCCCTCGATCGATTCCTCGAGCTTCCGGATCTCGCTGTCGCACCGGCCGATGTCGAGGCCGAGCTTGACCGCTTCGGTCTGGTACCAGACGTAGAAGGTCAGGATGCCGATGACGGCGACGGCCAGGGCCGCGGCGAGCGCGATCCCCTTCAGGCTCCAGCGGCGGCGGACCATCAGATCCTCTCCGCGGCCCGCAGCTTGGCCGAGCGGGCCCGGAAATTCGCCTCGACCTCGGCCGCGGAGGCCATGACGGGCTTCTTGGTCAGGACGCGGACCAGGGGCGCGCCTTCCTCCGGGCGGGCCAGGGCGTGGAAGGCCCGCTTGACGATGCGGTCCTCGAGCGAGTGGAAGGAGATGACGACGAACCTCGTGCCCTTCACGGAGCGGCGGACCGCGGTGTCAAGGAAATCGCCGAGCCCCTCGAGCTCGCCGTTGACCTCGATGCGGAGGGCCTGGAAGACCTTGGCCGCCGGATGGATGCGGCCCCTCTGCGGCCGCCACTGGTACAGGCGCTCGATGAGCACCCTGAGGTCGCCGGTCGTCTCGAGCCGGCCGAGCTTGCGCAGATGGACGATCTCGCGGGCCAGGCGCCGGGTCTGGCCGAGCTCGCCGTACGCGGCGAACATGTCGGCGAGCTTCTGCTCCTGGTAGGTGTGGAGGATCTTCGCGGCCGTCGTCTTCGAGCGCTGGTCGATGCGCATGTCGAGCGGCCCCTCGTTCATGTAGCTGAAGCCGCGTTCGGGCGCGTCCAGCTGGAAGGAGGAGATGCCCAGGTCGGCGAGGACGCCGCGGACCTCCTCGAAGGGGACGTCGAGGCCGGCGAGCTCCCTGAAATCGGCCTGGTAGAGGGTGACCCGCCGGGCGTACGGCTTCAGCCTTTCGCGGGCGACCTCGAGGGACTGGCCGTCGCGGTCGAGGCCGATCAGGCGGGCGCGGGGATTCCTCTCCAGGATGGCCGCGGCGTGGCCGGCCAGCCCCAGGGTGCAGTCGACGTAGAGGCCCGGCCGCACCGCGTCAAGGAATTCAATGACTTCGGTGGGCAGGACAGGAAGGTGTCCGTTCTCCCTCATTCCGGCTTTCCTCGAGGGATGAGGCGGGCGATGCTCTCGAAATCCTCGTCCGAGAGCGGTTTCTCCTCGAGAGTTCCGTCGAGTACGTCCTTGTTCCAGATCTCCAGATGATTGGACAGGCCGAGGACCTCGACCTCGTCGCGGAGCTTCGCTTTGTCCCGCAGAGCCTGGCTGATCAGGACCCGGCCCTTGGAATCGAGCTCGTGGCGCGAGCCGTTGCGGTTGACGCGGAGCATGAACTTGCGGACGTCGGGCCGGAGGTGCAGGGCGCCCTCGGAGGCGAGGTCGGTCATGGCCAGCCATACGCCGAGCGGATAGATCTTGATGGAGTCGTCGGAGAGGGAAGTGACAAAGAGGTCTTTGCCGTAAACCTGCTCGATGACTTCACGGAATTTTTCCGGGATCTTGATGCGTCCGCTCGCATCGAGCTTGGCCGCATAGCTGCCGATGAGAACGTTCGCCATCTTCTTGTCGTCCCGATTTGTCCCGTTTCGTCCCAAATATATGGATAACAACAGGGTTTGTCAAGCAAAAAAAGCCCAGGAAACGCGAAAAATCGAGGGCCCTACGAATGGGCCGAAAAAGGGGGTCGGATACCAGCGCTTGGGGTGACGGTCTAGGCCGGCTTTTCGGGCCCTTCGTCATCGTCCGGAGCGGGCATCGCGGCGATGAGATCGCGGGCCTTTTCGAGGTCCGCTTTCCGGACCAGGACCTTGAACTCGGCCATCCCATCGACGGTGAGGGGATAGACGAACGGCGCGGTCCGGCCGCTGACGATCGTACCGACGCCGTGGCTTCCGAGGAAGTTCCTGATCAGGTCCGCTTCGAACGGGCCGTAGACCCGCGTGAGCTCGACGAGGTCCTCGTTGTCCTTGGGGCTGCTGCGGTCATCGTTTTCAGACATGGATGGTGCCTTTCCCTGGATCCGAGATAGTCGTCGAGGATCTTCCGATGGTCGAAGGCGAGAGCGAGCGTCCGGTCGCGGGGATCGACGACGATGGCCGATCGGGCGTCGTCGGCCCCCTTGGGCCGGCCCGCCGCCCGGGCCAAAAAGACCGTCGAGATCGTGTGGAAACGCGGGTCCCGCGACGGATCGGAGTAGGCGCCGAGCTGGCCGACGAGCTCGACCTCGAGCGAGGTCTCCTCGCGGGCTTCCCGGACGGCCGCCGCTTCGAGCGTCTCACCGTAGTCGACGAAGCCGCCGGGGAGGGCCCAGCCGGGGGGCGGGTTCTTCCGCTCGATCAGGACGACGCCCCGCCGCCGCCCGCCGTCCATGATCTCGATGATGATGTCGACGGTCGGGAACGGGTTTCGGTACTTGGGGCGGGCCATGGCACGCTTCTTCCAGGGCCATTGTAGGTTCCGTCCTCGGCCCTTGTCAATTTAACCTGACTTATTCACAAAAACGCCCTGTTTCTTCTCCATCTCTTTTCCTTAGGGCGTTTTTGCCCTCCGGGCGAACCGATCCGGCCCCATCTGCTTCGTTCTCGGGGTTCGCAGTACCAAAGAGTACAGCTTCACCCCTCGGTCCTCGCATCTCGGGCCGTCTCGATTCGTGAATAAATCAGGTTTGCAAATTTGGGGACGCTTATTTGTAAAGAGTCCCCATTCGGGGACAGGTCCCTGCCGGCGGGCCCGATTTTACAGGCGGGGCCGTTGGCACGAATTGTGCTATAAAACGGTTGTCAATCGTCCTCGGATCGGAGAAAGGCCATGAAAAACGGGGGCATTCGGAGAGCGGTTTTCGGGGCGGTCCTTCTCGCCGCCGCGGCCGGCCTGGGGTCGGCCGAGAACTACCGGGTCGTCAGCGGGCCGAAGGACCTCTACTTCGGTCACATCAGCTACGTCGAAAAGACGCCGGAGGGCTTCGACCCGATCGTCATGAGGTCGGGCAGCGCGACACCCGAGACAGGGGTCATCAACCTGCCCATCGGGCCGGGCGATGCGATCCGGACGTCGGGGGACAGGCGCTGCGAGATCCAGTTCGACACGGGGACGATCGTCCGTCTCGATTTCTCGACCGAGGTCCGGGTCGAGACGATCATGGCCCGCAGCTTGAGCAGCCTCGAAGCATTGTCTGTGCTGACCCTCGAACGGGGCCGCGTCTACGTCATGTACAAGGAATACGACCGCAAGGAGATCTTCCAGGTGCTGACGCCGAACGCCGCGGTCAAGATGAAGCACAATTCCGTCGCCGTCGTCGCCGCTTCTCCCGACGGGACGACCGACGCGCAGGTGAAATACGGCCGGGCCCAGGTGCTCTTCGGGCCGGCCGAGCAGCGGCTCGAGGACCGGGCGGTGAAAAAAGGCGAGCGCCTGATCGTCCTCGCGGACCATCAGTCCGAGCTCGCCGCGGCCATCGAGGGCACCGCCTTCGAGCTTTGGAACAAGGAGATCAACGCCCATTTTGAAGAGCTCCACGAAGGCCTGACCGCCATTCCCAAGCCCATCCAGAAGCTGCCGCCGGCGGTCTTCTATTTCGCCCAGGCCTACGGCAACCGCTACGGCGAATGGCTCTGGGACGAGCTCTACGGCTATGTCTGGCGTCCGTTCATCGACAACGGGACCTATCCCTGGGGCTGGAGTCCCTATTATTACGGCCGCTGGTCTCACGTCGGGGGCCAGATGTTCTGGGTGCCCGACGAGCCTTGGGGTTGGGTGCCCTATCACCTCGGCGTCTGGCAATGGGACAAGAAGCGCGGCTGGTTCTGGCTGCCGGGCTCGATGTTCGCCCCGGCCTGGGTGACCTGGGACTTCTATTTCGGCTACGCCTGCTGGCGGCCGTGGAGCGTGTTCGATTGGATGTACGGCTCCGGCCCGGGCTGGATATCCGCCTTCCGCTACATGCAGAACGCCTGGGGCTATGACTGGCCCTATGGGACCGAAGGAACGGCCGATCTGCCGGCCCTTGCCGATTCAAGGACCGTCGTCCGCAAGGACTCGCTGAAGCAGCCGGCGGCGGGTTCGCTGCCCATCCCCGCCGGGCTCAAGGGGACCGTCAAGAAGGTGGCCGCGGCCTATAAGAACGGCGACGCCCGAGTCCGGGAAGGAGCGGCGGCCGTGCCGCGTCACCTCGTCTTCGTCCCCAAGGGCGATCTCACGGCCCGGGCGATCCACGAGAAAGCCCTGACCTGGGACAAGGTCGTGAAGCCCGGCGCGCCCTCGTCCGGCGCCGCCGCAGGTACCCCTCGCGTGGCCGATCCCCGGCGGGAGGCCGCCCGCATCTTCAGAGGCGTCGACGGCCCGGCCGCGTCGCCCCGGCGCGTCCCGGCGCCCGGCGCGGGGCCGGTCCTGCGCGACGCCGCGACCGCGGCCCCGGCCGGGCCGGCCGTCCGCGCTGTCGTCCCCGTCACGACTCCCGGGCGCGCCGTCACGCCGGCCCGCTTCCGTGATTGGAATCCCGACGTCCGCCTCGCCCGTGAGCTCGGCGTCCGCATCGAGTACGCGAGCGGCCTGAACGAGATCCGCTGCCCGGAGCTGCAGATCACGTCGCGGGACAGGGAAAGGGCCGGGGGGAGGACGCCCCGGATGACGTCCGAAGGCGTCAGCTTCGGGCCGGCCGTCTCCGTCGGGGGGGAATACGCCGCGGGCTCGAGCCCTTCGGGAGTGTCCGGCGCAACGGGCGCGTCCCCGACATCGTCGAGCCGGGGACAATCCGAACGGACTTCGACCTCCTCGGGGAGCCGGGAAGCCAAGGGCGGCGGCGAAGCCGGGAAGATCAAAAACTGAGGCCGGGCGCGACGGTCACCGTCCGCACGATCTCGGGGATCTGCAGAGCGGCCCGGAGCCTGGCGACCTCCTTCTTGAAGTCCTCCAGGAATTCCTTGCGCAGGGGGTCGGCCGGTTTGAACTTGTGGCCGAGCGGGTTGACCGGACTGCCGTGGACGTAGATGCGGTAGTCGAGGTGGGGCCCGGTCGAGTCTCCCGTCGATCCGACATACCCGACGATGTCGCCGCCCTTGAGGACGGCGCCGCGGCGGACGCCCGGCCCGAACCGGCTCAGGTGGAGATAGGCCGTCTGGTACGAGTTCTTGTGGCGCATCTTGACCATGTTGCCCGAACCCGCCTCCCGGCCGGCGAAGGTCACTTCGCCGTCGGCCGTGGCCTGGACGGGCGTCCCGATCGGCGCGGCGTAGTCGACGCCGTAGTGGGGCCGGTAGATCTTGTGGATCGGGTGAAAGCGGCTGGCCGAGAACCGCGAGGTGATCCGCGAGAACTTGATCGGCGAACGGAGAAAGTCTTTCCGCCGCGAGCCGCCGTTCTCGTCGAAATAATCCGTGGCTTTGGTGTCGGCGTAGGTGTAGCGGAAGGCCCGGAAGACCTGTCCGTCGTTGATGAACTCGGCGGCCAGGATGTCGCGATAGCCGGAGAACCTGCCGTCGAGATACCTCTTCTCGACGAAGACGCGAAAGGAATCGCCCTTGCGCAGGTCGGTGTTGAAGTCGACGTCCCAGCCGAAGCAGCGCTCGACGATGTCGATGGCCAGGCTGTCCTGCTCGCCGGCCTTGTTCAGGGCGGCGACGAGGCTGTCTTCGATGACCCCGGAGACGAAGGCCGGCTTGAACTCGACGGGCACGTACTTCATTTCAGCGCGGACGCCGTCGCCGTCGTTGCGGACCACGAGATAGCGCGTCTCGTCGATGTCGTATTCCAGCCGCTGCCACGGGCCGTCGGCAAGCGAGGCCAGCCGCAGCTCCTGGCCGGCCCGGATCCGGCCCAGGTCATAGACCGGCTTCACGGCCGCTCCGAGGTCGTGGACCTCGCGGTCGGTGAAGCCGCGCCGCTTGAGGATGTCGGCCAGGGTCGACCGCGCCGGGATGACGATCTTCTCCTCCTCGAGCGGCGGAGGGGGCGAAGGCGGGGCGATCGTCGTCGCCGCTGCGGGCTCGGGCCGGAACGGCTCCGGCGGGGCCGGCGGGAAGAGGACCCGGGCCAGGAGGACGATGACGGTGATGACGACGGCGAGCGCCACGAGCGCCGCGGCGACGCGCCGCTTGTTGAGCCGGGCCCGGGGCCTGGCCGGGCCGGACATCATGAGGGGATGACCTTGGGCTCGGGCTTCTTGCGCGGATGCTTCTTGAGGACCCGGAGGAGGGCCGCCACCGGACCGGAGAGGACGTTCAGGCCGAAGAAGAGCAGCAGGATATAGCGGGTGTAGAAGAGCACGCCGAACAGGGAGACGGCCACGAACAGAGCGGTCCGGATGTCGATCCGGCGGCCCATGAAGGCCTTGATGAAGTTCCGGTAGGGGAACGTGCTGACCATGAACAGGGAGATGACGAGCGTCAGGACGGCGACGAGAAAGCCGGACTCCCGCGTCGCCAGCGGGACGGGATGGAAGTTCACGATCGCGGCCATGAACATGGCCGCCGACGGCACGGTCAGTCCCTGATAGTGCTTCCGGTCCGACGGGACGCGGCTGCGGACGTTGTAGCGGGCCAGGCGGAGGACCCCGGCCGTCAGGAAGACGAAGCTGAAGAAGACCGCCGGGGGTCCGGCCATCTCCATGCCCCAGTAATAGAGAAGGATGGAGGTGGCCAGTCCGAAGGAGACGGCGTCGGCCAGGGAATCGAGCTCGATCCCGAAGTCGGACGGCGTGTGCGTGGCCCGGGCGACCAGGCCGTCGAGGCCATCCATGAGCGCCGCGATGATGATCAGGAGCGCGGCCATCTTGTAGCGCCCGTGGAAGGTCAGGAGGACGCTCATGAACCCGAAGAAGAGGTTCGTCAGGGAGAACAGGCTCGGGAGGAGGTGGAGGCCGACAGGCGGCTTTTTCGGTTTCATGGCTGGACCTCGCCGATGACGGTTTGCCCCGCCTTCACCTTGCCGTGAAGCGAGGTTCGGATCGTGACGCTCCGGGGCAGCGTCAGCTCGACGCGCGAGCCGAAGAACATCAGGCCGGCCTTCTGGCCCCGGGCGACGGCGTCGCCGGGCCGGACGAAGGACTTGATGCGGCGGGCCGCGACCCCGACGCTCATCTTCATGACCGCGTCGACGCGGCCGCCCTTGAGGACGAGGGTCGTCGATTCGTTCTGCTCCCCGGCTTCGGGCCTGTAGGCGGGCAGGAACTTGCCCGGCCGATGGTCGACCGAGGCGACCGTGGCGGCGAAAGGCGCGCGGACGATGTGGACGTCAAGGAGGGACAGGAAGATGATGATCCGCGTCGCCGGCCCGCCGAGCGCCGGATGGGTGTCGAGCGTCTCGAGGCCGAGGACTTCGCCGTCGGCGGGCGAGACGAGGAGGTGCTCTCCGACGGGCGGGACGCGGTCCGGGTCGCGGAAGAAGAAGGTGAAGGCGCAGGCGAGCAGGACGAAGAAGAGGGCCAGGCCCCCGAGCCCGAAAACGCCGGACAGGACGGCCAGGCCGACGGCGGCGAGGATGACGCGCAGTCCTTCTTTGGCGACTCTCATCTCCCTCCTCAGCGATCGGCCCAGGCGAAGGCGGCCAGGAAGGCCAGCTTGGCCGCGTCGGCCATGATGTCGGGATTGATCCGGTAGATCGTGTCCCCGGTCTGGTGATAGGAGAGATGGGGCCCGTTCGAGCCCAGACTCGCGGCGGGAATGCCTTTGAGGAAGAACGGGGCAAAGTCGGAGCCGCGGACGCCCACGCCGCGGATGACGCCCAGGCCGCGCAGGACCTTGACCGTCTTGTCGGCCCCCTCGAGGGCCTCCTTGAATCCGGCCGGTTCGGCGGCGACGGCGCCCCAGAGCCCGTCGCCCTCCCCGGTCATGTCGAAGTTGAGCATGCCCGCGACCTTGTCGAAGGGCCCGGGGACGTGGTCGACGAACCAGGTCGAGCCCTGGAGGCCGAGCTCCTCGCCGCCGAACAGGGCGATGACGACCGACCGCTTGGGCTTCCGGGCGAGGGCGGCGAAGGCCTTGCCGGCCTCGAGGCAGGTGGCGCTGCCGCTCGCGTTGTCGTCGGCGCCCGGGAAGAGCAGGCCCATGTGGGCGCCGGTGTGGTCGAGATGGCCGCCGATGACGACGCACTCCCGGCGGAGCTTCGGGTCGGCCCCTTCGATGAAGCCGACGACGTTGTAGCCGACGGCTTGGGGGAAATGCCGCGACTCGACGCTCAGGCGGATCTTGGCCCGGAGCGGGAACGAGATGGGCCGCTTGAAGGTCGTGAGCGCCTCCTTCAGGTCGGCCGTCGTCGATCCGGCGTCCTTGAGGATGGCGTCCATGACCTGGGGGCCGATCATGGCCGGCATGAACCCCTCGAGGTAGTCGCCGTTCGGATTGGAGGCGATCTCGTCGTAGATGTAGACGATGCCGAGGGCGCCCTTGTCGAGGGCCGTCCTCATCCGGGTCCGGTGCTCGTCGAAGTGCTGGTACTTCGCGTCGCGGTCGGGGGTGCCGCGGAAGCAGAGGACGAACTTGCCCCTGACGTCGAGGCCGGCGTAATCGTCGTAGCCGATCTCCGGGGCGGAGATGCCCCAGCCGGCGAAGACAATCTCGGCCGTCTTGTCGCCGCTCGCGGAGAAGAGGAGAGGCAGAAAGTCCTTTTCGGGGACGAGCTTCATCTCCTTGTAGGCCGGAGGCTTGGCCGGGTCGTCCGGGCCCTCCGCGAGCAGGATCGTCATCTCCGCCCGGTCGATGACCGTGTAAGGCGAGGGGTAGGGCTGGAGATAGCCGTCCTTTCCCGAGACGGGCTTGAGGCCCCAGGCGGCGAGCTTTTTCGCGGCCCATTGGGCCGCCGCGGTGTAGCCCGGGTGGCCGGTCAAGCGCCCGGCATACTCGGGCATCGCCAGGGCCTTGACGATGTCGTAGGCCTCGGACGGGCTGATCACGGCGAGCCCGTCCCGAAGATTCTTGTCGAGCGTCCCGGCAGAGGCTTGCCCCTGAGGGCTTGCCTCCCGGAGCGGGCCGGCAGCGGCCGTCCGGCCGGGTACGCCCGTGGCCACGGAGAGGACGAGAGCCAGAACGGCGAGGGGGCGGATTTTCAGCATAGGCCCACGGATCTCCTTTCGGGATGAACCTCCACGTCTCCTGATGATAAGCGCATCGGCCCCAAAAGTAAACCGCTGCCCCAAAGGGGGTGTCCCCGGGGACATGTACCGGAGGTACGTGTCCCCCTTCTCCCGGCCTTCCCCGGGGCGACGCCGCCCTGCTACTTCTTCAGGGATCTTCGCCGGGCGATCTCCTTCTTGACGCTCGGGTGGAGGATGAAGAGATAGTAGAGGGAGAGAAGGGCGATCATGAGCCCGAAGCGGGTCAAGTCGCCCCGGACGAGCGAGACGACCGCATAAGCGACGACGGCCAGCAGGGCGCCCAGGTGCAGGAACGGGAAGATGGTGTTGAACAACGCCTATTTGATCACCGCGGCCGACAGGATGGTGATCGGCTCGACCGGCACGTCCGCGTGGCCGCGCTTGCTGCCGGTCTTGACCTTGGCGATGGCGTCGACGACGTCCATGCCGGCGATGACCTGGCCGAACACGGCGTATTTCATGTCGTCCAACCCGAAGTTATCGACGAGATTGATGTAGAACTGGGCCGTGGCGGTGTCGAGCGCCTGGGTCCGGGCCATGGCCGCCGAGCCGCGGGCGTTCTTCAGGCCGTTGCCGGCTTCGTTCTTGATCGGGGGGTTGGTCGCCTTCTCGTGCATGTCGGCCGTGTAGCCTCCGCACTGGATCATGAAGCCGGGGATGACGCGGTGGAAGATGAGCCCGTCATAGTGCTTGGCGTCGACGTAGCTGAGGATGTTCTTGACCGTGATCGGCGCCTTGGCCGGATAGAGCTCGAGGGTGATGTCGCCCATCGTCGTCTTGATCAGGACTTTGGGGTTAGCGGCCGGCGCCTGGGCCAGGGCCGCTCCGGCGGCGAAGATCGTGGCCGCGGCGGCGAAGAGAAGAATGTTGCGGGTCATGGATGCCTCCTGAATGTCGCTCCGAGTCATCCAAACTAGCAGATTCAGGGGGCCGAATCAAATCGAGGCGCCGGGCGGGTCAGGCGGGTTGCTAAGCCAGGCCATTCTGGTGTATAGAATAACCGGACCATGAGAACGAGAACTCGGACAGGCCTCCGGATCCTTTTCCTGCTGGCCTTTTCGATCATTACCCTGGGCATCAATTTCCTCCACACGGAGTCCGGCCCCCGCGGCCGCGGCGATTGCCCCGCCTGTCATTTCCTGACCTCGTCGCTGTCGACGAATCCCGCCGTGATCTTCCTTGTGCCGGACCTCGTTTGCCGCGGGACCCTCGCTCCGGTCGAGTCCCCGGCCCAGCATGAGGCCGTCGTCCTCTCCCGCTCTTCGCGCGCCCCTCCGTCGGCCTGATCTTTTCTCCCCGCCCTTTGATCGTCCCGTCCCTGGACGGAGGCTCCCTTGTGTGGATCGAGGAGGAAACATGGCGAAGTGGATGCGCCTCTCTGTCGCGGCGGCCGTGGCCCTGATGGCGTGCGGCCCGACCGGACTCGCCGCGGACGACAACCCGCCCGCGCTGACCCTGAAAAAATGCGTCGAGATCTCTCTCTCTCAGAACCCCCTCTGGCTCTCGGCCGAAGAGGACTACCAGGCCTCCCTGGCCCGGGTCCGGCAGGCTAAGGAACTTCCCCAGCCTTCCCTGGAATACGACTCGGACCTCCAAACGACCGCTTTCGATTTCAGGCAGTCGGGGGAATCCTATTTCGGGGTGAGCCAGACCGTCGAGTTCCCGGGCCGCCGATCGCTCCGCGGCAAGATCGCTTCGCTCGAGTCCCGGGAATATCTCGCCGACAAGAACCTGCTGAGGCTGGAGATCGTCTTCCAGGTCAATGAGGCCTTTTCCAGCGTCCTCTTGGCCCAGGAGAAACGCAGCTATGCCGCCCATGATCTCGATCTGGCCCGGGACTTTCTGGAGAAGGCCACGGCCAAGCACGAGGCCGGGGATATCGCCAGGGTCGAAGTCGTCCGCGCCGGCGTCGAAGCCTCCAAAGCGGCCACGGCGGTCAAGCTCGCTGAAAACGACGTCCTTCTCGCCAAGGCCCGGCTGAATTACCTGCTCGGCCGGGCCAAGCTCGAGCCGCTCGAGATCCGGGGCGGCCTTGTCCGGCCCTTCATCTCGATCGACCAGGAGGCCCTCGTCCGGAGAGCGGTCCTGGCCCGGCCCGAGGCCGAGAGGGCCAGGGCCGTCGTGGCCAAGGAGGAACGACGGAAGTCCGAGGCGGTCATGAGCTACCTCCCCGATTTCGATCTGGGCTTGTCCCGGCATCGCCTGGCCGGGGAGGCGACGACCTGGGACTTCACGCTGTCCTTTCCCATCCCGCTGTTCTTCTGGCAGCCCGCCCGGGGGCGGATCGCCGAGACCCAAGCCAATATCCGCTCCCTCCAAAGGCAGTCCGAGGACCTGGTCAACAAGATCGGCCTGGAAGTCGGCGAAGCCTGCCTCAATGCCCGGGCCGCCGAAGAGCAGATCGCCCTGTTCCAGAAGGACATCCTGACTCAGGCGGAGGAGTCTTACGATCTCATCCTTTTCAGCTTCCAGGAAGGCGAGATCGGCGGCATCGAGCTCATCGACGCCCGCAGGACCCTGCTCGAGGTGCGCAAAGCCTACGCCGACGCCCTTTACAACTATCGTATCACCCTCGCCGCGCTCGAACGATCCGTCGGCGAGCCCTTGGAAGGAGACGACCATGACTAGAAGACTTGCGGCCGTCATGACGACGGCAGCCCTTCTCGTTGGACTTGCCGGCCAGGCCTGTTCGCCCCGGAAGGACCGGCCTCCGTCCGATGGCGAGCCGCCGGCGGCCCTCGAAGCCTCTCCTGGCGGCGGTCGAGGTCCGGGCCGAGGCGCCGGTCTCGGACCGAAGGACGGCCGGGGAGCCGGCCGGGGACTCGGGCGCGGCCAAGGACCGGCCTGGGACGATACGACCTCCCTTCGTCTTACGGAGGGCGAAGCCGCGGCCATCGAGCTGGAGACCGCCGAAGTGGCCTACCAACCCATGTCCTCCCATCTGCGGGCAACGGGCAAGGTCCTCGCCAGTCCGTTCAGGAAAGCCATCGTCAGCTATCCGTTCCCGGCCCGGGTCGCCGCGATCCATGTGCGGCCCGGGGATTGGGTCAAGGCGGGCCAGGAGCTCGTCACCCTCCAGAGCGAGGCTGTGGGGGAGGCCAAGTCGGAGTATTTCAAGGCCTCGGCCGATTTCGAGCTCGCCGAGAGCAGCTACGAGCGGGAGAAGCGCCTGTTCGACCGCGGCGCCGGCGCCGGGAAGAACCTCCAAGCCGCCGAGGCCGAGCGGAAGGTCGCTGAAGCCACGCTCAACGCGGCCGAGAAGAAGCTCCACGTCCTGGGATTCACGGAAGCCCAGGTCAAGCGCGCGACGGAGATCCACGAGATCAACGCCACCATCACGTTGTTCGCCCCGCTGGCGGGGCGGATCGTCGACAACACCATCGCCCTCGGTTCGATGGTCGACCAGGCGACCGAGATCCTGACCATCCTCGACCCGGGCGTCCTCTGTGTCGACGCCGAAATCTACGAACGCGACATCGCCGCCGTCCAGAAAGGCCAGGAGGTCGATGTGACCGTCCCCGCCTATCCGGACCTCGTCTTCAAGGGCCGGATCCTGTACATCGGGGACGTGATCAAGGAGGAGACGAGGACCGTCACCGTCCGGACCGAAGTCGGGAACGAAGGGTATCGTCTGAAGCCGGGCATGTTCGCCTCCATCAGCATCCTCCTCGACCGCCAGACCCGGGCCCTGACCGTGCCCCAGGCCGCCGTTCTCGACGACGGCGACCGCAAGATCGTTTTCATCGCCCGGGAGGACGCGTTCGTTCCCCGGATCGTCGTCACGGGGGCCAAGATGAACGGCACGGTCGAGATCACGAGCGGGCTCGCGGCCGGGGAGCGGGTCGTCACCAAAGGGAACTACCAGCTGAAATCCAAGCTCAACAGCCAGGTCTTTCAAGGGGTCCACGTCCATTGAGGACCCCCGGCCCGCGGCTCCGCACGGCCTCGTCAACGGAGAGGTGACCATGATAGACAAGATCATCGATTTCGCCTTGAAACACCGCTTGCTCACGGTCTTCCTGATCCTCCTCGTGTGCCTCTGGGGCGTCGTCACCTATTTCCGGATGCCCAAGGACATCTACCCGGACCTCAACGCCCCCTTGGTCAACATCATCACCGAGAATTCCGGCATGGCCTCGGAGGACGTCGAGCGGCTCATCACCTTCCCCTTGGAAAGCCTTCTGTCCGGAGCGCCCGGGGTGACCCGGGTCAGGTCCGAATCGACGACCGGCGACTCCGTCGTGACCGTCGAGTTCGCCTGGGGCACGGACATCTACAGGGCCCGCCAGATCGTGACCAGCAAGCTGGAACTCGTCGCCGGCCGGCTGCCCCTGGGGACCGCGCCGCCCGTCCTCGGCCCCGTCTCCTCGCGGATGGGGGAGGTCTTCGAGTTCGCCGTCGTCGGCGACGAGACGGTCGATCCGATGGACCTCCGGTCGGTCGCCGACTGGACGATCCGCTACCAGCTCCAGGGCGTCCCCGGGGTCTCGTTCGTCATCAACCTCGGCGGGTTCATCCGCCAGTTCCAGGTCTTCCTCAAGCCCGAGATGCTCAAGAACTACGGCATCACCATCGCCGAGGTCAAAGAAGCGATCGAGTCCGGCAACCGGAATTTCAGCGGCGGCATCATCCCCCAGGGGGCCCAGGAGATCCTGATCAAGGGCGAGGGCCGGATCGAGACGCTGGACCATCTCCGCGACACCGTCATCACGTCGAGGGACAATGTCCCCGTGTTCGTCAAGGACGTGGCCGACGTCCGGATCGGGCACAAGTTCCGCAGGGAATCCGCCAGCCACGACGGCCGGGAGGCGGTCAACGTCACCGTCGAGAAGCAGTACGGCGGCGACACGCTGACGGCCATCGCCAACATCAGGGCGGCCCTGGCCAGGATCGGCCGGGACCTTCCGGAGGGGATCGGGATCAAGACCTTCTACGACCAGTCCATCCTGATCGTGAAATCGATCCGGCACGTCGAGGCGACCATCCTCGAAGGCATCGTCCTGATCGTCCTGGTCATGGTCTTCTTCATGTGGAACCTCCGCAGCTCGCTCATCGCCTCCCTGACCATCCCGTTCTCGATCCTCATCGCCTTTGTTATCATGGGCCTCTTCGGGATCAAGCTCACGGTCATGTCCATCGGCGGCCTGGCCATCGGCATCGGCAAGATGGCCAACGGCTCCATCATCATGGTCGAGAACATCTACCGGCTGCTCGGGGAGAAGTGCGACCGGGCCTCGCCGGCGGAGATCGTCGCCGAGGCGGCCAAGGACGTCGGGAAGTTCCTCTTCTCGGCCAGCCTGATCATTATCCTCGTGTTCGTTCCTCTCCTGACCCTCCAAGGGCTCGAGGGGGCGATGTTCCGGCCGACCGCCTTCGCCGTGGCCGCCGCCCTCTTCGGCGCGATGCTCCTCAACATCACCCTTCAGCCCATCCTGGCGGCGACGTTCCTGGTCAACTGCCGCCGCATCTC